>Ga0209477_1000246_pt1 | contig 32538 bp, 24 predicted proteins | sample KloWWTupernatant_FD_187180 | JGI IMG/M metagenome (GOLD analysis project Ga0209477, IMG submission 187180) | Active sludge microbial communities from Klosterneuburg, Austria, studying microevolution and ecology of nitrifiers - Klosterneuburg... | ecosystem: Engineered > WWTP > Aerobic digester >...
GTTCGCCTTTAACTAAATCAATGCGATTGCGCTCACTACTATCATATTTTTCAAAAAACTGAGGAACATTGGTTGATTCATTTAAAATATAATTTAAAAACTCCGCCTTATTTTTTTCTGTTTTTTCTTCTCTGTCTTTTTCGTCGAGTGGCAGCTCAAAATTCACAAAATTAATAGGCCCATCTGGGCTTGTTATTAATACTTCGGCTAATTTTTTCGTTACTTCGTCCCACTTTTCATCACTCAATATTTCTTTTTCTCGCAACATGACTTCTTTTAAAGTACAAGAATCAGGATCAACACCAATTCGAGCCTGATCTAACAATTTAAAAATCTTCAGCGTGTTCGACAATATATATTCATCCACAGGCTCCGGAATGCCCAAGGTATAATTTAATTCTTTCTTTAAATCCAATGCTGTATCACACTCGTCAATTAAAGCATCGCCTCGCTCTTTGATTAATTTTAAAATGTTTTCTAAGTGTGTTATTTGTGCGTGTTGTTCGGATGTAACATTTTTTAAATTAGTCAACTCTAGATATTTTAACTGTAGCGACATCATGGTTTCGGGTGTAGTGGCAATATAGTCTCGATTTCGCATCGCCGTTAACAAACCTTGATACAAGGTATTTAAAATCGCAGACTCGCATTTAGCGTCTCGATTAAAAATGAGCGGAAATCCTTTTTTTCCAAATAATCTTTCTGTTTTTTCGCTTAAGTCTGAAAATCCAGGACCAAAAAGAGCGGCGGGAATTTCTATAATAGATAAGTTAGTACCATCCGATTTTTTTAATGCCATAATGGGCAATAATAATTTTGACTTTCCAAATCCCATAATCAATTGAATAATTTGATTTTTAAAAACGCCCTCTGTTTTTTCTTTATCTAATAATCTTGTGATAACATCTACCTGATCTTTTCTAATTAATTTATCTTCTAAATACTCAAACACCAACATTTCAGGATGCATGGTGGGGTTATATGCTCGTTCAGAACCAACTTCATTGCCCAATTTAACGATTGTATCTTCGCATTCAAAATCTTTACATTTTTTTAATGTAAATAAGCATTTTACCATTCTTACTTGATGCTGATATTTGGTGTAATCTAATAAATATTGGTGTATTTTTGAATTTAAGTCTTTTAACTGTTGGGGATCTGTTATTTTTGTTTTTTGCTCAAATAATTTTTGATCTCCTTGTAAATACAACCAAATCAAGTCGCCAAACTGCAGTTCCGATTTTATTTTTCCTTGCACTTCAAATTTTGTCTGAAGTGTACTATCAATTCCTGAAATTGCGGCATTGGCAAGCGTCAGCATTTCATCAACGCTATCCTTCAACATCTTTTCCACAATGCTATCTTTAAATTCCCCTTTCTCATTAAGTACATCATGCGAGATAGCGTCTAGCAATTTTTTTTGTTCTTCTGACGTATAAATTTCCTTATAGGCTTCAATATCCGTCTTTAATTTTTCATTTTTTTCACGGCCTGTTTTTTCTTCTAACTCGGCTCTTCCTTGTTGTCTTTTTAAAAAGTCCTGAGCTTCTTTCTGCTCTTTTTCTTCTTTAGGTTGTTCTGTTTCCAACACATCTTTTTGTTCTTTTTCTTCTTCTACAGGCTTCATATCTATAAATGGTTGTTCTTGCAGCCCTGACACCATCTCTCTATTAAACACAGAGGCCATTTCAGTATTTTCTTCAATGCCGGCTTGTTTTCTTAAGGCATTTAATTGCTCAATTTCTGCTTCTATTTCGTATAATCTTTTTGTGTCGCTTTCATTTTGTTTATAATGAGGCTGATGTTGCTTTTTGATAAATTGCTTTTTCTGAGCCTTGGCAGCTATTAATTTAAGCATAATAAGCTCATTATTCATTGCTGCTGTGGGTGATTTAATATTGCTTAACAACAAAAACAAACGCTGATTATAATCTAGCTGCATATCTTCTGGAATCTCGCCCAGTACTTTTCGGTAGTCCTGATATAGCTCATTTAAATCAGAAACAAAAGATTCTTCATAGAATGTTTTAATTTCATTATCAACATAATTGTCATATTCATAATTGCTGGTTTCTTTATTCCATTTTTGAATTGAGCGTTTTTTTCGCATCTGATCTATGCTGTTTTTCTTTTGCTCTGCTAACAACCACGCTGCATAAAGCTTAACCGCTGTTGTTTCTGGATCCTTAACAAACGCTTTCTCATAATGCTGCGCATTATAATTTTTGTTTGGAATATCTTTCATTATTTTCATAATCAGATACACTTCTTCATTTGTCCCTTGAAGAGCACCTAGTTTATGGCATTTTTTTAAGGCCCACATAGCATGGTCCGGGTCATGTTTGGCAAGATAGATATAGGCTAATTGCAAATATTCTTCTGCTGTCTTGGCAGTCAACTCATTATTATTCACGGAAAATTGATAATATTTCTGAGTATTTGTGGTTTTCCAGGGTTTCAAACTCGAAGTGGGTTGCCAAAAAAGTGTTTTTTCTTTACGATGATTTTCACAAATCGTTTTAGGTACAATATTAGCATCATCATACTTTAATGCATAATATTCACCATCTTTTTTATTCAAATCCTCAACATAAAATTCTTGCTTGGGCACAATCGCAATAGTCTCTTGTGTTTTTTTATTCTTCATATAAAGCACGTTTGGAAAACCTTCAATCATTTGAGGGTGATCAACAACCAACTTAAAATCGTTGTTTTTGGACCAACTGTATTCTAATTGACTCTCATTATTAATCGTCACATCCCACTCTAAAGTATTATATCGCGGCAACTTTACTTTCAATGGTGAGACTTTATCAGGTACTCCCAACACCTCTATATTTTCAGAGGATTCGAAATCTCTAAACACATCATAGATGTTAGCATTTTCTTTATTATCTACAAGATATTGATATCCTTTTAAATCCCATAAGTTAGAACACCTCTGATTCAGACCCGATGCATCACGTTCTATTTTAAGCAAGTAACCGTTTTCAACTGTGCTGCAATAGTCTTTTGGCAATTTAGGTAAAATTACATTTGTTTCTCGCCACCAATGACAATCATCATCTCTATAGCGCGCACTGACTGTGTAAACGTCTTCTTTTGGTACCCATTCAAACCACTGCTCTTCACCAGGTGGTTTTGTTTGTATGTGTAACGTAGAATCTTTGTCATATATCATTCTATAAGACTTTCCTTTATCATCCTTGAAACTAAAGAAAATCTTGCCTTCAATATCTTCTCTTATTGCGGGCATGCGTGCTTCACCAAACAAGGCTCTAAAACGCCAATCATTATAAATATTTGGCAACATCGGCTGCAGCCGGCCCTTGGCAGTAGACACTTTACCTAAAGAAAGATCCACATCAATCGCAAGTGATTCGCCAGTTGTCTTGTTGCGATAATTAATATTAACTTTAGGATATGCTTCAAAAATTATGTCGTAATCTTTTTCATTATCCATATTAGGCACTATATTAGTAGACACTAAAATGTCTTTAAGAATTGTTTTTATCATTTCTTTTTTTTCTGATTCTGGCAATAAATCAAACTGTGTTTGGATGCCTGTTTTTATTTTCTGCGCTGCTCTAATAAGCTCTGCATCTAAAATAGGATTATCACTTTCTGTTACCCTTGATTTCAACAAACCTGTTAATAGCAGTTGAAGGTTTTGTTTTATGCTTTCTATTTTTTGCACCCCTTCTTCCATCACAGATATTTTTAAAAAATAAATCACGAGCAGTTCTCGTTCAACATTTTTATTTTCTTTGGTGCTTGGAAGCAAAATCTTCTTTAGAAGGATTGCATTCTGTTCTTCTAGCCACAAAATAACGGGCTTGAGTTCCTCCCCTCGTTCTGGAGAATTAAGATTAGGATGTTGTTGCAAATATTTTAATAAGAAATATTGTAATTCGAAGACAAATATACCCCCCGCTGAAAGTTCGTTCTCATCTCTTGAATAATATCGTTGTGCCTCTTCTAAGAACTGTTGCAAGCTTTTTGCAAAGTATCTACTATTCGACATCTGTTTTTCTAACGAAGCTGGGGAAAATAAATTCGCTAACAAGACCATTTGGTAATCGTGTTTGTCTAACAAGTCTAAATTTGACTCAAAAAAATCTTTTGTAATCGCAACGCTACAGCCCAATTCTTGTCGTGTAAACGGAAGTATTCGAGATGTATGTTCATCCGATTTGTGCGCACTTATATATTGTTGGTGACCAATTAAAGCAGCATTACTGCCGCCTATTTTTTTATCTAATAGCATTTTTTTAATGTAATCGTTTTTTATTCTATAAAATTTGTCCAATGTTAATGGATATTCTGCCGGGGAGATTTCAACATTGTATGAAAATCTATATTTTTTTAAAAATTCTTCGTTTTCAACTATAAACTTTGTAGACTCTGAAGCCCACGAAAAATTTTCATATTTTAACCAAGCCACTCGAACAGCACACTCGTCATTTTTCACGTTTGTAGTCGCCACATTAAAGTAATTGTATTCTGCATTTTTAATACGAGAACACTCATGTTGTATCTGTTTAAGTTGTAAAAAACCATCGTAGTCTTTTTTTGTTTTCTCGCTTAATGTTATGTCACCCTTGCCCTTCAAGGCTTCTTGTAAATGATGGCGTTGCTCATCCATTGAACTATTATATTGATTTTTTAATGCAGCAAGCCCTTTATCTTCCAATGATCTATACTTCAAAAAGGTAATATCGTAATAATCAAATTCTTCACATTCAAGCTTCTTATCTGCGCGCATTTCGCTGTTTATTTTATGCAACTCTGCCAGTCTTTGATCAAATCGAGGGTCAAAGCTATTAGAGCCGATACCTTCCAAAAGCTCTTTTTCTGGTAAAACTTGGGCTGTTAAATTTTCAAAAGTCGAGTGATTATCGTACAATCGATTGGCAATACAGCTCCCTATCAGCAAAGCTGTATAACTTGTGATGGTTTGAGCAGCGCTGGGGTACGGGTTCAATTTTCCGCAATTTTTACCATAAATTCTTAAAATAAGTTGTATGTACGTTAATGCTTCTTGCGACTGTTCTACTGATAAATTTTTAAAATGGGCTTCAAGCTCTGCTTTACTATTGAGCGAAAAGCTGAGGAAAAAATTTTCAATTTGAACCAAAACAGCTTCGCTATACCCCAGCGTATCATTCTTAGATACGGCTTCATAATAATCTTTCAAATACTCAAAGGGTTTATTTTTATCGGCTTTTTCTTTGGGTGCCTGATGTTCGGCTACCGTTTTCTCCTCCTCCCCTGTTTTCATGTTATGATCATTGATAACATTTGTGTTTTCATGATCTACCATGCCGCCGTTCTGTCTTACGATCTCAAAAACTAGCTCATAAATTTTTCCTGAATTTTCATCTTCTTTTTTAACTTTATAATTTTTTTGATTCAAAAGCAAAGCAAACAATCTTCCATTTTCCTTGTCGTTTTGAATCATGATTGTGTTGACTTCTTTACCACCTCTTTTTTTATAACAAATTTGAAATTCATCTTTAATTTGAATCACAACAATCCTTGGCTCCGTCTGAGAAGAATACATGTTAATTTTATCGGCCAAAATCCAATCTGTCATATATTTAGCATCATCATCAGCAATATCTTTAATCTTACCATCATTCCTCAGCCAAATTGTTCTGTCTCTGCTAGAAGTTTTAGAGTTCTCAGTAAAACTTAAAGTATCTAAAGACACCGCCTTTTCTAGCACTTTAGACTCTTGCATAGTCTTTGGCAGTGTTCTCAGCTCATTCTCCATGCCTCTTAATAAACTTAATATTTCTTCCGCTTTTTCTTTGGATATAACAGTTTCCCCGTCTTTTCCTTTTTTACATCGTCTTGATAACTTTCCCGTTTTAATCACAGAACGCCTAATAGCTTGCAGCAATTGTCTGCGCACCATTGGATTATAAAAATTATTAGGTTTTGCTAAATCATCTTTTTGTTTTTGTACGTCAAAATAATCTTGTAGCGATTTAAGATCAAATGCATAATGAAACTCACGAAAATTCTCGCCCCCCATATTGACTTTTAACAACGGCATTAAAACGCGCATTGCACAAGTACCCGACAATTGGCCTTGTGTAACAATTTCGCTAGTTTCTTTGGGGTTAACCGCACTAATTGGGTTTTCTATTTTTACTGAGTTGGGTGGAATATTGTCTTGAATTATCTCTTTATAAACACGAGTCGCATTATATATTTTTTTTGCTTCCCATGTTGGATCATCACCATTCTCTTTATACATATTTTCTAAAAAGGGTGCAATTCGTGGTGTTAACAAATGTGTTATAAAGTTTTTGATCTGTTCGGGTTGTGTACCCACTGGAATATTGTATGCCATCAGCGGAACATGTTTATCTTTTACTTTAGAAACTGCTTGATGATATGCTATGCCTGCACCTGTATTATAGACAATAAAATTGCAAGAGCCGTCCGTATTCTTTATAAATTGATAAATCATAGCGTGACCCGATGCACCTGCACCGCTTCCCGCCCAACCACCCGGCATCAAAATATTACCTTGTGCCTCGAATTTTTCAAAAATAGATTTTGCCGTAGATGCTATACATTTTTCCTGAAACTCTTTGAGTGATTTGACATGTGGTGCATGTAATAATGGCGCGTCCCATGATGTTCCTAACCATTGTAGAATAGGATGCCCTGTCCACAGGGCCGAATTATTATACTGATCATATTGACTACCTTTTTTATCTTTATTTTTCCCGATAAAATTCAATAATGCGTCAGGATAATCCTTTAATTCAACGATTCTTTGTTCACCCTTGTCGTTAATCCATAATTTTGTGGGTTTGTTTTGCGAATCCAAAAGCACTAAAGGCGTCGGTTCCAACCATGCTTTATCTTTATCAAATTTTGAAAAAAATTTATCCTCGTTCACCCAATATAAAACACAAGTGCCTTGTACAACTTTCTGAGCCACATCTACTTCTGATTCTATATCCATCAATGTTTGAAACTGCGCCGTGACTTTTTCCAATGTCGCTTTATTTTCTGTTCTATTCATCAGCATTGCGGTAATAGCGCTATTGGCATCGTCATTTGAAAAATGTTCTAAAACTTCTAAAACATAACGTGCAGTTACATTAAAAGTACTACCTTGCAAATGAGAACCAAGCAAACGATGATCTTGGTGTATATGCGCAAATAGTCTGGGATCAAGCTCAACCTGTTTGGGATCTTGTGGCAATAACGGCTTAGGTGTTGACATTGTCTCTCTCTCTTTTAGATTCACTTATTTATCGTAACAATAATTAGTATAGTTTTTTTTTTGCAATTATGAGGAGAATGTTGGACATTAGACTAAGGTCATTTTTCGTCTTTCAATGCTTTACTATCTTAATTTATACGCGATATTACCGAAATCCCCGTGCTTCACGAACCAAATCATAAGCTGCCCTGATTTGTTGTGTTTTTTCTTTGGCCATTTTTACCATTCCTTCTGGTAATCCACGAGAAGCCAATTTATCGGGATGATGCTGATTCATCAACCGTCGATAGGCTTTCTTAATTTCTGCAATTGTTGCTGTAGATGCTATTCCCAATACCCCATAAGCATCCCCAACGGTAGGCTGAGGCGTAGTATATGTCTGTCTCCCTTGGTTTCTACTATAGCTACCCGCGCTAGCCCCACCCGTGTGATAACCGCGAGCACTGTGATATTCACGAGAACGCGCATTTGGATCGAATTGTGTCGAAAACCAGTCATGAAAAGACTGGCTTGCCCATTGCCTTGCCCACAAGCGTTCAAATTCTTCTGAAGAGAAATGTAACTTCTGACAAATCAATAGTAAAACGTGCTTTTCATTCGTATTTAATGCGCCATCCGCAAGCGCAGCTTCTAATTGAATTTCTACAAAAAATCGCAATAAATCCGAGTGCCGATGACATTCTTGATAAAGATTCGATAATTCGTTTTCGAGATCAAACTCAGCACTTTTTCCAGAATTGAAAAGATGCATGGCCTCTTGTTTTAATGTCTCGTTTAACTCCAAGCGTGACATAATATTTTTAGCAGCACGAATTTCATCAACGCTCACATGACCATCTGCTTTTGCAAGATGCCCCATCACCAAAAAAGTGGCTTTAAAAAAAGCTCCCTGAACAGCAACTGAGCGCGCACGTGGAATTTGGTGTAAATGCAGGCGCAAGCCTTTGTCAAACCAACTGCCTATCATATATCCAATAATACCGCCAAAGGGGCCTAATAATTTAAACCCAAATAGCACTCCAATTAATCTGCCCCAAATAATCATAATTTCACTTTTTAAGATTGCGTTTTAAAAATACAAAAAGAGTATTATATCGTATAAATGTAGTTATTCAATCAAACGGATTAACAATTTCAAGGCCGGGGATATCAAAATCTTTTGTGTTTCTTGTGACCATTTTTAAATTATGCGCTAACGCAGTTGCAGCTAACAAACCATCGATTGCAGGTAAGAGGCGTGATACGTGCGCACTGAGATATCCCCACCGATCTGCAACTTCCCGGGTAATAGGCAACACTTGTGAGCCAAACCAATTTGACAAATCTTCTTCTAACCAAATAATAAGATTGCTCTTCCGCTTACTGGTTTCCAGTTTTTCTATACCCTTTCGAATTTCGCCTAGTGTAAGCACACTGATAAACAGTGCTTCTGAAGGTATGTTATTTAAAAAATGAATGACTTGCGCATTGGGTTTTAAACGGAGCGTTTCAGAAAGAATATTAGTATCGAGCAAGTAACTCATAATTCAATATCTCGATCAGCAGAGGTATCTCGCTTCAAATCCAACATTAATCCTTTTAAAGGAGAACGACTCATAAAATCTACCAGCTTTAGTTTTTTACCCGTTAAGCGTTCGTACTCCTGTTTAGACATAACAACCGCTTCTTCTTTTCCACGCACCAAAACCATCTGAGGCCCACTGGATATACACGCTCGGATTAATTCACTAAAATGTGCTTTCGCTTCTTGTAACTGCCAACTCAACATACCAACCCCCAAACAAACTAGTCTGACTAGTTTCAAGCTTAGCGCTTTTTTAGGATATCGTCAAGGATAAGTCTTGCTCAAGCCTTTAATCTCTTTGATTTAAATCAACTAACTGATCTGGTTTACCAATATTATGCCAACGCCCTTGATAATACTCGCCTGAAATTTGTTGTTCTTTAATCGCTTTTTCATACAATACATTAAGGGGGAAAATGCCCTCTGGGCACCCAACAAACAATTCGGGTCTATACACACCAATACCCCCAAAATTGAACAACGGCTGGCCCGTTTTACAAATCTTGCCATCAACCAATGCATAATCACCACGCGGATGATGTGGTGGATTATCGACCATCACTAAATGCACTAAGCCTTCGGGATCTTTGGGCAATTGTTTGTAAGGAAAATCGGTATAAATATCGCTACTCACAACAATAAAGGGATCTCTTCCTAACAATGGCAAAGCCTTTACAACACCGCCTCCCGTTTCTAGAACGGGATCTTCAAGCGAATACTGGATCCGAACACCAAATCGCGCACCATTACCCAATGCCGCTTCTATTTTATGACCCAAATAACCCAGATTAATGACAAACGCTTCTACACCGGCATCCCTCAGCGCTTCTATTTGATAAACAATTAAGGGCTTGCTTTTTATTGACAACAAGGGCTTGGGGGTATGATCGGTTAATGTGCCCATTCTTTTGCCACGGCCTGCGGCTAATATCATTGCACGCATCTAAACATCTGCTGTTTCGCGAAGGGTTTCAAAAAAATTCAACAATGGTTGTAACTCGGCATATCGATGACAAGTCTCTGATATATATTTTAATACTTGTGGTATATCGTTAAGATATCCTGACTTATTATCGCGATAATGCAATCGCGCAAAAATGCCTAAATTCTTTAAATGCCGTTGTAAGCCCGTTAGATCAAACCACCGCAAAAATTCAGAATAAGTTTCTGGTCCCGTCAGCAGCTTTTCTGTTTTCGCTTTTTCATAAAAATCAAGCACCCAGTTTTGAATACGTTCGCGCGGCCAAGCAATATAACAATCCTGTAATAGCGAAACCAAATCGTATGTCATAGGACCTGTCATGGCATCTTGAAAATCTAAAATACCCGGACTGTTCTCTGGCAAAATCATTAAATTGCGCGAGTGATAATCTCGGTGCACAAAAACCTGTGGTTGATTCCGACATACCTCAAAGAATATTTCATATATCGGATTTAAAATAGCTTGGGCGCTCTTCAAATCCGAAGGCGTAAATCCTTTATGTTCTTTGAGATACCATTCTTCAAAAATTCCCAATTGTCTGTACAAAAAAGCCTCATCAAAAAGCGGTAATTTTTTTTGACACTGTTGGATCTTAAGCAAAGCTTCAAAAGCATTTTGATATAATTGATCGGCTGAGACTTCATTCAGTTCGCTTAAATAGAGCCTATCCCCCAAGTCCGATAACAATAAAAACCCGTGTTCAAAATCTGCATGAATTACCCTAGGCACTTGTAAACCGTGTTGTTCTAGCGCAACGGCAATATCCGCAAATACCCGGGGGATTTCCGGAGGGGGTGCATCCATAACCACGTAGTGTTCGCCCTCAATAGCCACACGAAAATAGCGTCTGGCACTGGCATCACCCGCTAAAGACACCCGTTTGAAATGGTCTGTCTTTAAAACACACTTTAGCCATTGATCTAAAAGCTGCTCTCTCTGCATGTTAGCTCTCTCTCTTTAATAAAGATTTGCAGTCTACCTAGAAAATATGCGATGGTTTACACATTTCTTTGAGCGAACGAGGGCGGACACGGTGATCCACCCCTACAACATTAACCTATGAGGCATATACTGAACCGTTTTATTAACCTTGTCATCAGTCTAGTCTGTTTGCCAAGTCTTGTTTACGCAAATGGCATCGGGAATACGACTCCCTTTGATGATTGGGTATGCAGTGAACAATCACAAATACTATGTCATGGATGTTACTTACAAGAACCGCTCCCCTTCCCAGGGCAAACTGATCAATATCTTAAAACACTGCCCATCACGATTACCTCTGATCAGGCTGAGTTTAGACCCGATGGGAATTCAACATTGACAGGGCATGTGCACTTAACCGAGGGAAACCGTCAACTCTTTGCAAATCATGCAACTATTCACCGCGACCCACGCAAAACACAGGCCATCGATTTTATACAAGCAGACGGACACGTTAAAATAACAGAACCGAATATGCGAGTTGATGGTACTTCCGCCGAAGTGTTTGTTGAAAAAAACACGCAAGTTATTCAAGATGCAACGTATCGTTTATATGATCGACACAGCAGAGGTACTGCTACCTCTGTCACCGTATACGATAAAAAGAACATGGTTTTAAAAAAAGCCACCTATACAACCTGCGCTCCTTTTCAAAAAACATGGTTTTTGCAGGCAGAAAATGTTGACCTCAATAAAAAAACAGGGCGTGGTCGCGCACACCATACACGTCTTTATTTTTATAATGTGCCTATTTTTTATTTGCCTTACCTGGATTTCCCTATTGATAATCGACGTCAAACCGGTTTTCTTTTTCCCAGCTATGGGACTTCAAACCGATCCGGTGTAGAAATTGGGGCCCCCTTTTATTGGAATATTGCCCCAAATTACGATGCAACCTTAACGCCTACGCTTTATAGCGAACGGGGTTTAGAACTTAAAGGACAATTTCGCTATCTTCTTGCGAATAGTGAGGGCGAACTCGATGCAGCCATTTTGCCTAACGATCGCAAATATCGAACATTTAAAACGCAAAGCCTAGCAAATCCTTTCGGTCTCCCGAATAATGATCCGCGCATTACGGCACTGAAAACGAATAATAACCGTGAATTTCTCCGTGCAAAACATATCACGCGTTTTAATGAACATTTAACAACTGACCTACTTTATCAAACGGTAGGAGATGATAACTATTTTATGGATTTTGGAAATACCCTTGGATCTGCCAGTACAACACAATTACTACAACAAGGGGATCTGTTATTTCAAGCTGAAAACTGGACAATACGAACCCGCTTACAACAATACCAAACCCTACATCCCTTTAGTGGACCTGTCATCACGGATGTTTATAAAAAGTTACCCCAAATCAGTTTGCAAAATTCCTATGTAGATCTTCCCTGTGGTCTAGAATGGACAACCCAAGGCGAATTTTCTCACTTTGATCATAAAAAAGATCCGATGACAAATAATGCCTTTACAGTAGGCGATCGCTTTCAATTACGCCCTGGCCTTTCTTTGCCCATAGGCGCTCCAGGGTGGTTTGTAAAACCACGCATTCAAGCAGATTTTTTAGGCTATTCACTTACACGAGATCCAAACGATCGCACAACCCTGGCCAACAGCAATCGATTACTACCAATATTCGACTTTGATTCTGGATTAATTTTTGAACGTGAATTTAGTCTACAAAAAGAGACTTACATACAAACACTAGAACCACGAGCTTATTATTTATACGTTCCTTATCGAAATCAAAATGCTTTACCCATTTTTGATACCAGTTATCCGGGTTTTGATTACAACCAACTCTATCGAGAAAATCGTTTTACGGGTCTAGACCGCTTGGGAGACGCAAATCAAGTCACACTGGGTCTCACCAGTCGATTTCTCTCTGAAGTTACCGGTCGTGAGCGTTTAAGTTTAACAGCGGGCCAAATTTTTTATTTCAAAAATCGTCAAGTGACCATTTGTAACCCAAAAACAAATTCAATGTGTTTAAACCAGGAATATCCGAATGGACACACACGTGCACAATCTTCCTTCATTGGCCTGGCTCGCCTTAATCTCATAGATAACTGGTCTTTAAGTGGCAATACAGAATGGGATCCGTATCAAAAACAAATGGATAAAAAAGCGGCTGGTATTCAATATCAACCCAATGAGCGTTCGGTCGTCAATCTCGGATATCAATTTCTGCGACGAAACCTTGTTGATCTCAATCCGATAACCGGGGTAGCACAACGTTTAGATCAAACAGACGCCTCTATTGCTTGGCCTTTAACGCAAAATTGGCGGGTTTTAGGTCGCTGGCATTACGATTTGCATAACCGCCGTTCAAACGAAACCCTTATGGGCATAGAACATCAAGGCTGCTGCACTGCCGTGCGCCTCGTTGTTAGCCGTTTTCTAGAGCCTTTTGATAATACACGTCCCAACAACCCGAGACGATATGCAAAGGCGGTATTTATTCAATTTGTCTTTAAGGGTTTAGGTGGCGTAGGCAATAGCAAGGTCAACTCTACCCTACAACGCATTCCCGGGTATTGGTGGCGTGAGAACGAATATTAGGGTAGAATGGCGGCATCTTATTTTTTAACTGAGAGCGTTGCTTATTCAGGTTATGTTCTACCACGAAAAAGTTAGTTACTGGACTTTATATTATGATTAGATCTCGCAGTGTCTCCCTTCTTTTAGCTTGCAGCCTCGGATTGTTGTCTTTTTCGTTAGCGGCTCTGCCTCCCCAGAAAAAACTGCCTGTCCTCGATCGCATGATTGCTTCTGTTAACAACGAGGCGATAACGGAATCGGAATTAAATCGACAAACCGAGCTTCTATTGGTTCGACTGCGACAGACAGAAACACCCTTGCCTTCGCTGCCCGTGCTACATAAACAATTATTAGAAAAAATGATCTTAGAAAAATGCCAACTGCAAGTTGCAGCAGGGGAAGGCATCACAATCGATGAAAAAGCGCTTAACCAAGCGGTGACCGAGATCGCCAGTCGAGATAACCTTTCGATTGCAGAAATGCGACAATTCTTAGAAGAACAAGGCATTTCATTTACACAATTTCGTGAAACCATTAAAACAGAGCTTTTGCTTTCAAAAATTCAACAAAAAGAGATCGGACAAAGTATTACAATCTCAAAAGCAGAAGTTGATCATTTCTTAGCTTCACCCGCAGGACAAGATCAGTCCGGTACAGAATATCATTTAAGCCACATTTTAATTGCCCTACCTGAAGAACCTTCGTCAACAGAAGTCCAAAAAACGGAAGCGAGCGCCGATGCGCTTGCGAAAGAATTAAAGCATGGCGCAGATTTTGCAAAAATAGCCATTGCAAAATCCGCAGGGCAACAAGCGCTTGAAGGTGGAGACTTAGGCTGGCGCACTACGGCCGCCATACCCAGCGCCTTTGCAAAAATCGCGCCAACATTACGCGTGGGTGAAGTCTATGGCCCTCTTCGCAACGACGGCGGATATCATATTATTAAACTTTTAGCTAAACGATCGCCCACACAAAAACAACAAAATTCGACACAAGCGCGAAATAAGGCAATGGACACACTCTATCAACGCAAATTTGATGAACTCGTAGTGACTTGGTTAAGACATTTACGATCTGAGGCAGAAATCAAAATTTACTTGAATGAAACCTGATTTTTCTCATCGACCACGCAAACGTTTTGGGCAAAACTTTTTGCAAAATCCGCACGTTATTCAGCAAATTATCAGTACTGTTAACGCGCAACCTAACGATAATCTTATTGAAATTGGACCTGGTTTAGGTGTTTTAAGCAAATTTTTATTGGCACAAGTGAATCACCTCAACGTTATCGAAATCGATAGAGATCTGGCAAGTCAACTCGCCATTTCTTTAGGTCATTCTCAAAAATTGACGATTCACACACAAGATGTTTTGCATTTTGATTTTAATGTTTTTGAAACTAAAAACCTGCGGGTAGTCGGTAATCTCCCCTATAATATTACAACACCCTTAATTTTTCACTTGCTAAAATTTGAATCAAAAATTCAAGATATGCACTTTATGCTACAAAAGGAAGTTGTTGATAGACTCTGCGCAGAACCCAATAGCAAAGACTATGGACGACTCAGCATTATGGCGCAATATCATTGTGATCCCGAATATTTGTTTTCAGTTGATCCGAGTGCATTTTACCCATCACCGAAAGTAAATTCTGCCTTTGTTCGATTAATCCCTCGCCCTTTTCCGATAAAGGCTACCAATATCACCTTGTTACAAAATATTACACGCGATGCCTTTAATCTACGTCGAAAAACATTGTCAAACGCACTAAAACCTTATCTGGCATTAAAAGACTTTATAGCACTCGATCTCAGGCCAACCCTGCGTCCAGAAGTTTTATCCGTGACAGATTTTGTCAAAATCAGTAATTATATTGATCAACGATTAAATGCTGTTCAGGAAAAATCCTAAATGAGCACCTATGCTATCGGCGATCTACAAGGCTGTTTTGATCCTTTTATGCGCTTACTTGAAAAAATTCAATTTGATGAAAAACAAGATACTCTCTGGTTAACCGGCGATCTGGTTAATCGCGGACCGCAATCTTTAGAAACACTGCGCTTTATTAAAAATTTAGGCCATCACGCAATTACCGTGTTAGGAAACCATGATTTAACACTTCTTGCAGTCGCTTTTAATGCGATTTCTTACGATCCCAAACGATATACTTTCGGTGATATCTTAGCAGCACCTGACCGAGATGCTTTAATAGATTGGTTACGACATCGGCCTTTCATTCACCAGGATTCCAGTTTAGGATACACATTGGTTCACGCGGGACTCCCCCCTCAATGGGATCTCACACTTGCAAAATCACTTGCCTTTGAGGTCGAAATGATTCTGCAAAGCGAAAATCCCATGCCATTTTTTGAAAATTTGTTTGGAAACATGCCTAATCATTGGGATCCGACATTAACAGGTATGGATCGACTGCGCTTTATTGTTAATTGCTTTACACGGTTACGATTTTGTAATGTTGCAGGTGAATTAGAGCTGAAAGTCAAAGAATCTGCCGAAAATGCCCCAGCGGGTTATTTGCCATGGTTTTCTATTAATACACGCAAAAGTCAGGATTTAAAAATCCTATTTGGACATTGGGCCTCGCTAGAAGGCAAATGTAGAGAACCCAATGTTTTTCCGCTAGATACGGGTTGCGTGTGGGGAAATTGCTTAACTGCCATGCGTCTATCAGATGGTCAGAGATTTACTGAGCCATGCCAACCTCCAGCCTAGAGCTTAACTTTTATTTAAATACATCAACTTTATGTACTTGTAATAGGTGCCCTCGGCATTCGAAATAGCTAATAAAAAACCTTCTTTGCCATCTAAAAACCCGAGTCTAAATATATAGCCTCGCATAAAAGTCCAAAGCCCACGAAAAACCGCTTTTAAAACACTACCCTTTGCACCTTCAGTCTGTTTTTGCTTTGCGCTTAAACTGGAATAATCATTCATTTTTTTTAAGACCAAATCCAAATTAGGATAAGCAAGATGATGAATATTGCTTTTTAAGTTTCCAATATTGCCTTGTATTTCTATTCTTTCATGCGCTAATAAAGAAATAAAACGTGCTTGATTTCGTCGAAATAAAACAGCTTGGGTATCATGCCACCAATCACCAAATCGAATCACTTTTTGACAATATTCTGAACTAAAAGTAATTTCAAAAGCATCATAAGACGTATGGGGGATCTGTGACAATATTTCTGCCTTCAGCTGTGGCATAACGCGCTCATCCGCATCTATCGATAATACCCATTCTCCAGTGGCGGCTTCTAATGCACGCTGTTTTTGCGCCCCATACCCCGGCCAATCGGTAATAAATACTTTATCCGTATATCGCCTACAAATATCAACGGTATTATCTGTGCTACCCGAATCGAACACAACAATCTCGTCCGCCCACGCAACCGATTTTAGGCAATCTTCTATATTATGTGCCTCGTTTTTGGTAATAATGATAACGCTTAATAACGGCATATTTTGACCTTCATCTAAAATATTGACTAAAACAATCCGATGGAACGCTATCATATATTACAAAATCTTGCCCAACAACGAAAGCTGCTAACAAATCGGCTAAAACTTAGTTGACGATACTATAATATCCAAGGTTCAATAGCCTTCTATATCCTGACATTTAAGACATGGAGAGGTATCAATGTCCTCATCTTGGTTAAGCACCCTGCTTTTCGTGCTTTTATGGGCGAGTAGCCTTCCCGCAGGGGCAGATTACACGTTTAATATGACGCCAGGCATTACTGAGATCAGTCGGGGAATCCACCATTTGCATATGACCATTTTCTGGATCTGTGTTGCGATTGGTACCGGTGTATTTGGCGTTATGTTTTATGCGATTATTTGGCACCGTAAATCTCAAGGTGTAACAGCCGCGCAATTCCATGAAAACACCATGGTAGAAATCATTTGGACAGCGATCCCTTTTACCATCCTGATTTTAATGGCGATTCCCGCAGCACAATTATTACTGAAAATGCACAATACCGCAGAATCGGATTTATCCATCAAGATTGTGGGACATCAATGGTATTGGGAATACGAATACCTCGGCGAAGATGTGAAAATCATCAGCCGACTTGCCACCCCCCAAGATCAAATAAATAATAGAGATATTAAGGGACAGCACTACCTGAGGGAAGTCGACAACCCTATAGTTGTACCCGAAAAAAAGAAAATTCGCTTTTTAACAACTTCAAATGATGTGATCCACGCCTGGTGGATGCCCGCCTTGGGTATTAAGCGCGATGCCATTCCTGGATTTATTAACGAAGCCTGGGCGAATATTGATCACACCGGCACCTACCGAGGGCAATGTGCCGAATTATGCGGAGCACTCCACGGATTTATGCCCATCGTGCTAGAAGTCAAAACAGAAGCAGAATATCAAACCTGGCTTAGCGCAAAAAAAGCTGAAAATATAAAACCAACCCCCCATACAGAGTAATACACCATGAATAGCAGCGTAGAAAAACATTTTTTCGATACAGAACATCACCGTCCACATAAGGGCATACTGCGCTGGGTATTCACAACAAATCACAAAGATATTGGCACACTCTATTTATGGTTAAGCTTTGTCATGTTCTTAGTGGGTGGCGCCATGGCCATGTGCATTCGCGCAGAACTTTTTAAACCCGGACTACAGTTTTTTGATCCCGGATTTTATAATCAATTAACCACATTACACGGCTTAATTATGATTTTTGGCGCCGTTATGCCAGCCTTCGTCGGATTAGCAAACTGGATGCTACCTATGATGATTGGTGCGCCCGACATGGCATTGCCCCGCATGAACAACTGGTCTTTTTGGATATTACCCTTTGCTTTTACGTTGTTATTAAGCACATTATTTATGAGCGGCCCGGCACCCGATTTTGGCTGGACAGCCTACGCGCCTCTCTCTACCACTTATGGTCCTAAAAGTACCGATTTCTTTATTTTTTCGATACATTTGATGGGGATTTCTTCCATTATGGGTGCCATCAATATTATCGCAACCATTTTAAATTGCCGCGCACCCGACATGACTTTAATGAAAATGCCTATATTTGTCTGGACCTGGTTGATTACGGCATTTTTGTTAATTTCAGTAATGCCTGTGCTGGCGGGAGCTGTCACAATGATGTTAATGGATAGACATTTTGGCACCAGCTTTTTTGATGCAGCCGGCGGTGGGGATCCCGTGATGTATCAACATATATTTTGGTTTTTTGGTCATCCCGAAGTGTACATTATGATTTTGCCAAGCTTTGGCATTCTGTCTGAAATTATCCCCACTTTTAGCCGAAAACGATTATTTGGCTACAGCTCTATGGTATACGCCACCAGTTCTATTGCATTTTTATCATTTCTCGTTTGGGCTCACCATATGTTTACGACAGGGCTACCGGTTGTCGGTGAAATTTACTTTATGTTGGCAACCATGTTAATCGCTGTTCCAACGGGCGTTAAAATTTTTAATTGGGTCGCCACGATGTTTCGCGGTGCATTGAGTTTTGAAGCCCCCATGCTTTTTTGTGTTGCATTTTTAATTATGTTTACCATGGGCGGTTTTTCGGGCCTGATGCTTGCCATGGTGCCTGCCGATTATCAATATCACGATACTTACTTTGTGGTTGCACATTTCCACTACGTTTTGGTACCTGGCGCCATTTTTGGAATCATTGCCGCGGTATATTATTGGCTGCCAAAATGGACAGGACATATGTATAGCGAAACTTTGGCAAAATTTCATTTTTGGCTATCGGCTATTTCTATTAATGTCTTATTTTTTCCCATGCATTTTTTGGGTTTAGCTGGCATGCCAAGACGGATCCCCGACTATGCCTTAGAATTTGCAGATTTTAATCGCATTGCAAGTGTCGGCGGTTTTGTGTTTGGCGCTTCTCAGCTTTTGTTTTTATATATTGTGATTAAAACGATTCGAGGCGGTGCAAAGGCACCCGCACAGGTGTGGGAAGGTGCGCAGGGTCTAGAATGGACCTTATCTTCGCCACCACCTTACCATAGTTTTATAACACCCCCTAGCGTGCATTAATGGACGATCGATAATGGAAAAACCCCACAAAACACTTATCTATCGACTGTTTTTTATTGTTGTGCTGATGTTCGGTTTTACATTTGCATTAGTCCCGATTTATAACGTTTTTTGCGATGTAACAGGCCTTAACGGCAAAGTCGATACAAAAAAACCGGGGAAATTTGTACGTTACAAAAACGAAAATGCTTTGAAAGCTGATCGCCTTATTGTGCTTGAATTGGATATTAATCACCACCAAAATATACGTTGCGAATTCACAGCAGAAAAGCCCGCACTTCAGGTGATCCCCGGCGAGCTCACACATACCATATACCATGTTAAAAATTTAACTGATAAAAAAATGATTATTCAGGCCATCCCGAGCATTAGTCCCGGATTTTTAGCAAAACATTTAAAAAAACTAGAATGTTTTTGTTTTGAACAGCAAACGCTGGAGCCTTTTGAATCACGCGATTTACCTTTGCGTTTTTGGTTAGAGACGGAAATTCCAGAAGATATTCATCGAATGACTTTGTCTTATACTTTATTTGATGTCACGGAGTCAAAAAAATGACAGACGATTATCAACGCTACTATGTGCCCGAACAAAGTTATTGGCCCATTATCGGTTCCATTGGTCTTTTTACCATGATTATCGGTGGGATTAATGTATTGCACGAGCATGACGGTTGGCTCATTTTTTTAGCAGGTTCTTTTGTAACTGTTTTTATGATGTTTGGATGGTTTGGCAGTGTGATCAAAGAAAGTCGCAGTGGACTCTACAGCCCACAACTGGATCGTTCGTTTCGCTGGGGAATGATTTGGTTTATTTTTTCTGAGGTGATGTTTTTTGCTGCTTTTTTTGGTGCACTTTTTTATGCCAGACATTTTTCGGTTCCTTGGATGGGTGGTATTGGCGCGAAACCCGCAACTCATGCGTTATTATGGGATCACTTTAGAGCACTGTGGCCCTTATTACAAAATCCTGACCCCACGAAATTTTTAGGGCCTTTTGAAGCCATGGGCGCTTGGGGACTCCCAGCTTTAAATACAGTGATCTTATTGTCTTCTGGTGCAACGGTTACTTTTGCACATCTTGCCCTTAAAAATAATCATCGAAAAAAATTAATCCTCGGATTAATAGCAACGGTTATTTTAGGCATTTTATTTTTATCCTTTCAAGCCTATGAATATTATCATGCTTATACAAAGCTTGGACTTAAATTAAATTCGGGCATTTACGGTTCGACGTTTTTCATGTTAACGGGTTTTCATGGCGCACATGTCACCATTGGTACAATTATGCTGATCGTAATTTTGGTGCGCTGTATACGCGGACACTTTACACCCGAAAAGCATTTCGGATTCGAAGCGACTGCCTGGTATTGGCACTTTGTGGATGTAGTCTGGTTAATGTTGTTTATTTTTGTTTATTGGCTTTGAAGTAATCCATGGGGAGCTATCCAACCCATCGCGAATGCAATCAATAATGCAGCAAACAAAACAAGGGAGAGAATAATACGCACGGAAAGCGCTCTGACTATTCGCTTCGTTTTACCTTGATCTTTGACTAAATAATACAAACCAGCACCTAAACTCGCTAAAATGCAAAATAGCATGGTAAATATCAATACAGTTGCTAATGTAGATGGATTCATGAAAAAACTCACTCTTCAATTGGGCCGATGGACGTTTACCCCCGGATGGGTATCCAGTCTGGCTACTGTACTGCTGATACCACTGCTCGTCTATCTCGGATTTTGGCAGCTGGATCGGTATCACGAAAAATTAAATAACCAGCAAGCATTGGTAAGTCGCATGAATTCCCCGGTGATTCACCATATTTCACCCGATGTTACACGACTCGATCCGCCATTGCGATACCGCCAATTACAAATCACAGGACATTTTTTAAACGAACATCAAATCTATCTTGATAATCAAATCGTGCAGGGACAAGTCGGTTATCGTGTGATAACACCTTTCCAACCCATAGGGCAATCCAAAATGCTACTCGTCGACCGCGGCTGGATTCCACTGGGCAAAAGCCGAAATGAACTGCCCACTATCAAACCTGAGCTTTCAGAACAAACACTGGTAGGCACGATTAATCTCCCCGTCAATGGGCTACAGCTTAACCAGCTGTTTAACAAAACACCAGAGAAAACCATGGATCAAATTTCCTGGCCACGCCGGGTTCAAGGTATTGCGTTTGAAAACTTAGAATCCCTGCTTTTACAAAAACTTTACCCTTTCATTTTACAACTAAACCCAGAAGATCCAATGGGATTTAATATTCAACCTATTACCTTTAACCCACCACCCAGTCGACACTTGGGATATGCCATACAATGGCTTATAATGGCGGCGGCTCTCCTATCTTATTACTTAGTAATAAATTTACACCGCCGTGCTAAAACAGGTAAAGTGGAGTCCTGTAATAATTTAAAAAATAGGAAATAAAGTGAAATGACACACCGTAATAAAAAAATGCTATTAACCTTCTTATTTTTTGTTTTCATAGTCAGTGTAGGCGCATGGCTGAAGCCTTATCTTGAACCCTATTACAATGCTCACTTTAGGTCATACGATTATCAATACCCAAATGCTGGCCAAGATTTCGTGTTAGGTATAGAACCCCATGATACCAATGTGCCCCAATTTATTTTGAACATAGTCAAATTGGCTTTTCCTGACAGAAACGTGGTGATCTCAAACGACAGGCAACCACATCTGATCTTAAGATCTGAACATATAAAAACAGCGTTATCTAATTTACCTGAATATCAACATTGGAATGCCCCTTATATATCTTTTTCTCAAGAATATTGGACACTCGCAAAACAGAGATATCGTAAAAATGCACCGCCGCTAGCCGAATTGGTCTCCAGAAAGCCACGGAAAAAACGAGAATTCTATTTTCCTTTCATCGCCTGGTGCGGATTAAGTCCCGAAAGAATTTATATTGATAATAAAACCCGAACAAAATTTTTAGCTTATATTGCATCTAATTGTATTAAAAAACGCGATAAATTATTTTCATTAATAAAAAGCAAAAAAGACAGTGCCGAGGCTTTAGGGCGTTGTTCTAATCCAAATAAAACAACATTCCCCGGGGGCTGGGGAAAATTAGATCACGTATATGCACATTATGACTTCGGCTTCGCGATGGAAAATCACCAAGTTCCAGGATACATAACTGAAAAAATACTGAATGTGTTTAGAGGCGGGGCTATCCCGATTTATTGGGGCGATAGCGAAACAGTAAAAAGCTATTTTAATCCTAAGGCTTACATTGATGTTGGGGCGTTTGATAGCCTAGAGGAAGCCGCAGACTACATTGTTAGGTTATCTCGAGATAAAGAAACCATAAACAATATGCGTAAAGAGCCGATTTTTAAAGACAATCAAGTGCCTGAAATATTTCACATCAATACCGATCCCAACCATCCCTTATTGAAACAAGCAGCTCAATTTATTCGTTCAGAATACAATATGCTTTTGGAACAAGATCGTAGTCATAAAAAGTCATCATAATTCGCTGAATTAAAATTCGTCTACATCTAATATGTTCTTGCAATGAAAGAAAAAAGATGACTCCAAACGCTAGCATAAATCTAACACTTGGGCCAAACGCACTAATCGGTTACAATGCCCATTGAAACATTCAATGAAATTTTAAATGTACGTTATTTTGACATATGGTTAATCACTGCTTAAGGAAGAAATACCATCGGCTGACGCCTTGGCTGCTACTCTTGGTCTTTTTTGGACCCTGGCTAACAGCGCAGCTGATCTACGTCAAACGTGATCAATTGGCTTTTAAAACAATTGAAACAGGCACACTCGTCTCTCCGCCTATACAAGCGCAATCGCTACCCTTTTATGATTCTGCCTGGCTAGGAAAATGGCAAATCGTCTATATGGCACCCCAAAATGATCATGATACAGATGTCATACCCATGCTAAACCAGCTACACAAAGCTTTAGGTAAAGACAAGCATCGTGTTGCCTATCAAATTATCGCGACAAAAGGCGCATTAAAGCAACACCCTTCTGCAAAAGAAGTATTTAATCTCGTGCTATTAGCCCCGGGCGAAATTGCGCTGATTGATCCCCGTGGTTGGTTAATGATGCACTATCCAGCCAACCCTGATCCGATTGGCATGCTAAAAGATATTCGCCGATTATTACGATATTCACATGGCTAAACGATTAGCATACGGCGCAACGCTACTCGCTTTTGTTGTGGTTGTATTAGGTGCGTACACGCGTTTAACAAATGCAGGTCTTGGTTGTCCCGATTGGCCAGGCTGTTATGGACAGCTGGTTCCACAGATAGATGCCACAAATCCTCTGATTAACGCAGCTAAAGCTTGGACAGAAATGATCCATCGTTATCTTGCGGGATCATTAGGTATCATTATTTTTGTGCTGGCTTTTTTTATCGTTAAAAACAAATCGAGGTTCAACAAACAATCTCAAATACTGGCAATTACGGTGAGCGCTTTGGTTATTTTTCAAGCGCTATTGGGCATGTGGACAGTCACGCTCAAGTTATTTCCAGTGGTTGTGATGGCACATCTTATGGGTGGACTCGCAACGCTGTCGCTGCTCTGGTGGCTTACTTTAACATTACAATCTCACCATACGGCTCTGTACAAAAATAATTTTTCTTTTTTTTCCTCGCCAAGCTCGCCCTGCGCAAACATGCGTGAGCGACAAAGTAAAAGTTATTTTTGCACAAAGCCTCGCGCCCTACGCATATGGGGAATAATTGGGCTTATCATGCTTCTAATACAAATATTTCTCGGCGGATGGACAAGTGCAAATTATGCTGCTTTAGTGTGTTTAGATTTTCCATTTTGTGATAATTTTAATCAAAATCTGGGTTTAAATTTCCAGTTTGCCAATATAGTTAAAGCTTTTAACTTTACAGCTGTAGGTGTCGATGGTAGCCAGGGTACACCACTCGGCTATGCTGCACGCATAATGATTCATATGCTGCACCGCATAGGCGCACTTTTAACAACCCTGATTATTGGATGGCTTGTATTACTGACATGGATGCGATCACAAAATAAGTCTATTCGAATAGTTAGTATTATGATGATAAGTCTGTTAATCATACAATTTTTTTTAGGCATCACAAATGTTTTGGCAAAGTTACCCTTACCGATAGCGGTTGCACATAATGCAGTTGCCGCGTTATTATTGCTTAGCGTCGTCACTTTGAATTATTTTATATTTACGAAAATATATGAAAAATAATAGCCACCATTCAAGCCTTATTGCAGATTATTTTACGTTATGCAAACCCAAAGTTATTTTGGTGATGTTGATCACAACTTGGGTTGGCATGCACCTCGCAACCAACACATACGTGCCGTGGAATACCTTTATTTTTGCAACACTCGGGATTGCTTTAGCCGGCGGTTCTGCTGCTGTGATTAATCATCTGGTCGATCGCCATATCGATGCAAAAATGACGCGTACTCAAAGCCGCCCTATGGCCAACAAACGCATATCGATTCAAAGCGCCTGTATTTTTTCGGCTATTTTAGGCGTGAGTGGATTACTGATATTAGCTGTTTTTATCAATCCCTTAACCACCTACCTGACCTTTGTAACCGTTTTAGGCTATGCCGTTCTATATACACTTTTTCTGAAACGCCAAACACCACAAAATATTGTTATCGGTGGTGCTGCAGGTGCAATGCCCCCTTTGTTAGGCTGGACAGCTGTCACAGGCCATACCAGTGCATTCGCTTGGTTATTGGTACTTATTATTTTTACCTGGACACCTCCACATTTTTGGGCTTTGGCGATTCATCGAAAGAATGACTATGAAAACGCCAATATCCCCATGTTACCAAATACGCACGGCATCCCATTTACAAAATTATATATTGTGTTATATGCCATTTTATTGCTTGTGGTGACGACGCTGCCCTATGCTGCGCATATGGCCGGAGGGATTTATTTCGGTGCAGCCAGCTTTCTTGGAACTGCTTTTTTAGTTCAAACGCTAATTTTATATCGCACAGAAGCTAACAACACGGCTCTAAAAACATTTAGTTTCTCCATTCTGTATTTGTTGTTATTATTTAGTGCATTGCTGATTGATCATTACATTCAACTGCCATAGGAGGCTTTTGTAGATGTACATAAAACGCGTTTTTTTAACTGTTGGTCTCACGCTCGCCGCTGTTTTTATCGTTTGGTATGGCGTTAAACCCATTCTCGAAAAAAATGCGCCACCCATCATCATGCCTGAAATTACCACGGCAACGATTTTAAAACCCAAAAATGTTGTGACAAATTTTTCTCTCACCGACACGACAAACCAACCCTTTACAGAAAAATCACTTTTAGGACAATGGACGCTGATGTTCTTTGGATATGCGCAATGTCCGGAAATTTGCCCCAAAACCTTAATAAAAATTACCGAGCTTTGGAAACAAGTTCCACAAGATTTACATTTTGTATTTGTAAGCTTAGATCCTGAAAGTGATACGGTTCAGATCCTGCGAGATTTCTTAGGGCGCTTTAATTCTGAGTTTAGAGGCTTAACCGGAGAAGCAGCTGTTATACAAAAACTGGCTAAAGCATGTGGAATCTACAGTTGGCAAGATCCCAAAGCAAATGATCCCAGCAAGCCTAAAATGATTGATCACAGCGCAACACTCTTGCTCATCAACCCCCAAGGTCAGCTACACGCTGTCTTTTCACCACCTTATCATCCAGAGATCATGGCAAAAGATTTGAAGCAAATATTGTCTACCTCTATACAAAATCGATAGGCAATTTAGCGCACCTCCTATAGCGTATCTGGACTCGACTGCGTATTGGTGGCGCTTGGATGCACGGCTTCTGCGCCTGCTGCTGCCACAGCGACAGCCTCTTCTCTTTCTCTTGTCAAATGGCGTTGGAAGCCTGGTAAAGGGTTCCAGCGAATCTGTACGGTTTCAAAATCAAAAGGTGCCAATGGTTTTTTACAACGGTCTAATTTTTCTTTGAGTTCCCTTTGCATTTTCTCAAAAATGATGCGATAGCGTGCAGCCAATGTCATACCCGTTTCAGGCTCCTCCCTAGTTGCATAATGCAAAGCTTCTTGCCTAAAAAAGTTAATCGTTTCTTTAAGCCCATCTTGCACCTTTATTAAGGTTTGTATAACCAGCTGTCTTTGCTCTTCAAGGGACTTAGCTTCTTCTTGTAAATTGGGTTTTTTGATGCGGATCCTCGCCAGTTTTAACAAACCGATCGCGTCATCTGCATTGTGCCATTTGTGAAAGAGCGTGGGCATCGAATCATACAAAGTTTTGCCATCTCTAAAAGTAATTTTCAAATCAATGAATCTTCCATTATTTTCAAGAGTGACATCTGTAATCAATGACTCTAAATACTCGAGCTTTTCCGAATCCGACTTGCTGTAATACTCAACAGGAATGCCTGCAAAGTATAAGGTATTTCTTTCCTGTTGCAACCGCTGTCTCGTTAATTTTTGCATAAGCGCGGTTTGATCTTCTTTGCTTAATAAAATTTCACCCGTTTCTGGAGAAGTGCAAAATGGATCTGCTGGAGACTCCCAAGATTGTTCAGAACTCACATGCTCGATCCCCGCATCACATAATTTATTGAGTATTTCTTCTAACTCCGAGCACAGGTAAGTGTTTACACTGACGTATTCCGGCACTTCATGTACTGAATAGAAAAATCCAGCAATGGCTTTATTCAAGGCGTCTAATCCTCTCTCTGGATACAAGGATGTAAGAAAATGTTGTAAGACCGTTTGGAAGGTATGAGCCAATGTAATGTGTTTCTGAACCGCAATAGAAACAACAGGTTCTACTGCCAAATCTGCAATTCCAGATTCTTTAACATGTGCGCAAATTGCATGTCCGGCATAGGAAAAAACAGCATCCATTTGAGACTTTCGGTTATTTTGTATATGAAACAAATCGTGCGCCATAAAAATTAATGGGCTCATAGACACCCCGTGTGCATCCGCAGGCTTATCACTTAATCCTAACAAACCCACTTGTTCTAAATAGAGTGATAACAACAATGTAATGCCCAGTTTATTTTCCCCCATGATTGGGTAATAGACTTGAGTTGGAAATTTTGCATCCAATTGCTCTTCCAGTTTTTTAGACACCTCAAGAGATAGCCCAATGTTAGTTCTTGAGCCCGTATTGGCAATAGCCATCAGCGCATCAGCATGACTCCATGCATCCGCTCCCCATTCATGATCTCTATACTTAAAAAGCCGTTCTATAAGTTCAGGATTGTTATGTCCTTCTGCTGCGTGTCGAAATACCTCGAGTTCCTCTGCAGAGGCTTCCTTCAACGCCGCTGCAGTGCGGAATAAGACGCTAAAAAACCAAATAGATGTCAGTTGATTAGAACCCGTAAAACGAGATAACTCATTTGCAATTCCAGTTAATGTACTTGAAGAGGCTTGTCCCTTAAAGACCAGTTGATTATTGCAAGCTTCAATGAAGCCAAGTAATTCCGTTGCAATTTCATTTAACAGGGGTAGAAATTGAATATCCTGGCGATTTAACCCTGGGTATGTTTCTTGTCTGAAAGTGCGATATTGTTGTACAAGCTCAGGGTTGTACTTCTCAAGCCCTCTAAGATGATATTTGGGGAGAGTTAAACTTTTTAAGAGTTCCCGAAACGCTTCTGGATTGACGTGTATTGGCGGAACCTGAATATCCGCTAAATGCTCTTGTGGATTGACTTGTACGGGTGAAGCTTGGGGCGCTTCTAAATCTTGGGGCGCTTCTAAATGAAACTTAACTTCTGGCGCATTTAGTTCGGATATTAATTGTTCTGAAGATTGCATGTAATGTCCCCTAACATATAAGCATAATAATTTGCAACTGTATCAGAAACGTCCCGCGATAAAAAGATCTAAGTTTCAAAGCTTGTTAGCTGAAAATTTGTTAGTTAGATTATTTGCTTTAAGGCTGGGTGCTACAAAAACTATCCACAAAGTTATCCACAGATATTCTGGATAAAAACAAGACTCATCGACAGCCCGGAATTTAAAGTTATTTGGTTATCCAAAACTTTATTAGACTGGATAACAAAAGTTATTCACAAGCTACAAAGCGACTTAGACGGTCGTTATCCAACCCATGTTAGTCGGGTAAAAAATGTTAAGGTACGGAATTTGTTAAAAATTTACTTTAAAAATCATATAGATAAAAAATAATACCTCTATAGAGACCTATTTTACGTTTTACAGCTTGGGTTAGACGACAAATATAATATTTAGGTTATGCACAGAGTTATCCACAAGTTAAACAACCGATTGACCCAGCATATCCAATTTTATTGATCTTTTATTGACCTCAAAATTTTTAACAAGTGATTTCTATTTTTGAAGGTCAAACTCATTTATCCACAGCAAATTGGAATAAGTCCGCTATCCGAAATAGCGCAAAATGCTGAATTTTTTAGGGAAGGCTTTGCATTATACTGTAACGGTCTACCTACAAAATCAACGAGTTGTCCACCCGCGGCTTCCAAAATACACTGGCCTGCGGCTGTATCCCATTCGCTTGTCGTGCCAAATTGCGGATAAAGATCAACTTCTCCCGATGCTACCAAACAAATTTTCCAAGCGCTGCCACAGTACAACAACTCGGGTTGGTTTAATCTGTTCATTAATGCCAACCAACCGGGTTTGGTATTTTGATTTAATCGCCGGCTCGCTGCCACCTTCAAAGAACCCTTGGGAAAATGATTCGTATGAATGCGTACAGGATCGGCAGAAGCCAGTTTGGCATACGCTCCTTCACCCTGAATCGCCCAATAGGTATGTCGGTGCACCGGAACAACCACAACCCCCAAGACCGACGAGTGATTCTCGATTAAGGCAATATTGACCGTGAACTCTCCGCTGCCTTTAATAAATTCCAGCGTACCATCTAAGGGATCGACGAGCCAATAACGAGACCAATGCGAACGGATCTCGTAAGGTGTCGTATCACCTTCTTCAGAGAGAAAAGGTATTGTTGGATCAATGGAGAATAGTCCTTTCTGAATAATCTGGTGGGCGCATAAATCCGCTTCGGTCACAGGTGAAGTATCTAACTTTTTCTTTACCTGATAGGCGTTGCGATCGTAAATATCGATAATGGCTTCCGCTGCCTCAAGTGCTACGGACAATATTTTGGGTATCCAATCTTGATATAACATGCATACCTAGTATATCACCTTCGGTTCAGTTGACTAAAAAAATTTAATTCGCGCTGCCAATTTTCAATTGGTTCTGCTATGATGCAATTCCAAATTTACTACAATAGTGTTAATAAGAATGGATCAAAAATTTGAATTTTTTTCAGATGACTACGTTTTTGAAGGTGGATCTCCACAATCAGACAGTACACGCGAGCTCATTGTACGCTTAGATAAATGGCTCTGGGCAGCTCGATTTTTTAAAACCCGTGCGGTCGCAAGGCTGGCAGTGGAAAAAGGAAATGTCTTTTACAATGGCGAACGTGCCAAACCCAGTCGAGAAATAGAGCTTGGTGCAACGCTCATTATTCAGCAAGGTCGATGCCAAAAGACGGTTATTGTCCGCGGACTCTCTACCCGTCGACGCGGTACCGAAGAATCTATACAACTGTTTGAAGAAACGGAAGAAAGCCGCCTCAATAGAGAACAAGCATCTGTCTTTCAACCTGATTACACGCAGCATCCCTCACAATTTCAACCGCAGTTGTTTTATCCTTCAACGCCTACAGAAAGAACCGGTAATTACAATACAGTGCAAGGTGAACAACAGAGAGAACGCCATGCCATTCGATTTCTACGCCGCTCTTTCAATAAAGGTGAATCCCGCACACCACGAACCACAGTCACTCATCCCAACTATTCACAGGCAGATAGCGAGAATCTTGATTGAGTGAACATCATCCTCCGCATCGCCATTCCTGTTCCTTTACGACAATTATTTGATTATTTGCCACCGATAGAACCCCATGCAGTAAAATTAGAACCCGGCATGCGTGTACTCGTTCCTTTCGGACGCCGGAAAACGGTGGGGATCATTGTAGAAATCACTGATCACACGGATCACCCCATTGAAAAGCTGAAACATATACAGGCTTGCTTAGATCAAGAACCCCTTTTCCCAAAAACAATTTTATCGCTGATCCAATGGGCGAGCCGATATTATCAAGGTGCTTTAGGCGAAGTGTTTGAAATAGCGATACCTAAAAGACTGCGACAAGAACCTAAGGAGCTAATCCCTAAAGAAATAACGCTCAACACAAAAAAACAAGCTCACAAAAAATCTAAAAAACAATCGACGTCCTCTCTCATCTCTACGACAATATCTCCTGATTTAACGCTGAATCCCGCTCAAGAAAAAGCCATCAATAGCATCACACATCATTTTGGACAATTTAAAACATTTGTGCTGGACGGCGTGACGGGTAGTGGCAAAACAGAAGTGTATATTCGTGTGGTTCAAGCCGCTTTGCATGCGGGAAAACAGGCGTTATTGCTCGTACCTGAAATCGGATTAACCCCACAATTATTGTCGCGTTTTCAAGAACGATTTGCTGTTCCTATTGCGGCTTTAAATTCGTCTTTAACTGACAAGCAACGTTTTCTGGCTTTTGAAAATGCAAGAACGGGTGCGGCACCCATTGTGATTGGCACGCGCTTAGCCGCTTTTGTGCCACTCAAAAATCCGGGAGTTTTTATTATTGATGAAGAACATGATGCCTCGTTTAAACAACAGGAAGGCTTTCGATACCATGCGCGCGATTTGCTTATCTTGCGCGGATCACTCGAACACTGTCCGGTTGTTTTAGGGAGTGCAACAGCTTCGCTTGAAACACTACATAATATCCAGGCAGGGCGTTTTCATCCACTGTCTTTACCACACCGTGCAGGTAACGCCATTTTCCCAACGCTGCAAATTCTAGATGTGCGTCATAAAAAATGTGTAGAAGGATTATCTTCTGAACTGATTGTAGCGATGCAAGAACATATTGCCAACAAAGGTCAAGTCTTACTCTTTTTGAATAGGCGTGGCTATGCGCCTGTGTTAATGTGTTTTGCCTGCGATTGGGTGGCAACCTGCAAAAATTGCGATGCAAAAATGACGCTACACCAGCGTTCGGAAACGCTACAATGTCATCACTGCGAATTAACAATACCTCTCTATACAGAATGTCCTTGTTGTAAAACAAAAAACCCAAAACCTGTTGGGATTGGTACTGAGCGATTAGAGGCCGCATTACAAGAAAATTTTCCAACCCAGTCGATTGTTCGCATTGATCGCGACACCACACGTAAAAAAGGTGAATTAAAAAAAGCAATTGATCTGATTCAAGAGGGCAAAGCCGATATACTGATTGGTACACAAATGATTGCAAAAGGGCATCATTTTCCGAATGTGACTTTGGTTGGGATCTTAGATATTGATCACGCTTTATTTAGCACGGATTTTCGCAGTATCGAAAAAATGGGACAGCTTATTACACAAGTGGCAGGACGATCGGGGCGCGCAGAGCGACCAGGACACGTTATTCTACAAACCTGTCATCCGGAACATCCTCTACTGAAACAATTATTAGAAAAAGGCTATTCTGAATTTTCTAATAGTCTCTTAACCGAACGCAAAATGACAAATCTGCCTCCATATAGTTATCAGGTACTCATTCGCGCAGAAGCTGTTTTACTCGAAAAAGCGCTCGCTTTTTTAAGCTTTGTTAAGAAAGAAGCGCTGCTAAAATCGACACCAAAACTCACTATTTTTGGTCCCATTTCAGCACCGATGGAACGGCGTCTTGGAAAACACCGCGCACAATTATTGTTTCAATCACCCGAGCGTTCTACTCTACAGAAATTACTACAAAAACTTGTACCCAAAATTGAATCGAATATTATTGTGAATACCGTTAAATGGTCGTTGGATGTTGATCCTATCGACATGTATTAGAAACATGTATAAAGAAAACGCCAGCAATGTTTATTACTGGCGTTTTTGGGCTCTTGCATTAAATTAAAATTCAAGAAAAGGGCAGACACGGCGGTCTGCCCCTACAGTAATTGGTATTCATGAATTTTACATTTTAAAAATATTCCTAACTAAATACATCCGCTATTTATACGACAAATTAAAAAACCAGATCAAATTAGGATAA
>Ga0209477_1000247_pt1 | contig 32419 bp, 26 predicted proteins | sample KloWWTupernatant_FD_187180 | JGI IMG/M metagenome (GOLD analysis project Ga0209477, IMG submission 187180) | Active sludge microbial communities from Klosterneuburg, Austria, studying microevolution and ecology of nitrifiers - Klosterneuburg... | ecosystem: Engineered > WWTP > Aerobic digester >...
CGACATGGGCGCCCAGGATGCGCTCGCGCGGGCAGCGCCCCTGGCTGCCCCTGTGATTGATTATGGGTTGAAGCGCGGCGCGTGGCGAGCGCATCATCCGCGCCCCAATGCGTTGGGTGGCGTCGACTTTGACTACACCGGCCCCGCCGGACAGATGGGCGGATGCTCGCTGCGTATTCCGGGAGACCACAACGCTTTGAATGCGTTGTGCGCGTTGGTGGTTGCGGATGCGCTTGGGGTGCCCGTCGACATGGCGGCCCGTTCGCTGGGTGGTTTCGCCGGAGTGGGGCGCCGCTTTGAGCTGCGCGGTGAGGCGCGCGGCGTGCGCGTCATCGATGACTACGGGCACAACCCGACCAAGATTCGGGCCACCCTCGCGGCTGCCCGCCAGCGCTACCCGGTTGCGCGCCTGTGGGCGGTATGGCAGCCACACACGTTCAGTCGCACTCGGGCATTGATCGAGGATTTTGCGTCCGCTTTTGGTGATGCTGACGAGGTACTCGTGCTCCCGGTGTACGCCGCGCGCGAGCGGATTGAAGACTTCCCTTATGACGCGGCCTGGCTCAACCCGATCGCGATTTCGCGGCGCCTGCGCCACCGGTCAGCGCGGCCGGTTGCCACGATGACCGACGCCGCTGGCATGCTGTTTGGCCTGGCTCGCGGAGGTGATGTCGTTATCACCCTCTCAGCCGGAGACGGCAACGCGGTTGGCGAGCGCCTGCTCTCAATGCTGCGGGAGGCGGCCCGATGATGGACATCGTCGCCGCCGAGCTGCGCGCGCGGGCAAAGGCAAAGGAGCCTCTGTCGCGCTATACCACGGCCCGGGTGGGCGGCCCGGCCGATCTGTTGATTGAGGCCCGCGCCACAGATGAACTTTTGTCGCTGGTTCGACACGCGGATGCGATTGGCATGCCGTGTCATATTCTTGGCAGCGGCGCGAATGTCCTCGTAAGTGATCTAGGCGTGCGCGGGCTCGTCATCATCAACCGCGCGCGCGAAATCCGCTGGAAGACGCTGGATGGCAACGCGCGGGTCGAGACGGATTCGGGTGTCGCGCTGATCACCCTGGCCAGGGAGTGCGTTGAGCGCGGCCTGGGCGGCCTGGAATGGGCAATCGGCGTGCCCGGCACGGTCGGCGGCGCGGTGGTCGGAAACGCCGGCGCACACGGTTCCGATGTCAACGCGAATCTGGCCATGGCCCGAATCCTGCGCCGCGGCGCGGCCGCGCCGGAGTGGTGGACAAAACGCCAGCTTGGGTTTGGTTATCGCGCCAGCGCGCTCAAGCGTTACCACTCTTCCGAACGGCCGGTCGTGCTCACGGCCTTGTTTGATCTCAAACAGGACAATCGGGCAAATCTGGAGCGGCGGGCGGGTGAATACAACGATCGCCGTCGCGCAAGTCAGCCGCCTGGGGCCACGATGGGAAGCATGTTTAAGAATCCGAGCGGCGATTTTGCGGGGCGGCTGATTGAAGCAGCCGGGCTGAAGGGCCACCGCCAGGGTCAGGCTCAGATTTCCGAGAAGCACGCCAATTTTTTCGTCAACACCGGCAACGCATCCGCGAGCGATATCAAAGCGCTGATCGACCTAGCTCAGACCGAGGTGTTGAAACAGTTTGCGGTCCGGCTTGAACTCGAAGTGGAATTGCTGGGAGACTGGGGTGGGGGTCCCGCCCTTTCCGGCGCGGACGCGCCGCTGGAGATCGAAAACTGACATGACTGCCGCCACCGACCCAAATGCATCCACTCGCGCGCGTTTGCGCGTGGCCGTCTTGTACGGCGGACAATCGGGTGAGCACGAGGTCAGCCTGATGTCGGCGGGCTCGATCATGGAAAACCTTGACGAGACGCGCTTCGACGTCTGGCCGATCTACATCGATCGGACAGGGAAGTGGTCGGTGCCGATGGAGGATCTGCGGGGTGCCGACGTGGCTTTCCCCGCGCTGCACGGACCGATGGGCGAAGATGGCACGGTTCAAGGCTTCTTGAAGCTGATCGGTGTGCCGTGCGTCGGGGCCAGCGTGGTGGGATCAGCCGTTGGAATGGACAAGTCGGTGTTCAAGGACGTGATGCGCGCGCGCAACCTCCCCGTTGCGCCATATCTGACCGTCACCCGGCGGGAGTGGAACGACGCGCCTGAAGACGTAATTCGCCGTTCAGCCGATGCAATTGGTTATCCCTGCTTTGTCAAACCGGCCAACATGGGCAGCTCGGTGGGAATCAGCAAGGCCCACGGCGTGGTCGAGCTTGGCCCGGCGCTGGCTGAAGCGTTCAAATGGGATCGCAAGGCCCTGATCGAATGGGCGGTGCCAAATGCGCGCGAGCTCGAGGTCAGCATCCTCGGCAACGATCGGATGCGCGCGTCGGTGGTTGGCGAGATCCTGCCCAGCCGGGAGTTTTACGACTACGAGGCCAAGTATCTGGATAAGGGCGAATCGGCCTCGCGGCTGCTCATCCCGGCGCCCATTCCCGAAGGACTATCAACGCTCATCCGTGAGGTCGCGATCGATGTGGCGGCGGCAGTTGAAGCGCGCGGTCTGGCCCGCATCGATTTTCTGCTTGACGGGTCGGCTCGGGGCGAGACGCCCACGGCGGGCGAAGTCTATGTCGGCGAGATCAATACCATGCCCGGCTTTACCCAGATCAGTATGTACCCAAAGCTATGGGCGGCCTCCGGGCTCGAATATGGCGAGCTTCTGTCCCGTATGATTGACTTGGCGCTGGAGGATGCGCGCGAGGCATGACCTACAAGTCGACTGGGCGCCGAGCGCGGCGGTTTGATCCATCTGCGTCGGCGGATGAACGTCAAGGCCTTGGGCAACGCAAACGCGTTGTGCGGGGTATCGCGGCCGCGGCATTGGCAATCATGATCGTTGTCGGGGGCGGCGCGTTCCTGGCGAGTGATCTGTTCATGGTCCGTGAGGGCCGGGTTGATGGCAACGAGGGTCTGCCCGCTCAGGGGATTCTGGCCGCCAGTGGCGTCATGGGGCAGCATTGGTTTCTCCTGAACCTGGATCAGTCGGCTCAAAGCGTTCGGGAACTGCCCGGAATCGATGCGGCCAATATCCGCTGCGAGTGGCAGAAGGAGTGTGTCGTGCTGGTCAAGGTGACTCAGGCGCTTGCGCGCCTGGATGCGCCGGGCGCGACGATGTGGGTGGATCAAACGGGCCGGGCCCAAAAGACCTGGGACAACGCCCGCGCGCGAGTGGTGGTGAAGCTGGATGACAAGGTGCTTCTGCCGGCAGATGGAAAAGAGCTCGACTCCGGTATCTTGTCCAACCTTCGCGAACTGTTGGAAGCGCAGCCCGAAGTCACGCAGTACGCTTACACAAAATCCGATGGGTTCTGGTTTGTCAATGATCGCAACTGGAAAGTTCAGATTGGAACATCGGGCCGCGCCGGCGCAATGATCGAGCGATCGCGCATGGCGCAGACGCTCCGCGACCAGCTTGTGTCGCGCAACATCCAGCCCAAGTTGATCGATGTACGGGTGATCGAAGCCCCCTACTACGTTAAGTAACGAGGCGCGCAGCATGGCAGAAACGGGAAAAATCGTCACCGCAATTGATATCGGGAGCTCAAAAATCGTCACCCTGGTGGGCGAGTCAGGCGAAGCCGAAGGCGACTTCGCGGTTGTGGGCGTGGGCATTGTCCCGTCGCGCGGCATGAAGCGCGGACAGATTGTGAACGTCAATGAGGTGACACAGGCGATTCGCGAGTCGGTGGACGGCGCGGAGCGGTCTTCGGCCACCAAGATTTCAGCTGCGCTGGTCAGCATGGCTGGTAATCACATTCAGTCGCAGAACAGCCATGGCGCCGTGGCCATCGGCCGTGGAGAGCAGGGTGTCACCCAGGAGGACATCAATCGCGTGCTTGAGGCCGCCCAGGCGGTGACCGTTCCGAACAACCGCGAAGTCATCCACGTTATCCCGCGTCACTTCAAGATTGATGAGCAGGACGGGGTGCGGCACCCGATGGGGATGCTCGGCTACCGGCTTGAAGCCCAGACGAATATTGTCACGGCATCGAGCACCGCAATTCAGAATCTCTACAAGTGTCTGCATCAGGCCCAGATAGAGCAGGCCGAAGTGGTTCTGGCGCCTTTGGCGTCGGCCGAGGCGACCTTGACCCCAACTGAGCGTGAAATGGGCGTGGTGATGGCCGATATCGGCCACGGCACGACCGATATCGCGGTGTACATCGACGGGGCGGTCTGGCATGTATCCGTGTTGGAGGTTGGGGGCTGGCATTTCACGAGCGACCTGGCGAAGGTGCTGCGCCTCCCGCTCGAGACCGCCGAGCAGATCAAGATCTCGCACGGTCACGTCAGTCTGCGTGATCTTCCGACGGATGCTCCATTTGTGGCTGCCGGGTTTGGGGATGAGGGAAACATCAGCATTCAGCGGCGCGACATGGCCGAGATCCTGCACGAACGGGCGCGCGAGCTCTTTGACTTGATCATGCAGGAGGTCAAGCGCAGCGGCTACGATGGGCTGCTCCCGGCCGGCCTGGTCTTGACCGGAGGCGGTTCATCCTTGCCGGGGATGCGTGAAGTTGGGCGCGACGTCGCTCGGCTTCCGGTTCGGATTGCGATGCCAACCAACCTGCATGGATTGGTCGACTCAATCAGAACACCGGCCTATTCCACGTCGGTTGGCCTGGTGAAGTGGGGGATGCTCAACATGGTCGCCAAGCCGGCCCGGCGGCGGCGCGGGTTGCCGCCAGTCAACCTCAATATGAAGGGATGGTTCAGCAATCTGTTTCCGCGATCCTGACGACTGCCCGCCGACGTCCTTAAATTGCGCGAGCTGTGGATAAATCCCCTTGACATTGTGGATAACTCCACTAAAATGCCCGGATATTCTCGGTTCTGCCGGGATTCGTAGAAAGATCGATGCCGTCGAGATCGGACGGAGAGAGGGACGCATGAACACTTACATGGACGCATCAGGCCACGTTTTCGCGACAAGCGGCACGCCGACGGGGCCGTCATACACCGGTCATCCGGAGTCGCCTGCCCAGATTAAGGTGATTGGGGTAGGGGGCGGTGGCCAAAATGCGGTGAATCGCATGATTGCCGAGGCGATGCAGGGCATTGAGTTCATTGCGGTCAATACGGATCAGCAGGCGCTGATGTTGAGCCAGGCCCCCGTTCGCATTCGCCTGGGTGACAAGGTCACCCGCGGTCTTGGCGCAGGCGGAAATCCCAACCAGGGCGAGAAAGCCGCCGAAGAGTCCTCGGACGAGATCTACAGCGTCATCAAGGGCGCGGATATGGTCTTTATCACCGCTGGTATGGGGGGTGGGACTGGCACAGGTGCGGCTCCGGTCATTGCGCGCATCGCAAAGGAGCAAGGCGCCCTCACCATCGGTGTCGTGACGCGCCCGTTTTCTTTCGAGGGGACTCCTCGTCAGCGGGCCGCAGAGGCCGGGATCGAGCGATTGAAGGAACACGTTGACACATTGATCGTCATACCGAATGATCGCTTGCTGGACATTGTCGACAAGCGGGCGAGCTTGACACAGTCGTTTCGCGTGGCGGACGATGTTCTGCGCCAGGGCATTCAGGGGATCAGCGAAGTGATCACGACTCCGGGGTTGATCAACCTGGACTTTGCCGATGTTCGAGCGATCATGAGCGAGGGTGGGGCTGCATTGATGGCCGTTGGCACCGCGAGCGGCGAGGGCCGGGCTCGGGCGGCCGCCGAACAGGCGATCACTTCGAACCTTCTCGACGTCACAATCGATGGCGCGCACGGCATTCTGTTCAATGTCACCGGCGGACCGGACATGGCTCTGCACGAGGTGAATGAGGCGGCCATGCTCATCCGTTCGGCGGCCCATCCGGACTGCAATGTGATCTTCGGCGCGGTCATCGATGAGAACATGAAAGACACGGTCCGAATCACCGTAATTGCGACCGGCTTTGAGCACACGGGCGGCTCGACCCGGCGGGTGAACCGGCCGTCGCAGATCCGCGATCGCGAAGGCGTGTCGCGCAGCGCCACTCCGCCGCGATTTACGCCCTCGACGACGACCGAGCCTCGGGAAGACAGCGCGTCGACGGCCAGCACGGGCTACGATCCCGACGATCTCGAACTTCCGACCTTCCTGCGTCGCCAGCGCTAGTTGCAGGCGCGCATCTGTCTCACTCATTGGGCCGGCTTTAGGCGTTATGCAAACGCCGGCCCGTGATGTGAATCGAAACAGAATTTAAGGTGGCGCGGGGGTTCGTTTCAGTTGACAAATAGTCCGGCCCTTCATATACTCCACTTCCTTTCCGTCCCATATGTTCTGGCGAACATGTGTTCTGCACAAGATATGGCGTTATGAAAGCAGTTATGTAGAAGAGATACGTGGCTTGCGCGCATGAATCACTGACACAACGGCAATGAAATGTCCACAATGCAGCTCGACTGATACCCACGTCGTTGACACCGTTCGCGAGGCTTCTGGCTGCATCCGCAGGCGGCGGGCGTGCAAGTCGTGCGGGCGGAGATTCAGCACTGTGGAACGGGTGGTTGAGGTTGCGCCCCTGGTGGTCAAGCGGGGCGGACGACGCGAATCGTTCGATCGGGACAAAGTCCTGGACGGTATCCGCATCGCATGCGCGAAGCGGCCGGTTTCGGCGGCGGATATTGAGCGCCTGGCCGATCAAATCGAGGCTCAGGTAATCGCGCTCGGCAAGCCTGAAGTCGCCGCCCGCGACATCGGAGACATAACACTCCGCGGACTGCGAACGCTGGACGAAGTTGCTTACATTCGTTATGCAATTGTATATCTCAATCTGAAGGACATCGAAAGTGTCAAGGGAGAGATCGAAAAGTTACTGGGGGAGCGCTGAGTCGCGACCCGGACAGGTCAGACACCAATCGCAAGTTGGAAAAAAAGGAATGAAGATCAATCGCCGCTACACCCATCCCCGCCAATCTCCCTATAGCGACATCCCGTTCGAGAAACGCGTGTCCAGCATTCGGAATACCGACGGTTCAAAGGTTTTTGAGATGACGGATATCGCTGTGCCTGCGCAATGGTCACAGGTGGCGGTCGACATCATCGCCCAGAAGTACTTCCGGAAGGCGGGTGTTCCATCCGCTACGCGGCATGTGAAGGAGAAAGGTGTGCCGGCATGGCTGCAGCGGAGCGTGCCACAGGAGGGTGCCGCGACAAATACGGGCGAGCGTGACAGCAAGCAAGTGTTCGGCCGGTTGGCCGGCTGCTGGACCTACTGGGGATGGAAGCACGGCTATTTCGACTCGGAGGAAGATGCCCAGGCTTTTCACGATGAGCTTTGCTACATGCTGGCCATGCAGATGGCCGCGCCAAACTCGCCCCAGTGGTTCAATACCGGATTGAACTGGGCGTACGGCATCACCGGGCCGTCGCAGGGTCATTTTTATGTTGACCCGAAGAGCGGACAGCTTGTGACTTCGGATGACGCCTATACCCATCCGCAACCGCACGCCTGCTTCATCCAGTCCGTCGCCGACGACCTCGTCAATGAAGGCGGCATTATGGATCTATGGGTGCGTGAGGCGCGCATCTTCAAGTACGGCAGCGGTACGGGAAGCAACTTCTCCAATCTCCGGGGCGAAATGGAGCCCCTCAGCGGGGGCGGTCGCTCCAGCGGCTTGATGTCATTTCTGAAGATCGGCGACCGGGCGGCTGGCGCTATCAAGAGTGGCGGCACGACCCGCCGGGCGGCCAAGATGGTCATTCTCGACATCGATCACCCGGATATCGAGACTTTCGTCGACTGGAAAGTGACCGAGGAGCAGAAGGTCGCTTCGCTTGTCACAGGAAGCAGGCTCAACAACCGCCATTTGAACGCAATCATCAGGGCCTGTCACGCGGAGAAGACCGATTCAGCCCGATTTGATCGCAAACAGAACAAGGGCCTGGCCAAGGCCATCGGCGACGCGCGACTGGACCTCATTCCTGGCAACTATATCGAGCGCGCGATCCAGTATGCCGAACAGGGCTATACCGCCATTGCATTCGCCGAGTACGACACCGACTGGAACAGCGAGGCGTATGCCACTGTCAGCGGACAAAATAGCAATAACACCGTCCGGGTGACCAACGCCTTCATGCAGGCGGTTGAGAACGACGGCGACTGGAACCTCTTGTGGCGGACTGATATCGAGAAGGCCCGCAAGACCGGCGCGCAGGTCAGGAGCCGCCGCACGATTAAGGCGCGCAGTCTGATGCAACGCATCGCGGACGCGGCCTGGCAAAGCGCCGATCCCGGGATGCAGTATCACGACACGGTAAACGAGTGGCACACTTGTCCCGCCGATGGTCCCATCCGCGGCAGCAATCCGTGCTCGGAATACATGTTCCTCGATGACACGGCCTGCAACCTGGCGAGCTTGAACCTGGTCCAGTTCTATGATGAGAAGACCGGCGTCTTCGATGTCGACGGTTATCGGCACGCCACCCGGCTGTGGACGCTCGTGCTCGAGATCAGCGTGCTGATGGCGCAGTTTCCGAGCAAGCCGCTGGCGACCCTGAGCTATGAGTTTCGGACGTTGGGTCTTGGTTATGCCAACCTTGGCACACTCCTGATGATCCAGGGCGTGCCCTATGACAGCCCTGAAGGGCGGGCAATCGCCGGGGCCCTGACCGCAATGCTGCACTGCGGGGCGTATGCGGCCAGCGCCGAAATGGCCGGCCAGCTTGGGCCGTTTCCCGGATATGCGCGAAATCGCGAGCACATGCTGCGGGTCATCCGCAACCATCGCCGGGCGGCCTACAACGCGAGCGCCGCGGAGTACGAAGCGCTCAGCGTGCACCCGCTTGGCATCGATCCGGAGTTCTGCCCGAGCGATTTGCTGCGGGCTGCCCGTGAGGATGCGGATCGGATGCTCGCGCTCGGCGAGCAAAATGGCTTTCGGAATGCCCAGGTAACGGTCATTGCGCCGACGGGCACCATCGGTTTGGTCATGGACTGTGACACCACCGGAATAGAGCCCGACTTCTCGCTGGTCAAGTTCAAGAAACTGGCCGGTGGCGGCTACTTCAAGATCATCAATCAGAGCCTGCCGCCGGCGCTCCGCCGGTTGGGCTACACCGATCAACAGATCGAGGACATCGTGTTGTATGCCAAGGGATCCGGGACCCTGACCGGATGCCCGCGGATCAACCCGGAAACGCTGCGGGCCAAGGGCTTTACCGACGAGGCGCTGGCCAAACTGCAGGCTGCCCTCCCCGGCGCCTTCGAGATTCAGTTTGCGTTCAATAAGTTCACCCTGGGCGAGGATTTCTGCCGCGAAAAGCTCGGTTTCAGCGCGGAACAATTAGGCGACTACAAGTTCAACCTGCTCAAGGCGCTCGGATTTTCGCAGCATGACATCGACGCCGCGAATGACTTCGTGTGCGGGACGATGACAACCGAGGGCGCGCCGCATCTCAGGACCGAGCACTACGCCGTCTTCGATTGCGCCAATCGGTGCGGCAAATACGGCAAGCGCTTTATCTCGACGGATGGCCACATCCTGATGATGGCGGTGGCGCAGCCCTTCCTGAGCGGGGCGATCAGCAAGACGATCAACTTGCCGGTCGAGGCCACGGTCCAGGACGTGTGGGATGCCTACATGCTGTCATGGAAGGTGGGCGTCAAGGCCAATGCCTTGTATCGCGATGGCAGCAAGCTCAGCCAGCCGCTCAACACCTCGTCGGACGTTGAAGAGATTGTCGATGCGATGGTGGAGATGCCGGCGCACGCGGCCCCAGTTGTGGTTGAAAAGATCGTCGAGAAGACCGTGATTCGGTATCTGGCCAAGCGGCGTTTGTTGCCAGGCCGCCGGCATGGGTTCACCCAGAAGGCCAAGATCGGCGGACATAGCATCTTCCTGCGCACCGGGGAGTACAGCGATGACACCCTCGGCGAGATCTTTGTAGACATGTACAAGGAAGGGGCGGGCTTCCGCAGCCTGCTCAACTGCTTCACGATTGCGGTATCGCTGGGCCTGCAGTACGGCGTGCCGCTGGACGAGTTCGTCGACGCATTTGTGTTCACCAAGTTCGAGCCGGCTGGCATGGTTACGGGCAACGATCATGTCAAGATGTCGACAAGCATCATCGACTACATCTTCCGCGAGCTCGCCATCACCTATCTCGGCCGAATGGACCTGGCCCATGAGAGCGGTCCGGGCAAGGAGATCGAGCCGGAATACGACAGCGAGGAAGTCGTCAATGAGCGCGAGGTATCGGTTGCGCAACTCACTTTGCCCAGCCGGGCCTTCACTGAACCGGTGGCGGGAATTGGGCATGCCGCTGAGCCTGTGCCGGTGACAACCCCGGCGGATGAGACGCCCGTGGCCCGCGCGGCGAACGGGAACGCCAACGGTCATGGTTACGGCAACGGATACTCGACCCATGCAGCGGCGATGAGGTCGGGCGCGCCGGCGGTCAGCGCGCCCGTTGCACGCGCGGCGTCGCGTGACAATACCGAGGCCGCCCGAGCCGAGAAGGCGCGCGAAGCCAAGCTTAAGGGCTACGAGGGCGACCCGTGCCCTGACTGTGGTTCCTGGACGCTGGTGCGGAACGGCACTTGCCTCAAGTGCAATACGTGCGGCAACACGACCGGCTGCTCGTAGATCGCCCTGGGCCGCGTTCGATGGTGTAGATAGGGTCCATCCCGGTTCGCGCCTGAATCGGGATCGACTCTATGATCATTTCCATGGAAAGACTCGCCTCTGGACCCATGCGATGCGCCCCGGCACTCGCGGCGTTCCAGCGCACGATCTCGCTGCCCGATCGCACTGAGATTTTTCTGTATGACTCAGCCGGGGACGGTCCGCCCTTGATCTTGTTGCACGGGCTGCAGGATGAGGCGGACACATGGCGACACATCTACGGCGCACTGGCCGCGCAGTATCGGGTCATCGCGCCTGATCTGCCTGGTTTTGGGCGGAGTGATAAGCGTCCGCGAGCCTTTGGCGTGCCGTTCTATTCGGGCTGTGTGATGGCGCTGGCAGCGGGGCTTGGCTTGGATCGATTCGGACTGATCGGGAATTCACTTGGCGCGATCACCGCGGATGCGGTTGCCGCGCAGCACCCCGACCGCGTATCCGCCCTGGTCTTGCTGAATGGAAGCCTGGTCATTTCACATCCGCCGGCCAGCCGGTTGTCCCTTTTTCAGCGGCTCTTTCTCGACTACTTCGATCGCAGATACTTTCGCGCGCTCCGCGCAGGCACACCCGAAGCCGCTTTTGAGACACTCCGCCCGTACTATGCGGATCTTGACGCGCTGCCATTCGCGGATCGTCAGTTCCTGCTGGAGCGGGTCGTCGCCCGGGTGTGGGATGAGCCGCAGCGGCTGGCCGCGCTTACGATCCAAAAAGGCAGCCTGCCATACTTTTTGACGGCCGGTCGTCGGCTGGCGAAGCGCATTCCGTCCCTGGCGGTGCCCGCCCTGGTAGTGTGGGGCGGGCGCGACAAGGTCTTTCCGCTTGCAAATGCGCGCCCCCGCGCGGACTCCCAGCCCGGCGCGCGCCTCGAGGTCTTGCCCGACGTGGGGCACTTACCCCAGCAGGAGTTGCCGGACCTGCTGTTGCGAACCCTATTGCCGTTTCTGAACCTTTCGGTTGCCTCACCGGCCGGCGCCAGATCATGAATATTCAGAAAGTCCTGCCTGTTGCCATGTCCATTGGCATCATCCTGCTTGTGGCGGTCTTGCGCGAGCGATCACGGACGCTGGCCGCGATCTTCGCAACGATGCCGATCAACATGCCCCTGGCGATCTGGGTTGTCGCCTCCGGCGTCGGAGATGAACAGATCAACCCCGTCATCGAGCTCCTGACTCGCAACATGATCATCGGATTCATCCCGACCTTCGTGTGGCTTGCGGTCGTCTACGGCGCAATGCGCCTGGGTTGGCAACTCATCCCTGCGATCCTTGCCGGATATGGGGTGTGGGGGCTGCTCCTGGCGGGCGCCTTCGCCGTGGGTCTGATTGAGTGGCCGCGCTGACAGGATCCCGCGCCAGGATTGCAGCGTTTTTATCGCAGTGACTTATTGCCATGACTGATATTCCTCTCGCGATCCGCCGCGCCACGCGCGAGGACCTGCCCGAAATCGTGCGCCTGCTGGCTGACGATGTGTTCGGCCAAACGCGCGAACGCTATGAGCTTCCCCTGCCGCAGCCGTATCTTGACGCCTTTGCCGAGATCGATGCCGACCCGCGACATGAGCTGATCGTTGTCGAGCGCAATGGCCGCATCGTAGCGACCATGCATTTGATCGAGCTCGTGTCATTGACCAAGGTGGCGACCCGGCGGATGGAGGTCGAGGCCGTCCGTGTCCAGGCTGACTTGCGCGGGCAGCGGATTGGCGAGCGCATGATGCGCTGGGCGATCGAGCGGACGCGCGAAAAAGGCTGTGGAACCCTGCAACTGACCTCCGACGCACGCCGGCCTGAGGCGCACGCCTTCTACGCGCGCCTCGGATTCGTGGCCTCCCACGTCGGGATGAAATTGAGCGTCGGCCACTAGCAAGATCCGGCGAGATCCCCCTCCCCGCGCGCAGCGCGGGGAGGGGGATCTCGCCGGATGGTTTGCGGCTAGACTTAGGGCAATTCCGACGCACCCGAAACAGGAGCATGCCATGATTGAGTTCGGCGCAGAAATTTGCGGAGATATCACCGAAGCCCGAGGAAAAGAGTGGCTGGAAACGAATGGTATCGGCGGTTTTGCGATGTCGACCGTTATCGGACTGAATACGCGCCGGTATCACGGCCTCCTTGTTGCGGCGACGAAGCCGCCAACCGAACGACTGATGCTGCTCAACAAACTCGACGAGACGCTTGTTGTGCGTCTCCCCGATGGCGGCGAACGCCGCGTCGAGCTTGCGGTGAATGAGTTCAGTGACGATCGGCCAGCCCGCTCGCCTGGACACCAGATTGGATTCCGATTGGATCCCTTCCCGATTTTCACCTATGCTGTGGAGGGCTGGCTGATTGAGAAAGCGATTTGGCTTGTCCACGGCCAAAACACCGTATGCGTCCAATACGCCATCACCCGTGACCCACAGGCCGCGCCGGGCGCAAAGGCGGAGCTTCGCATCCGGCCGCTGATCTCCTGCCGCGATTTTCACACCCTCTCCCATGAGAATTCCGGACTGAATACCGTGGCGGAGGTTGCGCTGCAACAGGTGACACTCAGGCCATACGCGGATATGCCGGCGCTTCGCATCGCGCACAACGCCGATTCCGTCGATCCGACGCCGTACTGGTATCGGCACCTCCATTTGCAGGTTGAGCAGGATCGTGGATACGATCACATTGAGGATTTGCACGGGCCGGTCGAATTCCGCTTCCAGATTGGTGATGCGCCGGACCAGCTGTGCCTGATCGCCTCGACTGCGGCGATTGGGATCTCCGGCATTGACGAGCTGCGCCGGGCTGAGGTGGCCCGACGGGCCGCAATCGTTGAGGCCGCCCCGTATGACGACTCGATGGTGTGCGCGTTGACGGCTGCAGCCGACCAGTTCATCGTGTCACGGGGTGAGCGCAAGTCGATCATCGCCGGATACCCCTGGTTCAGCGATTGGGGGCGCGACACGATGATCGCGCTGCCGGGTCTTACGCTTGCGACGGGCCGCTTCGATGTCGCGCGCGACATTCTGATCGAGTATGCCCGCCACATGGACCAGGGGATGATTCCCAATCGCTTCCCGGACAAGGGCGATACACCGGAATACAACACCGTTGACGCCACGCTCTGGATGTTTGAGGCCACCCGTGCGCTCAGCCAGTACAGTCAGGACGAGGCGTTTGTTCGTGAGCATCTATACGAGCCGCTGGCCGACGCGATTGCCTGGCATGAACGTGGCACCCGATACAACATCCGGCTGGATACGGATGGCCTGCTTCGCGCGGGCGCGCCAGGCATGTCACTCACCTGGATGGATGCCAAGTATCGTGATTGGGTCGTGACGCCCCGGATGGGAAAGCCTGTCGAGATCCAGGCGCTCTGGTTCAACGCGCTTCAGATCATGCGCAGCTTTGCTGGACGCTTCGGTGATACCGCGCGCGCCTTGCGCTATGGCGATCTGGCCGCGCAGGCGGAGCTCGCCTTCAATGCCCAATTTTGGAATGAAGACGCCGGTTGTCTCTACGATGTTGTAGACGGCGCGGAACGCGACGCGTCGATTCGCCCGAATCAGATTTTCGCCGCGAGCCTCACCCACAGTATGCTGAACCAGGAGCGGATGCAGCGTGTCGTCGATGTGGTGGCGCGGGACTTGCTGACGCCCTACGGTTTGCGCAGCTTGAGTCCCGGCGACCCGCGCTATTGCGGCCGCTATTCTGGCGATCTCGAGAAGCGTGATGGCGCCTATCATCAGGGCACGATCTGGGCATGGCTGATGGGGCCGTTCATCACCGCTCATGTCCGTGTTCATGAACGCAGCGCAGCTGCGCGCCAGCAGGCGCGACGCTGGCTGAATGGGATGCTGCCGCATTTCAATCAGGCTGGCCTGGGGCAGATCTCGGAGGTCTTCGACGGATACGCGCCGCATCTTCCAGGCGGCTGCGTGGCCCAAGCCTGGAGTGTGGCGGAGTTCTTGCGGTCGGCGATCGAGGATATCTAGCGGGTGGCCAGTCAGGTGGCGGACTCAGCGAGTGCCGACGCGATGTAGTCAACCTGCGCTTCAATCGAAAGCGCCACATCCACGACGATGGCGTCGGCCGGTTCCTCCAGCGCCAGGAACTGGCTCTCGAGCAGCTTGACGGGCATGAAGTGCTGCCGGCCTTCCATTCGGGCGCGGATGGAGGCCAGATCGCCGCGCAGGTAAATGAAACGCAGCCCGGGGCGGGTCAGGGTGTCGCGATAGCGCTGTTTGAGCGCAGAGCAGGCTAATATGCCGGGCTCGCGGCTCTCCATTGAAGCATCGATGATCTTCCCAAGCGACGCGAGCCATGGCTCCCGATCCGCGTCAGTGAGCGGAATCCCCTGGCGCATCTTCTCAACATTTGAGGCTGGATGATGGTCGTCGGCGTCATGAAATCGCCAGCCGAGTCGCTCCGCCAGCGCGCGCCCAATCGTGGTCTTGCCCGAACCCGAGACGCCCATGACGACCATGAACGCAGGCTTTGCATTGTGGATCTGTTCAGACACGGTGAACGATTATAGGCGGGGCGCCGCCTATAATGACTTCGATGAAGGGGGTCCACCAGGCGGTCGTTGTGTCATTTGCGGCCCTCACGGTTTTTCTGCTGGCATTGACCTCGTCGTTCCCTTCTGCGCCGCCATCAGTTGCCGAAGCGCATACGGTAGCCACGCTGGACCCAACGGTTGCGATTGAGGCCACTGTCTTTGCTGTTGCCCCGCCAACGGTGGAGTCGCTCGGAGCAGAGGCGATGGCGGGGGATCCGTCGCTGGGCGATGTTCTGCCTGATGAGGATGCCCGCCCGTCCGGGGCTCCGCCGGATGCCAGCACACCCGCACCGGTCCCAGATGCGCCGGTAGCGTTGGCGCGCCCCTCGCCTCGGTTCACTCCGATGTCGGATCCTGAAGACAATCGCGTCGCGCGGGTTAGCGCAACTGCAACACTCAGGCCGGAAGCGCCGCTGCGAACGCCAGATCCCGCAGCCGTCCGGCCGGTGGCTCAGCCGCTTCCGGATGCCGCGGTTTCCGGCGCGCTGCGCGAAGCACGCGTTCCGATATTGATGTATCACTATCTATCGGTCCCGCCGCCAGACGCCGATCGTATTCGGATTGACCTGTCAGTGTCGCCGGCGATGTTCGAGCAACAACTTGCCTTTCTACAGGAGAACGGCTACACGACCATCAGTCTCGGCGATTTGTACGAGGCGCTGGCGGGTGGCCGGGGTCTTCCGGCAAAGCCGGTCGTTCTCACCTTTGACGATGGCTATCGCGACGCCTACGAGAATGCGCTGCCGCTGCTGAAGAAATACGGCATGCGGGGGACGTTCTTCGTCGTCACCGACTTTATCCATGCTGGTCACCCGGCTTACATGACATGGCCGATGGTCCAGGCTATGAACGACGCAGGGATGAGCATCGAGAATCACAGCCGCTCGCACGCCGACCTGCGCCGCCGCACCGATGATTTCCTGGTCTGGCAAATACTGGGCGCGATCGAGAGCATCCAGGCCTACACCGGCAAGCGCCCGCAGTTTTTCTGCTATCCGGGCGGGTTCTTTGACGACAACACTGTGCGGGTTGCGCGCTCGGCCAGCATTCTGGCCGCGGTGACAACCCAATTTGGCAAGACGCACGCGCTGGGCGACGCAATGGTCTGGTCCCGGGTGCGGGTGCGAGGCGAAGGCACGCTGCGCGAATTCGCCGACCTGGTCCGATAGCGCCGCTCGCGCGGCAAAATGAAGTGTGAAAGAGCAACACCCCGGCGAAGCCGGGGTGTTGCTCTTTCACAACGGGGAGTCAGGCGGACGTGGCCGACAGGGCTGCCTGCACGACGTCATCGGTGCGGATGCCGTCGGCCTGGCCTTCGAAGTTCAGCAGAATTCGATGGCGCAGCGCCGCCGCGGCAAGGCTGCGCACATCGTCGATCGCCACGTTGAACCTCCCGCTCAACAATGCCAGCGATCGCGCCCCGAGCAGCAGGGCCTGCGCGCCGCGCGGGCTGCTGCCGTAACGCACATACTTACGTACCAATTCCGGGGCCAGATCCGATTCCGGGTGGGTGGCTGAGATGAGCGCGGCGGCGTGCCGAACGACGGCGGAGGCTGCCGGGACCTGCCGGGCATAGGCGTTCATCGCCAGGAGCGTGCTGGCATCGGCAACCCGTTGGGCGCTTGTGGTCTTGTCGCCGGTTGTCTGATCGAGAATGGTGGCCAGCGCGTCCGCATCCGGAAACCCGACGTTCAGTTTGAACATAAAACGATCGAGCTGGGCTTCCGGCAGGGGATACGTGCCCTCCATGTCAATCGGGTTCTGGGTGGCCAGGACGAAGAACGGCGACTGAACCTTATAGGTCCGCCCAAGCACAGTCACGGTGCGTTCCTGCATGGCCTCGAGCAGCGCGGATTGCGTCTTGGGTGACGCGCGGTTGATCTCGTCGGCCAGCACGATGTTGGCGAAGACCGGGCCGGCCTGAAAGCGAAACGCGCGCCGGCCCGATTCCTGTTCTTCCAAAATGTCAGTCCCGACGATGTCGGCCGGCATCAAGTCAGGTGTGAATTGGATGCGCGAGAAGCGCAAGTCGAGGGCGTCCGCAAATGCGCGCACCAGAGATGTCTTGCCCAGGCCGGGGAGTCCCTCGAGCAGGACGTGCCCGTTGGCGATGATCGCCAGAAGAGTGTGCCGAATCACGTCGGCCTGCCCGATGATGATCTTGGAGACCTCCGCCTCAATCCGGGCGGCGGTGGCGTTGAACTGGTCGGGGGTGAGCGTGGTCGGGGCAGGGGTGATCGTCATGGGCTACTCGTAATTGAAGCGCCAGGGCGCATTGTCCATGGGCAGGTCTGACAGCCGCATTCGGCGCAGCGCGTCGAAGCGCGGCATCATTTCACCGATCGAATCGCCGCCCAGCTTCTCCACGAGCGCATCCGCCAACACCTGGCACACCATGGCCTCGACGATCGGCACCGCCCGTGGCACCTGGCAGAAGTCACTGCGCTCGTACTTCGTGGTCACCGCTTCGCCCGTGGCAAGGTCGACCGATTTCAGCGGGTTAAGGGTTGTCGCAATTGGTTTGAAGGCTGCCCGGAGCACGATGGGCGCGCCGTTTGAGATGCCGCCTTCGATCCCGCCGGCGTGGTTGCTGCCAAGCGTGAGGTTGCCCTCCACGAGGGTGAGTTCATCCTGCGAGCGCGTGCCGGGATGCAGTGTCTCGGCGAAACCGTCTCCAACTTCGACGCCTTTTACGGCGTGGATGCTGCCGACTGCCCCCATCAGACGGGTGGACAACCTTCGATCCCAGTGGGTGTGGCTGCCCAATCCCGGCGGCACGCCCAGCGCCGCAACCTCAACCACACCGCCCAGGGTGTCCTTGTCTTCCATCGTTTTGCGAATCAAGGCCCGCATCCGCTCGGCCAGCACGTCTTCGTAGCTGCGCACGTCGCTCGCTTCGGCGGCCAGAAAGCGTTGGGCGAAGACGGCCGGGTCGAGCGGCGTCTCGCGCTCGGTCGTGACCAGGCCCCAGCTTGTAATGCCGATTCGGCCCAAACTGACGACATAGCCCCCGACGGTGATGCCGAATTCGGAGAGCAGGCGCCGGCAGGCCGCCCCAACGGCGACTCGCATTGTCGTTTCGCGCGCTGAAGCGCGTTCAAGCGACAAGCGCAATTCGCGATACCCGTACTTCACTGCGCCGGTCAAGTCGGCGTGGCCCGGGCGGGGGATCGTCATGGGCTCGATGTCCTGATCGCGCCACTTGGCGTAGTCGAGGTTCTCCACCGAGAATGCAATCGGCCCGCCGGTGGTCTTTCCGGCCATGACGCCCGAGGTGATGCGGGCGTGGTCGCGCTCGATCTTCATCCGTCCGCCGCTGCCATAGCCCTGCTGGCGCCTCGCCAGTTCGCGATCGATGTGCTCGCTGCTGAGGGGCAGCCCGGCCGGCATTCCTTCCAGGATGGCCGTGAGCGAGGGGCCGTGGGATTCGCCCGCGGTCAAAAAGCGCAACATTGATCAGCTTGAAGCGGCCAGCGATCCCATCGGATCCCAGGGCGGCAGCACGATCGGCGCGCCCTCCAGCGCAGCGATCGCGGCGGGCGGGACAAGCTCCTTGCGCACCAGCACCTCGTACATGTACTCGTCAAACCAGGCGTCGGTCATGATCATGAACCCCTTCTCGCCGACCGACTCGCCCCAGCTGTTCTCGACCCGCCACTTTGTCGGCGCGCCTTCGGCATCAAGGTCGACGCCCGTAAACACCATGGCGTGAGTCATCATGCTGTGGGCATAGGCCAGGCGTTCGGCCTTGCCGGCGGTATGCGTCACCCCGTAAGTCAGCGCATAGTCGTAGACATCCAAATCCAGGACGCCCAGATCGCGGTTGAAGCGCTGTCCGACATCGCAGCCAAACCAGACCGGCTCGGAACGCTTGACGATCATGTCGGCGGCCGCCTGCTTGAAGGTGGCCAGGTCGACGTTCAAGTATCGGACGATGTCGCCTTCGGCGACGTTGCCGAGATGGCCGATGGTGAACAGTTGATTGAACGCCCGGCCTTCCATGGGGCAGTGAATCAGGCACACGAAATCGTCCAACGGAAAAGCGACGTACTTGTCGAAAAACTCATGCGGCGTCAATTCGCCGTCGCGATGAAACACGTCGTCTTTGTCGCGCCACTGCCAGTGAAATGATCGCGGCGGTTCGCCAAGGTGGATGGCCAGCATGCGGTAGATCTCGGCCAGCATGTCGGCCTTGCGGGCCTGGACTGCCGCGGGGGATGCGCCCCGCGCGACAAGCGCGCGGAGCTCAGCCGCGTGCTCGCGCAAGCGGGTCGTCACCCGTCCATTCATCAACGCTGAGTTGCCGCTGCTCTCCGTCTCGCGCATCACGGACTTGGGCACGACCCCGTACTTGCGGACGAGGTTCGCAAACATGTCCCATTGCCCGCCATCCTGAATCGGAGACTGGAGCAAAAACTGAACGAGGCGCCCATCAACCGGTTCGCCAGCCGTCGCGATGACACTCTCAAGGAAATAGTTCGACTTCTCAAGCTTGTCCCAAAACATCGGGTAGGTCTGGGAGAACTCGAACTTCTCGAGATTCAGCCGCTTCCTGGCTTCGACTCGAAAAAGGTTCAATCCGGCAAACAGCCAGCACCGGCCGCTGTGCTCCTGTGACGTGGCGTCGTTCGACTTCAGCGCATGCGAGTAGAAGTGATCGTTGCGGTTCAGCACCATCCGATCGAGGGCGACCGCGTGGGCACTGGTCTTGGTGATCGCATTGAGGGCGAGTCGATTCTTGGGGTCGGCGCCGAAAGCCGCGCTCCACGCCTGGGCCCGGTCGGGCGAGACTTGAAAGTTGGGGTCAATTTTGCTCATACTGGAGGTACTCCGAGGGTCTGGCGCATGATAACCGATGCCTCACGCGCATCTCGTCCCGTCCATAGCGAAAACGCCTCGGCCCCCTGCTCGGCCAACATGCCAATTCCGCCAATGACGCGCAAGCCGGCGCTGAATGCATCGCGCATCAGGCGGGTTGTGGCCGGCTTGTAAACCAAATCGTAGACGGCGGCCTGCGCGGGGAAGGGCAGATCCGACGGCCAGGGCGTTGTCGTCTCGCGCGGTTCCATCCCCGCCGACGTGCAATTGACGATGAGGTCAGTCCCAAGCGCCTGGGCCTGATCAAGCGCGGGCAGTGCGCGAACACCGGGCAGGCTGGCGGCCAACGACTCAGCCCGTGCCGGATCTCGATTGACGACGCGCGTGTCCGCGCCCGCGCGGACAAGGGCATAGCAAATGGCGCGGGCCGAGCCCCCCGCGCCCAGCACCAACGCCCGCGCTCCGGCGAGGTTGCCGAGGCCGTGCCGTCGCAGGTCATCCAGAAAGCCGATCCAATCCGTGTTCTCGCCGAGCAGTCGGCCGCCGTCGCGGAAGAGTGTGTTTACGGCGCCAATCGACACGGCATGCGCACTCACGCCGTCGAGGTGGGCGACGACTGCCTGCTTGTGCGGGATCGTCACGTTGGCGCCGGCAATGCCTGGGTCCGTCCGCAACGCCGCAACGCGCCGGCCCAGGTCCTCGGGCGCGGTTTCCCACAGCTCATAGCGCCAATCGGCCAGACCAAGGGCCGCAAACGCGGCGTTATGCATCCGCGGCGAGGCGGAGTGGGCGACTGGATAACCGAAAAGGCCAACCCTCATTTAGCGTTCCATCAGGCGCTCGAGATCGGCGAAGAATTCAGGATAGGTCTTGGCCACGCACTCAGCGCCCAGGAGGGTGGTTTCGCCGGTCGCGACCAGCGCGGCCGCGGCCAGCGACATCGCCATGCGGTGGTCCCCCAGGCCGTCGACATTCGCTCCGCGGAGTGGGGTGGGGCCCTCGACCACGAATCCGTCCGGCGTGGCCTCGATTTGGGCGCCAAGCTTGCGCAACTCGGCGACCAATCCCTCCAGCCGGTTGCTCTCCTTGACCCGCAGTTCCTGCGCGTCGCGGACCACAGTGACGCCGCGGGCCTGGGTCGCTGCAACGGCCAGGACCGGCAGTTCGTCGATCATCCGGGCGGTGAGGTCACCCGCTATCTCGATCCCGCGCAGGCCGGTCGATTGGATGCGCAGCGCCGCCACGGGCTCGCCGCCCTCGTCACCCAGGTTCTCGACGGTAATGGCGGCCCCCATCATCCGTAGGGCATCGAGGAGACCGGTTCGGGTCGGATTGATGCCGACGTCGAGTAACGTGATGTCGGCTCGGGGGTGGAGCAGGCCAGCGACGATGAAGAAAGCCGCCGACGAAAAGTCTCCCGGCGCGGTCAAGGAAATTGCATGTAAGGCAGCCGGTGGTGTCAGGGTCGTCGTGTTGCCTTGGGTGCGGGCGTCTACGCCCATGGCGCGCAACATGCGCTCGGTGTGATCGCGCGTTGGCGCCGGTTCGCGGGTTGTGGTCTGACCCGTCGCGTTCAAGCCGGCCAGGAGGATGGCTGATTTCACCTGCGCGCTGGCGACGGGCAGGCTGTAGTCAATGCCGCGCAGCGCGGCAGCTCGCAGCGTCAGCGGCGCGCAACCGTTTACATCCCCGATCCGGGCACCCATCTGCGTCAGAGGTTCGCTGATGCGGCGCATCGGCCGGCGCCGCAGTTGCGGGCTGCCATCGATGACGCAGTCAAACCCAAGGCCGGCGACCAAACCAGCGAGCAAGCGCATCGTCGTGCCCGACGAATCGCAATGCAACGGAACCGCCGGCGCATGCAGTCCGCGCAAACCTCGGCCTGTGATGACAAGCTCCTCTCCGAACTCCACCGCCGCGCCCAGCGCGCGCGCGCAGTGCATCGCAGCCTGCGCGTCGTCGGAATCCAGCGGATGGCGCACGCGTGTCTCGCCATCGGCGAGCGCGCCCAACAGGGCGGCCCGCACCGTGATGCTTCGGTCGCTGGGCGGCCTCAGACGGCCCAGCATGCGGCGAGGGGGCGCGAGGGTTTGATTCATCCCGGGTAGTGCGAGCGCCGGGCGCGGGCGGCCGCGCCGAGCGCCGCACGCAGCCCGGCTTCGTCTCCACGCTCGATCAAGGCGCCAAGCTGGTCCAACGCAAATTGGGCGTCCCGTATTGCCGCGAGGAGCGGGCCGGAGTTGGTCAGAAGAATGTCCGTCCACATGGTTTCGTCGCTGGCCGACACGCGGCTGGTATCCCGAAACCCGCCAGCCATGACTTCCCAGACCTCAGGCCGTGACGCTCCGAAGTGGTCGGTTGCGGTGACCAGCGCCACCGACAACGCGTATGGCAGGTGGCTGGCATACGCCAGCAGGCGGTCGTGGTCGGCGAAGGCAATTTCGCGCGATCGGGCGCCCACGAAGCTCGCCAGCGCGCGCACCATGGCCAGGGCGTCATCGTTGCTTCGATCGGTTGGCGTGACGATCCAGGGCGCGCCAACATAAAGCCCGGCTTCGGCCGCGTCAATCCCTGCTTTTTCCTTGCCGCACATGGGATGGCCGCCAACGGCAGAGAGCCGGGCAGGCAGCCCATTCATCGCGGCAACGATGGCGCTCTTGGTGCTGCCCATGTCGGTGATCACGGCGCCGTCCTTGCAGATCTCTCCGCATACCTTAATCTGATCAATCAGGAGTCGGGCCGGGGTGGCCAGCACGACCAAATCGGCCTCAGCCAGGCCCGTCCGAAGGTCGGTGGTTGCGGCGTCGACAGCGCCCCGGGCCAGCGCGCTCGCGCAGGTCGCATCGGTGCGAGCGACACCGGTGATCATTCCGGTGTAGCCGCGCGCCTTCAGGGCCAGGGCCAGCGACGCGCCCATGATCCCGAGACCGACGATGGTGATGCGTTCAGGGAGTTCCACAGCGCCCGATTCTACAGATGGATTTTTCAACATGGATAGACACGATGGACAGGATGGATATCGATCGTTTCATCCTGTCCATCCTGCATATCCATGTCGAATAGCCGCGGTTCGATCATGTGGCGATGCTGCGCCCAACGGCTTCAGCCACTTTGCGCACCTGGCCCATCAGTTCGGCGTAGCGTTGGGGCGTGAGCGACTGGGCGCCGTCGGACAGGGCCTTGCTGGGCTGCGGGTGGACCTCGATGATGAGCCCATCGGCGCCAGCCGCGACTGCCCCCTTTGCGACCGCGGGCACATACTCCCACTTTCCGGTGCCATGGCTCGGATCGACGATGACTGGCAGGTGAGTGAGCTCCTGCAGGACCGGGATGGCATTAATGTCGGTCGTATTGCGGGTGTATTTTTCGAAGGTGCGGATCCCGCGTTCGCACAGCATGACGTTGTAATTGCCATGGCTCATGATGTACTCGGCCGCCATCAGCAGCTCTTCCATGGTCGCGCTCATCCCGCGCTTGAGCAGAACCGGTTTCATGCTGTAGCCAACCGCGTGGAGCAGCGAGTAGTTCTGCATGTTGCGGGCGCCAACTTGCAGGATGTCGGCATAGCTCGAAACCAGCAGCACCTGCTCGGGGGCCATGACTTCGGTCACGACGGCCAGGCCATACCGATCACGGGCTTCGGCCATCCACTGCAAAGCCTTCTCGCCATGGCCCTGGAAGGAGTAGGGCGATGAGCGCGGCTTAAAGGCGCCGGCTCGGAGTACTGTCGCTCCGGCTTCGCGCACGGCCTGGGCGCTTTCGAGGACTTGTTCGCGGCTTTCGGCCGCGCAGGGGCCGGCCATCATGACTACTGCATTTCCGCCCACCTGGACAGTCCGGCCGCCCGCCTTGATCGTGATCAGGGTGTTTTCTTTGCGGAAGTCCCGGCTGGCGAGCTTATAGGGCCGCAGGATGGCCAGCACGCGTTCGACGCCGTCCATGACTTCAAGCTGCTCGCCATCGATGGGGCGCTCGTCGCCGACCATCCCAATGATGGTGCGCTCCTCGCCCTGAGACAAATGGGCGCGCATTCCTTCGCTTTCGATTCGGCTGACCACGCCAGCGATCGCTTGGGCCGACGCGCCGGCCTTCATGATGATGACCATGGGTTAGATTTCCCGGTCCATGGCCTCAGCGATGCGGCGGGCCTGTTTGACCAGATCGTGGAATGCCGTGGGCGTCAGCGATTGCGCGCCATCCGACATGGCCTTGCTCGGGTCGGGGTGCACTTCGATGATCAGACCGTCCGCGCCGGCCGCAATGCCGGCCCGCGCGGCGGCCAGCACGTATTCACTCTTCCCCGTGGCGTGGCTGGGGTCAACCACGACCGGCAGGTGGCTCATGCGTTTGAGCACCGGAACAGCGTTGATGTCCAGGGTATTGCGGGTATAGGTCTCAAATGTGCGGATGCCGCGTTCACACAACATGACGTTGTAATTTCCACGCGAGAGGATGTACTCTGCCGCCATGAGCAGTTCTTCCATCGTGGCGCTCATGCCACGCTTGAGTAGAACTGGGCGCATGCTCTCGCCGACGGCGTTGAGCAGCGCGTAGTTCTGCATGTTTCGCGCGCCGATTTGCAGCACATTGGCATATTTCGAGACGAGCTCGACCTGCTCCGGCGCCATAACCTCGGTCACAATTGCCAGCCCGGTCACTTCACGCGCCTCGGCCATCCATTTCAACGCTTCCTCGCCGTGGCCCTGGAACGAGTACGGGGAGGTTCGAGGTTTGTAGGCCCCGCCCCGAAAGGCGCGCGCGCCCGCTTCCTTGACCGCCCACGCGCTCTCGAGCACCTGCGAACGGCTCTCGCAGGCGCACGGTCCCGCAATCAACACAATTCGCTTGTCGCCGCCCACATTGACGGCCGTGCCATTTGACCCGATGATTGGCACAGCCGAGTCGTTTTTGCGGAATTCGCGGCTGGCAAGTTTGAACGGTTTGAGGATGGGCTGGATAAAGTCAACTCCGGCCATGGTCTCAAACAAGGACTTTTCGACCGGACGGTCGTTTCCGACCACGGCGATGACAGTGCGCTCTTCGCCATAGATCGGGTGCGAGGTGAGCGACATGGATTCGATCCGCGAGATCACGCCCGCGATTTCGGCGGTGCTGGCGCCGGGTTTCATTATGATGACCATTGACATGACTCCGTGTTCATTCCTGGGCAAACAAAAAAGAGGGCGCGGAGCTTCCTTGCTCCGCGCCCTCTTTCTGATTCGCCGTGTGTCGTGCGGCTTATCGCGAGGTTCTCGCGTGGCCAGGCAAGCTCCCTTTAGCCTTGCTAAAGTAGCTGTTATACCAATAGCCCGTAAACGAGAAGACCTTGCGCATATGCCCGAGACGCGGACTTTACCGGATTCAGCCGGCGATGTCAAGGGCGGAAGGAGACTGAAAGCGGTCCGCAATACTTCCTGCCCCTCGTTTCCCCAGTGGTAAGCTCAGCCCCCGCGCATGAGATTCTGGAACAACCTGATACCGTACGGGGATCACAACTTCCGGCGCAACTACGCGCTTCACCTCGGAAACGGCGCGCTGACGGCGCTCGGCGACGCCATGACCAACAACGTGGTCATGACATCGTTTGCGAGCCAACTGACATCCTCCAACGTCGTGATCGCGCTGCTGGTGTTGATGAAGGACGGCGGATGGTTTTTGCCGCAGTACTTTGTCGCCCCGTGGGCGGAGCGGCTGCCGCTCAAGCTGCAAATCTATCGGGGCACCACGGCGATCAGGATGGCGACCTGGGCGGCCATCGTCTTGATGACGCTCTTTATTCCTGATCGATCGACTTTGTTGTGGGCGTTCTTCGCCGGAATCACCTTCATCGCGATGGCCAGTGGGGTAGCCGGTCTTCCGTGGCAGTTGGCAACGGCAAAGATCATCCCGGCCGAAAAGCGGGGCTCCTTGTTCGGAATGCGCCAGTTTCTCGGCAGCATTCTGGGTCTCGCGGGCGGGGCAGCCATCGCCCTCATCTTGTCGGGAAATCTCGGCCTGGACTTTCCGCGCAACTATGCGCTCATCTTCGCCCTTTCGGCGCTCTTCATGCTGGGCGGCTATGCGCTGTTTGGGATGGTCGTCGAGCCGCCCGATCCGCCCTTGAAGACGGTGACCTCGCTGGGCGCCTTGTTTGGCCGCGCTCGGGCGATCCTGTCCGGGGATCCGCGATATCGGGCCTTCTTATTGCTTCGTTCACTTCTCTTTCTGGGCAATGCAAGCGTGCCATTTATCACCGTATATGCGCGGCGCGCCCACGGCGCCGGGGACGCCTACTTTGGCCTGGTCGCCGTCGTGACGCTGGTGGTGGGTTTGCTCGCGAATCTGTTGTGGGGTCGGCTGAGCGAGCGTCGCGGCAATCGCTTTGTGCTGGGTGTCGTCGGCGCGTGCGGGGCGGCTACCTGCGCAAGCCTGGTCGGACTGGCTGTGGCGGGGCTTGCTAACGAAACTGCCCAGGCTCTGCTCATCGCGCCGTTTATCCTTTCGACCATGGCGACCACTGGCATTGGCGTTGTGGGCAGTCCGATGCTGATGGACATCACCCCGGCCAATGACCGGGTACATTACTTCGGCCTGACCAACACCTTGCTGGGTGTTGTGATGCTCGCCACAGCCGGCGTCGGCGCGATCGCCGATGGGTTTGGGTTCGCGAGCTTGTTTGGCGTGTGCGCGGCGTCGTTTCTGGGCGCATTGGCGTGTGTGCGGCTGCTCAGCCGCTCGGATCAGATTGCGAACCAAAAAGGTCCAGCGTCTGCGGCGTTATCCCCGCTGAAAGCCGGTTCTGTCAGCGATGCAAAGGAGATGGTAGATGACTCAGAAATTGGTGCTTGACCTGGCGGCCTGGCTGGCCGATCTGCGCGCCTTGACCGGGCGCGATTGCGGCACGCATAACAAGCGTGGGGTCGACGAAATGGGCAGCTTCGTTGCGCAGCGATGCCGAGACTGGGGTTGGGAGGTGGAGCGCCACGCCCAATCCGAATATGGGGATTGTCATGTTGCAGTCACGCGCGGCCGAGGTCAGGGCAGCATCCTGCTGATGGGCCATCTGGACACCGTTTATCCCAACGGCACGGTTGAGGCGCGCCCGTGGCGCGAAGCCGACGGCAAAATCTTCGCCCCCGGCGCCTGCGACATGAAGGGCGGGCTGCTGGTCGGGATGTACGCCATGCGGGCGTTGCAGCTGGAGGCAGCCGACCAGTTCGGCAGTCTGACGTTCTTCTTCAACAGCGAAGAGGAGTATGGCTCGCCCGTGTCACGCGGTATTGCAGCCGGGCTCGCGCGACAGGCGGACGCCGCGCTGGTCTATGAGCCAGCGCGTATGAGCGGCGACATCGTGAGCGCGCGAAAGGCTTCGGCCGACTTCACCCTGACCGTCCGTGGCCTGGCCGCCCACGCGGGCGTGGCGCCCGAGAAGGGCATCAACGCCACGGTCGAGCTCGCCCATCGGATCATCGATCTGCAGGCGCTCAGCGGGCTTGCGCCCGGGGTGACGGTGACACCGAGCGTGGTGCAGGGCGGCACCGCGACCAACGTCGTGCCCGACCTGGCGCAGGTGCGGATCGATGTGCGCGCCGCGGACGTGAGCGGCATGCGGGCCGCCGAGTTGGCCCTGCGTGCTGTGGCCGCAAGGACGACCGTCGCTGGATCGAAATGCGAACTCGCCGGTGGCTTTAGCTTTCCGCCGATGGAGAAGGGGCCAGGCGTCGCGCTGATGGCGGAATTGGCCAGGAAGGCGGCCAGTGAGCTGGGCTTTGCGATCAACGATGTCGCAACCGGCGGAGCCTCTGATGCGAGCCTGCTCTCGCAATTCACCCCGACCATCGATGGGATGGGGCCGGTGGGCGGCAACGCGCACAACGCTGAAACGGAGTACATTGAGATCGCCAGCATCGCCCAACGAACCAAACTGTCCATCAAACTGATCGCGGCGCTGCTGGAACCGGCGACCCTGAAGCGCTTGCGGGCGCTGAAGCCAGCCTGAGTGAAAGCAACGAATGCGCGCGCATGAAATGCGCGATCTATCCACAGATGACGCGGATTTCCGCCGATTCTTATTCATTATTCGCGTGGCGCATGTCCAAATCAGCGCAAATCTGCGTCACCCGTGGACAGAATTCCCCGACGAAAAGCGCTTCTGCGTATGAAATATGACACTCTGATCTCCGTTCATGACGCGGCCAGCCGCATCGGCGATCCGGACTGGCTCTTTTTTGACTGCCGCTATACGCTGGGCGACGGGGGCAAGGGTCGACGCGACTACGCTGCGGGCCATCTTCCGGGCGCGCATTTTGCCAGTTTGGATGACGATCTGGCCAGCCCGCACGTGCCAGGCGTGACTGGCCGGCATCCGTTGCCGGCGAAAGAAGTCTGGGTTGAAACGCTATCGCGCTGGGGGATTCATCCGGCGACACAGATTGTGGCGTATGACGCGGGGGTGGGCCAGTCGGCGGCGGGGCGCCTGTGGTGGATGCTGAAGTGGGCGGGCCACGATCTGGTTGCCGTGCTTGACGGCGGATTGCCGTGCTGGGTGGCGGCTGGCCAATCGCTGGCCACGGAAACGCCTTCGCATAGGCAGGCAGGCCGCTTTGTGCCGCGCTGGCGAGACGACATGCAAGTCAGCGCGGCGGAAGTTGCGGCGCGATTGGCTGCGGGTTCGGCGACGGTGCTCGATGCGCGCGCGGTCGAGCGTTTCCGAGGTGATGTCGAGCCGATCGATCCGGTGGCTGGGCACATCCCCGGCGCGATCTCGGCGCCTTTCACCGCCAACATCACCCCAAGCGGACTCATGGCTCCGGTATCAACACTCGCTGGGCGCTTTGACGCGCTTGCGCCTGGACGCCGGGCTGAAGACGTCATCCTTTACTGTGGCAGCGGCGTCAGCGCGATCCAAAATGCGCTGGCCTTTGCCCACACGGGGCGGGGTATCCCCCGGCTGTATCCCGGATCGTGGAGCGAGTGGGTGACGGACCCGTCTCGGCCCGTGGCCCGATCTTGATCCAATCGACGGGTTCCCGCCGTTGAACGCAAAACCCCCGGCCCGGCCTACGCCGAGCCGGGGGTTTTGCGTTCAACTAACGCCGCGAGAGCGGGATTAGCGCACCAGCGAGCGCACGCCTTGCGCGAGCAGGCCCAGAATTGGCGTTGGGACGATCCCCAACACGACGGTCGCCACAATTGCCAGACCACCGGCGAGAGTGTGGACGCTGGCCCGCATCGGTTTCGCTTCCGCCTCGGCAGGCGAATCGCGGAAAAACATCACCACAATCACGCGCAAATAGAAATAGGCGCCGATGACACTGGTCAGCACGCCAATGATGGCCAACGGAATCAACCCGACACTGATGGCGCTCTGAAACAAGAAGTACTTGCCGGCAAAGCCCGCCGTCGGTGGAATGCCGATCATCGACAACATCGCCACCGCCATGACGATCGCCCAGCCGCTCTTGCGTCTGGCGAAACCGGCATACGACTCGATGGTTTGGTCTTCCACGCTGTCGCGGGCCGCCGTCATTGCGGCGAAGGCAGCCAGAGTCGTTACCCCGTACGCGGCCAGGTAGAACAGCACCGCGCGCACGCCTTCCTCGCCGCCGGCGGCAAGCCCCATGAGGAGATAGCCGGCGTGGGCGATGCTCGAGTAGGCCAACATGCGCTTGAGATTGGTCTGGGTCAGCGCAGCGAGATTGCCGACCAGCATCGTCAGCGCCGAGAGGACCGCGAAGACGGGCTGCCAGGATTCTGCAATGGGCCCCAGGCCAAGCGTGAATACCCGCACGATCGCGGCGAACCCGGCGGCCTTTGTTGCGGTGGCCATGAAGGCCGTCACGGATGTCGGCGCGCCCTCATACACGTCGGGCGTCCACATATGGAATGGCGCGGCCGCGACTTTGAACCCCAATCCAACCAGCATCAAGGCGGCGCCCGCCAGCAGCAATTGCGCATCGGCGGCGCCGCCCGCCGCGGCGCGCGCGATGCCTGCCAGCGACAACTGCCCGGTGGCCCCGTAGGTCAGGGCGATGCCAAACACCAGAAAGCCCGACGCAAACGCGCCCAGCAGAAAATACTTCATCGCGCTTTCTTCGCTGTCCTGGCGCGGCCGGGCGATGCCGCATAGCACGTAGAGCGGGATCGAGAGCAGCTCAATGGCCATGAACACGGTCAGCAGATTCGCCGCATGGCCCATCAGCGACATGCCCGACAGGGCGAATAGGATCAGGGCGTAGAACTCGCCGCGCATGATGCCGCGGGTCGTGTTGTAGCGCACGCTGATGGCGATGGTGAGCAGCCCAATCACGGCGAACAACCCATCCAGAAATAGCGCAACCCCATCGATGGAGACCATCCCGCTGAAGCCCGTCCCGCGCGCCCCCCACAGGGCGACTGCGCTTATGCCCGCTCCGGCAGCCACCACCGCAGCCAGCACCGCGGTCAGTGCTTTACGTTCACGCGGGATGGCGAGATCAACGAGCAGCAAAATCACGCCGCCCAGGCTAAGCACGATGGGCGGAAGTACGGTGAGGAGATCGTTCATAGGATTGGCTTGATGCGAACAGAGATGATGACCGAGCGATTATATGCCGGCCAGGCCGGGCTCAGGGCTGCCAGATCAGCCGGCCAAATCCCAGGCCGGCCAGGGCGATCAATCCCCAGCCCGCTGTGACGCCCCCCAGGATCAGGGCGACCCCCGAACCGGCAAGGCCAGCAGCGGCGATGCCGAGCCCGAGGCCAAAGCGATTGCTTGAGCGTGTGTTGGGGGTGGCGCCCGCGATTCCGGGTGCCGACTTGACCTCGAGTTGTCCGCTCAACGCCCGGTCAAAAAACGCGGCGGATTGACCCGGCGCGCGCGCCAACTGGCCCAGAATGCGAACAACGTCGGCCAGCAATGCTCCAGGACTGGCGATACCGGAGGCCGAAACGGCTCCGGTCGCGAACGGTTGGAGTGAGGTCCAAACGTTAAAGTCGGGATCAAGGTTCATGCTCATTCCGCTCAGCACGCTGGCGGCTCGTCCAAGATACAGGACGTTCTGCGGAATCTGAAACGGCAGGGTGAAGAGCAAGTCGCGAAACTGCATTGCGAACGCGAATATCTCGCCGAATCCGGCGCTCGTGAGGTCGTCCATTGTTTTGCCCCAATAGCGCTCGAAAGTAAGGGCAATGGCCTGTTCGATGCGCCCCGTGTCGGCGCCTGGCAGGAAGAATCCCATGCGCTGCGAGGCGCCCGTGATTCGCGCGGGATCCTTCAACGCCACACCCAGGATGAGTTCGCGAAGCTCGCGCATCAGGGTCGCATCCACCTGTCCCATCATGCCGAAGTCGATAAACACCAGGCGGAAGGGACGGCCCTCCGGCATGGCCGGCGAGGCGTCGGGCCGCGATGGCCGGGCATTCCAGCCCGCCATAAATCCAGCCGCCAACGCCGCGGCGCCGTCCCACACCGAGGTGGACCCGCCGCTGGTCGCGGGCCGCTGCGCCGCCCGTGTTGGGCTGCCGTCCAGCACGGGCTGAGCGAACAGGTTTCCGGGGTGCGGGTCGGCGTGAAAGAAACCATCGATCAAAAACTGCTGAAGATAGGTTTCGAAGAGCTTGCGCGCAACTTCCTGCCGCGAGATCCCCGCTGCTTCGAGGCCGTCGAAGTCGGTGATCTTGATGTATTCGACGTTTTCAAGGGTGAGCACGCGGCGAGTGCTCAGGCGCTTGAACGCGCGCGGAACCAGAACACCGGGATCGTTTGCGAAATTGGCCGCGAAGGATTCGGCGCTATGGGCCTCTCTTTCGTAGTCGAGTTCTGCCAGCACACCTTCTGAGAACTCGCGCGCGAGGGCATTTAGATCGGCCCGCTGCCGGATCGGCGGGTAGCGCCTGAGCCAGCCCGCGATTGTTTTGAGCGCGCTCAGGTCAACCGCGACAATCTCGTCCAGCCGCGGCCGTTGCACTTTGACCACGACCCGTTCGCCCGTGTCGCGGAGCAGCGCGCGGTGGGCCTGACCAAACGAGGCCGCCGCGATCGGTGTCATTTCGAAGCCGTCAAAGCAGACAGACAAAGGCTTGCCGAGTTCCTCTTCGATTACCCGCACAACGTGCTCGGGTGATTCGGCCGGCACCGCGTCCTGCAAGTCCGTGAGTGCTTCGATAACCTCAGGCGGGAGGATGTCGACCCGGCTGCTTAGGAATTGGCCGAGTTTGATCCACACCCCGCCAAGCTCGAGGGCAAGGGCCCGGAATCGTCGGGCCAGAGATGTCATCCGGGCGATTCGTCCCTGGCGTGCCCGGCCCGCGCCGAGCAGGCGGGCAACGACGAGTTCCCACCAAATGAAGCTGGCGATCATGCGCGCGCCGAACCAAAGTACCCGCTGCAAGCGACGTCGAAGATCGGAAGGCAAGCGGCGGGGAAGGACGGGTCTCGTGGTCATGGGCCGCTGATTCTAGGCCTGCTGGCCGCCATGGCGC
>Ga0209477_1000249_pt1 | contig 32369 bp, 38 predicted proteins | sample KloWWTupernatant_FD_187180 | JGI IMG/M metagenome (GOLD analysis project Ga0209477, IMG submission 187180) | Active sludge microbial communities from Klosterneuburg, Austria, studying microevolution and ecology of nitrifiers - Klosterneuburg... | ecosystem: Engineered > WWTP > Aerobic digester >...
GCGCGCGCCGTGGCGAGCTGGGTGCGCCAGATCTCCATCGGATCGTGCTCCACCCAGCCGGGGCGGGGGTAGATCTGGGGGAGTTCGAGCTGTGCCTGGGCCACGATGTGGCCGCGTTCATCGAATACGATGCTGCGTGAACTGGAGGTGCCTTGGTCGAGGGCGAGCAGGTAGGTCATGGTGAAGAGCGTTGTGGGGTGCTACGCGGCAGTCGGGTGCATGTTCAGCGTACGCGCCATTCGCGCCAGCTTTGCAGGAGTGTGTCGTAGCTGATGGTTTGACCGCGTGGCTTCTCGTCGTTCAACTTCTTGCGCGGTGCGGCGAAGTCGCTGAGCCACTGTTTGGGGTCTCCCTTGGGGTTCAATCGGGGCGGGCAGCGGTGCATGCCTGCGGCCTCCAACGATTGCATGACCTGGTCCATCTCGTCGGCCAGGTTGTCCATGGCTTCCTGGGGAGTGCGCTCAGCGCTGATAGCGGTAGCGATGTTCTTCCACCATAGCTGCGCCAGCTTGGGGTAGTCGGGCACATTGGTTCCGGTGGGCGTCCAGGCCACGCGTGCGGGACTGCGGTAGAACTCGATCAAACCACCATACTTCGCCGCATTCTCGGTAAAGTATTCGTGCCTGATGTCGCTGTTGCGGATGAAGGTAAGGCCGACGATGGATTTCTTCAGCGACACGGTCTTGGCTGTGACGAATTGGGCATACAGCCACGCGGCGGCCAAGCGATCAGGGTCGTGGTTCTTGAAGAAGGTCCACGCGCCCACGTCCTGGTACCCATTTTGCATGCCCTCTTTCCAGTACGGGCCTACAGGGCCGGGTGCCATGCGCCACTTCGGCGTACCGTCTGCGTTCACCACGGGCAGCCCGGGCTTGGTCATGTCGGCGGTAAATGCCGTGTACCAGAAAATCTGTTGTGCGATTTCACCCTGCGCAGGTACGGGACCAGCTTCGCCGAAGGTCATGTTCAATGCCTGTTTGGGCGCGTACTTTTTCAACCACTCCAGGTACTTGGTGAGGGCGTAGACGGCCGGCGCCGAATTGGTGGCGCCGCCACGTGCCACGGAGGCGCCCACGGGCGTGCATTTGTCGGCGCTGTTCACGCGGATGCCCCACTCGTCGACGGGGCGGCCATTGGGGTAGCCCTTGTCGGCACTGCCTGCCATGGACAGCCAGGCGTCTGTGAAGCGCCAGCCGAGCGACGGATCCTTCTTGCCGTAGTCCATGTGGCCGTAGATGGGCTTACCGTCAATCTGTTTGACATCGTCGCTGAAAAACTGCGCTATGTCTTCGTAGGCACTCCAGTTGAGCGGCACACCCAGGTCGTAGCCGTATTTGGCCTTGAACTTGTCCTTGAGCTCCTTGCGATCAAAGAGATCAGCGCGAAACCAGTACAGGTTGGCAAATTGTTGATCTGGGAGTTGGTATTGCATCCCGTCGGGTGCCCGGGTGAACTTGATGCCGATGAAATCGTTGAGCTCTAGGGTGGGGCTGGTGAACTCCTTGCCAGCGTCGAGCATGTAGTCGGTCAAATTCAGGATCTTGCCGTAGCGGTAGTGCGTACCGATCAGGTCAGAGTCGGATATCCAGCCGTCATACTGGGACTTGTCTGCCTGCATGGAGGCCGTCAGCCGATCCACGACTTCACCTTCCTGGATCAGGTTGTGCTTGACCTTGATCCCAGTGATTTCTTCGAAGGCCTTGGCCAGGGTCTTCGATTCGTACTCGTGCGTAACAAGCGTTTCCGAGACTACGGAGATTTCCTTCACTCCCTTGGTCTTCAGCTTCCTGGCGGTCTCGATAAACCATTTCATTTCTGCCATCTGCTTTTCCTTGGCCAAGGTCGAGGGCTGAAACTCTTTTTCCACCCACTGACGTGCTTCGGCTTCGCCTCCGTAGGCAGTGTGCATGGCGGCCAACAGACAGGCAGCAAGAGCGGTGCGAAACAGTTGCATAGATGGATCTCAAGAAGGGGTTAGAAAGAAAGGGTGAACAAAGGCCGCAGCAACGGTTTATCCATATTCAAATCAAGTGCGAATGCGTAGGGCGCAGGAATATTTGATTCGGAAATGAAATCGTGAGCTGCTGGCGCTGGACATGCCTCGCATGGCATCAGCCTGGGCCGGGGTGTGCCGCAATAGAGCGTTTGCATCAATTCAATGCGCAGCAAGCACTAACTCCACGTCAGCGCTTTCCAGCAGGGCTGGGAAGGGTGCGGGCGGGGGTTCATCGGTAAACAGGCGGTCGATCTGGTCCAGGGTGGCCAGGCGCACCATGGCGGGGCGGTTGAACTTGCTGTGGTCGGCAGCCAGCCAGACTTCGCGGGCGTGCTCCACGATGGTTTGCGCCACTTTCACTTCGCGGTAGTCGAAGTCGCGCAGGGAGCCATCGTCCTCGATACCCGAGATGCCAATGATGGCGATGTCCACCCGAAATTGGCGAATGAAGTCCACGGCGGCTTCTCCCACGATGCCCCGGTCGCGCGAGCGCACTACGCCACCGGCCACGATGACTTCGCAATCGGGGTTGCTGCACAGGATGGCTGCGACGTTGAGGTTGTTGGTGATGACGCGCAGGCCCTGGTGCTTGAGCAGTGCCTTGGCAATGGCCTCTGTGGTGGTGCCGATGTTGAGGATCAGCGAACAGTTGTTGGGCACCCTTTGGGCCACGGCCCGTGCAATACGGGCTTTGCCGTCCGAGTTAAGCGCTTCGCGCTGGGTGTGGGCAATGTTCTCCACCGTGGAGCCCGGCATGCGTACCCCTCCATGGAATCGGGTGAGTAGTCCGTGCTCGGACAGGCGCTGCACATCGCGCCGCACCGTTTGCAGGGTCACGCCCAGGGTTTCGGCAAGTTCCTCGACCGTGGCCGACTCGCGGGCGCGCACTTCTTCGAGCAGAAGCAGCTGTCTGGGATTGGTGTTCACGCGGGTCTGTGGGGGGATGTGGTGGGTAGGCTTACTGTAAATCGAAAAAAAATGGAACCAATTAGGGGTTAACCTTGATCCATTTCGAACAAAAAAGAACAAAAATGAAAGAATACGAAAATCAACATGCTGCGGCAAACCCCTTGAACGATCAAGAAACGGGGTGATGCGTGCCGCAGGAAAGGTCAAGCAATGGAGCTGGTACTGGAGCGCATCAGCAAGAAGGTGGGTGCGCAAACCTGGCTGTACAACATGGATATCGCCCTGCATAGCAATGCCGTGACGGTATTGCTGGGGGCCACGCAGGCGGGTAAAACCAGCCTGATGCGCATCATGGCCGGGCTGGATGTGCCCAGCAGCGGGCGGGTGCGGGTGGATGGGCAGGATGTAACGGGCATGCCGGTGCGCCAGCGCAATGTGGCCATGGTGTACCAGCAGTTCATCAACTACCCCTCGCTGACGGTGGCCGACAACATCGCGTCACCCCTCAAGCTGCGCGGTGAAAAAGACATGCAGGTGCGCGTGCGGGAGTTGGCCGAGCGTCTGCATATCGAGATGTTTCTGGACCGCCTGCCGGCCGAGCTGTCGGGCGGGCAGCAGCAGCGCGTAGCGCTGGCCCGCGCGCTGGCCAAGGGCGCACCGCTCATGCTGCTCGATGAGCCCCTGGTGAACCTGGACTACAAGCTGCGCGAAGAACTGCGCGAAGAACTCACGCAACTGTTTGCGGCGGGGCAATCCACCGTGGTGTACGCAACGACCGAACCGGCCGAGGCGTTGCTGCTGGGCGGCTATACCGCCGTGCTCGATGAGGGACGGTTGTTGCAATACGGTCCTACCGCCGACGTATTCCACGAGCCGTGCTCGCTGCGCGTGGCGCGCGCTTTCAGCGATCCGCCGATCAATTTGGTGGCGGCGGTTTCTGCAGCGCAGGCATTGCGCCTACCTGGCGGCGTGGATGTGGTGCCGCGCCAGCCCCTGGCGGTTCCTGACAGCTCGAATCTGACTGTGGGAGTGCGCGCCAGCGCGCTGCGCGTGCAGGCGCGCCCTGGCGATGTGGCGGTGCAGGGTACGGTGGAACTGGCCGAGATTTCCGGCTCTGACACCTATGTGCACGCGACGACATCCCTGGGAGATTTGGTTGCCCAGATCACGGGGGTGCATTACTTCGACCTCGGGGCCTTGGTTACGCTGTATTTCAGCCCCGCGCAGGTCTATGTGTTTGGTGGCGATGGCGGCTTGTTGCTGGCGCCACAGCGTGTGGGGGGAGTCTGACATGGCGCATATCTCGCTTGATCTGGCGCATTCGTACAAGCCCAACCCCCAGCAGGACAGCGACTACGCCCTGCTGCCGCTGAAGATGGAGTTTGAAGACGGTGGTGCCTACGCGCTGCTAGGACCCTCGGGCTGCGGTAAGACGACCATGCTCAACATCATGTCGGGCCTGCTCGTGCCTTCGCATGGCAAGGTGCTGTTTGATGGCAATGACGTTACGCGCAAGAGTCCCCAGCACCGCAATATTGCCCAGGTGTTTCAGTTTCCGGTGATCTACGACACCATGACGGTGGCCGAGAACCTGGCGTTCCCGCTGCGTAACCGCAAGGTGCCCGAGGACCAGATCCGTCAGCGTGTGGGTGTGATTGCCGAGATGCTGGAGATGAGCGGGCAGCTCGACCAGCGTGCGGCGGGCCTGTCGGCAGATGCCAAGCAAAAAATATCGTTAGGCCGGGGCCTGGTGCGCTCGGATGTGGCCGCCGTGCTGTTTGATGAACCGCTCACGGTGATTGATCCACACCTCAAATGGCAGCTGCGGCGCAAGCTCAAGCAGATCCATCACGAGCTCAAGCTCACGTTGATCTATGTAACCCACGACCAGGTCGAGGCGCTGACCTTTGCCGACCAGGTGGTGGTGATGACGCGCGGGCGCGCCGTCCAGGTGGGCTCTGCCGATGCCCTGTTCGAGCGTCCGCAGCATGTGTTTGTCGGGCATTTTATCGGCTCGCCGGGTATGAACTTTCTGCCCGCGCAAATCGACGCAGGGCGCTTGCAGGTGGCTGGCCATGTCCTGGAGTTGCCCACGCCGCGCACCCTGCCTGTGGGCGCGCTGCAAGTGGGCATACGGCCTGAATATCTCTCCCTGGCGCAGCCGGGACAGGCTGGAGCCCTGCCGTGCACCGTGTTGCGCGTGCAGGACATTGGCACCTATTTCATGCTGACGGCACAGGTGGGTGCGCTTCAGCTCAAGGCCCGCTTTGACGCCGAGCAGCGCTTGCCTTCGGCCGGAGACCAGGTCTGGCTGCAGGTGCTGGGTGAGCACACCTGCTATTACCAAAACGAGGAGTTGCTGCCATGACGCACCACCCCCTGAGCCGCTACGCGGCTTCCCCCTGGACGGTGGACGACGCCCTTTGCTGCGGGGTAGCTCTTGTTGAGCGCTCCGCCGGTTCTGCTGCACCCGTTTCACGGATAACGGCGCATGCGCAGCCATCTGGAGAGCGGGTATGAGCAATACGACCAAGCCCGTGAACCAGAAAGCGTGGTTCCTGATTCTTCCGGTACTGTTGTGCGTGGCCTTCTCGGCCATCATCCCTTTGATGACGGTGGTGAACTACTCGGTACAGGACATCATCTCGCCGGAGCGCCGCGTGTTCGTTGGCGTGGAATGGTTTGCCTCGGTGATGCGCGATGAGGAGTTGCACTCTGCACTGTGGCGGCAAATCACCTTTTCGCTGGCCGTGTTGCTGGTGGAAATCCCGCTGGGCATTCTGCTGGCACTGTCCATGCCGGCGCAGGGATGGAAGTCTTCTGCCGTGCTGGTGGTGGTAGCGCTGTCGCTGCTGATTCCGTGGAACGTGGTGGGAACGATCTGGCAGATCTATGGGCGTGCTGATATCGGCTTGCTCGGCTTCACGCTGCAAAAAATGGGCATCGACTACAGCTACACGGGCGATGCCATGCATGCCTGGATCACGGTGCTGGTGATGGATGTCTGGCACTGGACACCGCTGGTCGCATTGCTGGGTTTTGCCGGGCTGCGCAGCATTCCGGATGCGTACTACCAGGCCGCGCGGATCGATGGGGCCAGCAAGCTGGCTGTGTTCCGCTACATCCAGTTGCCCAAGATGCGTGGCGTGCTGATGATCGCGGTGTTGCTCCGCTTTATGGACAGTTTCATGATCTATACCGAGCCCTTTGTGTTGACCGGGGGGGGGCCGGGCAATGCCACAACGTTCTTGTCGCAGTACCTCACGCAGAAGGCGGTCGGCCAGTTTGATCTGGGGCCGGCAGCGGCCTTCTCGCTGATTTACTTTCTCATCATTTTGCTGATGTGCTTCATTCTCTACAACTGGATGCAGCGCATGGGAACCGCCGATGCACAAGGGGCTGGCCATGAATGAAAAACGATTCCAGAAGCGCACGCTGTTCCTGATTGCGTACCTGATTTTTGCCGTGTTGCCCATCTATTGGATGATCAACATGAGCTTCAAGACGAACGAGGAAATCCTGTCGCATTTCTCGTTCTGGCCACAGCACTTCACCTGGGCCAACTACAAGACCATCTTCACCGATCCTTCGTGGTATTCGGGCTACATCAATAGCTTGATCTACGTGGCCATCAACATGGTGATTTCGCTCACCGTGGCCTTGCCTGCGGCCTATGCGTTCTCCCGCTACCAGTTTCTCGGCGACAAGCATGTGTTTTTCTGGTTGCTGACCAACCGCATGACGCCGCCGGCGGTGTTCTTGCTGCCGTTCTTTCAGCTCTACACCACGGTGGGCCTCATGGACACGCACTTGGCGGTGGCGCTGGCGCACTTGCTGTTCAACGTGCCCCTGGCGGTGTGGATTCTCGAAGGCTTCATGAGCGGGATCCCGCGCGAGATCGACGAAACCGCCTACATCGATGGGTATTCCTTCCCGCGCTTTTTCCTCACCATCTTCCTGCCGCTGATCAAGGCGGGCGTGGGTGTGGCGGCGTTCTTCTGTTTCATGTTCAGCTGGGTGGAGCTTTTGCTGGCGCGCACGCTGACCAGCGTGAATGCCAAGCCCATCGTGGCGACCATGACGCGCACGGTCAGCGCGTCGGGTATGGACTGGGCCACGCTGGCGGCTGCGGGCGTGTTGACCATCGTGCCGGGCGCCATCGTCATCTGGTTCGTGCGGCACTACATCGCGAAGGGTTTCGCGATGGGCCGGGTGTGACATTTTCATGGGACCGGCCTTGGGCGCCGTCTCTAACTAATCAAGGGGAATTTCCATGTTTGAGTGGATGGCCTGGACCACGCCGGTGGCTGTTTTCTTCGTTTGCATCGTGCTCATGCTGATTGGCATGACGGTGTGGGAAATCAAGTCCCCCACGGTGCTGCGCAAGGGCTTCCTGCCTATCGAGACAACGCGCGGCGACCGGCTTTTTGTGGGGTTGCTGACTGCGGCCTTCATCAATCTGGCCTGGGTGGGGCTGGGTGAAAACATGGTGCAGTGGTTTTCGCTGGAGACCGCTCCGTCGGTATGGATCAGCCTGGTGCTGTCGATGATGGCGCTGGCCTTTGTGATGCGCAAAGCCTGAGACGGTGAACTTCGTTCGCATCGTCTGAGTTTTCGAGAAAACCGGCCCGTTCCTCCCCCGCGGCCGGGGTTCATTTGTAAAAGGGGAGGCCCAATGAGGAGACAAGTGATGAAGGTTCAACTGAAGGCAGTCGCATTTGCCGCAGCCGCGCTGGCCCTGGGCCAGGCCGCCTGGGCCGGGGAGGCAGAGGCCAAGAAATGGATCGACAGTGAGTTCCAGCCGTCCACGCTGAGTAAAGACCAGCAGATGGTGGAAATGAAATGGTTTATTGACGCCGCCAAAAAACTGCAGAGCAAGGGCGTCAAGGAAATTTCTGTGGTGTCTGAAACCATCACCACACACGAATACGAATCCAAGACCCTTGCCAAGGCGTTCGAGGAAATCACCGGGATCAAGGTCAAGCACGATCTGATCCAGGAAGGCGATGTGGTCGAAAAGCTGCAGACCTCCATGCAGTCCGATAAATCGATCTACGACGGCTGGATCTCGGATTCCGACTTGATCGGCACCCACTACCGCTATGGCAAGGTGATGAGCCTGACGGAATATATGGCCGGTACGGGTAAAGAGTTCACCAACCCGGGCATCGACCTCAAGGATTACATCGGCACCAAGTTCACCACTGGCCCGGATGGCCAGCTCTACCAGTTGCCTGACCAGCAGTTCGCCAACCTGTACTGGTTCCGCGCCGACCTCTTTGACCGCAAGGATCTGAAAGACAAGTTCAAGGCCAAGTACGGCTACGACCTGGGCGTGCCGCTCAACTGGAGCGCCTACGAGGATATTGCGGAGTTCTTTACCAACGATGTGAAGAACATCGATGGCAAGCAGATCTATGGCCACATGGATTACGGCAAGAAGGACCCTTCCCTGGGCTGGCGTTTTACCGACGCTTGGTTGTCGATGGCGGGCACGGCGGACATCGGCGCCCCCAATGGCTTGCCGATCGACGAGTGGGGCATCCGCGTGGCCGACGACAAGTGCACGCCCGTGGGTGCCAGCGTGGCCCGTGGCGGTGCGACCAACTCGCCAGCAGCGGTCTACGCGCTGACCAAGTATGTGGATTGGATGAAGAAGTACGCGCCCAAGGAAGCGACGGGCATGACCTTTGGTGAAGCCGGTCCTGTGCCTGCGCAAGGGCAGATCGCCCAGCAGATCTTCTGGTACACCGCATTCACGGCCGATATGACCAAGCCTGGCCTGCCCGTGGTGAACGCGGACGGCACGCCGAAGTGGCGCATGGCGCCCGGACCGAATGGTCCGTACTGGAAACAGGGCATGCAAAACGGATATCAGGACGTGGGTTCATGGACCTTCTTCAAGAATCATGATGCGAACAAAACGGCTGCGGCCTGGTTGTACGCGCAGTTCGTGACGGCAAAAACTACTTCGTTGAAAAAGACGATGGTTGGCCTGACGCCTATCCGCGAGAGCGACATCCAGTCCAAGGCGATGACTGACCTGGCGCCTAAGCTGGGGGGGTTGGTCGAGTTCTATCGCAGCCCGGCCCGTGTGGCATGGTCGCCCACCGGTACCAATGTGCCCGATTACCCGAAACTGGCCCAGTTGTGGTGGAAGAACGTGGCCCAGGCCGTGACGGGTGAAAAGACCCCGCAGAAAGCCATGGACACCCTGGCCGATGAGATGGACCAGGTGATGGCACGGTTGGAGCGCGCAGGTATGGAGCGGTGCGCCCCCAAACTCAATCCCAAGAGCGATCCGGCCAAATGGCTGAGCGACCAGCACGCTCCCTGGAAGGCGCTGGCCAACGAAAAGCCCAAGGGTGAAACCATTGCCTATGGCAAGCTGCTGCAGGCATGGAAGGAAGGCAAGGTGCGCTGAGCGCGTTGTCTCGTCGGCAATTCCATGACCGTGTGGTCTGGAATTGCCTCCCCCGCTTCCTAGCGGAGCGGGGGGTTCGAAGTATTACCGATTGATACCGATGCGCATGGATGCAATTCCACCATGACCACAGCACATAAACCCTTGCCGACCCCTCGCGCCGAACTGATAGGACGCCTCGGAGAGTCGCGCACTTACGATCTGGTCATTATTGGTGGAGGCGCCACGGGTTTGGGTGTGGCGCTCGATGCCGCAGCACGGGGCTTCAGTGTGGCCCTGGTCGAGTCACACGATTTTGCCAAGGGTACGTCATCGCGGGCCACCAAATTGGTACATGGTGGTGTGCGCTATCTGGCGCAAGGGAATATCGCATTGGTGCGCGAGGCCTTACATGAGCGCACCACCCTACTAAAGAATGCGCCGCACCTGGCGCAGCCGCTGGCGTTCGTCATGCCCTCCTACCACTGCTGGGAGGCGCCTTTCTATGGCGTGGGGCTGAAGATGTATGACGCCCTCGCGGGCAAATCGGGCTTGGGCCCGACTGAATTTTTGGGTGCGGGACGCACATTGCAGTGCTTGCCGACCGTGCGTGCGCAAGGACTCAAGGGCGGCGTCAAGTATTGGGATGGCCAGTTTGATGATGCGCGTTTGGCCTTGGCGCTGGCCCGCACGGCGGCCCTTCATGGCGCGCTGTTGGTGAACTACTGTGCTGCACGCGAGTTGCTGCATGAAAATGGCCGTGTCAGCGGCGTGGTGTGCGAAGACACCGAGACCGGAGTCCTCCACACTCTGCGCGCGCGTTGTATCGTCAATGCGACAGGCGTCTGGGTGGATGCCCTGCGCCAGCAGGATGGCGAGGCTACGGGTCGCCCCGTCAAACCGATCGTGGCACCCAGTCAGGGCGTGCACGTGGTGGTAGATCGGGAATTCCTCGCATCTGATCACGCGCTGATGGTGCCCAAGACCGCAGATGGACGGGTGTTGTTTGCCGTTCCATGGTTGGGCAAGGTCATCCTGGGCACCACAGACAGTCCGCGCCACGACCTGGAACGCGAGCCGGAGCCTTTTCCTGAGGAGATGGCGTTTATTCTCCAGGAATCCGCACGGTATCTGCGCAAGGCACCCACGCCAGAAGACATTCGCAGCATCTGGGTGGGGCTGCGGCCCTTGGTTAAGCCGCAGGACGATGATGGCAACGATACCAAGAGCCTGAGCCGTGAACACACGGTGCTGGCCAGCCGCAGTGGCCTGGTCACTGTGACCGGTGGCAAGTGGACCACCTACCGGGCCATGGCCGAGGACGTACTGCAGAAATGCTTTTCCAGCGGCTTACTGGAAAGCCGGCCCGCCGGAGTGACCACGCACTTGTCGCTGGTGGGCTCGCCCAGCGAACCCGTGCAGCATCGTATGTGCGATGCGCAGGGTTGGCACTCCTACGGGGCCGAGGCCGATTTTGCGCGCCAGTTACCGGGGGCTGGGCGTGATCTGGGCGAGGGTGTGACCGAAGCCATGGTGCGGTTTGCGGCACGGTATGAATATGCCCGCACGGTGGAAGATGTTCTTGCACGGCGGTGGCGCGTCCTCTTTCTGAATGCGCGGCGAGCCGCTGCAATGGCTTCTGATGTCGCAGAAATTTTGAAGCAGGAAACAGGGGGCGATCCGCAGCAGGCGGCCTTCATCTCCCTGGCGGACCAGTACCTTCGCGTGCCCCGCTAGGAGCCTGTCGGACTTGGAAATCGTCGGCTGTAAATCGGCCGCAGCGGTCCATTTTTCACCGTCTTTTTGCCACATAGCCGGGCTATGAGGCTGCAAACCCGGCAAAAACTGTCCTCGCTGGGGCCGATTTTCGCCTTCGACGCTCCAAGCCCGACAGACTCCTAGACAAGATTGTCAAAAAGCGCTTGACGGGCCTGTGATCTTTTGCGAGAATCACAGGCTTCGCTAAGAAATCAGCGAAATTCTGCCCAGGAAAGCCCTGCAAATGGTTTGCAAGGTGGACGACGGGCCCAAGACTGACTGGTTGCTAAGTGCTATCCGAGAATCTCGGGCGGTGCGTGCTTCTGGTGCAAGTTGGGAATAATGAAATGATCCAGACAGAAACTCGGTTAGACGTTGCCGACAATACCGGCGCGAAGTCCGTCCTGTGCATTAAGGTGCTGGGTGGGTCCAAGCGTCGCTATGCCAGTGTGGGCGATATTATCAAGGTGAGCGTCAAAGAGGCTGCGCCTCGTGGTCGCGTCAAAAAAGGCGAAATTTACAGTGCCGTGGTGGTTCGTACCGCCAAGGGCATTCGCCGCGGCGATGGCTCGCTTGTGAAATTCGATGGCAACGCTGCGGTGTTGCTCAATGCAAAGCTGGAGCCCATTGGCACCCGCATCTTTGGACCCGTGACGCGCGAACTGCGCAACGAAAAGTTCATGAAGATCGTGTCCCTGGCTCCTGAAGTTCTCTAAGGACAGTGCGATGAACAAGATTCGCAAGGGCGACGATATCGTCGTGCTCACGGGGCGCGATAAGGGTAAGCGCGGCACAGTGTCGCTGCGCAAGGATGACTCGCATGTGGTCATCGATGGCATCAATCTCGTCAAGAAGCATGTCAAGCCGAACCCCATGAAGGGTACGACAGGCGGCATCGTCGAGAAAGCCATGCCGATTCACCAATCCAATGTGGCAATCTATAACGCCGCTACGGGCAAGGCTGACCGCGTCGGCATCAAGGTGCAAGCGGATGGTTCGCGTGTTCGCGTATACAAATCCAGCGGCGCTGAAATCAAGACGGCCTAAGGGGTAAAGAATGGCACGACTCCAAAAACACTACCGCGAAAAAGTTGCTCCTGAACTCATGAAGCAGTTCGGGTACACGTCGCCAATGCAGGTTCCCCGTCTCAGCAAGATCACGCTCAACATGGGTGTGAGTGAGGCTGTGGCCGACAAAAAGGTCATGGACCACGCTGTTTCCGATCTGTCCAAGATTGCGGGCCAGAAACCCGTGGTCACCAAGGCCAAGAAAGCCATCGCCGGATTCAAGATTCGCGAAGAGCAGGCTATTGGCTGCATGGTGACTCTGCGTGGCGTTCAGATGTATGAGTTTCTCGATCGTTTCGTCACAGTGGCTCTGCCGCGTGTGCGGGACTTCCGGGGTATCTCTGGTCGCTCTTTTGATGGCCGTGGGAACTACAACATCGGCGTCAAGGAACAGATCATTTTCCCTGAGGTCGAGTACGACAAGATTGACGCGCTGCGGGGCCTCAATATCAGCATCACCACGACGGCAACGACTGATGAAGAGTGCAAGGCACTGCTCACGGGTTTCCGTTTTCCGTTCAAGAACTGAGGCGGCGTATGGCTAAAGTAGCATTGATCCAGCGCGAACTCAAGCGCGAAAAACTGGCAGCCAAGTATGCAGCGAAATACGCTGAACTCAAGACCGCCGCAACCGATGTCAAGCGCAGTGATGAAGAGCGTGAAGCAGCCCGTTTGGGTTTGCAAAAGCTGCCGCGCAACGCCAATCCGACGCGCCAGCGCAATCGCTGTGCAATCACGGGTCGTCCCCGTGGCACCTTCCGTCAGTTCGGTCTGGCCCGCGCCAAGATTCGCGAGCTGGCCTTCGCTGGCGACATCCCAGGTGTCACCAAGGCCAGCTGGTAAGCAGGCAGGAGAGATACAACATGAGCATGAGTGATCCTATCGCTGACTTGCTGACTCGCATCCGCAATGCCCAAATGGTTTCTAAGGCTACCGTGGTGGTGCCGTCTTCCAAAGTGAAGACTGCTATCGTCCAGGTGCTGAAAGACGAAGGGTATATTGACGGATTCCAGGTCAAGACCGACAGCGGCAAGTCTGAAATTGAAATTGTCCTGAAGTACCACGCTGGACGCCCGGTTATCGAGCGTATCGAGCGCGTGAGCCGTCCAGGCTTGCGTGTGTACAAGGGCCGTGATTCCATTCCACAAGTTATGAACGGCCTGGGTGTGGCTATTGTCACCACCCCAAAAGGTGTCATGACCGATCGTAAAGCGCGCGCTACCGGAGTCGGTGGTGAAGTGCTTTGCTATGTGGCCTAACCGCGGCATTGAGGAGAAACTGAAATGTCCCGAGTAGGAAAAATGCCTGTGACCATCCCCGCTGGCGTGGATGTGTCCATTAAAGATGACCAGATCTCTGTCAAGGGTTCTGGTGGTGTCTTGTCGTTGACGCAAAATATGCTGGTCAAGGTTTCCAGCAGCGACGGCAAGCTGAGCTTCGCACCGGCCAACGAGTCGCGTGAAGCCAATGCCATGAGTGGCACGATTCGCCAGTTGGTTAACAACATGGTCGTGGGTGTCAGTAAGGGTTTTGAAAAGAAACTCAGCCTGGTCGGCGTGGGCTACAAGGCTTCGGCCAGCGGCTCTAAGTTGAATCTGGCTGTGGGTTATTCACACCCTGTCAATTTTGAAATGCCTGCTGGCATTACCGTCGCAACCCCCACACCCACAGAAGTGGTTGTTAAGGGTGCAGACCGTCAGCGCGTAGGTCAGATTGCTGCAGAGATCCGTGCGGTTCGTCCGCCCGAGCCTTACAAGGGCAAGGGAATCCGTTATGCGGACGAAAAGATCACGATCAAAGAGACCAAGAAGAAATAAGGAGCTGCAACATGTTGACCAAGAAAGAGCAGCGTCTTCGTCGGGCCCGTCAGACGCGTATCCGCATTGCACAGCAAGGCGTAGCACGACTGAGCGTGAACCGTACGAATCTCCATATCTATGCAACCGTGATTTCCGGCGATGGCAGCAAGGTGCTGGCCAGCGCATCCACCGCAGAAGCCGACGTGCGTGCTGCACTGGGTGGAGCCGGTAAGGGTGGTAACACTGCCGCTGCGCAGGTCATCGGCAAGCGTATTGCCGAAAAGGCCAAGCAGGCAGGCGTGGAAAAGGTTGCATTTGATCGTGCAGGTTTTGCCTATCACGGCCGCGTCAAGGCTCTTGCCGACGCCGCACGTGAAGCGGGTCTGCAGTTCTAAGCGGAACGGAATACAAAATGGCTAAATTTCAACCCCGAGTGCAAGACGAGGGTCGCGACGACGGAATGCGCGAGAAGATGATTGCGGTCAACCGCGTCACCAAAGTCGTGAAGGGCGGTCGCATTCTCGGTTTTGCTGCCCTAACCGTTGTTGGTGATGGCGATGGCCGCGTGGGCATGGGCAAGGGCAAATCCAAGGAAGTGCCCGCTGCTGTCCAGAAGGCAATGGAAGAGGCTCGTCGCAATATGGTGAAGGTGTCGCTCAAGAATGGCACCATTCACCACCAAGTGACGGGACACCATGGTGCAGCCCACGTCATGATGGCGCCGGCCCCTAAGGGTACCGGCATCATTGCTGGCGGCCCGATGCGCGCCGTGTTCGAAGTCATGGGAATGACCGATATCGTGGCCAAGAGCCACGGTTCATCCAATCCCTACAACATGGTCCGTGCCACATTTGACGCGCTTACCAATTCCACCACACCGGCGGAAGTGGCATCGAAACGCGGTAAGTCGGTCGAAGACCTCTTCGTCTGACAGGAGCCTGGACAATGTCTACAGAACAAATCGTGAAGATTCAGTTGGTGCGTAGCCCGATTGGGACCAAGGTCTCTCATCGTGCGACCGTACGCGGCCTTGGGCTGCGCAAGCTGAACAGTGTCAGTGAGCTGCAGGATACGCCTGCGGTGCGCGGCATGATCAACAAGATCAGTTATCTGGTCAAAATCCTCTGAGAGGTGAATGATGGAACTCAATAACATCAAGCCTGCGGATGGTGCAAAACACGCAAAGCGTCGCGTAGGCCGGGGCATTGGCTCTGGTTTGGGTAAGACGGCTGGTCGTGGCCACAAAGGGCAAAAATCCCGTTCTGGCGGCTACCACAAGGTTGGTTTCGAAGGCGGTCAAATGCCTCTGCAGCGCCGCCTTCCCAAGCGCGGTTTTAAATCGCAGACCTTGAAATTCAATGCTGAAGTCACGCTGACCGCGCTGGCCCAACTCGGGCTGGCAGAGGTCGACATGCTCGCTCTCAAGCAGGCTGGCTTGGTTGGACAGAATGCCAAGGTTGTGAAAGTGATCAACACCGGAGCCATCGGCTCGGCAGTCAAGCTTAGCGGCATCGGAGCAACGGCAAACGCCAAAGCTGCGATCGAAGCGGCTGGCGGCTCTGTCGCCTGACTCTGCATTAAGGAAGGCTTCTGTGGCAACTAGCGCAGCACAAATAGCAAAAACCGGCAAGTACGGCGATTTGCGTCGCCGACTGGTTTTTCTTCTGCTGGCGCTGGTCGTGTACCGCATCGGGGCTCACATTCCCGTTCCTGGTATCGATCCGGCCCAACTTAAGCAGCTGTTCAGTGGTCAGCAAGGCATATTGAATTTATTCAATATGTTCTCGGGTGGGGCGCTCTCGCGCTTTACCGTGTTCGCATTGGGGATCATGCCGTACATTTCGGCGTCGATCATCATGCAGCTCATGACCTATGCAGTTCCTACGTTTGAGCAGCTGAAAAAAGAAGGTGAAGCAGGACGTCGCAAGATAACCCAATACACCCGTTATGGAACCTTAGGGTTGGCAATCTTCCAGTCATTGGGTATTGCCGTGGCGTTGGAAAGCTCTGCAGGCTTGGTGCTGGTTCCTGGGTTCGGTTTTCGCATGACTGCGGTGGTGAGCCTTACGGCGGGAACTATGTTCCTGATGTGGCTTGGCGAGCAAATCACTGAGCGCGGATTGGGCAATGGCATATCGATCCTGATTTTTGCAGGTATCGCTGCTGGTTTGCCGAGTTCTATTGGTGGTCTGTTGGAGTTGGTTCGCACGGGTGCCATGAGCATCGTTGCTGCCATCTTCATCGTGCTGGTAGTGGGTTTGGTGACATATTTTGTTGTTTACGTAGAGCGTGGGCAGCGAAAGATTCTTGTCAACTATGCCAGGCGCCAAGTGGGTAACAAGGTCTATGGTGGCCAGTCATCGCATCTTCCATTGAAGCTGAACATGGCGGGCGTGATCCCACCGATTTTTGCTTCATCCATCATTTTGCTTCCTGCTACGGTGGTGAATTGGTTTAGTGCTGGTGAGTCCATGCGCTGGTTGAAAGACATTTCGGGAGCACTCACACCAGGTCAGCCTGTCTATGTGATGTTTTATGCGACCGCCATCATCTTCTTCTGTTTTTTCTATACGGCCCTTGTGTTTAACAGCCGTGAGACTGCAGACAATCTGAAGAAAAGTGGTGCGTTCATACCCGGTATCCGCCCAGGCGAACAGACAGCCCGCTACATTGATAAAATACTGCTCCGCCTCACACTGGTTGGTGCGATCTACATCACCTTTGTGTGCTTGCTGCCGGAATTCATGATCATCAAGTACAACGTGCCGTTCTATTTCGGTGGAACATCGTTGTTGATCATTGTGGTGGTTACCATGGATTTCATGGCGCAGGTGCAAAACTACCTGATGTCACAGCAGTATGACTCGCTGTTGAAGAAAGCGAATTTCAAATCGGGGGCAGGTGCTTGATGGTTTTCGCCAACAAGTGATCTGTGAATTTATGGCGCGCTGCGGTTAAAAGCTGGCGCGGTTTAACAGTCTAGGGCCTGGCATTTTTTGCAGGCGTACAACGTGTTTCAGGCAGTTTGCCGGAGCGTTATCTGATTTTAGGAGTATGAAATGAGAGTCTCGGCTTCGGTCAAGAAAATCTGTCGTAACTGCAAGATCATCCGCCGCAAGGGTGTGGTGCGAGTGATCTGTACCGACCAGCGCCACAAGCAGCGCCAGGGTTGAACAGGAAAGTATTAGAGGACGCACATGGCACGTATCGCTGGTATCAATATTCCGCCGCACAAGCATGCAGAAATTGGCTTGACTGCTATTTTCGGCATCGGTCGCACTCGCGCTCGCAAAATTTGCGAAGCATGCGACATTGCTTATTCCAAAAAGATCAAAGACCTGTCAGACGGTGATCTGGAAAAAATTCGCGACCAAATTGCGCAGTTCACCATTGAAGGTGACCTTCGCCGCGAAACCACGATGAACATCAAACGCTTGATGGACATTGGTTGCTACCGGGGTTTCCGCCATCGTCGTGGGCTTCCCATGCGCGGTCAGCGCACCCGCACGAATGCGCGTACTCGCAAGGGTCCACGCAAGGGTGCAGCTGCACTGAAGAAATAAAGAGATTGAAAGATCAATATGGCCAAGTCTCCTGCCAATAACGCGGCACAACGCGTACGCAAAAAAGTTCGCAAGAACGTTTCGGATGGTGTTGCTCACGTGCATGCATCGTTTAATAACACGATCATCACGATCACTGATCGCCAAGGCAACGCACTGTCGTGGGCGTCGTCGGGCGGTCAGGGCTTCAAGGGTTCACGTAAATCCACTCCTTTCGCAGCCCAGGTGGCTTCTGAAATGGCTGGGCGTGCCGCTATTGAACAGGGCATCAAGAATCTGGATGTAGAAATCAAGGGCCCTGGCCCAGGACGCGAATCCTCTGTGCGTGCTCTTGGCGCGCTCGGTATCCGCATCACTTCGATTTCTGATGTGACGCCAGTGCCACACAACGGATGCCGCCCGCAAAAACGCCGTCGCATCTGATTTATTTATCAAGCCCACCGCCGCTTGCGCCGGTTTAACCGCTGCAGGCGGCTCCCGCAATTGTTTGCGGAAGTTGACATAGAAGGACATTCAAGTGGCACGCTATCTCGGCCCCAAGGCCAAACTTTCCCGCCGTGAAGGCACTGATCTTTTCCTCAAGAGCGCACGCCGTTCGATCGCGGACAAGTCGAAGTTCGATTCCAAGCCAGGCCAGCACGGCCGTACTTCGGGTCAGCGCACTTCCGACTATGGTCTGCAACTGCGCGAAAAGCAGAAGGTCAAACGCATGTACGGCATTCTGGAAAAGCAGTTCCGCCGTTATTTCGAAGCCGCAGATCGCCGCAAGGGCAACACGGGCGCCAATTTGCTGTCCCTGTTGGAGTGCCGCTTGGACAACGTGGTGTACCGCATGGGCTTCGGTTCTACACGTGCAGAAGCACGTCAGCTGGTGTCCCACAAGGCAATGACCGTCAATGGACAGTCCGTCAATATCCCTTCGTACCTGGTCAAGGCCGGTGACGTGGTTGCCGTGCGTGAGAAGTCCAAGAGTCAAGGTCGTATTGCTGAGGCATTGCAGCTGGCACAACAAGTGGGTATGCCTGCTTGGGTCGAAGTCGACGCGGCAAAGACCCAAGGCGTCTTCAAGAAGGTGCCTGATCGCGACGAATTTGGTGCAGACATCAACGAATCCCTGATCGTTGAGTTGTACTCGCGCTAAGCACTGAGCGAAATTACAGTAGAAAATCGTTCCTATACCGCAAGGCATCGCGGTATAGGCGCTTCACCAGCCTTACCGGTGTAACGAGCTGGGGGTATTGAGAGGAAGTCTGCATGCAAACAAATCTGCTGAAACCCAAGGCTATCAATGTGGAGCAGCTAGGCCATAACCGGGCCAAGGTTGCACTGGAGCCGTTCGAGCGTGGATACGGTCATACGTTGGGCAATGCCATTCGGCGTGTACTGCTCTCGTCCATGGTGGGTTATGCAGCGACAGAAGTGACGATCGCAGGAGTGCTTCACGAGTACTCTTCAATTGATGGTGTTCAGGAAGATGTGGTCAACATCTTGTTGAATCTCAAAGGTGTCGTGTTCAAGCTGCACAACCGTGACGAAGTTACGCTCAGCCTTCGCAAAGATGGTGATGGCGTCGTGACTGCACGTGATATCCAGACACCTCACGATGTAGAAATCGTGAACCCGGACCATGTGATTGCCCATTTGTCGCAAGGCGGCAAGTTGGACATGCAAATCAAGGTCGAAAAAGGCCGTGGCTATGTGCCCGGCAATCAACGCCGCTTCTCGGATGAAACATCCAAGTCGATTGGACGTATCGTTCTCGATGCTTCGTTTTCTCCAGTCAAGCGGGTCAGCTACACGGTCGAAAGCGCCCGTGTCGAGCAGCGGACCGACCTGGATAAGCTGGTTGTCGAGATCGAGACCAACGGTGCTATCACGGCTGAAGATGCAGTACGCGCATCGGCAAAAATTCTGGTCGAGCAACTGGCTGTGTTTGCACAGCTTGAAGGTGGCGACCTGCCTGTCTTCCCTGAAGCAGGAAGCCAGCGTGGCAATGCAACGTTTGATCCGATTCTGTTGCGTCCCGTGGATGAGCTTGAACTCACTGTGCGATCCGCCAATTGCCTTAAGGCTGAGAACATTTATTACATTGGTGATCTCATCCAGCGTACGGAGAACGAATTGCTCAAGACTCCGAACCTGGGTCGCAAGTCGCTCAACGAAATCAAGGAAGTGCTCGCATCGCGCGGCCTGACCTTGGGAATGAAGCTTGAAAACTGGCCGCCCGCAGGCTTGGACAAGCGGTAAGTTAGAATTTCGTCCCCACATACGGGGAAGTGCCTTAGGCAGTACCTGATACGGCTGCCTGAATTAACTAAATATATAAGGAAAGCACCATGCGCCACGGACACGGACTACGCAAACTTAACCGCACCACCTCGCACCGCCTTGCGATGTTGCAAAACATGATGAATTCGCTGCTCCAGCACGAAGCCATCAAAACGACAGTGCCCAAGGCCAAAGAACTGCGTCGAGTGGTTGAACCCATGATCACTCTGGCAAAGGTAGATACCGTGGCCAATCGTCGTCTGGCATTTGACCGCCTGCGCGATCGTGACATGGTTACGAAGCTGTTCAATGACTTGGGTCCCCGCTTCAATGCACGCCCTGGTGGTTACACCCGTATTCTGAAGATGGGTTACCGCGTTGGCGACAATGCGCCGATGGCATTGGTTGAGTTGGTGGATCGTGGCGATGCAAATGAATCTGGCGCAAGTGCCGAAAAGTAAGCTATAATTGATCTCTTACCGCGCGATGGAGCAGTCTGGTAGCTCGTTGGGCTCATAACCCAAAGGTCGGAGGTTCAAATCCTCCTCGCGCAACCAATATGCAGTATTCAAGCTGCGAAAAAGCCCACTAATTAGTGGGCTTTTTCTTGCCTGTCGCTTTTGCAGACCCAGGCTGGTGCTCCTCGTTTATGTCAATGCAGGATCAGTCATTGCCTTCCAAAGGCGCGGACGCAGTAAGTGATTTTTGTAAGGCCAATGCATGGTCATACAAGGCGTTGCGTGGTGCCCCTGTAATGGTGGCAGCGAGGCGTACCGCAGATTTCAAAGGAACTTCTTCCAACAGGAGGCGAAGGATACGCAGGCTGTCGGTGTCATCGGTGGTTACTGTGGTTGGGTGCACCAGCACGACAAATTCACCACGGGCACGGTGAGGTTCAGCGTGCAGCCAAGCGGCGAGTGCGCTTGCAGGCAGAGTGGAAATCTCTTCGAATTGTTTGGTGAGTTCTCGCGCCAAGGTCACAGGCCGCTCCTCCAGTGCGGCAAGAGCAATCGCTAGTTCGTGGATGCGGTGTGGCGCTTCCAGTAGCACAATGCCACGGGGTTCGTGTCGAAGGCGCTGTATGCAGGCAGTGCGCTCCGTTGCCTTGGTAGGCAAAAATCCAAAGAAAACAAAACCGTTATCCCCATTGGGGATCATCCCGCACGCACTGATGGCTGTCGTGATGCTGCTCGGGCCGGGCAGCGGCATCACGCGTAGATGTGCAGCACGAGCCGCCGCAACCAGACGTGCCCCAGGATCGCTCACGCCTGGAGTCCCAGCGTCGCTTACATAGGCGACACGTTCACCTTGTTGCATGCGTGCCACTACTGCCTGCGCAGATTCGGCCTCGTTATGCTGGTGGACGGCGAGAAATTGGCTTCTCTCCTTGTCAATGCCATAGGTGCGCAGCATGCCCTGGGTGTGTCGCGTATCCTCGCAGGCCAGGGTGTCCGCCAACTGCAGCACATGAAGCGCGCGCAGTGTGATGTCTGCCAGGTTGCCGATGGGGGTCGCGACGACATACAAGGTCGCTTGCGGATAGTGCTGCTCTGCGGCCGCGTCGCGGGCGGCGCCCAAGGCTGATGCGAAAGATGCGCTCAATGGATTTCCTTGACAAAATATTTGCTGGTAAGACGACTACGCGTGCGCAGGGCGACGCCGCTGAAGATTTGGCATGGGCCCACTTACAGGCAGCGGGGCTGCGGCTGTTGGTTCGCAATTATCGAACGCCTGGGCGCGGGGGCGGTGAAATCGATCTGATTGTGCAGGAACCGGATGGAACGGTGGTCTTCGTTGAGGTTCGCAGGCGCTCCAGCCAATCCTATGGTGGAGCCGGGGCAAGTATCGCCGCGACCAAACAGAGACGCATCATCTTAGCGGCGCGGCACTACCTCATGCGATGGGGGGCTCCGCCGCCATGCCGTTTTGACGTGGTTCTGGTCGAGAAGTCGGTCCAGTGGATCAAGGCTGCATTTGATGCAGCCTGAGCACCCTCTTGTTGAACACAGGGTACCGATTGCTACAAAATTCATAACACGCACGGGTATCATCAACGTTCTGGAACCAGCACGACTATCCCACGGCCCATGCTAGAGCAACGCATACAACAGCACTTTATCGAGAGTGCTGATCTGAAGTATCAGTCCGCACAGACCCTGGCACGGCCCATTGCCGATGCAGTCCAGGCACTCCTGGCCTGCATTACCAGCGGGGGGAAGGTACTGACTTGCGGCAGCGGTGCATCGGCCCCTCATGCGCAGCAGTTTGCGGCTTGCTGCGTGACAGGGTTTGAGCGGGAGCGGCCAGAATTTGCAGCCATCGCATTGTGTGCAGACGGAGCGCTGCTCACCGCAGCAGTAGCCAGCTCCGACAAGCCACCGCAGCTCTTTGCGCGCCAGGTGCGCGCCTTGGGGCAGGCGGGAGACCTACTGCTTGTCTTGAGCACCACTGCGACGGACCCCAGCGTGCTAGCCGCAGTGCATGCGGCGCACGAGAGGGATATGACGGTGGTGGCGCTGACAGGCGGCACCGGTGGGGAGCTGGCTGGGGTGGTACGAGAGACCGATGTGCTGATCTGCGTCCCACACGATCGCGCAGCGCGTGTGCGTGAGGTGCACGCCCTGGTACTCAACTGCCTGTGCGACGGCATGGATGCCCAATTGTTTGGTGAACAGGAGATTTCGTGATGACGACTCGTATGAATCGCACCTTATGTGCGTTGATGGCTGCCACAGCGCTGGTTGCCGGTGTGGCAGGCTGCGCGACGCCTGTGGTTCTGGGGGGTGTAGCCCTTGGCGGCATGATGGCGATTGACCGGCGGACCGCCGGAACCCAGATCGAGGATGAAACCATTGAGCTGCGATCGTCCAACCGCATCCATGGCGCCTATGGTGACAAGGTCCACGTCAATGTCACGAGCTACAACCGCCAGGTGCTCATCACGGGAGAAGTCGGTACGGCCGAGGCGCGCCAAGAGGTTGAGAAGATCATCACAGGTGTAGAAAACGTCCGTTCGGTGGTGAATGAGCTGGCGGTCATGCCCAGCACCTCCCTGGGGCAGCGTTCGAATGACACGTTCATCACGGGAAAGATGCGCGCCAGCTTGGTTGATGCGAAGGACTTGTCGGCCAACAGTTTCAAGGTGGTGACAGAGCGAAATACGGTGTATCTGATGGGACTGGTAACGCAGCGCGAGGCCGCACGCGCCACATCGATTGCCCGTGGCGTCACCGGGGTCAGCAAGGTCGTCCGTGTTTTTGAATATCTGACGGATGCCGATCTGGCGCGCATGACGGCGACCAAGCCCGCACCGGTGACCCAGGACAACGGCGAAGCGAGTGCACCGCCACGCAGTGCCCCCTGAAGCAGACCGCCCGAAGTGGGCTGCAGTGAACCTCAGCCCAGACGCTTGATCAAACTAGACGTATCCCAGCGTTGGCCACCCATGTGCTGCACGTCGCCATAGAACTGATCTACCAGTGCAGTTACGGGCAACCGAGCACCGTTGCGGTGGGCCTCGTCCAGCACCAGTCCTAAATCCTTGCGCATCCAGTCCACGGCAAAACCAAAGTCAAACTGCCCTGCCACCATCGTCTTGCCGCGGTTGTCGAGCTGCCAGCTCTGTGCTGCGCCCTTGCCAATGACGTCCAGCACCAAATTCATGTCCAGCCCGGCACGCTGCCCAAAGGCGACGGCCTCTGAGAGGCCTTGCACCAGCCCGGCAATGCAGATCTGGTTCACCATTTTGGTCAACTGCCCTGCACCCGAATCCCCCAAGCGAGTGAAGGCGCGGGAGAACGCCATCCCCACTGGCTGCACCTTATCGAACGCAGCAGCATCGCCACCGCACATGACGGTGAGTAAGCCATTCTGGGCGCCGGCCTGACCGCCGGAAACCGGCGCATCGATGAATTGCAGACCCAGGGTGCGAGCCGCACCAAACAACTCCCGCGCCACCTGGGCTGACGCTGTGGTGTGGTCCACAAAAATGGCGCCGGGCTCCATTCCAGCAAAAGCGCCGTCGGCACCCAGTACCACGGAGCGCAGGTCATCGTCGTTCCCAACACAGCAAAAAACGATCTCGGCGCCTTGCGCGGCCAGGCGTGGCGTAGGGCTGTGCCGCGGGGCGCTGGTGCGGACGTATTCACTGCACCAAGCCAGTGCTTTGGACTCCGTGCGGTTGTACACCGTCACCTGATGGCCCGCCAATGCCAGATGCGCAGCCATGGGATAGCCCATTACGCCCAGCCCCAGAAAGGCAACTTTGCGGGAAACGATGGGCTCGTAGGTGCGGGGATTTGTGCTGGGCATGGTGTTCAGTCCTTGAATGAAAAAAGCCCGCGGCGGGCGCGGGCCGGGAGGAGGGCGGTGGGTACAGCGTTCAGACGATTACGAAATGCTCAGTGCCCGAGGCCAGGTCGGTCGACTTGCCACGTTGGCTGCTGAGCTTAATCTGCAGGCGCAGGTCGTTGAGCGAGTCGGCATTGCGCAAGGCATCTTCGTAGGTGATTACATTGGACTCAAACAGATCGAAAAGGGCCTGATCGAAGGTCTGCATGCCCAGGTTGCGGCTCTTCTTCATGATCTCCTTGATCTCGGTCACATCGCCCTTGAAGATCAGGTCGGAAATCAGCGGCGTATTCAGCATGATCTCCACCGCCGCAGCGCGGCCCTTGCCATCCTGCTTGGGGATAAGACGCTGGGACACCAGCGCACGCAAGTTGAGCGAGAGATCCATCAGCAGCTGTGCACGACGCTCTTCCGGGAAGAAGTTGATCACACGGTCAAGGGCCTGGTTGGCACTGTTGGCGTGCAAGGTAGCCAGGCAAAGGTGGCCGGTTTCCGAGAACGCAATGGCATGCTCCATCGTCTCGCGGTCACGGATTTCGCCCATCAGAATGACATCGGGCGCCTGGCGCAGCGTGTTTTTCAGGGCTGCTTCCCAGCTGTCGGTATCGAGCCCGACTTCGCGCTGCGTCACCACGCAGTTTTTGTGAGGGTGGACGAACTCGACAGGATCTTCGACAGTAATGATGTGGCCAAAAGAATTCTCATTGCGCCAGTCCACCATGGCCGCCAGCGTGGTCGATTTCCCAGAGCCTGTGGCGCCCACCAGGATACACAGGCCGCGCTTGGCCATGGTGACTTCCTTGAGCACCTGCGGCACGCCCAGGCCGTCGATGGTTGGCAGGATCAGTGGAATCACCCGCAGAACCATGCCCACGCGGCCTTGCTGGATAAAGGCATTCACACGGAAACGACCGATACCCGAAGGCGAGATGGCGAAGTTGCACTCCTTGGTGCGCTCGAACTCGGCGGCTTGCTTGTCGCTCATGATGGAGCGCGCCAGCGTCAGGGTGTGGTTGGGGGACAGCGGCTGGGGCGACACCTTGGCGATGGCCCCATCGACCTTGATCGCCGGTGGGAAATCGGCCGTGATGAACAGGTCACTGCCGTTGCGGCCGACCAGCAACTTGAGCAAGTCGTTGATGAATTTACTGGCCTGATCGCGTTCCATGTCAATTCCTCCCGCACGTAGCGTCTGCGCGCTGGTGCATCATTTCTGGTTCTCGCTCAAACGTGCGCTGACCACCCGCAGGCGCAGCGACAGCTTGCGTGCCAGCAAAGCCACCAGGCTGGCGGCAAGTTGTGGATCTTTGTCCATCATGTCGTCCATGGCATCGGCGCTGAGTACGGCGACCTCGCAGTCGGTCAGCGTGGTGCAGGCCGAAAAGCGGATGCCGCTATCAAGCAGCGACATTTCGCCCAAAATGTCCCCGGGACGGGTTTCTGCCAGACGCAACTGCTCTCCCCAGGGCTGCACGCGGTCCACGGCGATGGTGCCGGTCAGCAGCACGATCATGAAGTTGCCGTATTCGTCCTGGCGAATCACATCGCGGTTGGGCGATACCTGGGCAAATTCGAAGAAACGCTCCATGCGCTTGACCGCATCCTGGTCGAGGTGGGCCATGTACTTGTCCTTGGCCCACAATGCCTGCAGCAGCTTGCCCCCGCGGCTGACGGGCATGCGTTTGGCGCCGACCTCAACGGCACGGGCCTCCCAAGGGACCAACATGGTCGATTCCACGCCCTGGTTGGCGAACGCGGTGGAAAAGAAGACAGAGTCCTGGTGATCCTGTGGCTTGTTGTTGCGCGTCGTCATGCGCAAAAGACCAAGAATGCCTTTCATGGGGTGCTCCAGTGGGCCGCCAGCGGGCGGCCAGTGTCAGACGGTTGAAGAAAAGATCAACCGGGGAAGTTGTCGGGGATTTTGGCCTTGCTGCGGGCCTCGGCGGGGCTGATGATGTTGCGCCGCACCAGGTCGGTCAGGTTCTGGTCCAGCGTCTGCATGCCGACGCTGTTGCTGGTCTGAATGGTGGAATACATCTGTGCCACCTTGGCTTCTCGGATGAGGTTTCGGATAGCGCTGGTGCCCAGCATGATCTCGTGTGCAGCAACGCGGCCCGAACCGTCCTTGAGCTTGCACAGGGTCTGCGAAATTACGGCCTGCAGCGACTCGGACAACATGGCGCGAACCATTTCTTTCTCTTCGGCCGGGAACACGTCAATGATCCGGTCAATGGTCTTGGCGGCACTCGATGTGTGCAGCGTGCCGAAAACCAAGTGGCCGGTTTCGGCTGCAGTCATGGCCAGGCGAATGGTTTCGAGGTCGCGCATTTCGCCCACAAGGATGGCGTCCGGATCTTCGCGCAGTGCGGATTTCAGTGCTGCCGCGAAGGAGAGCGTCATCGGCCCCACCTCGCGCTGGTTGATCAGGCACTTCTTGGACTCGTGCACGAACTCAATCGGGTCTTCCACCGTGAGGATGTGGCCGTACTCGCTCTCGTTGAGAAAGTTGACCATGGCCGCCAGCGTGGTGGACTTGCCCGAGCCGGTAGGGCCCGTCACCAGCACCAAGCCGCGTGGCTTGAGCGACAGGTCGCCAAAAATCTTGGGCGCGTTGAGTTGCTCGAGCGTCAGGATCTTGCTGGGAATGGTCCGGAACACGGCGGCTGCGCCGCGGTTCTGGTTGAAGGCGTTGACGCGAAAGCGCGCCAGGCCGTCGATTTCGAACGAGAAATCGACCTCCAGAAATTCTTCATAGGTCTTGCGCTGCGAGTCGCTCATGATGTCGTACACCATGGAGTGAACCGTCTTGTGGTCCAGTGCATCGACGTTGATGCGGCGCACATCGCCGTGCACGCGGATCATCGGCGGCAGGCCCGCGGACAGGTGCAAATCGGAAGCCTTGTTTTTGACGCTGAACGCCAGCAATTGGGTAATGTCCACGGTTCCCTCGATCGTTTGGTACGCTTGGCAAACATTATGACCACGATTACCGACAACCTCCAACAGGTTCGTGACCGGATCGCGCAGGCCAGTGTGGCCGCCGGGCGCGATCCTGCCAGTGTTTCACTGCTCGCTGTTTCCAAAACCTTTGGCCCCGAGGCCGTGTTGCAGGCCGCTCAGGCGGGGCAGCGGGCGTTTGGAGAAAACTACCTCCAGGAGGCCGTCGAAAAAATGGCCGCACTGCGACAGATGGGGGCGCCCGCGCTGCAATGGCATTGCATCGGCCCTGTGCAGAGCAATAAAACACGCCTGGTGGCTGAGCACTTCGACTGGATGCATACCGTGGACCGCCCTCGGATCGCCGAGCGCCTCGCGGCCCAGCGACCAGCACACCTGGCGCCCCTGCAGGTCTGTATTCAGATCAACGTGGACGGGGGCCTGGCCAAGTCGGGCGTGGCCCCGGAAGACGCGCTGGCGCTGGCTCAAACCGTGGCGGCGTTGCCACAGTTGTGCCTGCGTGGCGTGATGAGCATTCCGGAACCTGCTGCCGACTACGCTGCCCAATACGCGCTGCACCAGCGCGCGCGCGCCGTGTTTGATCGCATCCGCACCTCGGGCCTGCCGGGTCTGGAGCACTTTGACACCTTGTCGCTGGGAATGACCGCCGACCTCGATGCTGCCATTGCCGCCGGCAGCACGCTGGTGCGTGTGGGCACCGGCATCTTTGGCGGCAGGACACGGCCCGCAGGGTAAGTATTTAGATAGAAATTGGGCCCTAGCGCTTATCTATAAAGCGGGAGCAGCTATCTAATCGATAGCGTTTGAGGGGCGCTTAAGCGCTTCTGAATCTGTGCACACAGTCCAGTGTTTGCGCCACATCGTCAGGCCCCACGTCCAGGTGCGCGACCCAGCGCAGGCGTGTCTGGCCGCCATACAGGCTGCTGGTGATGCGCACGCCATGTTGCGCCAGCCAGGCAGTGAGGGCGGGCGCTAGTTCTGCATCCACATCGGTGAACAGGATGTTGGTGTGCGCCGAGGCCACGGCCAGCCGCCCTTGCAGTACAGGGTGGTCGCGCCCGGCCTGGGCCAGTCCGTCGGCAAGCTGGCGCAGCAGGGCGTGGTCGTCTGCCATGCGGCGCACATGGTGCTTCAGCGCATGGTGCCCGGCGGCCGCAAGCATGCCGCACTGGCGCATGGCACCGCCCAGGATTTTGCGGGTGCGCTTGGCTTGGCGGATGAAGTCGGCGCGGCCCAGCAGCAGCGAGCCCACCGGAGCCCCCAGACCCTTGCTCAGGCAGAGCGAGGCCGTGTCGAAGTGTTGGCAGATGGCGCGCGCCTCGTCATACACGTCCGTGCCATGGGTTTGGGCGTTGGCGGTGGCGGCGTTGAACAGTCGGGCACCGTCCAGGTGCAAGGCCAACCCCCGGCTGCGCGCCAGTTGTGCCACTTCGGCTATGTAGGCGGTGGGCAGCACTTGGCCGCCCGTCGTGTTCTCCAGCACCACCAGGCGGGTGCGCGCAAAGTGCGGATCGTCGGGCTTGATGGCCGCAGCGATGTCGGCCAGACGCAGCGTGCCATCGGGCTGCGTCTCCACGGGCTGGGGCTGGATGGAACCCAGCACCGCCATGCCGCCGGCCTCCCAGCGGTAGGTGTGCCAGCTTTGTCCGACGATGGCCTCGTCGCCGCGCTGGCAGTGGCCCATGAGGGCGATCAGATTGGTCTGCGTGCCCGAGGGCGCAAACAGCGCGGCCTCGAAGCCCAGCAGTTGCGCCGCATGCTCCTGCAGCGCGTTGACGGAGGGATCGTCGCCAAACACATCGTCGCCCAGCGGCGCCGCCTGCATGGCGGCCCGCATGGCCGGGGTGGGCTGGGTCACGGTGTCGCTGCGAAAGTCGGGCATCGGTTTCTCCGTCTTCTAAAGAAACCGCCCATGGTATCGGCCAGCGCGCCCGTGCGCTGGCGCGGGGCGAAATGGTGTCAGGGCCGGGTCATCTTGCAGTCCGTTCCTTGGGCTAGTTCGTTGCCGGTATAGGCAGCGTCGGTGCGAAAGCCATAGTTGGTGCCATCCCAGCCCACCTTCACAGCCTTGCCGTCCACCGGCGCAATGGTGTTCACCACCTGGGGTAGCAGCAGCTGATGGTCTTCGCCGCGCATGCGCACCGGGCCGACGACAGAGTCGAACGTCAGATCCTCTAGTGCACGGGCAATCTTCACCGGGTCGGTGGACTGGGCCTTGTTGATGGCGGCAGCGAGGAAGCGCGGTGTCATCTCAATGCGCGGCGCCAGGAAGTCCTTGCCTGTCTTGGCTTGGTAGGCCTTGGCCAGTGCGTCTACCTTGGGGGTGTCGGCCTGGCCGGGATGCCATTCGGCCACCCAGGTCAGTTGGCCGAGCTTGGCTTGCGAGACTGCCAACACCGTACCCGGTATGGAGCCCGCGCTGTGGTTGAAATAGCGCAGGTTGTAGCCCGCATCACCCGCCGCCTTGAGCAGCAGCGTCATGTCCTGGCCCCAGTTGCCGGTGATGACCGAATCGGCCCCGCTGCTCTTGATTTTGGCCAGGTAGGGCGAGAAATCCTTGACCCGACCAATGGGGTGCAGGGTCTCGCCCACAAACTGCACATCGGGGCGTGCCAGGCCCACCATCTCACGGCCATAGTGCGCCCATTGCTTGCCGTGCGCGTAGTCCTGGTTGAGCAAGTAGACCTTCTTGATGTCCGGCTGCTTCTTCACGTAGTTGGCAATCGCCTTCATCTTCATGGCCGTGTTCGCCTCGAGCTGGAAGTGCCAGAAATTACAGGCCTTGCCGGTCAGCTCGGGGTCGATGGAGGAGTGGTTGAGCACGATCACTTCCTTGCCCGGATTGCGCTGGTTGTGGCGCGCTGCGGCCTGCACCAGCGCGGTCACCACCGACGAGCCCGAGCCGCCCGTGACGATGGCGCGGGCGCCCTGGTCAATGGCGGCCTGCAGTGCGCTCTGGCTCTCCTGGGCCGAGAGCTTGCTGTCGAACTGCAGCAGCTGCAGCTTGGTGCCCTTGAGCACGCCGCCCTTGGCGTTGATGTCTTCCACGGCGTACTGGGTGTGCGTGAGCATCAGCTCGCCCACGTTGGCGAACGGTCCCGACAGAGGGTCGATGTAGGCAATCTTGAAGGTGTCCTGCGCTTGGGCGGCGCTGGCGCACAGCAGGGCGGCAGCCGCCAGCGGCTTGAGAAAGGATGTCATGGTGAAGAAGTCTCCGGGGTTAAAGGGGGAAGAGATGGGCCGGGACGGCGTTTGCTGCGCAAACCCAGCACGCGCCACGACAGTTGAGAGAGTTCGCGCACCACCTCGGCGGGCGAGAGGCGTCCGTCGGGCCGGTACCAGTGGTAGAGAAAACCCGGCAGGCTGCAGGCGGCCAGCGCGGTGAGGCGCGTTTCCTTGAAATCGAACATGCCGTCCTGCCGACCTTCCTCCATCAGGGTGCACAGGCGTTCGTAGAAGTGGTTGGCCAGCTTCTTTTGCATGGCGATGTACTCGGGCCGGTACACCTGGGGCTCGCGGTACGGAAAGAAGGCCGCGGGGTGGTGCTCGATGGTGGAGCGGATCAGCCGCTCGATGCCTTCCGTGACTTTGGTGTGTGCGGGGCGGTGGTCGTCCTCCGGGAAATCCATGGCTGTAAAGCAGGCCACCGTAGGCCGCCACGACAGCGTCTCGAAGATTTCCTGCTTGTTGTGAAAGTAGTAATACACGTAGGGCTTGGTTACCCCCAGCGCACTCACGATTTGCTCCATCGTGGTGTTGGCATAGCCCTGCTGGTCGAACAGCGCTTCGGCGGCCTTGAGGATGCGCTCGCGCTTTTCGTCGGTGCTGGCCGTAGATGCCTTCTGGCGCCCGCGCGCCTTGACCGGCGACGTGCCCAGTGTGGCCACGGTCTGTGTTGGTGTCGCTCTGGTTATACCCATGGGTATCATTGTTCTACCAATCGGTATATATTGGCAAGACGCTGGCAGGGCCATGTGCCTATCGCAAACCCTGAGTCACGGCGGAATAAGACACACAGGAGACACATTCATGACCGAACCCATCCCTGGCGCCGCAGGCGCACCCCTTGCACAACCCCTGCACGAATACCTGCGCGGCCATGCGCGCGCCACCCCTGAAGGCGTGGCCTGCATCTGGTACGGGCACACCATCACCTGGGCCGAGCTGGACCGCGCCAGCGATGCCTTTGCCGCGCGCCTGCAGGCCCTGGGGGTGAAAAAGGGCGACCCGGTAGCGCTGTTCCTGAACAACTGTCCGCAGTACCTCATGGCGCACTTCGGTATCCAGAAGATCGGTGCCATCGTCTGTCCCTGCGGCCCGTTGAACAAAGAGCACGAACTGCAGTACCAGCTGGGCGACCTGCAGGCGCGTGTCATCGTGGCGGCCGAATCGCTTTTGCCCGTGGTGGACAAGGTGCGCGCCCAAACGGCATTGCAGCATGTGTTTGTCGTGCGCTACGCCGAACTGCTGCCCGATGCACCCGCCATTGATGTGCCGGCGGAGTTGCTGGCCATGCGTGCCGCGGCCGCAACCGTGCCCGCCGGGTGCGAAGACTTTCTGGCCACCGTGCGCGCGGGCGGCTCGCCCGCTCCGGTGCAGATCGCCATGGACGATGTGGCACTGATGACCTACACCTCGGGCACCACGGGCTTGCCCAAGGGCGCCATGCTGACCTATGGCAATGCATTGTTCAAGACGGCGGCGGCCGCGCAATGCAACGGTGTGCGCGGCGACGATGTGCTGCTGTCTGTCGCGCCGCTGTACCACATTGCCGGCATGGTCATGGGCGTGAACGTGCCGGTATTCACCGGCGCCACCTCGGTGCTGATGTACCGGTTTGACCCCCTGGGCGTGGCGCAGGCGCTGGAGCGCCACCGCGTGGGCTGGTGGTACAGCATCGCCCCCATGAACGCCGCCCTGATGCAGGTGCCCGGCCTGCGCGAGCGCGACCTGACAGCGCTGCGCATGAACCCGGTCACCAGCTTCGGCATCACGCTGACCGAGGCGCTGGCGCAGCAGTGGAAACAGTTCGCTCCGCACTGCGCCAGTTTTGAGGCCTCGTATGGCCTGTCGGAAACCCACACCGTGGACACCAGCATGCCGCATGACGCGATTCGCTGGGGCACCCAGGGCAAGGCCGTGCCGGGCAACGAAATCCGCATCATCGACCCCGAAACGGGCGCCACGTTGCCAGCGGGTGAAATGGGCGAAATCATCGTGCGCGGCCCCGGCAACTTCAAGGGCTACTGGAACAAGCCCGAGGCCACCGCGCAGACGCTGCGCAATGGCTGGGTGCA
>Ga0209477_1000251_pt1 | contig 32230 bp, 31 predicted proteins | sample KloWWTupernatant_FD_187180 | JGI IMG/M metagenome (GOLD analysis project Ga0209477, IMG submission 187180) | Active sludge microbial communities from Klosterneuburg, Austria, studying microevolution and ecology of nitrifiers - Klosterneuburg... | ecosystem: Engineered > WWTP > Aerobic digester >...
TCGAGCTCGTGCCGGGCCAGGATGCGCGCCAACTCCATCCCGACATGACCCATTCCGAAGATGGCGATCACCGGGGGGACGGGCAGGGGATCGAGCAGGACGCTCACCTGGCCGCCGCAGCACTGGACGCCGTTCTGGTAGGGAGCCTTGTCACTGAGGTCGAAGGTCAGTACCTCGGTCCCGGGCGCGCGATCGCCGAGCAACTGGCGGGCGCGGTCGATGGCGACGGACTCGAGATTGCCACCCCCGATCGAGCCCCAGGTCCGATCGGTGCCCACGACCATCTTGGCTCCCGCCGCCCGGGGTGCATGACCTCTGACCTCGGTCACGGTCACCAGCACCCCGGGTTTGCGCTCCTGCCGGAGCAGGGAGAGGGCCGTGAGCCAGGACATCGCTCAGGCCTTCTGCAAGGTCTCGACGGCGACCTCGGACCGGGGGCGGCGCTCCGGGGCATTCGGGTCGGCCACCGGTGGGTGCTCTCCGCCGAGCTGGGCGTGGGCGCTCTCCAGCGGGTCGTGACCCTTGCGTGCCTCGTCGAGTGCCCAGAAGACGGCTTCGGGGGTGGCCGGGCAACCAAGGTCCACGCTCGTGCCGACCGGCCCGAAGGCGGCACAGGCCTGGCGCAGCGCCTCGCGCACAGAGAAGGCCAGCATGAGCGGTGGTTCGCCCACGGCCTTGGAGCCGTAGACCGCGCCTTCTTCGTGCGCCTGCTCGAGCAGGGTGACATTGAAGACCGGCGGCATCTCCGAGAAGCTCGGCAACTTGTAGGTGCTCGCGGCCTGGGTGAGGAAGCGACCGCGGGTCGGTCGATCGGACTCGTCCCAGCGGAGGTCCTCGAGCGTCATCCACCCGGCACCCTGGACATAGGCGCCCTCGATCTGGCCGATGTCGACCAGTGGTGAGAGGGAGTCGCCCACGTCGTGGACGATGTCGACGCGACGGGTCTGGTAGGCGCCGGTGAAGCCGTCGACCTCGACCTCGGTGATCGCCGCACCGTGGGAGAAGTACTTGAAGGGTGAGCCCTTCATGACGCGTGAATCCCAGTGCAGACCCTCGGTGCGGTAGTAACCGGCTGCGAAGAGCTGGGTGCGGGCGTAGTAGGCCGTGTGGACGAGTTCCTCCCACGGGCAGGTCACGTCCGCTCCCAGGCCGGAGACGACTCCGTCGGAGAAGCGGATGTCGGCGGCCGGGACGCCCAACTTGGCCGCGGCGACGATCGCCAGTCGGTCACGGATCTGCTCGCAGGCGTTCTTGATGGCTCCGCCGTTGAGGTCCGAGCCCGAGGACGCGGCTGTCGCGGAGGTGTTGGGCACCTTGTCGGTGCGCGTCGGTGCCAGCCGGACCTTGGCGACGGGCACGCCCAAGGCCGTGGCGGCCACCTGGATCATCTTGGTGTGCAGGCCCTGGCCCATCTCGGTGCCGCCGTGGTTGATGAGGACCGAGCCGTCCTTGTAGACGTGCACGAGGGCGCCGCCCTGGTTGAAGGCCGTGAGGTTGAAGGAGATCCCGAACTTCACCGGGGTGATGGCCAGTCCCCGCTTGCGATGGGGGTGGCTGGCGTTGAACTCCTCCACGGCCGCGGCCCGCTCCTGCCAGTCCGCGTTGGCCTTGACCTGCTCCCAGACTGCCTGGATGCGGTCGTGCTGATGGACCGGTTGGCCGTAGGGGGTGGTCTGGCCCGGGCCGTAGAAGTTGCGTCGGCGGAGCTCCTCGGCGTCGATCCCGAGCAGGGGTGCGCATCGACCGAGGATGTCCTCGATGACGAGCATTCCCTGCGGTCCGCCGAAGCCTCGGAAGGCCGTGTTGGACGCCTTGTTGGTCTTGGCGATGCGCCCGGCCACGGAGATGTTCGGGATCCAGTAGCAGTTGTCGATGTGGCACAGGGCTCGCGCCAGGACCGGCTCGGAGAGGTCGAGACTCCAGCCGCCATCAGCGGTGAGCATGGCCTCGAGGGCGGTGATGCGACCCTCGGCGCTGAAACCGACCCGCCACTTCGATCGGAACCCATGGCGGTGCCCGCACATCGTCAGGTCCTGGGTCCGGGTGAGTCGCAACCGGACCGGACGGCCGGTGAGCACCGAGCCCAGAGCCGCGATCGCGGCATACCCGTGCGGTTGCATCTCCTTGCCGCCGAAACCGCCACCCATCCGCAGGCACTGCACGGTGATCTGGTGCGCGGGGACCCCCAGGACATGGGACACGATGTCCTGGGTCTCGGAGGGGTGCTGGGTGCTGGACTGGATGAAGATCTGACCGTTTTCGTCGATCATCGCGAAGGCCGCATTGGTCTCGAGGTAGAAGTGCTCCTGCCCGGAGAACTCGAAGGTCCCACTGAGGATCGTCTTGGCCTCGGCGAAGCCTGCATCAAGGTCGCCGCGGGCAACGGTGGGCTGAGAGCCCTGGAAGGACCCAGCCTCGATGGCCTCCGAGACCGTGATCAGCGACGGGAGATCCTCGAGGTCGACCTCGACGGCCAAGGCGCCCAGGCGCGCTGCTTCCTGGGTCTCGCCGAGCACCCACGCCACGGAATGGCCGAAGTAGCAGACCTCGTCGGGGAAGAGCGGCTCGTCATGCTTGATGCCGGCGTCGTTGATCCCGGCGGCCGGGACATCAGCGGCGGTGAGAACGCGGACCACCCCGGGCACCTCGAGTGCTGGCGAGATGTCGAGCCTGGTGACCTTGGCGTGCGCCCGGTCAGTCTGGACGGGCCACGCGTGGAGCACATCCCGATGACGGACGGGCAGGTCATCGGTGTAGAGGGCCGCTCCAGTCACGTGCAGGACCGCGCTCTCGTGGTGCAGGGCCTCGCCCACGACCGCCCAGTCCGGGCGCTGCGACAACTGGCTCATGATCCGACCTCCGCATTCTCGGCGTGCAACTTGAGCAAGGACTGGCGCAACATCGCGGCGCGATAGGTGCTGCTGGCCCGGTGATCATCCATGGGTGTTCCCGCACGACCCAACGCCTCCGCCGCGGCGGCGACCGTCTCGGCCGACCACGGCTGCCCGACGAGCAGGGCCTCGGCCTCGGAGCCCCGGATCGGGGTGGCTGCCACACCGCCGAGGCCGATGGCGGCCCGCGCAACATGTCCGTCGACGACGTCGAGAGCGAAGGCCACAGCCACACTGGAGATGTCGTCGAAGCGGCGCTTGGCGATCTTGTGGAAGGCCGTGATCGTGGCCAGCGGCCGGGGGATGCGGATCTCGCGGATGAGTTCGTCGGCGGCCCGCACCGATTGGCGGTAGCCGGTGAAGTACTCGGTGAGCGGGACGACGCGCTCACCGCGCCGAGAGGTGAGGACCAGACGTGCGTCGAGGGCGAGCAGCACGGGTGGCGAGTCGCCGATCGGGGAGCCCGTGCCGAGGTTGCCGCCGATCGTGCCGCCGTTGCGGATCAGCCGGGAGGCGAACTGCGGGAAGAGCGCACCGAGCAAGGGCACCTGACCGTCCAGGGCGCGCTCGATCTCGGTGAGCGTCAGCGCGGCCCCGATGCGGATCTCGTCGTCGCCGACCGCGAGCTCGCGTAGCTCGGCGAGCCGATCGATGGCGACGAGCAGCGGTGGGCGGCTGCCGCGGATGTTGAGTTCGACCCCGATGTCGGTCGAACCGGCGATCAGCAGGGGCTTGGGATCGGTGGAGGCGACGATCTCCAGGGCTTCGTCGAGGGTGGCCGGCCGCACGTAGCGCGCCCCATCGACCACGAAGTCGTTGGAGACGGGCGCCGGCGGCGCGGCGTCCATCCGGCTGGCGAAGACGTCCTCGGCGGCTGGGGCGCCCAGGGCGTAGGCCGCATCCTTGATCGGGCGATAGCCGGTGCAGCGACAGAGGTTGCCGGACAGGGAGTGCAGGTCGAACCCGTTGGGGCCGTGCTCGTGATCCGAGGCCGTGGAGGCCTCGGAGGCTCCGGCGCCCTCCATGATCGAACGGTCCATCGGCATCGGGAGGACCGCCTCGCCCTCGCCGCGCGTGATCGCCTTGGGCTCGAACCCCTCCGGCGTGCGACCCGGACGGTAGTACTCCACCGCCATCGAGCAGATGAAGCCGGGGGTGCAGTAGCCGCACTGCGATCCGCCCCGGACGGCCATCTCCTCTTGGACCGGGTGGAGTTCATCGGGACTGCCGAGTCCCTCGGCGGTGACGATCTCCTGCCCGGCATAACCGGCCACGGGGACCAGACAGGCATTGATCGCCGTCCACTCGGTGCCATTGCCGCTGCCTGCAGGCCGAGCGACCATGACGGAGCAGGCGCCGCACTCACCCTCGGCGCAGCCCTCCTTGGAGCCGGTGAGCCCGACCCCGCGCAGCCAGTCGAGGAGGGTCGTGTGCGGAGTGATGCCCTCCAGTGCGGCGGGTCGACCGTTGACGACGAGTTCGCCGGTGAGTTGCTCAGCGGGTGTGGTTCTCATGTCTTGCCTCCGGTGCGGTGGACGGCGGTGTCCGTGTCTCTCAGGTTAAGCCTCCGAGGAGGCCGAGTGGAGTATTTCGGAAAAGTTATCCCATATCGTGGAAATTGTCGAGAGGTGTCCCTCAGACGAACTGTCGGCTCAGCACCATGTGTCGGTTGACGTCCTTGTAGAGCAGGTAGCGGAACCGCCCCGGGCCACCGGCGTAACAGGCCTGGGGACAGAAGGCGCGCAGCCACATGAAGTCGCCGGCCTCGACCTCGACCCAGTCGTCGTTGAGCAGATAGACCGCCTTGCCCTCGAGGACGTAGAGCCCGTGCTCCATGACGTGGGTCTCCGGGAACGGGATGGCCCCGCCCGGCTGGAAGTTGACGATGTTGACGTGCATGTCATGGCGGATGTCGCTCGGGTCGGCGAACCGCTGCGTCGTCCACACCCCGTCGGTGTCGGGCATGGGCCGGCCCTCGACCTCCGCGTCGCTCGTCACAAAGGCCGGAGGGACGTCGATGCCCTCGACGAACTGGTAGGCCTTGCGGATCCAGTGGAAGGAGCCGGTCTCGGTGCCGGTGTTGTGCAGGGTCCAGACCTGGCCGGGCGGGATGAAGGCATAGCCGCCCTCGCCCAGGGTGTGCGACTCCTCGTCGAGGGTGAGCGTGAACTCGCCCTTGACGACGAAGACCACGCCCTCGGCGCCGGGGTCGGCCTCTGGCTGGTCCGAACCACCCCCGGGCTGGACCTCCACGATGTACTGGGAGAAGGTCTCGGCGAAGCCCGAGAGCGGCCGCGCAATGACCCACAGCCGAGTCTTCTCCCAGAAGGGGAGGAAGCTGGTGACGATGTCGGTCATCGTCCCCTTGGGCAGCACGGCATACGCCTGCGTGAAGATCGCCCGGTCGGTCGTGAGTTGCGTCTGCGGCGGGAGCCCACCGGCGGGGGAGTAGTAGGTCGAACGTTGGCGACTCATGGCTGGCCTCTCGTGAGCAGGGCACCGCGCGGTGGCGCGGTGAGATCAATGGGTATGCCGTGGAGCAGGGTGGTGCGGACCACTCCCGTGAGCGTTTTGCCGTCGTAGGCAGACACCTGATTGCGATGGTGCAGCGAGGTGACGTCGACGACGAAGCTCTCCTCGGGGGCGAAGACGACGAGATCGGCCCGAGCGCCGACGGCGATCCGCCCCCGATCGGCCAAGCCGACCTGATCAGCGGTGGCGCTCGCCATCCAACCGATCACATCGCTGAGGGGGACTCCTCGACGTCTGGCCTCCGTCCAGACGGCGGCCAGTCCGACCTGCAGACCGGCGATGCCGCCCCAGGCCAGCCCGAAGTCGCCGGTGTCGAAGAGCTTGAGATCCGCCGTGCACGGCGAGTGGTCGGTGACGACCGTGGCGATGGTGCCGTCGGCCAGCCCGGCCCAGAGGGCGTCTCGGTTGCCACGCTCGCGGATGGGCGGGCAGCACTTGAACTGGGTGGCGCCGTCGGGGACGTCCTCGGCGGCGAGGGTGAGGTAGTGCGGACACGTCTCGACGCTGATCCGCACGCCGTCGGCCTGCGCCTGCCGCAGCATCGGGAGGGCGTCGCCATCCGAGAGATGGAGGATGTGGACGCGGGCGCCGGTCTCCCGCGCGGCAGCGATCACCTCGGCGATCGCTCGCTCCTCGGCGTCGCGGGGCCGCGAGGCCACGAAGTCCTGGTGGAGGCGACCACTGGCGGGGGTCGCCGCCTCGATGGTCGCGGCATCCTCGGCATGAACGATGACGAGCGCGTCGATCCGGGCTGCCTCGGTCAGTGCCTCGCGCAGTTCGACCGGAGACAGGGGCGGGAACTCATCGACGCCAGAGTGCAGGAGGAAGCACTTGAAGCCGAAGACCCCGGCCTCGTGCAGCGGTGCCAGGTCCGCGACGTTGCCGGGGACGGCCCCGCCCCAGAAACCGACGTCGACAAAACTCTGCGTGGTGGCAGCCGAGCGTTTCACCCGCAGCCCCTCGGACGTGGTGGTCGGGGGAATGCTGTTGAGGGGCATGTCGATCAGGGTCGTGACACCACCTGCGGCGGCCGCACGGGTGGCACTCTCGAAGCCCTCCCACTCGGTCCGACCGGGCTCATTGACGTGGACATGGGTGTCGACCAACCCGGGGATCAGCACCACGTCGGGTCCGAGGTCGAGCACATCGGAGCGCTCGACGCCGTCCGGCAGCGGAGCGTCGAGAGGGCCGATGTCCCGGATCAGCCCGTCCGAGACGGTGATCGTTGCCGGTCGCTCGGCACCATCGATGATCGCGCGCCGGGACCGGATGACGAGGTCGCTCATCGCGCGACCACCTCGTTGCGGTGACGGCCCAGAATGCCGCCGTCGGCCTCGACGACCTGGCCGGGGCGCAGATAGGGGCGGGGCTCGGGCCTGGTCACCGCCGTCCCGACCGGCGTCCCGGTGAGCACCAGATCCCCCGGTTCCAGGGTCATGCACTGGGACAGTGACACGAGGATGGACCCCACGTCGAAGATCATGTCCTCGGTCGTGCCGTCCTGACGGGTCTCCCCGTCCACCGAGAGTCGAAGCGGCACTGCGTCGACCTCCCCGAGTTCGTCGGGCGTGACCAGCCACGGGCCGATCGGGGTGTAGCTGTCGGCGCACTTCCCGGTGGCCCAGGGGCCGGGCGAGTTGGCGATGCGTTCGCGGTCGGTCACGTCATCGACGAGGACATAGCCCGCGACCGCGTCCAAGGCACTCTCGGCATCCTGCGCCTCACGCAGCTCGGCACCGATCACGACACCGAGCTCCACCTCGTGATCGGTGGTCGTGGCATCGCGCAGCGGACGAATCGGGTCCGTCGGGCCGGTGATCGAGGAGGAGGCCTTGAGGAAGACCACGGGAGCCGCAGGGTGAGCGGCACCCAGCGCCGCGGCATACGACGCGTAGTTGAGCCCGATGCCCACGACCTTGCCGGGCCGCGCCAACGGGGGCCCGAAGCGTTGGGGCTCCGGGACGGCGGGGAGGACCTCCGGGTCGAGACCGTCGAACCCGCCGGCGAGGAAGGTGCCGTCGAGGTCGAGGGTGAGCAGGGAGAGATCCCGCCACGTGCCATCCGATGCCGCGACGACGGGGATCTCGGCGCCGGGGTCACCGACTCGCGCAAACCTCATGATCCATCGTCTTTCATTTTGTGGAGTCCTTCATGTCCTGGAGTCCTTCAACTCGCGGGCGATCGCCCGTCCGGCGCGCTGGAGCAGGGGCCCTGGGCGCTCGAAGGACTCACGCGGCTCGGTCGCCAGGTCGGAGATGACATGGACCGCTCCGATGCCGGCCTTCCGGAGGAGTTCATCGGACAGTGATCGCGCTCCGCACACGGCGACCACCGGGATGCCCCGTGCCCGAGCCGCAGCGGCGACCCCGGCCGGGGCCTTGCCGATGAGGGTCTGCTCGTCGAGCATCCCCTCGCCGGTGACGACGAGGTCGGCACCCTCCAGAGCGTCGGCGAAGTCGACCAGATCGAGGACGACGTCGACGCCCGAGCGGAGCGTCGCACCCAGGACGTCGAGTGTGGCATAACCCACGCCACCAGCAGCCCCCGCACCGGCGGCATCTCGGACGTCGCTCCCGCTCGCGTCGGACACGATGTCGGCCAATCGCGTGAGCGCTTGATCGAGGGCGGCGACCTGATCGGGGTTGGCGCCCTTCTGCGGTCCATAGACGGCGGCGGCCCCACGTGGTCCGGTCAGGGGATTGTCGACGTCGCAGGCCACGGTGATCGCGACCTCAGCCAGACGCGGGTGGAGGGCCGAGAGATCGACTCGCTCCAAGGCGGACAGACCACCACCGCCTGGACGGCAGGGTGAGCCCGAACCATCGAGCAGGCGGGCGCCCAGTGCTTCCAGCACGCCAGCCCCGCCGTCGGTCGAGGCGCTCCCGCCGATGCCGAGGAGCACACTGTTGGCACCTCGATCCAAGGCGGTCGCGATCGCTTCGCCGAGCCCGCGCGAGGTTGCGCCCATCGCGTCGAGGTCGCTCGCTCGGGCCAGGCCGCAGATCTCGGCCATCTCGATGACCACCTCGTCGCCGCGGACGGCATACCAACTGGAGACGGGCTCTCCGAGGGGCCCGCTGGCCTCGACGTCCACCCGCTCGAAGCCCACCGACAGGGCCACATCGAGGAGCCCGTCGCCCCCGTCGGAGACGGGGACGACGACCAACTCGGCGTCGGGCAACACCGCGGTGATGCCGGCGCCCACTTGGGCAGCGACATCGCGCGCGGTGATCGAGCCCTTGAACTTGTCGGGCGCGAGGACGATGCGGGCCATGATCGTGGATGAGTGCTCAGTCGAGGTTGGCGTAGAGCGCGGTCGGAGCATCGATCCCGTTCTCGGCCAACTCCTCGAACTCGGTCACGCCGTCGATCTCGACACCCATCGACACGTTGGTGACGCGCTCGAGGATGACCTCGACGATGACCGGGACCTGGAACTCGACGAGCATCTTCTTGGCCTGCTCGAGCGCGGGCATCAGATCGTCGGGCTCGAAGACGCGAATGGCCTTGCAGCCCAAGCCTTCCACGACCTTGACATGGTCAACACCGTAGCCGCTGAGTTCAGGGGAGTTGATGTTGTCGAAGGAGAGTTGCACGCAGTAGTCCATGTCGAAACCACGCTGGGACTGGCGGATGAGGCCGAGGTAGGCGTTGTTGACCAGGACGTGGATGTAGGGGACGTTGAACTGAGCCCCCACGGCCAACTCCTCGATCATGAACTGGAAGTCGTAGTCGCCCGAGAGCGCGACGACCGTGGTCTCCGGGTCGGCCGTGGCCGCGCCGATCGCGGCCGGAACCGTCCAGCCCAGGGGGCCCGCCTGGCCGGCGTTGATCCAGTTGCGCGGCTTGTAGACGTGGAGCAATTGAGCGGCCTGGATCTGGGACAAGCCGATGGTGGAGACATAGCGGGTGTCCTTGCCGAAGGCGCGGTTCATCTCCTCGTAGACCCGCTGCGGCTTGATCGGGATGTTGTCGAAGTGGGTCTTGCGCCAGAGCTTCTTCTTCCGGTCCTGGCAGGCGGCCGACCAGGCCGAGCGGTCCGCGAGTTCGCCCGCGGCCTTGCGCTCCTTGGCGACCTCGACGAAGAGCTCGAGTGCGGCCTTGGCATCGGAGGTGATGCCGAAGTCGGGGGCGAAGACCCGGCCGATCTGGGTGGACTCGATGTCGACGTGCACGAAGGTGCGGCCCTTGGTGTAGGTGTCGATCCCACCGGTGTGGCGGTTGGCCCAGCGGTTGCCGATGCCCAGGACGAAGTCGGATTCGAGCATCGTCGCGTTGCCGTAGCGGTGGCTGGTCTGCAGGCCCACCATGCCGGCGTTGAGCTCGTGGTCGTCCGGGATGGTGCCCCAACCCATGAGGGTCGGGACCACGGGCACACCGGTCAGCTCGGCGAACTCGACGAGCAGGTCGGCGGCGTCGGCGTTGATGACACCACCGCCGGACACGATGAGTGGTCGCTCGGCGGCCGCCATGAGGTCGAGGGCCTTGCTGATCTGGGCCCGCGTCGCCGCCGGCTTGTAGACCGGCAGCGGCTCGTAGGTGTCGATGTCGAACTCGATCTCGGCCATCTGCACGTCGATCGGCAGGTCGATGAGCACCGGACCCGGGCGGCCGGATCGCATGAGGTGGAAGGCCTTGGCGAAGGTGCCGGGCACCTGCGCCGGCTCCAGGACCGTCACGGCCATCTTGGTCAGCGGAGCGGCGATCGAGGCGATGTCGACCGCCTGGAAGTCCTCCTTGTGCAACTTGGCGACCGGGGCCTGACCGGTGATGCACAGGATCGGGATCGAGTCCGCACTGGCGGAGTAGAGCCCGGTGATCATGTCGGTGCCGGCCGGACCGCTCGTCCCGACGCAGACGCCGATGTTGCCCGCCTTGGCGCGGGTGTAGCCCTCGGCCATGTGTGAGGCACCCTCGACGTGGCGGGCCAGGGTGTGGTGGAGGCCGCCGACGTCCTTCATCGCCCGGTAGAACGGGTTGATCGCGGCTCCGGGGAGCCCGAAGATGTTGGTGACACCCTCCTTCTTGAGGATCTCGACCGCGGCCTCGACCGCTCGCATGCGTGCCATTTCAGTTGCCTCTCAATACTTTTCGGTATGCCGTGGGGTCACTTGGGGTCTTGGCCGGACATGCGCTCGACACCGCGGAGCAGGCCGGAGTGGTCGAGGCCGCCGTCGCCGTTGGCCCGGGCCGAGGCCATGAGCTGGGCCATGAGAGTGCCGAGGGGGAGGACGAGACCGGTCTCGCGGGCCGCGGTGCTGACGATGCCCATGTCCTTGTGGTGCAGGTCGATCCGGAAGCCCGGCGCAAAGGTGCGGCCGAGCATGTTGCCGCGCTTCTGGTTGAGCACGGCCGACCCGGCGAGGCCGCCGCCGAGCACGTCCATGGCCGCCTCGGTGTCGACCCCGAAGGCCTCGAGGAAGATCAACGCCTCGGCCACGGCCTGGATGTTGGCCGCGACGATGAGCTGATTGGCTGCCTTGACCGTCTGTCCGGCGCCGTTGCCGCCCACGTGCACGACTGTCTTGCCGACGGCGTCGAGGATCGGCTTGGCCTCCTCGAAGTCCTTGGCCTCTCCGCCGACCATGATCGACAGGGCGGCGTTCTTGGCGCCGGCCTCACCGCCGGAGACGGGGGCGTCGAGGAGTCGGAAGCCCTTCTCCTTCGCCGCACCGGCCAGGGCGACCGTCACGTCGGGGCGAATGCTGGAGAAGTCGATGACGAGCGTGCCCGGCTTGGCTGCGGCGAAGACGCCGCACTCTCCGAGCAGCACGCCCTCGACGTCTGGGCTGTCCGGGACCATGACGGCGACGACGTCGACGTCGGCGACGGCCTCGGTGATGCTCGAGGCGGAGGAGCCGCCGGCCGCGATGAGGGGAGCGGCCTTGGCGGGGTCGAGGTTGACCCCGATGACCTCGTTGCCGGCATTCTGCAGGTGGACCGCCATGGGGCTGCCCATGATTCCGAGGCCGATGAAGGCGATGCGTGCCATGTCTGTTCTCCTGGGTCTGTGGTTGAAGGTCTTGGCGGCTGAGGTTCAGGCGCGGCGGCTGATGGGCAGCCAGGTCAGGCTCTCGCTGGTGGTGGTTGTGGGCTTGTATTCGAGGCCGACGAAGCCGTCGTAGCCGGTGGCCGCGATCTGGGTCAGCAGGCCGTCCAGATCGAGCTCGGCGCTGCCGGGCTCACCCCGCCCTGGCCAGTCAGCGACCTGGACGTGGGCGATCAGGTCACCGTGCTGGGCCACAGCGGCCTGCGGGTCGTCGCCGTTGTTGGCCAGGTGGAAGAGGTCGCAGAGGAAGCCGACGTTGGCGTGCCCGGCCTCGCGCACGGCCCGGACCACCGCGGTGGCGTCGTTCGCGCTGCGCAAGGGGTAGGGCTTGGGGCCGCTCACCGGCTCGACGAGCACGGTCGCACCAATGCGACCGGCAGCCTGCGCAGCCAGGCCGAGATTCTCCAAGGCAACCTCGTCCTGCTCCTCGGGCGTGGCGTCGTCGACCCGGCATCCGTAGAGCGCGTTGAAGGCACTGACGCCGAGTTGCTCGCCGATCCCGACCGCCACGTCGAGGTTGTCGCGGAACTGCTGGCTCCGCGAGGGAATCGACAGGACACCGGCGTCGGCGCCGGCCAGGTCACCCGCGAAGAAGTTGAGCCCCACGAGCTGGACCCCGGAATCGCGGACGGCGCGCACGAAGGCGTCCACCTCGGTGTCGGAGGGGACCGGCTCGGTCGGCCAGGGCCACCAGAACTCGATCGCCCCGAAACCGGCCGCTGCGGCGGCGCGTGGTCGGTCGAGGAGGGCCTCCTCGGTGAAGAGCATCGAGCAGTTGGCGAGGTATCGAAGCCCGTGGTCAGCCATCTCGCGTCCTTCCGTAATGTGGAAATCTTTTTCCGATATGAGCAATCTAGAGGTGATTGCCGCCCGGGTCAAGTCGTGGACTTCTCCCTGAGGCGACGGGTCACCCGTTGGGCCTCCGTGGCCAGCTCGTCCTGATCGGCGGTCACGAGCCGGTCGCCCTCGACGACCAGTCGCCCGCCGACCAAGAGTGCCTCCAGCGGCGGGGCCGACCCGAGCACGAGTGCTGCCACCGGATCGTCGATCCCGTGGTGCGAGAGGGCGTCGAGGCGCCACAGGGCGAGGTCGGCCTGCTTGCCGACCTCGATCGAGCCGATGTCGTCGGCGCGTCCGAGGACGCGTGCCCCGCCGAGCGTGGCCACCGCGAGGGCCTGCCGGACGGTAAGTGCTTCCGGTCCGTCCTTGGCGCGGGAGAACAGCAACGCGTGGCGGAGCTCTTCGACCAACGAACTCGACTCGTTGCTCGCGGCGCCGTCGACACCGAGGCCGACCGGCACACCGGCTCGGGTGAGATCGCGCAAGCGGGCAATCCCTGCCCCGAGGCGAGCGTTCGAACTCGGACAGTGGGCGACACCGGCCCCGACCGAGGCAAAGGCCGTGATGTCGGCATCCGAGAGGTGGATGCCGTGGCCGAACCACACATCGCCCTCGACCCACCCCAAATCGGCGAGGTAGTCCACCGGACGGGCGCCGAAGCGCTCCAGACAGAAGGCCTCCTCGTCCGCGGTCTCGGCGAGGTGGGTGTGCAATCGAACGCCGAGTTCCCGAGCCAGCGTGGCGGACTCGCGAAGGAGGGCGCCGGTGACGGAGAACGGTGAGCAGGGCGCGAGCGCGATCTGCACCATCGAACTCGGAGAGGGGTCGTGCCATCTCGCCACCGCGTCCGCGCTGGTGGCCAGGATCACGTCCCGGTCCTCGGTGACCTCGTCGGGCGGGAGGCCACCCTGTGAACGACCGAGGTCCATCGACCCGCGGGTTGCGTGGAAGCGGAGACCGATGGTCGCGGCTGCGTCGATCGTGGCCCCGAGGACGTCGCCCCCGTCGTGGGGGAAGACGTAGTGGTGGTCCGACGAGGTCGTGCATCCGGTCAGGGCGAGTTGGCCCAGAGCGGCCGTGGCCGCACCGCGCACGATGTCCTCGTCCAGATGGCGCCAGATCGGATAGCTCGTCGTGAGCCAGCCGAAGAGCCCGTCGTCGGCGGCCAGGCCGCGTGTCGCCCACTGGTAGAGGTGATGGTGGGTGTTGACCAGGCCCGGAGTGAGGAGGCACCCGCGCCCGTCCACGCGACGCGAGCCCACGGCATACGCATCGTTTGGGGCGGGACCACGGCCGATGGCGAGGATTCGACCGCCACCGACGATGACGTGACCGTCATCGATCTCGGTGGCGTCGGGATCCATCGTGACGATGGAGCAGCCTTCGATGACGGTCACGTCCATGGTGATCAACTCCCGCGGTAGGTTGCGTAGCCGTACGGCTGCAGCAGCAGCGGCACGTGGTAGTGGCCCGCACCCTCCACGATGGTGAAGGTGATGCTGACCGTGGGGTAGAAGCCGACCTGGCCGCTCGCGCGGAAGTAGCCAGCGGTGTCGAAGGTCAGGACGTAGTCACCGGGCGCGAGTTGCCCGGGGCCGATGACACCGACCCGACCGTCTGCGTTTGTCGTGCCGCGCCCGAGCTCCTTGCCCGATTGCGTGAGGACGATCTCGAGCCCTTCGGCGGGGCGGCCGATCGCCGTGTCGAGGACGTGCGTGCTGAGCGTGCCCATGGTCACACCACCTGTTGGAGTCGGAGCAGAGCGATCTGACGGAGGTTGTCGACCACCTCACCCTGCTCGGTCTCGTCGTCGTTGGTCAGTCGTCGAGTGATCTGATCGAGGACGTCCTGGGCGCTCAGGCCGGCAGCGCGGATCAGGAAGACCTGGTCGAAGCGCCGCTCGTAGGCAGCATTCGCCTCGGCGAGCCGGCGATGCAGGTCCTCGTCGTCACCGATGGCGGCCTGCTCACGCCGGGACGCCTCGATGTTGTGTCCGGCCCGGGCCTTCTCGCCGATCCGCGGGTGGCCGGCCAGGGCGGAGGCCACCTCCTCCGGTGAGAGCGTTCGGGCGGCCCGGTCCGCCCGGTCGAGGAGGGCCTGCCGGCCGGCGTACGGCCGACCGTCGAGCACCTCCTCGACCCAGCGAGGCACATCGAGACAGCCGGTCAGCGCAGCCCGCGCCTCCTGGTCCTCGAGCGCATTGAACTGATCGATCGTCATGGTGTCTGTCTCCTCAGAACTCCAGGTCCGGACGCTTCCGGGAGGCCTGGATCGGGTTGGCGTCGGCGACGAGATCGTCGAAGCGGTGTCCGGCAATCTTGGCGATCTCCAGCATGGCCGTCGCGTGCTCGGTCGTGGGGCTGTTCTCGAGTCGGGCCCAGCCGTGCCGCAGGACCTGGTTGAAGGAGTCCCGGTCGCGCACGCAGGTCACGAGGGGGAAGCCGAACTTCTCGCGGTACTTGGCCGTCAGGTCGTTGAGCTCTTCCTGGCTGCGATCGTCGAGACGGGTCAGGCCCAGCACCGACTGGTCACGCATCGAGCCCTCGCCCTCGTCCCCCTCGGCGACGCGGGTCGAGCCCAGGTCGGGGTAGGAGTCGATGAGGAAGCGCTGCTGCTCCGGGTTCCCCGCGAAGAGGGCGTCCTGGAAGGCTGCGCGCAAATCGCCGCTGTCCCCGAATGGGCGCTGGGCGTAGGCCTCTTCGATCACCCAGTCCGGGCCTTGGAAGAGTCCACCGAAGGTCTTGACGAAGTCGTCCCGACTCATCTCGTTGACCTGCGCCAGCTGGATGAGGGCGCCGGGCGTTCCGGCCACGGCCGGGCCGTCGCTGGTCCCGGTGTGGTGGAAGAGGACATTGAGGACGATCGCCGTGATCGAGCCGAGGGTGATGCCCGAGCCGAGGATGATCTGGGCCCACTCGGGGACGGCAGTCTGCACGTTCGGCATCGCGGTGACGAGCATCGCCAGGCCAAGGCTGGTGCCGACGATGACGATGTTGCGGTGGTCGTTGAAGTCGACCTTGGACAGGGTCTGGATGCCGACGACGGCGACCGTGGCGAACATCGCCAACGCTGCGCCACCGAGGACCGGGGCAGGGATGCCCGCGACGAGGGCGGCGGCCTTGGGGAGCAGACCGAGCAGGATCATGATGACGCCTGCGGCGGCGACGACGAACCGACTCTTGATCCGGGTGAGGCGGACGAGTCCGACGTTTTCTGCGAAGCAGGTGTAGGGGAAGGAGTTGAGGACGCCACCCAGGGTCGTGGCCAGGCCGTCGGCACGCAGGGCGCGGGCGATGTCCTCGCGCACGATCCGCTTCTCGACGATCTCGCCGGTGGCGAAGACGTCACCGGTGGTCTCGACCGCGGTGATGAGCATGACGACGATCATCGAGATGATGGCGGCAGCCGAGAACTTCGGCCAGCCGAAGTAGAAGGGAGTGGTGACCCCGATCCAGTTCGAGCTCGCCACCTGGTCGAACACTGCGTCCCCGAACATCCAGGCGACCAAGGTGCCGACGACGAGACCGATGAGGACCGCAACGGTGGCCATGAAGCCCTTGAAGAAGCGTTGGATCGCGACGATGAGCGCCAACGTGCCCAGTGCATAGGCCAGATCCTTGCCCTGCACCGCGTCGGTGGCCTTGGCGTGATTCACAGCATCCGAGGCGGCCACCGGCAGCAGTGCGATGCCGATGATCGTGATGACCGAGCCGGTCACGACCGGAGGAAAGAACCGGATGAGTCGCGAGAAATATGGAGCGATGAGGAAGGTGAAGAGGCCGGCCACGATGACGGCGCCGTAGATGACGAGGAGTCCATCGGTCCCGCCCCCTGCGGCGAGGCCGATGGCGATCATCGGGGAGACGGCGGTGAAGGTCACCCCCTGGAGGAGGGGCAGTCGCACGCCAACCTTCCAGAAGCCGACGGACTGAATGATCGACGCGATGCCACAGGTGAAGAGGTCGGCATTGATCAGGTGGATCAACTGTTCCTGCGTCAGGCCGATCGCGCCGGCCAACAGGATGGGGACGATGACCGCGCCGGCGTAGAAGGCGAGGACGTGCTGGAAACCGTAGACGGCGAGCTTCTGCGGCGGCAGAACTTCATCGACGGGGTGTCTGCTGCGTGGGCGGTCGGCTTCGGTGGCGACGGCGGACATGGGCGTTCCTTTGCAGGCGGGACCGGCGGGCGACGCTGAGGGCGCGAGGAAGGCGCCGCGGCGGCGCCCGCCGGTACGGAAGAAATGAGGGGAGTGGTCGCTCAGATGAACGACGGAACCGCGGTCCAGGCAAGGCCGGGGTCGCCGGCGTCATCCCGCGTGACAGTGGCCTCGATCAGGCCGTAGGGCCGGTCGGCCGCGATGAAGACCTCACCGTTGTTCTCCAGACCGAAGGGCGCGAGGTCGTAGAGGAAGTGGTGCTTGTTGGGTGCCGAGAACTTGATCTCGGCGATCTCCGGGTGGGCCTCGAGTGCAGCCTTGCCCATGAGGTAGAGGGTCTCCTGCAGAGCGCGGGAGTAGTTGACGGCGAACTCCTTGAGCAGGTGCTTCTTGACGTCTTCGTAGACCGCGTTGAAGCCCACGCCCTCGGTGGAGGCATAGCGCCAACGCGCGGTCAGGCTGGTGGCCATGATCCGGTCGGTGGTCTCCTGCAAGGTCGTGTACTTGTCCTTGAGGAAGCCCTCGAAGCCGGAACCGGTGGACTTCAGGACCACGAGGTCCTGCAGGCCCGAGACCACCCAGACCTGCTGGTCGGCGCCACGGCCATCGACGGTCACGACGGCGGTCCGGGTCTCGGTCCCGCGGCGGACGAACGAGTGGTCATGGCCCTGGCCGTCGACGTCGATCCGGTCCCACGCGTACTCCTCGACCCGGATCTGGGACCCGGTGGCCTTGGGGGCAGCGTTCAGGAAGTGCGTGCCCAGGGCGATCGCGTACTCCTCGGGCGAGCTGACGCCGACCTCCTTGGCGTAGGCGAAGGAGGTGTTCTTCTGGGTGTCGGTGGGGAGGACGTCGGCCTGGTCGCCGGTGTAGTGGGCGTCGGTGAAGTCGCCTCGCAGTGAGGTCGAGACGTTGAGGTCCCGGATCTCGTGACGATCGGTGTCGCGGTAGATCCGGACGACCCGGTTCTCCGCCTTGCCGTACTGGTTGCTTCCGAGGGAGATGGTCATGACGTTCGCTCCTTTGCGCGTCGCCCCCCGCGGCCGGGGCTGGTGGTGTGTTGGTGCACTACTTCCATAATGCGGAAACTTTCTACCGACTAATGGAAAGTGTGGACTGTCCTGAGCTCGCTGTCAACGCGAATCAGGAAGTTTCTCGCCGAGGGCGGGCCAAGGTGACCAGAGCGGCATGCTCGACGCCGCACGCATCGACCACTTCGCCCGAGCGCAGGGCCCCCGACTCGATGCCCCTCACGACGAAGTCGGCCAGGGCCCGGGCGGTCGCGGGTTCGTCCATGACGGCGCCCCCCTTGTCGTGGAGATAGTTGTCCAGCCGGCGGGCGGCGTCGGCGAAGCCGCCGCGGTAGAAGGCGAAGGTCGCGGCATAGCGGGAGGGCAGTTGTGCCGGATGGAGGTCCCAGCCCTGGTAGTAGCCGCGTTCGAGGCTGCGCCGCACGAGTCGAAGCTGAGTGGACCACCCGCGCCGGATCTGGTCCTCGTCGCCGACGGGAAGGATGTTGGTCGAACCGTCGGAGAGTCGGACCCCGGTCCCGGCAGCGGCGGCCTGCATGACGAGTTTCGCCATGTCCGCCACCGGGTGGTCCATCGCCTGATGGGCCGCCGCGATACCGCAGAAGGCCGAGTAGTCATAGGTCCCGTAATGCAAGCCGGTGACCCGGCGGTCGCCGGCGTGGATCATCCGCGCGACCAGCGAGGTGCCATCCGGGCCGAGGACCGACTGAGGCGTCTCCACCTGGATCTCGAAGCGCAGTGTCCGAGCCGGCAGCCCCCATGCCTGTTCCATGCGCGTGCAGGCCCCGACCATTGCCTCGACCTGGTCGATGCTGGTCACCTTGGGCAGGGTCGTGACGAAGGATTCGAGGGAACCGCCCGCGTCGAGGAGCTCGCCGACGAAGAGGGCAAGCGTCCGGACACCCCGCGCCCGGGTGGGGGCCTCGAAGGATTTGAACCGTATGCCGTGAAAGGGCGCCGTCGTCCCGTGCTGTTGCGCTGTGGCCAGGGCTCGCGCCGCCGCTCTGGCGTCGTCGTCCTCGCGATCGGGATGATTGCCGTAACCGTCCTCGAGGTCGATGCGGAGATCCTCGATCGGTTCGCGGGCCAACTTCTCCTCGACGAGGTCCAGAAGCGACTCCGGGTCGGACTCCTGCGCGGTGAGGAGCTCAGCGAGGATCTCGCGATGGTCTGCCAGATGCGCCTGAGCCCGTGAGCCCCACTCGCCCACGATGTCGGGCGTGATCTGGTCGGCCCGGATGTAGACCGTGTGCACCGGCTGTCGACCCCCGAGGTCTCCCGGGAAGCGGGCCTCGAGGTCGGCATCGGCCTCGGCCAGCTGCAGACCCAAGGCCGCGGTCAGGTCAGCGGCCAACGCATCGGCGGCGGCATGGTCAGGCATGAGAACCCTCCTTTTTCCGAAGAGTGGATGATTTCTTCCACTTAATGGAATGAGGGTACTGTATCGCGCGAGCCACGTGTGCGCTCGGCGAAGGAGATCTGGAGCCTTGGTCGGGTGGGTCGGGGCGCGTCAGGCTGAGGCGAGGAGGGTGATCTTCTGCCAGATCTTGCGCGACATGCCGGTCGTGAGGTTCTCGATGTCGCTGACGGTCTCGAGGATCAGTGAGTCCTGTGACTCCTCGGCGGTCAGGGCCGCCGCCTTGGCCACGAGTGAGAGCAACTCTGAGCAGTAGTCGAGGTAGTGCTGCATCTGCGCCCGTGTGAGATCGATGGCGACGGTCTGCTCGGTGGGTTGGAAGTCGCCGCGCAGCCGCTCCGGGTCCTTGGTCAACTGGTGCATGTCGATGACGTGCGCCAGCGATCGCAGGCGGTGCAGTTGGCGCAGGAGTTGGCGCCGCTCCAGCCGATCCGGCAACGCTTGCAGGAACAGGATCGTGAGGCCGCCGAAGACCAGGGTCTGGATGGTCGACTCGACCAGCGCAACCCAGTCGACCGAGCGCACAGAGCCAGTGATGTCGGCCTCGCGAGCGGCGATGACCAGCACGAGGGCCATACCGATCGCCACGAGCGCCGACAGGATCCGGGAGGCCCAACGCACCCCTCGCAGCCACCCGCGCATGCGTGCCTCGACGGTGGCCACGTCGAGGGCCGCCGCCTTGAGTTCTGCGGCCGCCAGGGGCAGGCCCCGCTCGGGGAAGCGAGCCATGATGCGGCGCTCGAGCTGTTCGATCGTCGCGATGACGGTCGCGGCGTCGAGGCGATCACGCACGATGCTCATGGCGCCCAACACTAGAGGCGGCGGGTCGGCGGGAAGTCGAACGATGCCGAGAAGGTGAGCACACGGCATACGGTGATCGTCATGAGTCATCCGCCGCGCTATCGGGACGACGACCCCCTGCTCATGCGACTGCGCGAGATCGCGCTCGCCCTGCCCGGTGCGGACGAGAAGATCAGCCATGGTCGGCCGACCTTCTTCACGACCAAGGTGTTCGCGATCTTCGGCGGCGTCATCAAGGGGGACCACCAGGGGACAGCCCTGGCGCGAGGACTGGTCTTCCTGCCCGGATCCGACGAACGGGAAGCGCTGCTGCAGGACGAGCGCTTCGTCGTCCCCGGCTATGAGGGTGCCTACGGCTGGTTGTGCCTGCCGCTCGATCGGGCTGACACCGATTGGGCCGAGGTGGCCGAACTCGTCGAGGAGTCCTATCGCCGCACCGCGCCAGCCAAGCGGATCGCCGAACTCGACTTCCGATGAGGAGTCGACGCGCGGGCGCAGTCAGAGTCCGTCGACGGTCCCGCCCGCACGCCAGTAGGTGCCGTCGCGGCGCTCCATGAACTCCTCCTCGACGAGATAGCGCCGCAGCGCCGCGTGATCCGGGTGGAACCGGTGGAGGATCTCGTTGACCTCGGCCTCAGGGTAGAGCTGCCCGACCTCGAACGACTGGGCCAGGTGGTCCAGGACCACGAGCCGTTTGCCGATCTTGGTCGGGATGTCCCGCAGGCTGCCGTCCGGGGCGAGGAAGGCGCGCATGACAGCGTCGCGGTTCCTCAGGGCGTCGAGCAGTGCGGGGCGATCCATCGTTCGAGCGTATGCCGGGGGGCTGGGTCTGTCTCCCGAGTTTCGCCGTCGACTGACGAGGTGGGAGGCCCGGGATCAGGTCAGCGGATCTTCCCGGCGAAGGCCTTGGCGAGCGGGACGAGAGCCAGGACGAGAACCATCGGCACGGCATACCCGATTCGCAGGTTGCCCGACCCGATGGCGCCGGTGAGGACGGACCCGATGAGGGCGCCGACATAGTTGAACTGGTTGAAGCGGGCGATCACGGCGTCGACGCGACGTTGGCGCAGGGCAGGGTCGACGTCGCCAGCCAGCGCCGCCGCGGCCGAGAAGGACAGTGGTGCCACCACGGCCATGCCCAGACCGACGACGAAGAAGCCGACGATCGCGACCACCCAGGTGGGGGAGAAGACGACGATCGCCAGCCCGAGGAAGCCCACGATCGCGCCCACCCGGATCATCGTCGGGGCGCCGAAGCGAGCCGTCGCCGCATCCCCGACGATGCGCGCCAGCAAGGTGGCCACGAGGTAGGGAAGGGTGGCCAACGCATAGAGCGAGGCACTCGACGCCGGCTCGGCGAAGACGGTCGAGCTCGCCAGATAGAGCGGACCCCAGGCGGTGGTGGCCGTGTCGACGGTGTAGAAGACGACCAGGCCGATGCCGATGAGCATGATCGGTCGCCACGGGATGCCGAGCTTTGTGGTGTCTGCGTCAGGGACCCCGGCATCGCGCCGGAAATAGGGGGCGGCGACAGCGAGGAGGGGTAGCAGGGCCAGGGCGAGCGCGCCGATCCACCCCACGGCATCAGCGGTGGTGAGGGCGATGAGCGTGGCGATGATCCCGCCCAGGGTCCACGCGCCATGTAAGGACGGGAGCACGGGGCGGCCGATCTGGTGCTCGAGGGTGACCGCCTGCATGTTCGCGGAGGCATCGACCGCTCCGACCCCGGTGCCGTAGATCGCGAGCCCGGTGACGAAGACCGCGAAGGTGCCGGGCTCTCGCACCGAGAACCCCATGATGAGGGTGCCCAAGCCCAGCAGCACGAGGCCCACGCGCAGTGCCGCGGCCGAGCTGGCTCGCTTGGCGACCGCCTCCGCGGCGACCGAGCCCACACCGGCGAGCAGCACCATCATGAGCATCAACCCGGAGAGGGCCAATTCGTCGAGCGTGAACATCTCGGCCAGCACCGGCAGGCGCGTCGTGAGCGAGATGAAGAGCAGGCCCTGCACGAGGAAGGCGGCGGCAATCGCGCCCCGGTGGGTGGTCAGAGCCCTCGTCGGGGGAGCCGTCGTAGTGGACACCGGGACATCATGCGCTCACTAGGGTGATCGTGTGCGCATTCGTCTCGATCTTGCCTACGACGGCACGGACTTCTCGGGGTGGGCGATGCAGCCGGGCCGGCGCACGGTGGAAGGTGAGTTGTCCGCGGCACTCACCAGGGTGCTCCGCTCGCCGGAGCCGGTGCGGCTGGTCGTGGCCGGACGCACCGACGCGGGGGTCCATGCCCGTGGCCAGGTCGCACATTGCGATGTCGACCCGGAGATGTATGCCGGTGTGCCGGGTCGGTCGGATCGCTCACCGGCGGAGGCGCTCGCCGCTCGCCTTCGTGGTGTCCTGGCCGGCGATGTGGTGGTGCATCGGGTGAGTGAGGCGCCCGCAGGCTTCGATGCGCGCTTCTCGGCGATCTGGCGGCGCTATCGCTATCGCCTCTGTGATGACGCCAGATCGTGGGATCCCTTGCGGCGCAACGACACCGTTCTGGTGGGGTCCCCCCTGGATGTGGGGGCGATGAATGCTGCCGCGGCAATGTTGTTGGGGCTCAACGACTTCGGTGCCTTCTGCAAGAAGCGGGAGGGCGCGACCACGATCCGCACGCTCACGGCATACGAATGGAATCGCACGCAGGACGGGACGATCGAGGGGACCGTTGTGGCAGATGCCTTCTGCCACAGCATGGTTCGCGCGCTGGTGGGGTGTGTCGTGCCGATCGGGGAGGGTCGACTCGAGCCGGGCTTTGCGGGAGAGATCCTGCGCGCAGGGGTGCGTGATCCGCGGGTCAAGGTCATGCCTGCGCACGGGCTGTCGCTGGAAGAGGTCGGCTATCCCACCGACGAGCTGCTCGCCGCGCGTGCCGAGGAGGCGCGGGCCACCCGCAGCCTCAGCGCCACGGAAGGGCACTGAGCAGCTTGGCCTTGTCGACCGGGACCTCGCGCAGGATGAGGCGCGAGTTCACGTTGGCGACGCCGTAGTTGCGTTTCAACTCCTCGACCACGGACTCGAGTTCGGCGGTGTCGCGGCAGACGATGTGGAGTTGGTAGTCGTATTCGCCGGTGAGCCGGACGGCGCCGATGACCTGTGGGACGCGGGTCAGGGACTCGGCGAACTCGATGCGCTCGACGCCGCCGTGGAGTTTGATGTCGCTCCGGACCGCGAGCTGCATGCCGAGCGCCTTCTCGTCGATGACGGCCGCGAAGCCGGTGATCACGCCGTCGCGCTGGAGGCGTCGGACCCGCTCGGCCACGCTGTTGGCGGAGAGTCGGACCAGGTCGCCGAGCTCCTGATAGGTGGCGCGACCGTTGGTGCTCAGCGCGCTGATGAGTTCCCTGTCGATCCGGTCCATGGGCCCACTCTCTCGGTGCGAACTGAGGAAAGCAAGTCAGTCGGCGGTTTTTGCCGAGGATTCATCGGTCGAATGGACGTCGGCGCCTCAAGTTCCGAATCAAACGAGGCGACTTTCCTCCTAGCGTCGAGGCCATGCTCATCCTCCTCGTCAAGGTCGCTCTCGCGCCGCTCGCCGTCCTCGTCGCCAGCCTCCTGTCCCGCCGACTGGGGCCCAGGGCTGGGGGCTTCTTCATCGGCCTGCCGACCACCAGCGTTCCCTTCTTGTTGGCCGTCCACCTGAGCATGGGCGGGGAGGCTGCCGAGCACGCGGCTGTCGGCAATGTGACCGGGCAATTGACCTGCGTCCTCTTCTGCCTGCTCTTCGCCCGTCTGGCCCCGCTCACTGGGGGCGTGCGCACCATGCTCATCGCAGTGACCCTTGCGGCCAGCCTGTCCGCGCCGACCCTCCTGCTCCACACACCACTGGCGATCGCGGCACTCGTGGTCGTCCTGGCCGCCGTCGGACTGCTGCTCCGAGGGGGCGAGACGGCGGCCTCCGACCCCGCCCGGCCGGAGCCTCGCTGGGCGCTGCCCGCGCGCATGGGCTTGGTGGCCCTCGTCGTCGTGACCCTGTCCTCCCTCGCGCCTCACGTCGGACCCACGCTGGCCGCCTTCCTCGCCTCGTTGCCAACGATCCTCATGGTCCTGGGCCCACTCACTCACCGCGCGCAGGGACCTGTCGTGGCGTCGTCGCTCGTCAGCGGCTGTGTCGGGTCAGTGCCCGGCACCGTCGCTTACCTCGTGGGCTTCCTGCTCATTGCCCCGTCGCTCGGTCCCGGTCTGGCATTGGTCGCGGCATTGGCCGCCATTCCTGCCGGCGTGCTCGTCACGTCGGCGGTGGCTTGGTTGATGCGCCCCGCCGGTCGGTGGGTCGGTCCGGGCATGCGTCGCGTCCTGCGCCCCGCGTTTGGTGGGGCATAACGGGTTGGGAAGCAGACGGCATACCCCTGAGAATGTCTCTTTGTGGGCCATCTCGATGTCAACGGAGTGCACTTAAGCCTGCCCGACGGGCGGGTGCTGCTGCGTGACGTGCATCTGCGGGTCGGTGAGGGTGCAAAGGTCGCGCTCATCGGCCCCAACGGGACCGGCAAGACGACCCTGACGCGGATCATCGCGGGCGACCTGGCTCCGGACGAAGGTGCTGTGACGAGGTCGGGCGGGCTGGCCGTGATGCGCCAGTTCATCGGCAAGGTGCGCGACGACTCCACGGTGCGCGACCTCCTACTTTCCGTTGCGCCGCAAGGGATCCGCGTCGCCGCGGCCGAGATCGACCGCACCGAGCTCGCGATCATGGAGCGCGACGAGGAGGCCGACCAGTTTGCCTATGCGCAGGCTCTGTCGGATTGGGCCGACGTCGGGGGATACGACTGGGAGACGCACGCCGACGTCTGCACCATCGCGGCGTTGGGGGTGCCCTTCGAGCAGGCCCAGTGGCGCAAGGTGTCGACCCTGTCCGGGGGTGAGCAGAAGCGCGTGGTGCTCGAGTCGTTGCTCCGTGGGCCCGAGGAAGTGCTGCTGCTGGACGAGCCGGACAACTACCTCGACGTCCCCGGCAAGCGCTGGCTCGAGGAGCAACTCCGGGCGAGCCCCAAGACGGTCCTCTTCATCAGTCACGACCGTGAACTCCTCGATCAGGTGGCCACGCGCATCGCGACGCTGGAGCCGAGCGCCGGGGGCAACTCGGTCTGGGTGCATCCTGGGCGGTTTGCGACCTACGAGCAGGCGCGGATCGACCGCAACGACAAGCTCGATGAGTTGCGCCGTCGCTGGGACGAGGAGCACGTCAAGATCAAGGAACTCGTCGTCTCGATGCGCGTCAAGGCAAAGTTCAACGATGGGATGGCCTCACGGCTGCAGGCGGCGGAGACCCGGCTGCGGAAGTTCGAGGAGGCGGGTCCTCCCGAGGCCGTGCCGCTGCGCCAGAACGTCCGGATGCGCCTGTCGGGCGGCCGGACGGCCAAGCGCGCCGTTGTCGTCGAGGGTCTGGAGTTGCGGGCCGGCGCCGAGGGGGAGGCCGAGTTGATGCGGCCCTTTGACGCCGAGATCTGGTTCGGCGAGCGGGTCGGGATCCTCGGCTCCAACGGCTCGGGCAAGTCGCACTTCCTTCGGTTGTTGGCGGCGGGTGGCTCCGATCCGGATCTGGAGCACCGGCCGGTCGGTGACTTTCGTCCTTCTCCGGTGGCGCATGAGGGACGGGTGCGGCTCGGGTCGCGCGTGCGCCCGGGGTGGTTCGCCCAGACCCACGATGTGCCGACCCTTCATGGGCGGACTTTGTTGGAGATCCTCCATCGCGGGGACGAACACAGAACGGGTATGCCGCGGGACTTGGCTTCGCGGGCGCTCGATCGTTACGGGTTGGCCGGGGCCGCCGAGCAGGTCTTCGATTCGCTCTCGGGTGGGCAGCAGGCGCGCTTGCAGATCCTGCTGCTCGAGTTGTCCGGTGCCACGTTGCTGCTGCTCGATGAGCCGACTGACAACCTCGACCTGCACTCGGCCGAGGCCTTGGAAGATGCTCTGGCGGCCTTCGAGGGGACGGTGCTGGCCGTGACGCATGACCGCTGGTTCGCGCGGGGCTTCGACCGGTTCCTGGTGTTCCGGTCCGATGGTCGTGTCATCGCGAGCGAGGAGCCGATCTGGGATGAGGCGCGTGTCATCCGGTCGCGGTGAGCGTCGCGCTCACCGATCAATCGAGGATCTCGACGGCCCCTGGGGTCGCGCGCCCGAGGACGCCACCCCCATGGTGCAACGAGCCCATCGATTGCGGGTCCTGCCGATCGGAGACCTCGAGGCCGATGATCTGCGGTTTCTCATCGGGCAGGAGGTGGGTCTGGACCACCTTGTCCCGCTGGCCATGGACCTCCTTCGCAAGGACCCACTGCAGGAGGCTGCCCTGTATCCGGGGGACCTGCTCGCTGCAGTGCGGCGAGTCCCCTCCACCTGGTGGGTCGCCCATCCGGAGGCCGCTGATCTGCTGGCCATGATCGACCCACCCCTCGGCTCCGCCAGTGCGCGCCCGAGGTCAGAGGGTGATGGGGGACTCTGACCCTGACAGCCCCTGTTCGGGTCGGCCGAAGAAGAGGGCGCGTTCGCGCCAGACGACGACGGCCGAGAGGAGGACGAGGAGCGCGGTCTGAATGGCCTTGGTGTCGGGATGGGTCAGGAAGATCTCGTTCCCGACGTTGGCGGCCAAGTGGAAGGCGATGGTCACGGGGATGTTGCGCCCGCTGCGGTAGTAGATCCAGTTCATGAGGATCACGAAGGGAAAGACCGAGACGAGGAAGTTCACGGTCGCCAAGGCGCCGGTCTCGACGACCTCCGATTGGTAGTAGCCCTTGATCGTGCCCAGCGGCACGTGCCACAGGGCCCAGATCACGGCGAAGACGATCGACGTCTTCCAGATCGTCCATCGCGAGGCCAGCGCATCGGTCCCGTAGCCGTGCCACGCCAACTCCTCCACCACCGGGGCGAGGGTCAAGGTCAACCAGGCCGGCAGCAGGCCAGCGGTGAAACTCAGTCCTCCTCGGAGCAGGAACTGATCGGTCGAGTAGCCGAGGGGGATGGACAGGGCCGTCGCCAAGAGGAGAGCGCCAGGCATGAGCAGGACCGCGAGGAGGCCGAACCTCACGGGGATCTCGCGGAGGTTGACCAAGCGATGGCGCAGGTCGCTCACCAGGACCGGATCTCGTCGGATCAGCGACCAGGCCACGGCCATGGGAGCCAGCAGACCGGCCATGCCCAGCACCGCGATGAGGAGATTGTTCGGGTGATCACTGCGGGAGAGATACCCGGCTGTGAACCACAGCACCCAAGGGATCGCGGTGCTGAGGAAGTAGAAACGAAGGGGGCGATCGTATCGGGCGACCAGTGGTGAACGAGCTGGCCCGCCCCCTGCCACGGTTGCGGTGGTGCTCACGGCATCCACGTTAGTCCTGTTGTCCGGCAACACTATTGGGGCCCCCCATGAGTCGACCCTGAGAAGGTGAGCCTCAGTTGGTGATGCTCACATTGGAGCCCGTCAGGGTGGCTCGGAACCCAGATTCGATCGGCGACACCTGGGTCAGGCGCATCCCGTCGGGGACACCCTGCACCGGCTGCCGGATCGACACCAGGCTGCGGGCGGCGGCACTGGCAACGGTGTCCAACCAGTCCGGCCCCTGGAGATCGATCGTCTTGGGTTCGATCACGAGGTCACCCTCGACGGCGCGGACCACGCCGGTCGCCTTGACCGGGATCTTCTGACCCAGCACCTCAATGGTCCGGGAGAGGCCCACCTGACCTGACCCTGCGGCATACAACTCCACTCCGTCGCCCACCTGCTTGGCGGCGGCCGCCCAGGGAAGGGTCACGTCGAGATCCAGTTTCTCGGCGTGGATTCCCTTGTCCGACACCCGGATCCCTGTGCCCTTGGCGGTCACGTCCTCGAAACCTCCGCCCGAGGTGAGGACCTCGCTGGAGCTCAGGTCGACGTCACCCAGCCAGGTCTCGTCCTTCTGGGGCGAGGCCGGCTTGCCGCTCGGCACGGGCGACGGCGAGACGCTGGGGGAGGCGGCTGGCGCGGACTCCGAGCGCACCGAGACCACGAGACCGACAATGGCCAGAGCGAAGATGACGAGACCGGCCAAGACCCCGAGGAAGAAATTGCGCACGCCTCACGATCGCATGCCGGGGCCACCCGCGAAGGCGCCCCGCGACGACGAAATCCGTCAGCGGAAGGCAGGGATCCCAGTGAGCGCCTGCCCGATCACGAGGGTGTGCATCTCCACGGTGCCCTCATAGGTGAGCACCGACTCGAGGTTGTTCGCGTGCCTCATGACAGGGAACTCACCGCTGATTCCGTTGGCGCCCAAGATGGTTCGCGCCGTCCGGCAGATCTCGATGGCCTTCGTGACGTTGTTGTACTTCGCCACCGAGACCTGCTCCGGACGCAGCCCGACCGAGTCCTTGACCCGCCCGAGGTGAAGGGACAGCAACAAGCCCAATTGGAGTTCGGTCGACATCTGCGCCAACTTGGCCTGGGTCAACTGGAAACTCGCGAGCGGCTTCCCGAACTGGGTGCGCTCGATCGAATACCGCCGAGCCACCTCCAGCGCCGTCCGGGCGGCACCCAGGCAGCCCCAGACGATCCCGTAGCGCGCTTCGGACAGGCACGACAGCGGCCCCTTGAGCCCGGTCACCTCGGGAAAGGCCGCATCGCCCGGCACGCGCACCTCGTCAAGGGTGAGCTCAGCGGTCACCGAGGCGCGCAGTGACAACTTGTGGTGGATCGCATGGGCGGCGAAACCTGGCGTATCCGTTGGCACCACGAAGCCCCGGATCCCACGACCCCCCGGCTCATCCGACGTGTTGGCCCAGATGACCGCGACCTCTGCGACGGTGCCATTGGTGATCCAGAGCTTGCCGCCGTTGATCACCCAGTCGTCCCCGTCACGACGAGCGCGCGTGCGCATCGACGCGGGATCGGATCCGTGGTCGGGCTCGGTGAGGCCGAAGCAGCCGATCGCCTCGCCGGCAGCCATCCGAGGCAGCCACTCCTGCTTCTGCGCCTCGCTGCCGAACATGTGGATCGCGCCCATCGCGAGCGACCCCTGCACGGACACGAGTGAGCGGATTCCCGAGTCCATGGCCTCGAGTTCCACGCTCGCCAAGCCATAGTCGACCGCCGACATCCCTGCGCAGCCGTAGCCCTCCAGATGCATCCCGAGCAGGCCCGCCTTGCCGAACTCCAGAGCCAACTCGCGGGCCGGCACCTCTCCGGCCTCGTACCACTGGGTGATGTGGTCCGCACACAGGTCGGTGACGACCTTGCGCACCATCGCGCGCACGTCCTTCTCCTCATCGGTCAACTGGAAGTCCAGATCGATGAGGTCGAGCGGCTCGGCATTGGGGCGGCGTGGGGGAGCGGTCTTCACGCCGCCGACGTTACGCCGGGCCGGGTTGGTCTGTCGCGTGGCCTCCCGGGTCGGGCACCTCGCCATCGTCCCCGTATGCCGTGGGCTGGCTTTCGCGCAATCGCTCGGCTCTGCGAGCGGGCAGGTAGGCGACCACCCCGAGCATGGACACCACACCGACCGTGAGCATGGCGAGGTGGATCGAGGCATGATCGGCAAGAAGGCCCGCCAGTGGTCCGGCAATGCCGAAGGCGAGGAAGGCGAACATCGAGTTGATCGAGAGGACGGTCGAGCGATTGCGGGCCTCGGCCTCGCGGTGGAGCAGGGCGGAGTGGGGCGGGCCGTTGAGTCCGTGCATCGTGTATGTGAAGAGATAGGCCGCGATCAGTTGCACGGGCGTGAGGGCGAGTCCCATGACGATGACGCCCAGGGCGTTGAGCCCGCGTCCGAGCATGGCCGCGCGCGCCACCCCCCACCGCTTCGAGAGCTGACCCGCGAGCCATGTCCCCAGGGCAAAGATGCCCCAACCGACCGAGGCCACCGGGCCCATGAGGGCACCCGCCGCCTGCGCGGACCCGAGCATTTCCTCCAGCCGCAAGGGCAGGAGGGACTCGAAGGCGACCATGCCGACCGACCAGCAGATCTCGGCCACGATGAGGCCGAGGAGCACCCTGTTGCGACCGAGGAGAAGCAGGCCGTCCTTGATGACCGTCGGCGCCTCCTTGACCGAGGCGAGGGCCCGTCGCTCCTGCTCGCCGGTCGCGATGGTCCGCGGTCGCTCCTTGAGCAGGGTGAGGGTGGCGACCAAGTGGACGATGTTGAGGGCCGCGAAGACGGCGACGGCGAGGTCGATGGCGGGGAAGGCCTTGATGGGGTGCCACCAGATGAGGGCTCCGGACAGGAGCGCCCCGGCCGCCATCCCGACGCCGAGCACGGTGCCCTGCTTGGAGAGTTCCTGGTCCACATCCGCGCCGGGTGCACTCTCGTGGACGGTGTCGACGAACCATGCCTCCAGTGGCCCCGAGTCCAACGCGCGAAAGGCACCCATGAGGGCTGCCGCCCCGACGAACTGCCAGAAGTTCTGCGCGAAGAGATAGGCCGCTCCGGTCACGACATTGATGCCGGCGGCCGCGACATAGACCGCACGCCGACCGAAGGCGTCGGCGAACCCGCTCGTCGGCAGCTCCAAGGCGAAACAGACGAACCCCGAGACGGCGGCGGCGGTCATGGCCTGCGCGATCGTCAGGCCGCGGTTGGTCATGATGAGGACGAAGATCCCGACGACGAAACCGACAGGGAACCAGCGGGTGAAGTTGAGCAGCAGGAAGACCCGGTAGGCCCGCTCGCTGGTCAGGGGAGCGGCCCTCATCGGCGCGGCACTCATCGGCGCGGCACCTGCTCCATGTCGACGGGGTAGTGGCACAGGTAGGTCGCGACGCGCTTGGCCTCCGGATTGCCCTGCCCGACCCGCCGGTAGCGACTGATCACTTCGTCGATCTCCGCGTTCATGGCCGTGAGTTGCTCGGGCGTGACGACGACCATGGTGTCGCCCATGCCAGCCGCATCGCCCCACGAGCGCGGCCAGGCGGGGCGCAGGTCGAGCCACCGGGAGAACTTGGTCGTGAAGTGCTGCAGCCAGTCCCGCTCCAGCCACCCGAAGGCGGCCTCGGCGTCCTCGTCACCCTCGAAGTCGCTCGGGTCGAAGACCGTGAAGTCCGCCGAGGCCGCCCAGACGCGGCGCTTGCCGTCGCCCTCACCGGTGTCGACGACCAGCCCGACCTCCTCCAGTTTGCGCAGGTGATAACTGGTGGCCCCCGAGTTGGTCCCCAGGACGCCCGCCAGCGCGGTGGCCGTGGCCGGCCCGCCGCTGCGGAGGGCGCCGACGAGGCGGGAGCGCAGGGGATGGGCGAGGACCTTCACGGAGGCGGGGTCGAGGCGCACATGGGACGGTTGCTCAGTCATGGATTGCACAATACCTTTGCACACTTTGTTTGCACAACTATTGTGCGTATGCCGTCCGCTCACCCATCCGTGCAGGTCAGGGGCGGTTTCCGGGTCGCCTTGAGGCGATTTGGGTCACTCTCGGCGCGACCGTAGACTTGAGAGGTTGTGTCGTGCGCCCCTGCCAAGGGGAGTGACCGCTTGTCGGGAGCACACGACATACGTGTCAATCCCACCCCTCACGTAAGGCAACCTCGTGAAGACCTACACCCCGAAGGCCGGCGACGCCGTCCGTCAGTGGCACGTCATCGACGCCACCGACGTCGTCCTCGGCCGCCTCGCGAGCCAGGCCGCTGTCCTGCTCCGTGGCAAGCACAAGCCGACCTACGCCCCGCACGTCGACATGGGCGACTTCGTCATCATCATCAACGCCGAGAAGGTCGCCCTCACCGGCGCGAAGCTCGAGCAGAAGCGGGCCTACCGCCACTCCGGCTTCCCGGGTGGCCTGAAGTCCCGCACCTATGTCGAGATGCTCGACCAGCACCCCGAGAAGGCCGTCGAGAAGGCGATCCGCGGGATGCTCCCCAAGAACTCCCTCGCCCGCCAGCAGCTGACCAAGCTCAAGGTCTACCGCGGCGCCGAGCACCCCCACGCTGCCCAGCAGCCCAAGCCCTTCGAGATCACCCAGGTGGCCCAGTGATGACCGAGAACACCATCATCGACATCGAGGCCGGCACCGACGCCGACGACATGGAGATCACCGAGTACACCTCGGAGAGCTCCGCTGACGCCGTCGCCGGCGAGCCCGCCCGCCGTCCGTCCGCCTCGGCTCCCGGTGCTGCCACCGGTCGTCGCAAGCAGGCCGTCGCCCGCGTGCGCATCGTGCCCGGCACGGGCGAGTGGACCATCAACGGTCGGACCCTCGAGTCCTACTTCCCGAACAAGGTGCACCAGCAGATCGTCAACGAGCCGCTCAAGGTGCTCGAGCTCGACGGCGCCTACGACGTGCTCGTGCGCGTCCACGGCGGTGGCCCCTCCGGCCAGGCCGGTGCCGTCCGCCTCGGTGTCGCCCGCTCGCTCAACGGTGTCGACGAGGAGCTGAACCGTCCCGCGCTCAAGAAGGCCGGCTTCCTCACCCGTGACGCCCGCGTGCCCGAGCGCAAGAAGGCCGGTCTCAAGAAGGCCCGCAAGGCCCCGCAGTACAGCAAGCGCTGATTCCTCCGCTGGCGCGGATGTCTCA
>Ga0209477_1000252_pt1 | contig 32175 bp, 31 predicted proteins | sample KloWWTupernatant_FD_187180 | JGI IMG/M metagenome (GOLD analysis project Ga0209477, IMG submission 187180) | Active sludge microbial communities from Klosterneuburg, Austria, studying microevolution and ecology of nitrifiers - Klosterneuburg... | ecosystem: Engineered > WWTP > Aerobic digester >...
CCTCCGCCGAGGACATGGCGAAGCTCCAGTCGGGTGTCTTGTCGCCGGTGCAGGAGGTGAAGATGCCGTGGTCCACCGCGAAGTCGTTGGGCCCGGTCTTGGCGATGATGTCGCCGGAGAAGTAGTAGTCCGGGTGGACGAAGGCGGTCGCCTGCCAGAACGTGCCGGTGCGCTGCTCGAGATCGAAGTCGAGCCGCTGGCCGGAGATCCGCTGCGGCCCCTGGTCGAACACCACGTCCCCCTCGGCCTGGACCGTCATCGTGTCGCGGTCGAGCGACAGCCGCTCGGCATGGACAATGACGTCGCGGAAGTGGATCTCCACGGCGCCCAGCGCGGTGACTTGGGCTTCGCCGAAGCTCTCGAGCTCGGCCGCCGACCCGGAGATCGTGCCGCCACCGCGCTCCTGCGGCACCTTGAGCTCGAACGTGATTCTGTCGGCTGCCGGCGCAGCTGCTGGCGCCGGAGCGCTGGCGGGCGCCGCTGCGGCCGGCGGCGTTGCTTGCGCTCGGGCGCCTGCAGGCAGCGCCACGAGCGCCAGGCCGAGCGCGGCAGCGGCTGCGAGCCAGGCGGACGGGGCGAGCACGGCGAGGGCGTTCCGGCCGCGGAAACGGCGCATCAGGCGAGCCGTTCGACCACCACAGCGGTCGCTTCGCCGCCGCCGATGCAGATGCCGGCGCAGCCCCGGCGAAGATCGCGCTCCTCGAGCGCAGCCAGGAGGGTGACGAGAATGCGCGCACCGGAGGCTCCGATCGGATGGCCGAGGGCCACGGCTCCACCGCGCACGTTCAGCTTCTCGTGCGCGATCCCCAGGTCCCGCATGCAGGCGAGCGCGACGACGGCGAACGCCTCGTTGATCTCGAACAGGTCGATGTCGGCCACCGTCAGCCCGGCGCGGTCGAGCGCCTTGCGGATCGCCGCTACCGGCGCGGTCGTGAACCACTCCGGCTTCTGGGCGTGCGACGCCTGCGAGACGAGCCGCGCGATCGGCTTGACGCCGAGCCGCTTGACCTCGTCACCGGTCGCGAGCACCAGCGCCGCCGCGCCGTCGTTGATCTTGCTGGCGTTGGCGGCGGTGACCGTGCCGTCCTTCTCGAACGCCGGCTTCAAGCCGGCCATCTTCTCGAGGTCGGACTTGCCGGGCTCTTCGTCGCGATCGATGACCGTCGTGCCCTTGCGCGAGACGATCTCGTAGGGCGCGATCTCGGAAGCGAAGAGTCCGCTCTCCTGCGCGGCGCGCGCCCGGGCATAACTCTCGCGCGAAAAGGCATCCTGCTCCTCCCGGGTCAGCTTGTACTCCCGGGCGCAGACTTCGGCGCAATTGCCCATGTGCTTGTCGCCGTAGGGATCCCACAGGCCGTCGTGCACCAGGGAGTCGATGAGCTTGCCGCCCCCGAGCCGCAGGCCGTCGCGAACTCCCGCCGCGAGATAGGGCGCCTGGCTCATGCTCTCCATGCCGCCGGCTGCCACCAGCGAAAAGTCGCCGCAGCGCAGGTCGTTCGCCGCCGACATGACGGCCCGCATGGCGGATCCACACACTTTGTTGAAGGTGATGGCGCCGGTCGACTCCGGACAGCCGGCACCGAGCGTCGCCTGCCGGGCTGGTGCCTGCCCGATTCCGGCCGCCAGCACACAACCCATGTAGACCTGCTGTAGATCGGCCGGAGCGACGCCGGCGCGCTCGATGGCGCCGGCAAGGGCGCGGGCGCCCAGCTTCGGCGCCGACTGGTCGCGAAAAACACCCTGGAAAGCGCCGATCGCGGTGCGCGCGCCGGCGAGGATGAACACTTCGTGCATCTTCCATGTCCTCCGGGACTTGCGGATTGCCTGGGGCGTCCTACAAGATCACCGCCGGGACGCCGGACAGCGCGCGAATGCTAACACAGGCGCTGCCACCCTCCCGCCCCATGAGAGCCCTCGGAATCGACTTCGGCGAACGCAGAATCGGGGTGGCTATTTCCGATCCGGAGGGCACCTACGCGCTGCCCAGCGAAACCCTCGCGCGCACCGACGATGCGAGCGCCCTGGCCGCTATCGCCGCGATCGCCCACCGCGAGCAGGTCGCCTGGATCGTCGTCGGCGAGCCCCTGCGCAGCGATGGCTCGGCCGGTCCGCCGGCCGTCCGGGCGCGGCGCTTCGCCGCCCGGCTGGGCGCCCTCTGCGGCCTGCCCGTCGAGACCATCGACGAGACCCTGACCAGTCGCGAGGCCGACCATCGCCTGCGCGAGGCCGGCGTCGCGCCGGAGAAACGCCGCGAGCGCCGGGATGCGCTCGCCGCCCAGCTGCTCCTGCAGGAGGCGCTCGACCGCCGGCGGACCCGACCGGCATGACGGCGCCCGCGACAGCCGGGGCCGCACCGGCGAAGCGCGGCTGCTTCGCGCGGCTCTTGCGCCTGTTCGGCTGCCTCTTTCTCCTCGGTCTCCTCGCCGCGGGCGCCGTCGCCGGTTGGGGGTGGCGGGAGCTGCACCGCCCGCAGAGCGGCCCGCGCGGCGGCGGCAGCGCTCTCTTCGTCGTCTCGCCGGGAGAAAGCGCTGGCGGCATCCTCCGCCGGCTCGAGGGCGAAGGGCGGATCGGCCCGGCGCTGCTCGCTCGCGCCTGGCTGCGCTGGGCTCGCGGAGCCCCGCACCTCAAGGCGGGCGAGTATGAGCTTCCCGCCGGAATGTCGACGATCGAGATCCTTGGCAAGCTCGAGCGCGGCGAGATCCGTACGATCGCCGTCACGCTCGTCGAGGGGCTCGACGTCGACGAGAGCGCCGCGGCTCTGGCCGCAGCCGGTCTCGGCGACGCCGCCCGGCTGCGCGCCGAGTTCGCCAACCCGGGGCGCATCGCCGATCTCGACGCGGCGGCCGCGCATCTCGAGGGCTATCTCTTTCCCGACACCTATCGCTTCGCGCCGGGGACGTCCGAGCGCGAGATCGCCGACACCCTCGTCGCCGCCTTTCGCCGCCAGTTCGACTCCCGCGTCCGCCCGCTGCGCGCGGCGGGGGATTCGCGACCGCTGCGCGAGCTGGTGATCCTCGCCAGCCTGGTCGAGAAGGAGGCGAAGCTCGATGCCGAAAGGCCGCTCATCGCCGCGGTATACGCCAACCGGCTGCGTCTCGGCATCGGCCTCTATGCCGATCCGACGATCATTCACGCCTTGAAGCTCCTCGGCCGCTGGAACGGCAATCTGACGAAGAGCGACCTGCGCATGGAGTCGCCGTGGAACACCTATCGCGTTGCCGGTCTGCCACCCGGCCCGATCTGCTCCCCCGGCCTCGCCAGCCTCCAGGCCGCGGCGCGACCGGCCGACGTCTCCTATATCTACTTCGTCAGCCGCAACGACGGCAGCCATGTCTTCGCCGACTCCCTGGCGGAGCACAACCGCAACGTCGAACGCTGGCAGAAGCGGCCGTGGCGTGCCCGCGCGGCCGGGCGCTGATTCCCACCCGCTGGCGCCCGCGCTGCGCCAAGGCCGCGGGAAGTTCGAGATTGACAGTTCCCGCGATCCGCTGTGGAATAGCCCACAGCAGCTCATCGATAACAGGGTCCTGCCTGACACGGCGCTCGCGCGAGCGCCGTGGCGCCGGGCCTAGGGGGCGGAATGAACACACGCGACCAGTTCGGCAACTACCTTCTCCTCAAGAAGCTCTCGGAGGATGCTCTGGGCGAGACGTTTCGCGCCGGCAAACTCGGCAAGCAGGGAGTCGAGAGGGTCATTCTTCTGCGCATTTTCAACGGCCAGGGCCTCGACGGCGAGCGCCTCGCCCAGCGCATCCAGTCGCGCGCCCCGCTGCAGCAGGCGCTGAAGAGTCCGAACCTCGCCCTCGGCCTCGATCTCGGCCAGGTGCGCGGTGTGCCCTACGTCGCCTATGACTACATCTCGGGCAAGACGCTGGCTCAGCTGCTCGAGCAGGCGGCGAAGAAGCACTCGCCGATCCCGCTCGACCATGCGCTGCTGATGACCGAGCGCATCGCGCTCGGTCTCGCCGTGGCCTACGAGACGCGCATCGGCGACGAGCGCGTCCAGCACGGATTCCTCACCCCCCAGCTCGTCATCGTGTCGAACGAAGGCGAGCTGCGCCTGCTCGGCTTCGAAGCCTCCAGCGGCCTGCGCGAGGCCGCGAACCACCCTCTGATCAAGCAGTCCGCCGGCCGCTACCTCGCACCCGAAGTGCTGGCTGGCGCTCCGCCGGCGAAGTCGGACGACGTCTACTCGCTCGGCGCCATTCTCTTCGAGCTGCTGACCGGGCGCGCCCTGCCAGTCTCCACTGCCGGCGGCCAGGCGGCGCTCGTCGACCAGGCGGTCATCGCCGCCGACGGCGGCAATCTCCACCCCGAGCTGGCCAATCTCCTCAAGCGCAGCCTCGTGCCGCGCGAGCAGCGGATCGGTGACGCCGTCACCTGGCACAAGACCCTGGCCAAGATGATGTTCGAGGGGCAGTACAACCCGACCACGTTCAACCTCGCCTTCTTCATGCACAATCTCTTCCGCGAGGAGATCGAGCGCGAAACGCAGGAGCTGGAGGTCGAGAAGACCACGGCGATTCCGATCGTCGCCGCCGCGGCCGCTGCCGCGGCGCCAGCTCCCAAGGCGCAGGCGCCTTCGTTCGGGCAGAGCGGCGGCGCCCCGGCGCGCGAGAGCGCCGCTCGCGATGAGACCCTCTCCGGGCGTGAACGCCAGGGCGGTGAGAGCAAGCCGGCGAAGAACAACACGATGATGATCGCCGCCGGAGTCGGCGCGCTCGTCGTCCTGGGCGGAATCGGTTACATGATGTTCGGCCGCGGCTCCGCGCCTTCCTCCCCCGCCACTGACGCCCCGCTCACCGCGGCACCGGCCGATACCGCCCCGGCGCCGAGCGGACCGACGCCGGAGGAGATCCAGGCGCAGATTCAGAAGATCGTCGACGACAAGATCAAAAGCTCTTCGGCTCAGTACGAGGATCAGTTGAAGACGCTGCAGAAGCAGCTCGACGACGCCAAGAAGGCCCAGGAGCAGCGCGCCGCAGCGGCCGTTCCTGCTCCGCGGCCGGTCACGCCGGCTTCGGTCCCCCCGCCTTCGGCGCCAGCGACGGCCGCGGCGCCTCCGCCGACGACGGCGCCGGCCGAGACTGCGGCAGCCACGGCGCCCGCTTCCACCCCGCCGGCTCCCGAGGCCAAGCCAGCAGTCCCGGCCGAGACCCGGGCCGAGGCTCCCGCGCGGCCCGCCACGGACGGAACGGTCCGGCAGGGCGATCTGGTGACGATGGGGGCCGGCGTCGCTCCGCCGAAGGTCGTTCGCCGGGCGAGCCTGCGCTACCCGCCGCTCGCCCAGCGGATGAAGAAGGAGGCGACCGTCACGGTGCGGGTACTGGTGGACGAAACGGGGCGGGCCGCCGACGTGCAGGCGACCGGCAGCTCGGCGGGCTTCGGCATGGACGAAGCGGCGCTCGACTACGCCCGCGGCTGCGCCTTCACACCGGCAACCAAGAACGGCGTCGCGGTGCGGATGTGGATGGACCTCAAGGTCGCCTTCAATCTCACCGGCAACAACTGAGCCTTCGCGACCGGAGGCGCTCGCAGAAGCCGCCGGATCGCGGCCGGCGCAGCAGCTACAGCAGGCAAACAGAAAGAGGCGCCCGTGAAGGCGCCTCTTTCTGTCTGCGGCGGGGAGCTTCTTCTTACAGGTCGGCGGCCTTGATGCTCGCCACGAGCTGCTGCACGACCGGCTTCATGACCTTGTCGAACTGGCGATCGTCGTAGTCGACGCCGCCTCCGAAGCCGCCGATGCTGAGCTTGAACTTGGAGTCCTCGCCGCGCGCTTCGTCGGCCCAGAGGATCTCGCCGGTGGTGGTGTCGATGATCCGCGCGTTGGCGGCGGCGGTGAAGGTCTTCTTGCCGCCGGAGAAGCCCGGTAGACCACCGACGCTGGGGGCGTGCGCCGAAGTGCCCTGCGCGCCGTACTCGGTCACCGCGCCGGTCAAGAAGTACTGCACGCCGAGGAGCTTCCCGGCCTTGACCGCAGTCTTGGGATCGACGTCGCCGGCGAGCGACAGATTCTTCTCCTGCATGAGCGCCGCGAGCTGCTCACGGTCGATGACCCGGAACTTGCCGCTCTTGACGAGCTCCGTGACGAACACGTCCTGCATCGCCGCGGCGCCGCCGTTGTACCACCACTGACCGTCCGCCTTGTTCTTGAACTCGAGCACCGCGATGCGGGGCTTCGTGTTGTCCGCCGCCTGCACCTGAACCGGCGCGACCAACAACAGCAATGCCAAGACCGTCGTCCATCCGATGATGCGCTTCATGGTGAGCCCTCCTGGGGTTGATGGGGGATTCTATTGTTGTATTACGGCAATCATCAACGCAGGGTGCCAGGGCCCGGCGGCCTTCCCTTCCGCCGGGCCGGCCAGCGGGAAATCTACTCCTGCCGGGCCGCGTATTCCTGCGCGTCGACGACGCAGATCGCAGCCATGTTGACGATGTCCGACACCTCCACACCCCTTTGCAAGACATGGACCGGCCTCGCCATCCCCAGCAGGATCGGGCCGATCGCTTCGGCCCCCGCCAGCCGCCAGATCAGCTTGTAGGCGGTATTGGCCGAGTTGAGCTCGGGGAAGATCAGGACGTTTGCCGGCCCGCCGAGGCGCGCCCAGGGGTAGGTTTCCTGGAGCACCGAGGCCATGACCGCCGTGTCCGCCTGCATCTCGCCTTCGATCGCCAGCTCCGGGGCGCGTTCGCGGACGATCTCCACCGCTCGGCGGGCTTTCTTCGCCGAGGGGTGGGAATTGGAGCCGAAGTTCGAAAACGACAGCATCGCCACCCGCGGCTCGACGTCGAATCGGCGGGCGAACTCCGCGGTCAGCAGCGCGATCTCCGCCAGCGTCTCGGCGTCGGGATCGATATTGACCGTGGTGTCGGCGAAGAAGAACATCCGGTCCTTGAGGATCAGGATGTAGGCGCCGGCGACCCGCTTCACCCCCGGTCGCGTGTGGATCACCTGGAGGGCCGGCCGGATGGTGTCGGCATATTCGTAGGTGAGACCCGAGATGAGCCCGTCCGCGTCTCCTTCCGCCACCATCATGCTGCCGAAGTAGTTGCGCGAGCGCATCCGCTTGTAGCCGTCCTCGAGGGTCACGCCCTCACGCCGCCGCTGCTCGTGGAAGCGCTGGGCGTAGCGCTCGTACTGCGGCGCGCTCTCGTTGTGGACGATGGTGATCCTGTCCTCCGGTAGTCCGAGCTCGGCGAGCTTCGAAGCGATGCGCTCGCGGCGGGCGAGCAGGATCGGATGGGCAATCCCCTGGTCGACGAGGATCTTCGCCGCGCGCAGGATCTTGTCCTCCTCACCCTCCGGGAAGACGATCCGCTTCGGATCGTCCTTCGCGCGATCGACGACCACGCGCATGAGCTCCAGGCGGCGCGAGACGAGATGCTCGAGCCGATGCTGATACTCCTCCACCTCGCCCACCGAAACGCGCGCGATGCCGCTCTCTTCGGCCGCCTTCGCCACCGCAGGCGCCACAGTCAGCAGAACGCGATAGTCGAACGGCTTGGGAATGAGGTAGTCGCGCCCGAACTTGAGCGACTTCAGGCCGTAGGCCTTGAGGACAGAGTCCGGAACGTCCTCGCGCGCGAGGGTGGCCAGCGCCCGCGTCGCTGCGAGCTTCATCGCCGTGTTGATGTCCGAGGCGCGGGCGTCCAGGGCGCCGCGGAAGAGGAAGGGGAAACCGAGGACGTTGTTCACCTGGTTGGGGTAGTCGCTGCGACCGGTGGCGACGATGGCGTCGGGGCGTGCCGCGAGCGCCTCGTCGTAGCCGATCTCCGGCGTCGGATTCGCCATGGCGAAGATGATCGGGTTCGGCGCCATCTTGACGAGCATGGCGGGAGTGACCGCGCCGGCGACCGACAAGCCGACGAGCACGTCTGCGCCGACCAGCGCCTCTTCGAGCGTCCGGGCCGGGGTGTCGGCGGCGAACTCCATCTTCTGCGCGTCGTTGTCCCCCGGCCGGCCGCGATAGATCACGCCCTTGCGGTCGCAGAGGATGATGTTCTCCTTGCGGATGCCGAGCTCGAGGTAGAGGCGAAGGCAACCGAAGGCCGCGGCTCCGGCACCGGAGAGCACCAGTTTGACCGCTTCGATTTTCTTGCCGGCGACCTCGAGGGCGTTGACGAGCGCTGCGCCGGAGATGATCGCCGTGCCGTGCTGGTCGTCGTGGAAGACCGGGATGTTCATCTCCGCCTTGAGGCGGCGCTCGATCTCGAAGCACTCGGGAGCCTTGATGTCCTCGAGGTTGATGCCGCCGAAGGTCGGCTCGAGGAGCTTCACCGCGCGGATGAACTCTTCGGGGTCCTCCGTCGCGACTTCGATGTCGAAGACGTCGATGCCGGCAAAGCGCTTGAAGAGGACGCCCTTGCCTTCCATCACCGGCTTGCCCGCAAGGGCGCCGATATTGCCCAGTCCGAGGACGGCGGTGCCGTTGGAGATGACCGCGACGAGGTTTCCCTTGGCGGTGTACTCGTAGGCGAGGAGTGGGTCCTTGGCGATCTCGAGGCAGGGCTCGGCGACGCCGGGGGTGTAGGCCAGTGAGAGGTCGCGCTGCGTCGCCGTCGGTTTCGACGGCAGGACCTCGATCTTCCCCTTGGGGGAGCGGGAGTGATACTCGAGCGCTTCGTCGCGCGTGATCTTGATCATGGTGCCTGCCAGTTTACTCCCCTGCACAACCTCCTTCCGGGCAGGTCCCCGCCGGAGAGCTGGAGCGGGCCAGGTCGCGGTAGGGTTGCAGCGCAAGGGGAGGAAGCCGATGATCGTGCGCAGGACACCTCTGGGCAGCCGGCATGTGACGCAAGCCGATCACGCCCGCTTCGGCGCCGATCTGTTGCGCCTGTTCCGCCTGCCCGAACTTGCCGGGCACCCGCGGCGGGAACTTCTGCTGCGGGCTGTGGGCGAGCACGACAATGGCTGGTGGGAGGCCGACGCCGCGCCCTACCGGGCGGCCGACGGCAGGGCGGCGCTCGATTTCCGGGATGTTCCGGGAGAGGCGCGGCGCGAGATCTGGCGGCGGGGGATCGAGCGCTTCGCAGACGAGGGCCCGCACCTCGCCGCCCTGGTGGCGACCCATGCGCTGCGCCTTTCAGATCGCTTCTGCGACGAGCCAGCCTGGAGCGCGTTCCGGGCCGGCGCCAGCGCCCGCCGGGATGAGCTGCTGGAGAGCGCCGGCATCGAGCTCGCCGCCGTGGCCGCCGACGACCGCTGGCTCGACCTCGCCGACGGATTGTCGCTCGCGGTGTGCACCGGTGAGACGGGCTTCTTCGCGTTTCCCGGCTGGCAGATCGCCCTGCGCGAGCGCTCGCCGGAGGGCGAAGTCGAGCTGGGCCTCGCGCCCTTCCCGCTCGCCGGGGCGACCCGCTTCGAGCTCTCCTGCCGCGTGTTGGCGCCCGGGACGTACGAGTCGGACGCTGCCATCGGCTTCGCCCTGGCGACCTCCCCGTGGCAGCGTCTGGGCGTGCGCTGCGCGCCGCTCTGACCTTCCCTTCCCCTGCCGGTCAGTCGCCGCTGCCGTTGGCGTAGGACTCCAGCAGCCCGCACTTGGTGCAGCGCCAGCTCTGGATCGGCAGCTTCCGGCGGCCGCGCATCTTGAGAACCCGCAGAAACCAGAACTCCGGGGCTCCTTCGGCCCAATGGCCGACCCGCACTGCGTTGTGGGAGCAGTCGAGAAGGAACCCCTCCTTCTGGAGACTGCCGCACTTGCTGCACCGTCTGTCGCTCATGTCGTCTCTTCCTTGTCTCGCCCTGCGGGGGGCGCGGCTACGGCCGCGCGCCGTTCCCGGCCCGCGTCGCGCAGCGCGCGGCGCAGGAGGTACTCGATCTGCGCGTTCAGGCTCCGCAGCTCGTCCGCGGCCCACTGTTCGAGGCCGGCATGGAGCTCGCGGTCGAGGCGGAGCAGGAACGGCTTGCGATCGCTCAGGGCGCCGCCGTCAACCGTTGTAGAGCGTCCCGGTGTTGACCACCGGCGTCGCAGCGCGCTCGCTGCACAGAACGACGAGGAGGTTCGAGACCATCGCGGCCTTGCGCTCCTCGTCGAGGGCGACGATCCCCTTCTGCGAAAGGCGCTCGAGCGCCATCTCGACCATGCCGACGGCGCCCTCGACGATCTTCTGCCGCGCGGCGATGATCGCCGTCGCCTGCTGGCGCTGCAGCATCGCCTGGGCGATCTCCGGCGCGTAGGCAAGATGAGTGATCCGCGCCTCCTGGACATCGACTCCGGCCTGGACCAGGCGGTCATGGATCTCCCGCCGCAGCTGGTCGGCGACCTCGATCGTGTTGCCGCGGAGCGACTTGTCCTGCTCCGTGTGCGAGTCGTAGGTGTATTGCGTCGCCAGGTTGCGCAGCGCCGACTCCGACTGCACGTGGACGAAGTCCTCGTAGTTGTCCACCAGAAAGACGGCGTCGAAGGTGTCGATGACCCGCCAGACGACGACGGCGGCGATCTCGACCGGGTTGCCGTCGGCGTCGTTGACCTTGAGATGGGCGGTCTCGAAGTTGCGTACCCGCAGCGAAATCGCCCGCTTGGTCATGAAGGGATTCGCCCAGCGCAGCCCGCCGCGGCGCTCGCTCCCGCGATAGGCACCGAAGAGGGTCAGGACGCGGCCCTGGTTCGGTTCGACCATGAAGAGACCGAGGAGCAGGAAGAGTGCCGTCACCGCCCCGACCATTCCCGCCACGATCTGGCCTGGCTCCCCGCCTCTGGCCCCGAAGATCACCGCCACCACGCTGCCGCCCAACGCTCCCAGGAGCAACAGGAGCATCACCAGGCCATTCCAAGTCGTCGCTTGCCGTTCTTTCATCGCGCCCTCCTAGGCTAGCGGAATGATATCACTTCGCTAGCTCCCGTCAAGGGGCCTGGCGCGATCGGTCCGGGCAGAAAAAATCGAGCCCGCCGTCGCCCCGGGGATGACCGGGGCAAGAGCGGGCCGACAGGAAGTGCGAGGAGGGTCTTCGGAAGTCTTGGGTGACTACTCGGCGCGAAGGTCGTCGAAGACGATTCCGAGATTCTGGGCGCCGTTGTTCCTGCAGAGGTCCATGAAATCGACCACCTTCTCGTAGGAGAGCTCGCCGTCGGCGGCGAAGAAGGCCAGTTTCTTCTCGCGACCAGTCATCGCCGTCTTCAGGCGCTCGGCGAACCGGATCCGCGGGACCTCCTCCTTGTTGATGAAGGTCTTACCCTCGGCGTCCATCCGGATGATGATTTGCTCGCTGCTCGGAGGCGGCGGCTGGGACGACTTGACCTCCGGCGGGGTCTCCACCTCGTAGCCCACCTGCAGCATGGGCTGGATCACCATGAAGATGATGAGCAGCACGAGCACGACGTCCACCAGGGGCGTGACGTTGATCTCGCTCTTGATGCCTCCACCGCCACCTACGTTCATACTCATCGACCTGTCCTCCGGTGCGCCCTGTTGACTACTTGGCTGCCGTTTCGCGCTTGTCCGTCACCAGCCCGACGCCGTCGAACCCGGCTTCGTTGACGGTCTGCATGATGCGGCGGACTTCCTTGTACTTCAGCGCCTTGTCTGCCTTGATGACCAGCGTCTTCTCGGGCGACTGCTGATGCAGGTCCTTGAAGTAGGTGGCCAGATTCTGGTCGGGGATCCACACCCCGTCGATCACGACTTCGGCGCGCGAGGTCATCGAGATCGTCTTCTGCTTCGCCCCCTCCGGCATCTTCGGGGGCATGTTCGTCTGCGGCAGGTTGACGTCGGCGCCGGCGCGCAGCAGTGGCGTGACCACCATGAAGATGATCAACATCACCAGACAGACATCGACGAGCGGCGTGACGTTGATATCCGCCTTGACGTCGTTCTCGCTCGAACCCGGGATGTTAAACGCGGACCCCAACTGCATCGCTGCCTCCGTGCTTCTTGATGAAGAAGTCGACGAGCTCGGACGAGGAGTTCGACATCTCGACGCTGAAGCGCTCCAGGACGTTCGTGAAGTAGTTGAACATCCAGGCCGCCGGAATGGCGACGAAGAGGCCGAGCGCCGTCGTCACCAGGGCTTCGGCGATACCGCCGGAGACGGCCGCGATGCCGCCGGCACCGGTGGACATGCCGCGGAAGGCGTTGATGATGCCGACGACGGTGCCGAAGAGACCGATGAACGGCGCGGTGGTGGCGATCGTCGCCAGGGCGCCGACGCCCTTCTTGAAGTCCGAGTAGGTGATCAGCGTCTCGCGCTCGATCGCGCGGCGGGCTGCCTCGACCAGGTCACTGCCCGAGAGACCCGAAGAACGGACCGTGTCGAGCTGGAATTCGATCAGACCTGCCCGCGTGACGCGCGCCAGGTGGCTGGCGGGGTACTTCTTCGCCACGTCGACCGCCTGCTGAATCTGATCCTTGGCCAAGGCCGCGGTGGCCTGCTTGGCGAAGTCGAGCGACTGGCTCTTGGCCTTCTTGAAGAACAGATAGCGCTCGAGCGTCACGTACAGCGAGTAGACGGAGAGAAAAATGAGCATGATCACCACGCCCTTGGCGATCCACGTCATTTGCTCCCACAGATGCATCGGGCTAAATTCCATAGCTCCTCTCCTCTTCCTGTTTCAGTTCGGTTTTATTGCAGTCGGAAGTTGACCGTCAGCGAGTAGTAGACGCTCACAGGCCGCCCATTCAACGTCGCCGGCTTGAAGCGCCAGCTCTTGACCGCGTCCACCGCCGACTGGTCGAGACCCATCGGCAGGCCCTTCAGGACACGGACGTTGGTCACCTTGCCCTCTTTGTCGATAATCGCCTCGACGATCACCACGCCCTGAATACGCGCTTTGCGCGCGAGCTCCGTGTAGGCCGGCTGGGCTCCACCGAGACGCACCGGCTTGCTGATCTCGCCGCCGACGCGCAGGATTTCCTCGCCCACGCTCTCCACCACGCCACCGACCTGGCCGCCCGCGACGCCACCCTCGACACCGCCCTCGACGCCGCCTTCGGTGCCTTCGCCTTCGGAAGCGACCTCGGTGGAGGGCTCGGGAATGTCCTCTGGCACGCTCACGGGCTGAACGATCTCGGCCTGCACCTGCTGCACGACCACCGGCTTCGGTGCTACCGGCTTGGGAGCGGCCGGCGGCGGGGGCGGCGGCGGCGGCGGCGGCGGCGCCGAGGCCTGGAAGAACGTGACCTGGATCGGCGGCTCGTCCACCGGGTCGATCGTCCAGTACTGCACGGCGAGCACCGTGCCGATCAGGACCACGTGCATCAACAACGCCATCTGGATGATCAGCGCCCGGTTCTTTGGCGCCTTGCGCTTCTGCGATTCGATCAGTGCAGTTTCGAACATGGGCTCTCCCGTCGCCTCAGGAAGCGGCGGCCGCCTGCGCCTTGCGCGCGGCGACGATGGCTTTGGCCTTATCCTGGTAGATGACTGCTTCGGCGATCAACTCCTGCTGCTTCACGGGATCGACCTCGAGCTTCGCCTTCTCGCGCAGAATCAGGTTCAGATAGACCAGCGAGTCGAATGAATCCGGGGTCATCGCGACCGACTTACGCAGCGCCTCGATGCCGGCGTCGACGATCACCCCGCGCTGCTCGGGACTCAACATCGGATCGTGGTAGGCCTTGTCCCAGGCGGCGACACCGACCGAGTAGTGAGAGATTCCGTCGGCGCGTGCGCCGAGGCTCTTGACGTAGGCGAGCGCCTCGTCGAGCTTGCCGGCGCGTATGAGCACCGTCACGATCGCCTGGTTGTTGTCCTTGTCGTTAGGGTTCTTCGCCGACCGGGCCCGCAGCCGCTTCAGGGCGTCGTCGAAGCGCTCCGAGCTCATCAGGATCGTCAGGATGTAGTCCTGCACCTTGGCGTCTTCGGGATAGGCCTGGGCGAACTTCTCGAAAGCCTCCAGAGCCTCTTCCGCGTAGGCGAGATTCGATTTCGAGGTGTCCCCCGGCCGGTAGACCGCCATCGCCGCCAGACCGACGGAGCGCCAGACCTGCGTCGCCGCAGGATCGAGCTCCAAGCCGCGCTTGTAGTACTTGATGGCGTCGCGGTAGTTCTCAGTCTTGTAGGAGGAATTGCCCTGCTTGAACTCTACGCGGGCCTGCACCTTGCCGCACCCGGCGAGGACGGTGCACAGCGCAAGGGGAAGCAGAAAAGCTCTGAGCCGGTCGGTTGCCATGTTGGAGTTCGTCCAGATGCGAGATGGTTGCCGGTGTTTGACGTGCGCGCATTCTGTGGCAACCCCGCACTCGTTCGCAAGGGGCGCCACGGCAAAGCTCCCGCGTATGATGATTTCGTGCCGAGACCATTTCGACTCTCCCTGTCGCTGCGGGGCCCTGCCCTGGCCACCTTCGCGCTCACCGCTGCCCTTTGGGGCGAAGCTGGCGCTGCGCAGCCACTCGGTGCGCGTCGCGCTGAACTCCCGGCGGCGCTGCAGATCGCCGGACCGGCGTTCGGCGTGAGTCTCGAGATCGAGGTGCTCGACCTGCCGCGGGCGACTGCGGAGAAAGCGTTGCAGGCTGCCTGGGATGTCGTCGTGCAGGCCGAGCGCGAGCTCGCAGGACTCGCCTCCCCCGCCCGAACGGGCAGGGTGACCCTGTCGGCCGATCTGTTCGCTCTCGTCTCGCGGGCGAGCTCCTTCTGCACCTGGAGCGATGGCGCCTGCGGCCCGACCGGCGGCGCGGTCTACCGTCTCTGGGCCGAAGGGGCCGCGGGCGGCGCGCTGCCCACCCCGGATCGCCTCGAAGCTGCGGCGGCGTCGACCAAGTGCTCCCGCCTGACGCTGGTCGCCGAAACCCGCCAGGTCGAACTGGCGGCAGGCAGCGAGCTCGACCTGCGCGGGTTCGCCCGCGGCTGGGCAGTGGATCTCGCTGTTCGCAGCCTCGTCGAGGCGGGCGCCGGGAACCTCAGGGTGACGCTCGGGCCGGTCACCCGCGGCGTCGGCAGCGGACCGGCTGGCGCCGGTTGGCCGATCGCGCTGCCAACGCTCTCTGCCTCCGGCAATCCCGCCAGCCGCGTCCTCTTGCTGGACCAGGCGATCGCGGTCGCCGATCCGGCGCTCGCCACCTTCACCATCGCCGGCGAGCGCATTCTCCCCGCCTTCGATCTGCGCAGCGGTCGCCCGGCGACTGGCGTCTCGAGCGTCGTTGCCGTCACCACGCTCGCCGCCGACGCCGAGCCGCTCGCTCTCGCCATGAGCGTGCTCGGCGCCAACGGCGGGCAACTGCGACTCGGGTCGCTGCGACCGAAGCCCTCCGTCCTCTGGCTCCTGGGCGCCGGTGACACAGCGGTCGTCGCCTCGTCGAACTGGTCCGCGGTCCGCAAGCCGTGACGCTACCCGTCGTCGTCCTCGTCCGTCCGCAGCAGGAGGGCAACATCGGCGCAGTCGCCCGCGCGATGGCCAACATGGGCCTCACCGAGCTCCGGCTGGTCGAGCCGGCGCCGGAGCTCGGCGACACCGCCTTTGCCTTCGCCATGCACGCGCACTCGATCCTGCTCGCGGCGCAACGGTATGCGAGTCTCGCGGCGGCGCTCGCTGATTGCGGGTACGTGGTCGCGACCGCCTCGATGCGCGATCGGCTCTGGCCGCACGCGGTCGTCGCGCCGCGGGCACTGCCGGAACATCTCGCGGCGCACGCCGCTGACGCTCGTGTCGCCTTGGTCTTCGGTGCCGAGGTCTCGGGACTGACGAGCGACGAGCTGGCGCACGCGAGCGTCCTGGTGAGCATTCCAGCAGCCCCCGCCAACCCGACCCTGAACCTGGCGCAGGCCGTTCTGCTCGTGGCCTACGAGCTCTACGTGGCGCGCGGCACGCCGGGCGCGATCGCGATCGCGCCAGTGTCTCGCGCCACGGTCTTCCAGATCGAGCATCTGTTCGGCCGGCTGCAGGAGCTGCTCTCCGCCGTCGGGTTCGCCCGCGACACGACCATTCGGCGGGTGGCCCGGGACCTTCGCCAGCTCCTCGCCCGGGCCGAGTTGTCCGAGCGCGAGGCGGCGCTACTCTCGGGCCTGCTGCGGCGCACCGGAAACGCGCTGGCGCGCGGTCGCAAGGCACCGCCGGCCTGAGTCCCGGATGATAGAGTCCGCGCCATGCAGACCTTGGCGCCCGACCTCAAATCGACCGTCGCGACGAGCCTCGCGCAGGCGCCGATCATCGCCGTCGTCCGCCACCAGGATCGCGCCGTCGCAACCGGCCAGGCGCTGGCTTTCATGCGCCACGGGCTGGAGATGATCGAAGTCACCTTTACCGTCCCGGGCGCCACCGAACTGGTCCGCGAGTTGCTCGCTCTGCGCCCGGCGGGCTCGGCGATCCGTATCGGAATGGGCACGGTGACGACGGCGGCGCGGGCACGCGAGGCGGTCGCCGCAGGAAGCGAGTTCATCGTCACTCCGAACGTCAGCGCCGCCGTCGCCGGAATCGCCCGTGAGCACGGTCTCTTTCTCTGCATGGGAGGGCTCACCCCCTCGGAGCTCGTGGCCGCCCACGAGCTGGGCGCCGACTTGCTCAAGGTCTACCCGCTGCCACCAGTCGGCGGCCCGGCCTACCTTTCGGTGGTCCGCCAACCGCTCGGCGATCTGGCGCCGATGCTCGCCGGCGGCGGCTTCGGGATCGAGGAGATCCCGGCCTACCGCGCCGCAGGCGCGGTCGCCTTCGGCATCGGAGCGCCGCTCGTGGGCGCCGACGATTCCGTCACCTCGCGCAACATCCAACGCGCTCTGACACTCGCGCGCGGTGGACAATGAACCAGCCAGAGTCCAAGGACGGTCCGTCATGACTGAAGCGCGCGAAACGCGCTCGACGCAGATCAGCTTCGACGCCACGCCGGAGATCTTCGCCACCGACTCCGCAGGGGCCTTTGCTTTTCCGATGTCGGTCGCGGCGGAAAAGATGATCGATACGGCGCCCTACGACGAGATCCGTTTCGTCTTCTCCGTCTGGCACCCGTCGGGCCAGAAAGTCATCGATCTCGACCGCGCCTATCTCGAGCTGCAGGGCTCCTTCGACCCCGAAGACGAGCACTGGATCAAGCTGGCGGAGATCGAACCGGTGGTGGCGCCCTACGGCGCCGGCGACACCTTCGACGGCTGGATCGTCTTGCCGGTGATGGCCGGCAAGAGCTCCTATTCCCTGGTCGGCAACGGCTTCGAGCCGCGCTCCCGTTTGCAGATCCGCGCCATCGCCTACCTGGTCGCCTGAACCGCACGGTCCCCGCGAGCGCCGACACCGATGCGACATCTCGAACTGCTCTCCCGGCTGGCCCAGGGCAACGCGCAGAAGATCGTGATGCTGGTTCTCGACGGCGTCGGCGACCTCGCCACCCCCGCCCAGCCGCTCTCCGCGCTGCAGAAAGCGCGCACGCCGCACCTCGACGCCCTGGCGGCGCGCTCGTCGCTCGGCCGGATCGTGCCGGTCGCCACCGGCATCACCCCCGGCAGCGGGCCGGGGCATCTGGCACTCTTCGGCTACGATCCGCGCGAGCCCCAATTCGACATCGGACGCGGCATCCTCGAGGCGCTCGGGCTCGGGCTCACCCTCGCCCCAGGCGACGTAGCGGCGCGCGGCAACTTCGCCACTGCCGATGCCCGGGGAATGCTCACCGATCGCCGCGCCGGCCGCATCCCGACCGCGGAATGCGTTCGTGTCTGCGAAAAGCTCAACTGCGCCCTGGAGGCCATCACCGACGCCAGCGTGCGCGTGGTGCCGGGCGAGGCTCATCGCTTCGTGCTCCTGCTCTCCGGCGAAGGACTGGGAGCCGCCATCGAGGACACCGACCCGCAGCATCTGGGCGTGCCACCGCTCGCTGCGAGCGAGTCGGCCGCCGGCGGAGCGCGGGCGGCGGCGCTGGTGCGTCGCGCGGTGGCGCTGATGGAGAGCGCGATCGCCGACGAGCCCAAGGCCAACCGCGTGCTGTTGCGCGGCTTTTCGCAGCTCCCTCATCTGCCGCAATTGCCGGCGCTCTACAAGATGCGCTGCGGCGCCTTCGCCGGCTACCCGCTCTATCGCGGCGTCGCTTCGGCCTGCGGCATGGAGGTCGTCGAATGCGGCAAGCGGATCGGCGAGATCCTCGACCGCGTCGCGGAACGCTGGCAGGACTTCGACTTCTTCTTCCTGCACGTCAAGCAGACCGACCAGGCCGGCGAAGACGGCAACATCGACGCCAAGGCGGCGGCGATCGAAGAGGTCGACGGCCAGCTTCCACGGCTGCTGGCGCTCGCGCCCGACGTGGTCGCCGTGACTGGCGACCATTCGACGCCGGCGCCGATGGCGGCGCACAGTTTCCACCCTGTCCCGCTGCTGGTGGCTTCGCCGCTCGCCTTCGTCGACGAGACGACCGCCTTCGACGAACAGCAGGCGATCCGCGGCCATCTGGGTACATTTCCGGCGCGCGAACTGATGGGCCTGCTGCTCGCCCATGCCGGCAAGCTGGAGAAGTTCGGCGCTTGACCGCAGGATCGGCCCGGCCACGGTGACCCGCCTGCAGATCGAAGAGACGATTCACATCGCAGCGCCGCCGGACATCGTCTGGAAGTTCCTGGTCGATCCCCGCAGCTGGCAGCACTGGTGGCCCGGCTGTCGCGATGCCGAGACCCGGGACAGGAAGACCCTGCACGACGGATCGTCGTTCGTACTCGCCGTCCATCTGGGGTGGCTGACCCTCCGCTTCAACGCCCAGGTGGAGGCGGCGACAGCCCCGCGCGCCCTGATCTGGACCGCCAGCGGCGCCGGTGTGACCGGGCGGCACGCCTTCTATCTCGACGCCAAGCCCAACGGCACGTTCGTCCGCGAGCAGGAGAGCTTCAGCGGCGCGGGCGTGCTGCTCTTCCGCCTGTTGAGGTTCGATGCCGCCAGCCGGCGGATGTTCCAGCAGAACTTGCGCGGATTGAAGCGTATCGCCGAGCGCTCGGCCTGACCGCCCGAAAAGCCGGCGGCAGGCCGCGCTTCAGCGGAAGCCGCGCCGCAGCTCGCGCGCGAAGAGCTTCCAGGTCGCCTCGTCGAACAGACAGACGATGACGCGCTGGAGCTTCGTCCCGCCCTGCAGATAGCGATGCACTTCGGTGAGCAGGATGCGCGCGCAGCGCTCGACGGGAAAGCCGAAGTTGCCGGTCGAGATCGCCGGGATGGCGACCGACTTCAAGCCGTGGCGGTCGGCGAGCGCGAGCGACGAGCGCACCGCGGCCGAGAGCTTGCGGTCCTCGTCCCCTTCGCCCATCTTCGGACCGACGGCGTGGATGACGTGCTTGAACTTCATCTTGCCGGCGCCGGTGATGACCGCGGTGCCGACGCCGGTCGAGCCGATCCGCCGGCACTCCTCCTGGACCGAAGGCCCGCCGCGCCGCTTGATCGTGCCCGCCACGCCGCCGCCCAGCACCAGGTTCTCGTTGGCGGCGTTGACGATCGCCTCCACGTCGAGATCGGTAATATCCCCCTCCACCAGCTCGAGGGTGGTGTTGTTCATCGTAATGACGATGCGGTTGTCCGCCTTGGTTTCCGCCATGAGTCGATGCCCGGGTCGCTAGGTTTGACGCCACCAGCCTGAGGAGGCGTTTTGAGCCACTGAGCATATCAACTCTCGCCCGTTCGCGCCCGCAGGCCCCGTCCCCCCTCCCGGGGGGCCCCCGGGGAGCCCGAGCCAGCGGAGCCGGGCGGCCACGGGGCGAGCCAGTCCAGTAGACTGGCTTCCCATGTTCCGGGCCATCAAACGTCAACTCGCCGTCTCCCTCAAGGCCGAAATCGCCCGCCAGTTCGGGCTCGATCACGACCCCGTCGCCGAGATCCCCCCCCGGCGGGCCTTGGGCGACCTCGCCTTTCCGACTCCGCTTCACCTTGCCAAGTCATTGAAAAGAAAGCCTCGCGAGATCGCCGAGGCGCTCGCGGCCGAGTGGCGCCTGCCAGCGGGAGTGCGCGAGCTCCGGGTGGAGGGGGCCGGCTACCTGAACCTCTTCTTCGACCGCTCGGCGTTCGCCGCCGGGTTGCTCGCCGGGCCGGTCTTCCAGCCACCGGTTCCAGGCGAGCCGCCTGCGGACAAGGTCATCGTCGAGCACACCAACATCAACCCGAACAAGGCCGCCCACATCGGCCACCTCCGCAACGCCGTGCTCGGCGACCTGCTGGTGCGCGGCCTGCGCGCCCAGGGCGTCCCGGTGGAAGTCCAGAACTACATCGACGACACCGGCGTCCAGGTGGCCGATGTGGTGGTCGGGTTCGTCGACCTCGAGCATCTGTCGGTCGCCGAGGTCGCAGCCATCCGCGAGCCGTTCGACTATCGCTGCTGGGACGTCTACGCCAAGGTCGGCAAGTGGTACGAGGAAGACCCCGAGCGCCAGAAGCTCCGCCGCGAGACGCTGCACGGGCTCGAGTCGGGCGTCGGTGAGCGCGCCGAGATGGGACGTCTGGTGGCCCGCCGGATCGTCGGCCGGCATCTCGCGACGATGGGACGGCTGGGAATCGGCTATGACCTGCTCACCCACGAGAGCGACATCCTCGGGCTCGACTTCTTCAGCGTCGCCTTCGAGCTCCTCAAGGCGACCGGCGCCGTCGTGCTCGAAGCCGAAGGCAAGAACGCCGGTTGTTGGGTGATGCCGCTCGAAGGCACCCCCGAGTTCGCCGGCCTCGAGGATCCGGACAAGGTCATCGTGCGCTCGGACGGCACCGTGACCTACGTCGGCAAGGACATCGCCTACCAACTGTGGAAGTTCGGCCTGCTGGGCAAGGACTTCGCCTACCGCTACTGGCGCGAGGCCGGTCTCTGGGTCACCGCCCGCGAGGGGGCCGAGGATCATCCGGCCTTCGGTCGCGGCGCCAACGTGATCAACGTCATCGACGCCCGCCAGAGCTACCTGCAGAAGATCGTCCGCGCCGGCCTCTCGGCCCTCGGGCATCACGACGCCGCGGCGCGCTCCGTGCACTTCGCCTACGAGATGGTCACGTTGTCGCCGGCGACGGCCAAGGCGCTGGGCTACCTCGCTGCGGAGGGCGACGAAGGTCGCGCGATGGAGATGTCCGGCCGCAAGGGGATCGGCGTCAAGGCCGACGACCTCCTGGACCGGCTGGAGGAGAAGGCGCGCGAGGAGATCGCCAGCCGCAACCGCGAGCTCGGTCACGAGGAGCTCCACCGCCTGGCGAAGGAGATCGCCGTCGCCGCGGTGCGCTTCTTCATGGTGAAGACCGGCACCACGCGGGTGATCGCCTTCGACCTCGACGAAGCGCTCAACTTCGAGGGCGAGTCGGGCCCCTATCTTCAGTACTCACTGGTGCGGGCGCGCAATATCGAACGCAAGCTCGCGGTACTTGGAGCCGGCGGAGCCAGCGACGCGGTGACTCCGGAGGCGGTGGCCGCGCTCCCCGCCGAGCTGTGGAGCGACGACCTCTGGGATCTGGTGCACGCCGCCGCGCTGGTCGAGGAGACCGTCGAGCGCGCGACTTCGTCGCTCGAGCTCTCGCTCATCGCACGCCAGGCGCTCGAGCTCGCCCAGCGCTTCAACACCGCCTACCACCACCACCCGGTTCTGCACGAGGAAGACGCCGCGCTGCGCATGCTGCGCCGCGGCGCCTTCCGCAACTTCGCCAAGGCGGCCGGCGCGCTCTGCGAGCTGCTGGGGATCCCCGAGCCCGAGAAGATGTAGGCGAGCTCAGGCCTCGCGGCGGGAGGTCGGCAGCGCTGCCGCAGGCGCCGCGCCTGGGAGTTGCCGCTCGCGCCGCAGACGGCGCAGGTGGAGGACGAACTCCATCTCGCCGTCGACCGCCTTGAGCGCCAGCCGCGTCTCGCGGATGAGCTCGATGCAGCCGTAGAACAGCACCAGCGTGCCGACGATGGCGAACGCCGACGGCAGGAGCGGCTCGATCGCCAGAAACGAGCCCAGACCGATCAGGACGGTGGTCGCGACGAAAAGCCCCAGAGCGACGTAGAAACCGGTCACGGCGCGCTGCACCAGCCGGCTGCGCTGGGCGCGGACGGCGAACTGGAGCTCGATCTCGCGCCGCTTCTCCTCGGCAAAGGGCGCCTCGGGCGACTGATCGAGCTCTTCGAGCTCGCGTCCGAGCACCCGCGCCCGGTCGACGATCCGCGCCAGGCGCGAAGTGGTCGAGAACACCAGAGTACCGGCGGCCGAGATCAGGACCGCCGGAGTCACCATCGCCGCGAGCAACGGCCCGGTCGCCGGAATCGGAAGATCCATGCCGGCGATCCTACGCGAGGCGGGTCGAACGCGGGCGCGCCGCGCCGGAGGGTGCCAGGGCGGCGGCCACCCGGTCAGCCGGCCGCGCCGACGGGAACTTCGACGAGAGCCGCCGCCGGGCGCAGGATCGCCTGCATCGTCTCGATCACCTCGGCGTGCACCGGCGCCCCGGCGCGGTCGCCGGCGAGCAGGTGCGAGGCGAGAATCACCTCGTCGAGCGACAGCAGCCCTTCGAGGCGATCCAGGGGATCCACCACCGGCAGGCGCCGCACGGCGTAGGTGCGCATCGTCGCGAGCGCCGCCGACAGCTCGTCGCCGGCTTCGCAGACCCACGGCGGCGCACTCGCCACCTCTTCGACCCGCAGCTCGCTCGGACGCCGGTTGGCACGCGCCACTGCGCAGCAGACGTCGCGGTCGGTGAGCACGCCGACGACCCGGTGGTCGGCGTCGACCACCGGCAGAACGCCGACGCCGGCTTCGGCCATCGTGCGGCCGGCGCTGGCCAGGGACTCTCCCATGGTGGTGTGGCGGGGAATGCTGCGCATCAAGTCTCGGACTTTCATCTCCAGGCTCCTCCTTCGGCGGAAGATCGGGCGACCGGCGCGGACATTCAGTGTGCTCCTGCCCCCCCGCCTCGGGACCACCCGAAGGGGTGGCCGAAGGGGTGGCCGAAGGAGTACACGGCACCTGCCACCGGCGACGGTGCCCGCAGCCGTTTCGGGCTAGAGCAGCGCCCGCACCGCGTCGAGCTGCTCCAGCGTCGCGCGGTACCCGACTTCGACGATCTCGGCATGCCGCTTGATGTCGAAGGTCGAGAACCGGCCAAGCCCGGCGGGCGAGATCACCAGGTCGGCGTGGTGGAACTTGCGCCGCGAGGCGTGGAACATGCCGATCTCGAGCGCCCGCTGGGTGACCGCGAAGGTCGAGGAGAGCTCGCCCTCGGACCGCGCCGAGAGCGGTGTGGCATGAACGCCGAGGATGGCGTCGCAAAGGCCGAAGAGGGGCTCGACCGGAAAGTTGTTGACGATACCGCCGTCGATGTAGAGGCGGCCCTCGACCCGCGTCGGCGAGATCACGAACGGCACCGCCGACGAGGCGAGGAGCGGCCGGACCAGTGGCCCGGAGCTCCACACCTGCAACCGGCCCGAGACCAGGTCGGTACCGGTGACGAACAGCGGGCGCGAGAGCGCGGCGAACGAGTCCTCCGGAAACCAGCGTGCGAACGAGCCGACGATCTTCTCCGAGTCGATGAAGCCGGGCTTGCCGAGCGCCAGGCGCGACAGGCGGAAGGGATTGGCGTCGTCGAAGAACTGCAGGATCTCCGTGCAGTCGCGGCCTGCGGCATGGAGCGCTCCCACCAGCGCGCCGGCGCTGGTACCGGCGATGCAGTCGGGCTCGATGCCGTTCTCGGCCAAGGCGCGCAGCACACCCGCATGGGCGAGCCCCCGGCTACCGCCGCCCGAGAGCACGATGCCGAGTCTGTAGCGCATAGGCCGCAGCCCCCCTCGTCGCCAGTGTGCGCCCACGACGGCCGGCGCACACCACCCCGGCGCGGGGGAGGAATCTACGGCGCCGATACCGACCAGGCGGCCAGATCTCCGCTCCCGAAGCCGTCGGCGAACAGGGCACCGAAGATCAGGTAGACCGCTCCGGCATTCGCCGTCGGCACGCCTGGCGAGGTCGTCCCGTCGACGAACGGCGCCCCGACCGCGAGGTCGTGATGTCCGTCGCCGTCGAAATCTCCGGCGGCGAGCGCGTAGGCGAAGGCGTTCCCGGCAGCAAGATCGGCGCCGCCGGCGATGGAGCGCGTCCCCTGCATCCAGAACTGGGCCGAGTTCGGGTCCAGGCCGAACCCGCCGGGTACGACGACGAAAGCGCCTGCCAACGGCACCGTCAACAGCGTCACCGGATCGAGTACTTCTTCCTGAGCCGCTCCGATCACCAGGTCGAGCGCACCGCGTGCGTTCTGCTCGACGAAGTCGCCGATCGCGAGCGTCGAGCCGAAGTTCTCGAACGCCGCCGGGAAGCCGACGTTGGCAAGCTGGCTTTCGTCGTAGATCTCGGAGCCGGGAGTGTCGAGGCCGTTGCCGAGCTGTCCCCAGAGGAGTGTCACCGCGCCAGCGTCCTCGAGCGCGCCGACGTCCTCACGCGGGGCGCCGATCGCGAGATCCGCTATCCCTTCGCCGGTGACGTCGCCGGCGGCGAGCCTCAGGCCGAAACCGTCCCCGGCCTCTGCCGCTCCCGTCGTCGCGACGTTCGATTCGTTCCAGAACTGATTCCGGGTGACGCGCAGGCCCGCCCCCGTTTGCCCATAGAGAACCTGCACTGCCCCCGCGGCGCCGGCCGCGCCGATACCCTCCTCTGGCACCCCGACCGCGAGGTCGTCCGCCAGATCGCCATCGAAGTCGCCCGCCGCGAGGGCGCGTCCGAAGCGGTCGCCCTCTTCGCAGCTGTTGAGCATCGGCGCGCCGTCGAGAGCGTCGACCGAGTCCTGGTCGAAGTGGTCCTCGCCGACGGTCGAAAGGCCGGTCGCCGAGCCGTAGAGAATCCAGACTCCTCCCGCGTCGACCGGCAGCTGAAAGGTGAAAGCGTCGCAGCGCGGGCAGCCGACCGCCAAGTCGTCGCGGCCGTCGTGATCGAAGTCCCCGGCCGCCAAGGCCGACGCCCAACGGTCGTCGGCATGCGGCGTTCCGAGAAGACCATCCGCGCCGACGCGATATCGCTGTGGTGATGGCGCTCCGGCGACGACCAGACCCTCCTGTGAGCCGTAGAGCACCAGCACGGCGCCGACATCGGGCACGAGACCGGCATCTTCGTATGGGATGCCGATCGCCAGGTCGACAAAGCCGTCGCCGTTGAAATCTCCCGCGGCGAGCGCCTCGCCGAAGCCGTCGCCGATCTCGCGGTCGCTCGCCCCGGTCGCTGGATCGAAGTCGCGGATCTGCGTATTCGGGCTGACCGGCCCCTGGATTCCGTAGAGCAGGTGCACGGAACCCTCCTTTTCCCCGGTCAGCGACTCGTAGTCGGCGATCGCGAGATCGTCGCGGCCGTCGCCGTCGAAATCGCCGCTCGCCAGAGCCTGCCCGAGATTGTCGTTCGGCAGGGCAAAGCCGGCGAGGGTGCTGCCGAAACTGTCCTGCAGCCGCTGCGAGCGGTGGCCGAAGAGATCGGCCCGCGAGGTCGCCGGGTCGAGCAACCCCACCAGGACCCACCCTGCCGCCACTGCGTATCGCCACCGCGCTACTGCCGTCCGGTTCTTCATCTCCGCCCCCGCTTTCGCTGGTCCGCGCGATTCGGAACGAATCACTCCCTCATAGGCGAGAGGGCGGGGCAAACGGGGCCGCGGGGCGGCGGAACGTTCAGCTCGGAGAGGCGAGGAGCTCGCGGAGGCCACGTGCCACACCCCGGGCGCCCCGCCTTTCGGACTCGACGAGGAGGTCGGTCGCGAGACCGCGCGCCTCGTCCCCTCGCCCAGCCCGACGAAGGGCGACGATCAGGGCGTAGCGCTCCGCGATCCAGGGCCCGGCGGTGGCCTGCGCTTCGGCCATCTGCAACGTGCGCCGCCGCAGCGCCACGGCGCGGGGCCACTCCCCCAGCGCCTCCTCGATTCGGGCCTCGAGGATCAGCGACGCGAGTGTCGGATCCGCAGGCGGCTCACCAGCGGCCAGACGCGCCGCGGCCAGACCCGCGCGCGCCGCGGCGGCGTTTCCGCGCCGCGCCTCGACCCAAGCCAGGATCCCCTCGAGCTCGGCTGCGTCACGCAGCCGACCCACGGCGCGATGTGCCGCGATCGCCTCCGCGGCGCGCACCGCGGCGGCTTCGGGGCGATCGGCTGCGACCTCGAGCCCTGCGAGGTCGGCCAGATAGGTGGCGATGGAAACCGGAATCTCCGCCCGCCGCGCTTTCTGGAGAGCCGACTCGTAGCGCTGGCGAGCGAGATCGAGGTTGCCGCGCGACTCCTCGAGAAAGGCGTAAGCGCGATCCATACCGGCGTCCGCCAGTCGGTTGCCGACCCGGTGGGCGAGAAGGGCGGCCTCGCCGAGATAGCTCTCTGCGGCGTCGAGCTCCAGACGTTCGATCTCGGCAATCGCGAGATTGTTGAGCGTCGCGAAAAGGGTCTGGCGATTGGCCGACTCGCGAAGCGCAGCGAGAGTCGGCGCGGTCAGCTCCCGCACCGCCTCGGCATCGTCGGACCAGTTGGCGAGGACGAGCTCGATGACCAAAGCCTCGCCTTCGCACCACCGGTCGCCGATCGCGCGCGCCAGTTCCACGGCCTCCCGGATGACGCCGAGACCGTGCTGGAGATCTCCCCCCTTGGAGGCCTCGAAGGCGAGACCGACGAGGGCGCGCGCTTCGCCGGCGGCATCGCCGGCAGCGCGAAGCGCGAGCAGGGCCTGCTCGAAACCGGCTTGCGCACGAGCGTTCTCTCCCGTGCGCGAAAAGAGTCTGGCGAGGGCGAGATGCGTCAGCGCGGCTTCGTTGTGCATACCTTCGCGCACCATTTCCGCGGCGATAGCCGTGAGGTCCCCGTGCGCCTCCGCCTGCAGATCGAGCCGTCCGACCGCCTCGGCATGCAGGCGCTCCGCTCGCAGACGGATCGTCGGCCGCGCGTGCCGGTTCGCCCAGTCGATCGCTCGCGTGGCCGCGGCGGCCGCTCGCTGATGGTCGCCCAGGCGGTATGCCACCGCCGATTCCGCGAGATCGAAGCGCGGGTCGCGATTCGCCCCTTCTGCGAGCGCCGGAAGCTGGGCGAGTCTTCCCAACGTGGCGTTCGCGGCCTCGGTCTGGCCGGAAGCGAGGAGGGCGGCGACCAGGTCGAGGCCGATGTCGGTCCTCGAAGCGGCGCGCCCGAAGAGCCGGTCGAGCGCCGCGATCGCGCGCGGCCAATCCCGCCCGGCAGAGAGGGCGCGGGCGGCGATTCGGGCCGCTTCGTCCGCCGGCAGCCCACCTTCCGGGACAGGAATCGCCGCCGCCCGCGTCGCCGCCTCGCCGGCCGGGCCCATCTCTCCGCAGAGCGTCTCGGCGCGAGAGAGGCCGTCCCAGGCGAGCGCTTGCTCGGCCGCTCCGGTGAAGAGCTTCGTGGCGAGCACGAACTGCGCCCGGGCCGCCCCGGCATCGAACCGACGAAGCGCCTCCGCTCCGGCTTTCATGGCGGCTCTCGCCTCTGGGCTGCCGGCGCGTACCGCGCTGTGGCTCGAGAGCTCGTCTGCAACGGCAGGGGTGAGCAGAGGCAGCAGAAGTCGCTGGCGCAGCTCGGGCAGTGCACCCAGGCCGGCGGCCGCCACCAGCGCCGCGCCGACCGCGATTCGCTTCCAATTGCGGCGTACAAGGCGGGCGGCGCGGTAGCGCCGGTTCGCGCCGCGGGCCGCGACCGGGCGTCCTCCGAGCACCTGGCGGAGATCGCGGGCGAAGTCGTCGGCCGAGCCGTAGCGGGCCGCCGGTTCCTTGCGCAGTGCCTGCAGCACCACCGCGTCGAGGTCGCCCTTCAGCGCGCGGCGGCGCCGTGCGAGCTCCTGGCTCGGGCGCTCCCCGGTCGAAGTCTCCGCCGTGCGGGTGATTGCGGCCGATGGGGGCTCGGGATCCTGCGCCCGGACGGCGTCCTCGTAGGTTTCGAAGCGCACCCCGTCGATCCTGTAAGGCAGAGTCTCGGCGAGCAGCTCGTAGAGTACGACTCCGAGGGAGTAGACGTCGGAGGCGACCGAAACGCGCTGACCGAGGATCTGCTCGGGGCTGGCGTAGGCCAGCGTCATCGCCCGCCCCTGGGTGAGGGTCTCCGCCTCCTCGCCGGGGCCCGCGACGAGCTTGGCGATACCGAAGTCGAGCAACTTCACGGCTCCGCTCTCGGTGACGAGGATGTTGCCGGGCTTGAGATCCCGGTGCACGACCCCCGCCCGGTGGGCGAACTCGACGGCCTCGAGAACACCGAGGAAGAGCTCTACCCGCTCTTTCACGGAGAGGTTTCGCACCGAGCAGTGGTCGAAGATCGACAGCCCGTCCACGCGCTCCATCGCGAGGTAGGGCTGCCCGGCGGGTGTCACGCCGGCATCGTAGAGACGCGCGATGCCGGGATGCTCGAGCCGGGCGAGGATTCGCCGCTCGTCTTCGACCCTTCGCAGCGAGGTCGCGTCGATGACGCGGTCGACGATCTTGAGGGCCACCAGCCGGCTGAACTCGGGCCGCAGCTGCTCGGCGAGGTAGACCGTAGCGCTGCCGCCGCGGCCGATCCGCCGCTGGATCGCGAAGCCGGGAACCCGCGGAAGCCGATCCTGTGCAGCGCCCTCCGCTTCTCCGGCCGGCGGCGCGACTTCCCGCGGCGCTTCCACCTCGAAGAAGACTCCGCGCAGATCGTCCGCCAACGTCAGCTCGCCTCCCGAGATCGCCGGTCGATCGAGCGGCGAGGACGGCGTGTCCGCCGCCGCGAGAAGATCCCGCATCGCCGCCGCGAATGCGGCGTTTTCGCCCAGCTCGAGCGCCCGCAACGCCGACTCGCGCTCGCCGGGAGCGAGCGCGGCGAGGCGATGGAAGTGCTCCTCTAACCGGTCGAGATCCGGGCTCGGGTCATTCAAGAGGGCGGCCCAGTTCGCGCAGCAGCCAGGCGCGAGCGAAGGCCCAGTCCCGCTTGACGGTACGCGGGGAGCACTCGAGCACCTCGGCGGCCTCCTCGACGGTCAGGCCGCCGAAGAACCGCACCTCGACCAACTGCGAGAGGCGCGGGCGCTGCGCCGCCAGTCGGTCGAGCGCGCGATCGAGATCAATCAGCGTCCAGGGACTCGTGGCGCCTCCGGGTCGGTCCTCGATCTGCTGAATCCAGTCGACCGGTACCGCTCCGGCTCCGCGCTTCGCCGCCAGACGGCCTCGGGCATGATCGACCAGGATGCGACGCATGATCCGGGAAGCAAAGGCGAAGAAATGCGCTCGATCGTGCCAGCGAATGGCGCGCAGTCGCCGCAACTTGAGATAGGCCTCGTTGACCAGGGCGGTGGGCTGCAGGGTGTGGCCGCGACGCTCCTGGCGCAGCTGGTGGCCGGCGATCGCGCGCAGCTCGTCGTACACCATCGGCAGCAGGCGCTCCAGGGCGCCGTCGTCGCCCGCCTTCCACGCTTCGAGAACCTGCGTGACGGCCGGGTCCGCCGCCGCCGGCGAGGGGCCTTCGGACGAGAACTCGTCTTCGCGCATGGCGTGGACCTATCTTACAGGCCCGCAGCGCTCTGATCTTCGCCGTCAGTCGGTCGAGTAGAGAATCTCGAGGCGGCGGGCGCGGCGCGAGGCGAAGAAGAGCAGCGCCGCGGCGAGCGCCAGGAGCCCGAGGAGAGCGAGCACCGCCGGAGTCGGCTCGGCCGGCAGGGCGAACGGACCGTGCGGCACCGGCACCGGGCAGAGCGACTGCAGATAGTGGATCACCGACAGCTTCTTGAGCGCCGGCGGGAGCAGGAAGTTGATCCACTCCCAGCCGAGGATGAGCGCCGCGGGGATCATCGGGTTCTTGACCAGCATGCCGAGCGCCAGGAAGACGGCGCCATAGCCGATCACCGCGAGAACCGTGACGCCGAGGTAGGCCATCGCCTGGCCTGCCCCTGGTCCGCTCAACAGGTAGGCCCGGCCGCCGGGAGTCGCGCCGGTGAGGAAGCAAAGCCCGATCTGCAGCAACACCGAGGTGCCGAAGAGCGCGCTACCGGCGACTACTCCGGCGAGGTACTTGCCGACCACGAAGACGTCGCGCCGCAGAGGGGCGAGGAAGTAGAAGTGCAGACTGCGCTCGAGCATCTCGCCGCGGATGAGGTAAGTGAAGATCCCGAAACAGCCGAAGAAGACCACCAGGCGCACGAAGAAGAGCTGGAAGATGACGCCATAGGTCTGCGCCACGTCTCCGACCGCCTCGGCCGGGATCGCCTGCAGCCTGGTCGCGAGCATGCGCAGCGCGAGGAGGATCACCGGCAGAAAAGCGACCAGCACCACCGGCAGCGCTCGCGGCCGGAGGAAGGTCTTGCGCAGCTCGAGTCCGAGCATCGCCCGCACCTGGCGCAGCCAGCGGGAGAGTCCGATCGCTTCCGTTTCGCTCAAGCGTGTGCTCCTTCTAGGACGCCGCCCCGGTCGGGGAGCCGATCAGATACTGGTAGACCGCCTGCACATCCTCGTCGGCGGGCACCACGGCCTCGACCTCGACCAGGCCCTCTGCCGCCAGACGGTTGAGCAGGAGGTAGAACTGCTCGGAGCTGCGCGTCCGCACCAGCAGGCCACGGCCGTCGGGATCGATGCGCGCCTCGACGACATGATCCTCGGCGAACACCCGCGCCGCGAGAGCTCCCGGCCGGTCGCAGCGCACGAGCACGGCGAGCGGCCGCTCGGCGGCCATCTCGTCGCGCACGCCGGCGATCGCCCCTTCGGCGACGATGTAGCCGCCGTGCACCAGCACCACGCGGTCGGAAAGCTCGTCGACCTCGTGCAGGATGTGGCTGGAGACGACGACCGTGCGCCCGTCGGCGGCGAAGCTGCGCAGCAGCTCGATCACTTCCGAACGCGCCAGCGGATCGAGACCGTTCAGCGGCTCGTCGAGGAGCAGCACCTGGGGGTCGTGGGCGATGGCCTGCGCCAGCTTGATGCGCTGCTTCATCCCCTTGCTGTAACCGGCGATGCGCCGCGACGCCGCGTCGGTCATGCCGACGCGCGCTATCGCACGCCTCGCGGCCTCCGCCGCGCGACCGCTATCGAGGCCGCTCAACTTGAGATAGAGGTGCACGAAGTCCCAACCGCTGATGCCGCGCGGATAGGTATCGAACTGCGTGCAGTAGCCCACCTTGGCGAACAGGCGTTCCGGGTCGGAGGGCTCGATACCGAGCACCGACACCCGCCCCTCGGTCGGCCGGAGGAGACCGGTCGCGAGGTTCATCAGCGTCGTCTTGCCAGAGCCGTTCGGCCCCACGAGACTGGTGATGCCGGCGCCGATCGCCAGGTCGACCCGGTTGACTCCCAGAACCTCACCGTAGAACTTCGAAACGTCCTCGAACAACACCACGCCCGCCGCAGGAGTGCCGCTCATCGCGACACCTCGCAGGCGCGCACCTTGCGGTGCAGCACCCAGAGGGCGGCGGCGAGGAGCACCGCGAGCGTTGCCCAGCAGGCGGCGACCGGCAGTGGATCCTGCGGAAACTCGTGGCCCAGGAAGTCGATGCCGCCAAAGAGGTCCGCCCAGATCGTCTGCACCACGTCGTCCATCGCCAGGACCTTGCCCCAGCGGAAGCCGGCGATCTCTTCGATCGCCTTGCCGAACGCCTCGCCGACGATGAACAGCCCGAAGAGCATGCCGGTGGCGACCGGACGCCACTTGACCCAGGCGGAGATCGCGATCGCCAGCACGGCGAGCAGGAGAATCCAGATCCACGAGCCCACGACCAGGGCCGGCACGAGGCGCCAGTGCTCTCCCAGCCAGCCGGTGCCGGCGAGCGCCGTCTGGAGGCCGATCAGGAGGAGGCCGGGGATCCAGGTCACCGCCGAGAGCGGCAGCAGCAGCACCAGGAGCTTGCCGGCGATGTAGTCGGCGCGCGACAGCGGGCGCGAAAGATAGAGCGGCAAAGCGTTGTGCGCCAGATCCGGCGCGACCAGCGTCGGGCCGATGAACGCCGCGAGGAAGAAAGCAAAGCTCGACTGCCAGACGAGGAACCAGAAGAACGGCTCCTTGTCGATCGCCATCCAGCTCGAATCGACCCCCTCGCCGGTGACCTTCCAGCCGACGGCGGCCAGCATGTCGATGTTGTTGGCGAGATAGATCATGCCGCCGAAGAAGATCGGCGGCAGCAGCGCCAGGATGAACAGCAGCAAGGCGAGGCGCGACTTCCACAGATCGGCCAGAGCGAAGCGCGCCACGGTCCAGATGCGGAAGCGCCCGGTGCGGCGCTCGCCGGTCCAGCCGCGATAGCGGTGGTCATAGACCGGCACGAGGCACCTCCGTCTGCGGCGCTTCTGCGGGCGGGGCGCCCGGGCCCGCGGAAGCTCCGCTCTCCGGGCTCTCCATGGCGCGCAGGAAGAGGTGCTCGAGCGAGTTGCGACTCGACGACAAGCGGCGCAGCTGC
>Ga0209477_1000253_pt1 | contig 32110 bp, 29 predicted proteins | sample KloWWTupernatant_FD_187180 | JGI IMG/M metagenome (GOLD analysis project Ga0209477, IMG submission 187180) | Active sludge microbial communities from Klosterneuburg, Austria, studying microevolution and ecology of nitrifiers - Klosterneuburg... | ecosystem: Engineered > WWTP > Aerobic digester >...
GGCTCTTCACAATCCAGGGTGTAGTTGGGGTCTGAATCCGCCGGTTTCGAGCAGTGATCTGGCGATGTAGTTGGTGAGGTTGCGGAAGCCGAGGGCGGAGCCGCGGAGGTGTTCGAGGCGGCCGTTGATGGCTTCGGTCGGACCGTTCGAGGTGCGTGGGTGGTCGAAGTAGGCGAGCACGTCTCCGGCGCGGCGTTTGAGTGTCGAGCCGAGCTTGCGGAGTTCGGCGAGGGCGGCGGGGACCTCGCGGTCGATCGCGGTGATGACTCTCTGCATCGCCTGGCGGCCGGCGGCGCGGTCGGGGTTGCGGTAGGCGTCGACCAGGTTCTGATACACGCCCCAGGTGACCTCGACCGGGGCGTGTTGGTCGTCGGAGAACACGGCGTCGAGCCGGGTCTTCTGCTTGTCGGTGAGCAGGTCCAGGCCGGTGTGGAGAGTGCGGCGGGCACCGTACAACGGGTCACCGGCCCGGCCGCGATGCCCCAGCGTTTCCTGCTGGACGCGTTGCCGGCACCGGTCCAGAGCGTCCCCGGCGAGCTGGACCACGTGGAAAGGATCCATCACCTCGACGGCGTCGGGCAGCTGCTCGACCGCGGCGGTCTTGAACCCGGTGAACCCGTCCATCGCCACGATCTCCACCTTGTCGCGCCACTCCTGGGGCCGTTCGTCGAGCCAGCTGGCGAACACCTGTTTGGAACGGCCCTCGACCATGTCCAGCAGCCTCGCCGGACCGGTACGGTCACGGACCGGGGTGAGATCGATGACCACCATCACGTACTTGTCGCCCTTACGCGTGTGCCGCCAGCAATGCTCATCCACACCGATGACCTTCACGCCGTCGAACCGGGCGGGGTCGTTGATCAGGACCCGCCGGCCCTCGGCCAGGACCGCGTCGTTCGCGGTGTTCCAACTCACATCCAGACCTTCGGCGACCCGTGCCACCGTCAGGTGCTGCACCACGATCCCTTCCAGCGCCCACCGCAGGCCACGCCGGGACAACCTCGCCCGCGGTTCCGCGGCCCGGCTGGTGTCCTGACGCCACACATGACCGCAACCGGTGCATCGGTACCGGCGGATCGTGACCTCCAGCACGGTCGGGCGCCAGCCCAACGGCTCATGCGCGAGCCGACGTATCACGGTGTCGCGAACCGTCCCCTGACAGCCGCAGCGCCGGCACCAGTCGTCCGGCTCGACGACCCGGCACGCCAGCACCGTCCGGCCCGGCTCGAGCAGCTGACCGGTCACGACCAGTCCAAGGTCATCAACCCGGCAGAACGTGGTCAGGTCAGGGCAAGCGAAGGTAGCGTGAGGCACGTCGAGGTCTTCCCGATGGGCAGTGTGAGAACTTCCATCATCGGAGGACCTCGACCCTCACCCCGGCACCGACGCGCCGACCCCGATCACACCGCCGCTACACCCTCGTTTGTGATGAGCCACTTAAGGTGGTCAGTTACGTACCGTCCTGGGACACGACTGTCCACCTTGTGCGGGGACGGAGGTGGAATCGGGGTGGTGGGCGGGGGTGGAATCGGCGGCCGATAGGGTGAGCGCGTGGGAATTCGAATCACGCCGAGCATCTTGAACGCCGATCTGGGCGACCTCAACGCAGAGATCGCCCGCATCCCGAGTGCCGACGGGGTGCACCTCGATGTGATGGACAACCATTTCGTACCGAACCTGACCTTCGGCGTGCCGATGGTGGAGAGCATCAGGCGCAGCACCGAGAAGTTCCTCGACGTGCACCTGATGATCGCCCAGGCCGACCGGTGGGCGCCGGTCTACGCCGAGGCGGGGGCGGAGTCGGTCACCTTCCACATCGAGGCGTCGGACGCCCCGATCAAGCTGGCCCGCGAACTGCGGACGCTCGGAGCGCGGGCGTCCATGGCCCTGCGTCCGGCCACGCCGATCGAGCCCTATGAAGATTTGCTCGACGAACTCGACATGGTCCTGCTGATGACCGTGGAACCCGGCTTCGGCGGGCAGTCCTTCCTTGATCTCGTACTGCCCAAGATCCGGCGGACGCGGAAGCTGCTGGACGCGCGCGGCGGCGACATCTGGCTGCAGGTGGACGGTGGAGTCTCGGCCAACACCATCGAGCGCTGCGTTGAAGCCGGCGCGGACACCTTCGTTGCGGGCTCGGCCGTCTTTAGCGCCACAGACCCCGACGCAGTGGTGCGCGCACTCAAGGCTCAGGCTCAGGCTCAGGCGCAGGCTGTCGCTCGATAATCGCAGCATCGCGCCAACCAGCGCCCGGTGCCTGTCGAAGGGTTAGGCACGGGGCTTCGTCAAGCTCAGCCACCGTTTGGGTTTCGTCTGGGGGCTTCGTCAGGCTCAGCCACCGTTTGCAGGCTCAGCCACCGTTTGGGTTTCGTCTGGGGGCTTCGTCAGGCTCAGCCACCGTTTGCAGGCTCAGCCACCGTTTGGGTTCGGTCTGGGGGCTTCGTCAAGCTCGGCCACCGTTTGCAGGCTCAGCCTCGTCTGCGGTCGCGACGGCGCAGATAGCGTTCGAACTCGGCGGCGATGGAGTCTCCGGACGGGGCCGGGGTGGCCTCGTCGCGACGCTCCTCCAGGGCGGTGATGTAGCTGGAGATGTCCGGGTCGTCGGACACCAGCTCGTTCACCTGCTCCACCCAGGATTCGGCTTCCTGCGTCAGCTCACCGGGGTCGAGCGGCAGGTTGAGCACGTCCTCGAGCCGGGCCAGCAGCGCCAGCGTGGCCTTCGGGTTGGGCGGTTCGCCGACATAGTGCGGCACCGAGGCCCACATCGACACCACCGGCATGCCCGCAACGGTGCACTCGTGCGCCAGGACGCCGACGATCCCGGTCGGTCCCTCGTAATCGGAGATCTCCAGACCGAGCTCGGCGGCAAGGGCCTCATTGGTCGACGTCCCGGTCACCGGTACCGGGCGGGTGTGCGGGGCGTCGGTCAGCAGCGCGCCGAGCAGCACCACGATCTCCGGACGCACAGAGCGCAGCAGCGACAGCAGTCGATGCAGGTACTCCTGCCACCGGTAGTTCGGCTCTGGCCCGCCGATCAGCACGAGGTCACGCTCGGGCAGATGGGCCACCAGCACCTCTGTGGTCGGCCACTCGATCGTCCGCTTACCGTCGATCAACCGCGTCGTGGGACGGTTCACCTGGAAGTCGTAGAACTCCTCCGGGTCGATGGCGAACTCCAGTTCGGCGTTGTACTGGTCGACCAGATGGTCGATCACGCCGCTGGCGGCTTCGCCGGCGTCGTTCCAGCCGCCGAAGGCCGCGATCACCGCCGGATTCCGCAGCCCCCTGAGCCCACGAGCGTCTGCCATGGCGACCACAATAGGCCGACTCGCCTATCCTGCTCCCCATGACCCGCGACTTGCGCACGGCCCTGACCACCCACGTCCTAGTGGCGGACGGTGGCATGGGCACCATGTTGCAGGCCTACGACCTCGGTCTCGAAGACTTCCAGAACCTCGAAGGCTGCAACGAGATCCTCAACGTCACCCGTCCTGATGTCGTGCGAGCCATCCACGCCGCGTACCTGGACGGCGGCGCTGACCTGGTCGAGACCAACACCTTCGGCGCGAACCTCTCCGCGCTGGGCGAATACGACGTTCCCGACCGGATCGCCGAACTGGCCGAGGCCGGCGCGCGCATCGCCCGCGAGGCGGCGGACGCGGCCAGCACCCCGCAGCGCCAGCGCTACGTTCTCGGCAGCATGGGACCGGGAACCAAGCTGCCGAGCCTCGGCCACGTGCCCTACGCCATCCTTCGTGACGCCTACCAGCGCCAGGCCGAAGCCATGATCGCCGGGGGCATCGACGGGTTCCAGGTCGAGACCTGCCAGGACCTCCTGCAGGCAAAGGCCGCAGTGAACGGCGCTCGCCGCGCCCGCACTGCTTCGGGTCTCGACCTCCCGATCTTCGTCAACGTCACGGTCGAAGCCGCGGGCACGATGCTGCTGGGCAGCGAGATCGGCGCCGCACTCACCGCTCTGGAGTCGCTGGAGATCGACGCGATCGGCCTGAACTGCGGCACCGGCCCGACCGAGATGAGCGAGCATCTACGGCACCTGTCCAGGCATGCGCGCATCCCTCTGGTCTGCATGCCGAACGCCGGCCTTCCCGAACTCACCGCCGACGGCGCTCGCTACCCGATGGGGCCCGACGAGTTCGTCGGCTACCTCTCCCAGTACACCGCCGAGTTCGGTCTGGGCCTGGTGGGTGGTTGCTGCGGCACCACGCCCGCGCATATCGCCAGGCTGGCCGAGGCCGTCGCAGGCCAAGCGCCGAAGCCGCGCGACCCCGTCCATGTCTCTGCAGTGGCCTCGCTCTACAGCGAGGTGCCGCTGCGCCAGGACACCAGCTACCTCTCGATCGGCGAGCGCACGAACGCAAACGGCTCGAGAGCCTTCCGCGATGCCATGCTCGCGGAGAACTGGGCGGACTGCCTCGACATCGCCAAGCAGCAGAGCCGGGACGGCGCGCACGTCCTCGATCTGTGCGTTGACTACGTCGGACGCGACGGCACCGCCGACATGTCCGAACTCGCCTTCCGGCTGGGTACCGGTGTGTCGTTGCCGATCATGCTCGACTCCACCGAGCCGGTCGTGATCCAGGCGGGCCTGGAGCGCCTCGGCGGACGCTGCGCAGTCAACTCGGTGAACTTCGAGGACGGCGACGGACCGGACTCACGGTTCGCGAAGATGATGCCGCTGGTCAAGGAGCACGGCGCGGTCGTCGTGGCCCTGACGATCGACGAGGAAGGCCAAGCCCGCACAGCGGACTGGAAGGTCCGCGTCGCAGATCGGCTGATCGAGGACCTCACCACCAAGTGGGGCCTGGGCATCGGCGACATCATCGTGGACTGCCTCACCTTCCCGATCGCCACCGGTCAGGAGGAAACCCGGCGGGACGCGATCGAGACAATCGAGGCGATCCGCCAGGTGACCACCAAGTACCCCGGCATCCACACCACGCTCGGCGTCTCGAACGTGTCCTTCGGCCTGAATCCGGCGGCACGGCAGGTGCTGAACTCGGTGTTCCTGCACGAGTGCGTGCAGGCAGGGCTGGACTCGGGCATCGTGCCGGCGGCGCGGATCGTACCGATCGCACGCATCCCCGAGGAGCAGCGCCGGGTCGCCGAGGACCTCGTCTACGACCGTCGTTCTAAGGACTACGATCCGCTCACCACGTTCCTGGAGCTCTTCGAAGGGGTCACGACCACCGGAACCAAGGAGGCCAGGGCGGCCGAGCTGGCCGCTCTGCCGATAGCCGAGCGACTGCAGCGCCGGATCATCGACGGCGAGCCCAAGGGCATGGAGGCCGATCTCGACGAGGCGCTCAAGCAGAAGCCCGGCCTGGCGATCATCAACGACGACCTGCTCGCGGGCATGAAGGTCGTCGGCGAGTTGTTCGGCTCGGGACAGATGCAGTTGCCGTTCGTCCTGGCGTCCGCAGAGGTGATGAAGGGCGCCGTCCGCTACCTCGAACCGCACCTCGACAAGGCGGACGCGGCCGGCAAGGGCACCCTGGTGATCGCCACCGTGAAGGGCGACGTGCACGACATCGGCAAGAACCTGGTCGACATCATCCTGACCAACAACGGCTACACCGTGGTCAACCTGGGCATCAAGCAGCCGGTCAGCGCGATCATCGAGGCCGCGCTCGTGCACAACGCGGACGCGATCGGTATGTCCGGACTGCTGGTGAAGTCGACCGTGGTGATGAAGGACAACCTGCTCGAACTCAACAACCGCGGCCTGGCCCAGTTCCCGATCATGCTTGGCGGGGCCGCGCTCACCCGCGCGTTCGTCGAAGAAGACCTCAACGACCTCTATGAGGGCGAGGTGCGCTACGCCAGGGACGCGTTCGAGGGCCTCTCCCTGATGGAGAAGGTGATGGCCGTCAAGGCCGGCGTCCCCGGCGCGACGCTCCCCGAGCCGCGCCGCCGTCGGGTGGTCGCCAAGCCGCGCCCGGACCAGGACGGGGACGGTTCCGAACTCGGTCCGGACCTTCGACGCTCCGACATCGCCCGCGGCGAGGACGTGCCAACACCGCCCTTCTGGGGCAGCCGCGTGGTCAAGGGCGTGCAGCTGGCCGACGTCTCCGGCTGGCTGGACGAGCGCGCCACCTTCATGGGCCAGTGGGGGCTGCGCGGGGCCACCGGCGGGCCGAGCTACGAGCAGATGGTCGAGACCGAAGGCCGGCCGCGGTTGCGGCACTGGCTCGACCGAATCCATACCGACTCGCTGATGGAGCCGGCAGTGGTCTATGGCTACTGGCCGTGCCATTCCGAAGACAACACGCTCATCGTCGGTGACGCCGACGACCCGTCCAGGGAGGTCACCCGGTTCATCTGGCCGCGCCAGACCCGCGACCGTCGCCTCTGCCTGGCCGACTTCTTCCGGGACGCGGACGAGGCCGCCGAACTCGGCCCGGACGTGATCGCGCTGCAACTGGTGACCATGGGCGCCACGGTGGCCAAGGCGACCGCCACGCTGTTCGAGGCGGACGCCTACCGCGACTACCTGGAACTGCACGGGTTGTCGGTGCAGTTGACCGAGGCGCTGGCCGAGTACTGGCACGCCCGCGTCCGGAGCGAGCTGGGTCTTGGCGGGGACGGCGACACCGAGGCCATGATCCGCGACCAGGCCTACCGTGGCTCGCGCTACTCGTTCGGTTACCCGGCCTGTCCCGACCTCGCCGATCGCGCCAAACTCGTGACACTGCTGCGTCCCGAACGGATCGGGGTTGAACTGTCCGAGGAGTTGCAGTTGCACCCCGAGCAGTCCACGGACGCGATCGTGGTGCACCACCGGGAGGCGAAGTATTTCAATGCCCGCTGAATCCTTCGGCCGGTCGAGCCTTTCGAGGCCGTCGAGCCTTTCGAGACCGTCGAGCCTGTCGAGACCCCGGAACCTCGTCGCTGTCCTTGCAGCACTCCTCTTGGCCGGCTGCACGCCGACGGTCCAACCCACCCTCAGCCCGTCCCCGACGGTCACGCCGCGTCCGTTCACGCTGGTCACGAGCGATCCGGTGACCACGGCAGACCCCGTGGTCGCCGTCGGCGACACCGACTCGATGCTCGCGACCAGCGTCTACCAGCGGCTGATGCACGTACTTCCCGGCACCGGGGAGCTGAAGCCCGACCTGGCCACCGACTGCCTGTTCACGTCCCGCACGGTCTACGAGTGCACCCTTCCGGACGAGCTCACGTTCCACAACGGTGACGTGCTCGACTCCTCCGACGTGAAGTTCAGCCTGCAGCGGGCACTCCGCATGGGAACGACGAACACGTCCATCGGCCTACTCGCCGCGCTCAAGCGCATCGACACTCCGGACGCGCGGACGGTGCGTTTCCACCTCTCGTGGGCCGACAACCAGTTCGGCTACGCGCTCGCGGGGCAGGCGGCGAGCGTCGTCGACGAGCAGGTCTACGACCCGGACGCCCCGCTGCCGCTGGAAACGCCTCCGGTCGGCTCCGGGCAGTTCCAGGTGACCTCGATCGCCGCTGAGGAGGTCAGTTTCACGAGGTTCGACACCTACGTCGGCCCGCGCGAAGCGATCCTGACCGAACTCCGGTTGCAGGTGGTGGCCGACTCTGTCGCCGCGGAGGCCGCAATCGCCGAAGGCACGGCGGACGTGGTCTGGCGCAGCCTCGACTCCGCAGCGGTGCAACGCGTCAGCGACGAGATCGCGGCAAGCCCTGACAAGGCCACGGCCACCGGCTTCACCCGGTACTCACAACCCGGCGTGCGCGTGACGCAGCTGGTTTGGGACGCCGCGTCCAAGCTGCGCAAGAACAACTCCCTGCGGCTCGGGCTGGCCAAGGCGTTGCAGGCCGACCGGACGCTCGACTCGGTGGTTCCGGTCGGTGTGCCCGACCACGCGTCCGCCTTCGCGCTCGGCGGTCGGCCCAAACTGCCCGAGCTCAACGGGAAGCGGATCAAACTCACTCTCGGCTACAGCGGCACCGCTCCCGGTCACGCCGACCTCGCCCGGCTGTTGCGTGATCGCATCGAGGGCTTGGACGGGGTCAGCGTCCGGCTGGTGACCACCGGTGGCGCCGACCTGTGGCTGACCGACCGGCCCGCCTGGGTGAACAACGCCACCGGTTGGCTGCAGCGCTACGTCGCCAAGCCGCTGGCCGGCAGCAGCGCGAAGCTGGAGGAACTGGTGCAGCGCTCGCGCACCACCACCGGGTCGACGCGGACCGTCGCGCTGACCGAACTCCAGCAGCAGGCCGCCGCGGACAACACGGTCCTGCCGGTGTCCCAGGGTGAGGGCATCCTGATGCTAGGGAAGGGCGTCACGCTGGTCGGGGACGCGTTCGGCAGCGGCCAGCAACTCGGACTCTGGGGGATCAATCGTGCCTGAGCTCAGCGAGACGAACCATGAGGTGCTGCCCGAACCCCTGAGCGGGGTGCGTACCGGCGACCTGCGCGCGGGGGAGCGGATCACCCTCGCCGATCCGAAGGGCCGGAGGCATTCGGTGGTACTGGCCGCCGGGGGCACCTTCCACACCACGAAGGGCGGGATCAGCCACGACGAGCTGATCGGACGGCCGGAAGGCAGCGTGGTGCGATCAGTGGGCGGCATGAGCTATCTGGCGTTTCGGCCGCTGCTGGAGGAGTTCACGGTCACCATGCCCCGGGGCGCTGCGGTCGTGTACCCGAAGGACGCCGCGCACATCCTGGTGCAGACCGACATCTTTCCCGGTGCGCGCGTGCTCGAGGCCGGCGCGGGTTCGGGTGCGCTGAGCATCTTCATGCTTCGCGCGATCGGTCCCACCGGTCGGCTGTACTCCTATGAGCGGCGCGCCGAGTTCGCGAAGATCGCCGAACAGAACGTGACCAGCTTCTTCGGCCAGCCGCATCCGTCGTGGACGCTGCGGGTCGGCGATCTAGTGAGCGATATCGGCGACGAGCAGATCGATCGGGCGGTGCTGGACATGCTCGCGCCCTGGGAGTGCGTCGACGCGGTCGCGGACGTGCTGGTGCCTGGCGGCATGCTCTGTTGCTACGTGGCCACGGCAACCCAGCTGAGCCGCACTATGGAGACCCTGCGTGCGCATGGCGGGTTCACCGAGCCGTCCGCACGGGAGTACTCGGCGCGCGAGTGGCACGCCGAAGGCCTGGCCGTGCGTCCCGGGCACCAGACGTCCGGGCACACCGGCTTCCTCATCTTCACCCGCCGGCTCGCACCGGGCGCCGTTGCCCCGCTGAAGCGGCGGCGTCCGGCACCTGGGGCGTACGGTCCCGACTACACCGGACCGCGTCCGGCCGGGATGGAGATCGAGCCCGCCGATGCCTGAGCCGGCCGAGCTGGACCGCCAGCTGGCCAGCGCCAACGAGTTGCTGGACGCGAGGGCGCGCGCGCTCGACCTGGCCGAGCGCCGATTGGCGGACGCTCGTGCCGACGCCCGCACCCTTTCCGCTACCAACCAGAAACTCAACTCCGCCCTCACCACGGCTCGCGAAGCGCTCGAAACCATGCGCGTCGAACTGGACGCCTTGGCGACCCCGCCGAGTTCGTTCGGCCTGGTGTTGGACGTTGGCGGCCACACCGCCGACGTCGCCACCGCCGGCCGCGTCCTTCGCTGTGCCCTGAGCCCCGAAGTCGCTCCCGAGTCGCTCGCCGTCGGAACCCGAGTCCTGCTCAACGAGGCCATGCTGGTGATCGGCCTCGCCGAGCCCAACGCCACCGGCGAAACCGCCCGCCTGATCGAGGTGCTTCCGTTCCCTGGGCACCCTTCGCTGGCTGGTCCCGCCCCAGCGCTGCCTGAGCCCACCCCGGCGCTGCCTGAGCCCACCCCGGCGCTGGCTGAGCTTGACGAAGCCCGGGCCGACCCTTCGTCAGGCTCAGGGATCGTTCACTCCGGGGCGCTGGCTGAGCCCACCCCGGCGCTGGCTGAGCTTGACGAAGCCCAAGCCGACCCTTCGTCAGGCTCAGGGACCGTTTGCTCCGGGACTCCTCCTAAGCCGCCCGCTGAGGAGCTTTCCGAGGGACGAGTTCCTCTCCAAACGGTCCCTGAGGAGCTTTCCGAGGGACGAGTTCCTCTCCAAACGGTCCCTGAGGAGCTTTCCGAGGGACGAGGAAAGCGTCACGAAGGGCCGCCGCCACCCGCGAATGAGCATCCGCTACTGCTGGTCACCGGTTCGGCCGGCGACGAAGCCGTACTCGCGGCGTCCGCGTCCATACCGATCAACGACCTTCGCCCCGGCACGACTCTCCTGGTCGATCGGCGGGCAGGTCTCGCCCTGGCGATCGTGCCTCGCAGCGAGGTCGCCGACCTCACGCTCGAGGAGGTACCCGACGTGAGCTATGCCGACATCGGCGGGCTCGGAGACCAGATCGAGCAGATCCGCGACGCGGTCGAGTTGCCCTTCCAGCACCGTGAGCTGTTCGCTGAGTTCGGCCTGCGTCCGCCGAAGGGCGTGCTGCTGTACGGTCCGCCGGGCTGCGGAAAGACGATGATCGCTAAGGCGGTCGCGAACTCGGCGGGAAGCCACTTCCTCAACATCAAGGGCCCCGAACTTCTCGACAAGTACGTGGGGGAGACCGAGCGCCAGATTCGGGCGATCTTCACCCGCGCGAAGGAGCACGCGACGTCCGGACGTCCGGTGATCGTGTTCTTCGACGAGATGGACGCGCTGTTCCGCACCCGAGGCAGCGGGGTGTCGTCCGACGTCGAAGCGACGATCGTCCCGCAACTGCTGGCCGAGATCGACGGCGTAGAGGGCCTCGCGAACGTGATCGTGATCGGCGCCACCAACCGCGAGGACCTGATCGACCCGGCGATCCTGCGCCCGGGACGCCTCGATGTGAAGATCAAGCTTGACCGGCCCAACCAGGCCGGCGCTGCCGAGATCCTGAGCCGGTATCTGACGGCCGAGACGCCGCTGAACCAGACCGAGGCCCTTCGACAGGCTCAGGGAACGTTGGCTGGGGCTCAGGGAGCATGGGTTGGGGCTCAGGGAGCGAACGCTGGAACTCAGGGAACGAACGCTGGAACTCAGGGAACGGACGCTGGAACTCAGGGAACGGACGCTGGAACTCAGGGAGCGGAGGCTGTGGCTCAGGGGACGGACGCTGGAACTCAGCGAACGCTGGCTGAGCCTGTCGAAGCCTTCCGACGCCACCTGATCGAGACCATCGTTGAGCGGCTGTACGCGCGCACGGACGCGAACCGCTTCATCGAGGTGACCTACGCCGGCGGTGACAAGGAGATGCTCTACGTTGGCGACTTCGTGTCCGGAGCGATGCTGGCCGGAGTGGTCGACCGAGCGAAGAAGGCCGCTATCAAGGACCTGATCAATGGCGGGGAACGCGGTTTGCGCACGGACCACGTGAAGGCTGCCTGCGCCGCGGAGATCGGCGAAAACGAGGAGCTGCCGAACACGACCAACCCCGACGACTGGGCGCGAGTCTCCGGGCGCAAGGGTGAACGGATCGTCTTCCTGCGCACCCTGGTGGGCGCCCGAGCGCTGAACCCGTGACCAAGGAATCGGGGTCTCGACAGGCTCGACCAGCCGATGCTCCTGTGGCCGATGCGCATCGCCCAACGGTCTCTGAGCCCGGGCCCACCAATCGGCTGGTCGAGCTTGTCGAGACCACGCTCACTCGGCGGATCAAGGCTGAGGACCGTTCCGGGCGACGAGTTCCTCTCCAAACGGTCCCTGAGGAGCTCTCCGAGGGACGAGGAAAGCGTCACGAAGGGCCCCCGCCGCCCTTCCGTCCGGTGTTCGGCATCGAGACTGAGTACGGCATCCACGCGCCGTCCGCACCTGACGTGCACCCCAGCGTGCTCAGCGCTGCGGTGGTGGCCGCTTACCCGGGCGTCGCGACCGGCAGCACGCTCGATTGGGTGGAGCCGATCCCGATCGAGGACGCGCACAACCGCGTCCTCGCCAACGGCGCCCGGCTCTACGTCGACCACGCGCACCCGGAGTACAGCTCTCCCGAGGTCACCACCGCGGCGGACGCGGTCGCCTACGACCTGGCCGGCGACGCCGCGGTCGTGGCCGGGGCAAGAGCTGCCTCGGCCCAACTCGGGTTCGAGATCGCCATCTACAAGAACAACACCGACTCCCACGGGGCGTCCTACGGCTGCCACGAGAACCACCTGCTACCGCGCTCGTTGCCTTGGCAGTGGATCGAGGCAGCGCTGCCGGCCATTCTGGTCTCGAGGACGGTGGTGGTCGGCGCCGGACGGGTGGGTCTGGGCCAGTCCGGGGAGCTCCCGGGCTTCCAGCTGAGCCAGCGCGCCGACTTCTTCGAGACCGTCGTCGGTATCCAGACCACGAAGCGCCGTCCGATCGTGAACACCCGAGATGAACCGCATGCGCCCCCGGCGAGGTACCGCCGGTTGCATGTGATCACCGGGGACGCGAACCGCAACCAGTTCGCCACCTGGCTGAAGGTAGGCATGCTGTCCAGCTGCCTGGCTGCGTTTCGCGGTGACTCGGTCGGGACGATCTCCCTGGACGACCCCGTCGCGGCCTTCCGTGCGGTCAGCCACGACCCGTCCCTCGCGATCACCGTCGGCACGTCTCTGGGCCGTCTGACCGCACTCGACCTGCAGGAAGCTCTCCTGGAAGCGGTGATTGCCCACGCCGAGCGTGAACCGGATGCGCACGAACCGGCCGTTCTCGCCGCTTGGGCCGAGGTGCTGTCCGATCTGCGGACCGACCCGGCGTCGTGCGCCGACCGCCTCGACTGGGTGGCCAAGCTCCAACTGCTGCGCGCCTTCGCCGACCGCCACGATCTGCAATGGGGGCACCCCAAGCTGGCCGCTGTCGACCTGGCCTGGGCGCGGCTGGACGCGTCCGGCCCCTTCGATGCGCTGGCCCGCACCAGCCATCAGCGGACGGTGGTAGCCCCTGAAGCGATCGAGCTGGCGGGAACGCGCCCGCCGATCGACACGCGTGCCTGGCTGCGCGGGAGCCTGGTGGCAAGGGCGCCCGAGCGGGTGCTGGCCGCGTCCTGGGATTCGATGGTGATGCGGGACGCACACGGCACCGGGCGGCGCCTCGACCTGAGCGAGCCGCGGGCGCACACCCGCGCGGAGGTCGGCGACCTGACGGACCCTGCCGCGGTCGAGGCGCTGCTGCATCGCCTGGGTTGAGTAGGCTGTGCGCGCAATCAGTTCAGGAGGTCGGGTGACCGAGCGCATCAGGGTCGAGCAGCAGCGACAGCGCACCGAGGACGTGGTCGAGGAGACCGCGAAGACCTCGCGTGGCGTCGACTATGCCGCTGTCCTGGACGAGATCGATGCCGTGCTCGAAGCGGACGCCGAGGAGTACGTCCGCTCGTTCGTCCAGAAGGGCGGCCAGTGAACGCCCCGACGCTGTCGCCCGCGCTGGTGATCGGCGCAGGCCTGGTGGGCGCCTCGGTTGCGCATGCGCTCACCCGAGCCGGAGTGACCGTCCACCTCACCGATGCCGCGACCAGCCACGCTCGCGTGGCCGCGTCCCGGGGGGCTGGGACGACCGCGGCCCCGGACCCGGCCGAGGTGCAACTGGTGGTGGTGGCCGTCCCGCCCGAGGCTCTGGCGAAGGTGATCGTCAAGGCGCTGCGCGCCTACCCCGCCGCCACCGTGACCGACGTGGGCTCGGTGAAGGGGACTGTGCTCGCGGCCTTGAGGAAGACGGACGCGGACCTGTCGCGCTATGTGGGGTCGCACCCGATGGCCGGTTCGCAGCGGGTCGGCCCGCTGACCGCGAATGCGGACCTGTTCATCGATCGCACCTGGGTGGTGACGCCGCACGACACGTCGGCCGCCCATGCGGTGCTGGCGGTGCAGGAGTTGGCGACGCTGTGTGGCGCCCGTCGGGTGACCATGGGAGCGGCGCACCACGACGAAGCGGTCGCGCAGGTCTCGCACCTGCCGCACCTGATGTCAGTGCTGGTCGCCGGGACACTGACGCGGCTGCCTGCCGAGCACCTGCGCCTTGCCGGCCAAGGCTTGCGGGACGTGACCCGGATCGCCGGCTCGGACCCGAAGCTGTGGCAGCAGATCATCGGAGCCAACTCGGCGGCGATCCGCCGCGAACTGGTGGAGATCCAGTCCGAGTTGGTGGAGATGGTGCAGGCTTTGGACGCCGGTGACCTAACCCCGCTGCTGGAGCGCGGCCTGGAGGGGACACGAGCGCTGCCCGGCAAGCACGGTCTGAGTTCGGTGAGCTACGCGCACGTGGTCGTGGAGATCCCGGACGCGCCCGGCGCGCTGGCCCGCCTGTTCCGCGACATCGAGGCCGCCGGAGTGAACGTCGAGGACCTGTCGATCGACCACGACCTGGAACGCGAGGTCGGCTGGCTGTCCGTGCAGGTGGCCCCAGAACGGGCCGCCGAGCTCACCACCGCCATGACCGGGGCCGGCTGGACCGTCCGTGACCGTGACCCGCAACCCTAGGCCCGAACGAACGTTCCCTGAGGAGCCCGCGAGGCACGACGAGCAACAACCCAAACCCGGTCCCTGAGGAGCCCGCGAGGAACGAGCGGGCGTCACGAAGGGCAACTCGAACCCAAGGAGAAGACCAATGCCAGATCGCCTGGTGATCGCCATCGACGGACCCAGCGGGTCGGGGAAGTCGTCCACCGCCAAGGGGGTCGCGTCCGCACTCGGCCTCGCGTACCTGGACACCGGCGCGATGTACCGCGCGGTGACCTGCGCCTACCTGGACGCGGGCGTCGCGCCCGACGACGAATCCGGGGTGATCGCGGCCACGACCGCGGCCGTGCTTGAGATCAGCACCGACGCCGCCAACCAGTGGGTGCGCGTGAACGGCGCCGACGTGACCCTGCGCATCCGCGAGCCCGCGATCTCGGCGAACGTCAGCGCGGTGTCGACGGTCACCGAATGCCGCGCCGACCTGGTGTCGCGACAACGCGCGATCATCGACGCAGCTGGGTCGGGAATCGTGGCCGAAGGTCGCGACATCACGACCGTCGTTGCCCCGGACGCGGACGTCCGCCTGCTGCTGACCGCCGACCCGGAGGCCAGAATGGCCCGCCGAAAGGCTGAACTGGGCGAGAAGATCGATGAGGTCCAGCTCGCCGACCAGATCCTGCGCCGCGACTCCGATGATTCAAAGCTGGTCAACTTCACCACCGCGGCCGACGGCGTGACCCACCTGGACAGCACCTTCCTGAACCTCGAAGAAACTATCGGGGCCGTCCTCGACCTGGTGCGCCGCACGGTCGGCTGACCGTTCGGCTGGTCGAGCCTGTTGAGACCGAGCACCGGCTGCTGAGCTTGACGAAGCCCGGCCGGTGTTCGAGTTACGTGACCCCGGGCATGCCGCGATTTGGACCGGCGGCACTCCATTGCGTCGATCCTGGCCCGTCGCGGACGTTGCGGGTCCGATTTGCGGCAGGCGCACCGGCCCAGTCGACGAAGCCCGCACCTGGGGCCGAGTCTGACGAAGGTCGCTGTGTTCGACGACGTGACCGCAGGCTTGCCGCGATCTGGACCCGCGGCGCTCGATTGTGTCGATTCTGGCTTCGCCGCGGACGTTGCGGGTCCGATGTGCGGCAGGAGCAGTGGCCGTGTTGAGCAGGCTGGCGTCTGAGTTCGAGTCAGACGATCGTCGGGGCGCACGACGTGACCGCAGGCGTGCCGCGATCTGGACCCGCGGCGCTCGATTTTGTCGATTCTGGCTTCGCCGCGGACGTTGCGGGTCCGATTCCCGGCAGGGTAGTCCCCGGGCCGCCGTTGCGAACGCCACAGCGTGGCGCGCGATCGCTCGGGTCAGTCACGATCCCCGAGCCGCCAAGATTCGGGGATTCAGGGCGTGCAACCCAACTGCGGTAGCCTGATGGGTCGCACCTTGAAGGGATTCCGAATGACCGAGAGCAACGAACCCGACGCAGTGAGGCCTGTTGTCGCGGTCGTCGGCCGTCCCAATGTGGGCAAGTCGATGCTGGTGAACCGAATCATCGGCCGCCGCGAAGCCGTCGTCCAGGACCTCCCCGGGGTGACTCGCGACCGCGTCAGCTACGACGCGGAATGGAACGGACGCGAGTTCGTGATCGTTGACACCGGCGGCTGGGCCCCGGACGCGAAGGGCATGGCCGCGCAGATCGCCGAACAGGCCGAACTTGCGATCGCCGCAGCTGATGTGGTGCTGTTCGTGGTCGATGCGACCGTCGGCACCCAGGACGTGGACGAGGCCGTGGTCGAGGTACTGCGCCGAAGCAAGAAGCCGGTTGTGTTGGCCGCGAACAAGGTCGATGACCTTCGCCAGGAAGCGGACGCCGCCGGCATGTGGAACCTCGGGCTGGGCGAGCCGCATGCGGTCTCTGCGATGCACGGCCGTGGGACGGGCGACCTGCTGGACGCGTTGCTGGAAGTGCTACCCGAGGGGCCGCGTCTTGGCGAGGAGGAGATCGGCGGCCCGCGCAGGGTGGCGATCATCGGGCGTCCGAACGTTGGCAAGTCGTCGCTGCTGAATCAGGTCGCGAACTCGCGACGCGCGGTGGTCGACAATGTGGCCGGCACGACGGTCGATCCGGTGGACGAGCTGGTCGTGGTCGGGGGAGTGGTCTACCGGTTCATCGACACCGCAGGGCTACGGCGCCGGGTGAAGGAAGCGTCCGGGCACGAGTACTACGCGTCGCTGCGCACGCAGGGTGCGATCGAGCGGGCCGAGGTGTGCGTGGTGGTGCTGGACGCGTCCGACACGATCAGCGACCAGGACCTGCGGATCCTGACGATGGTCGAGGAGGCCGGCAAAGCGCTGGTGATCGCATACAACAAGTGGGACCTGACCGACGAGGAACGCCGTCACTACCTCACGCGCGAGATCGAGCAGGACATCCGGGCGTTCGCGTGGGCCCCGAGCGTGAACATCTCCGCGCTGACCGGACGCAACGTCGACAAGCTGTCGAAGGCGATCGAAGAGGCGCTGGACGGCTGGGAGACCCGAGTCTCGACAGGCAAGCTGAACGCGTTCCTTGGACGCCTGGCGGCCGCACACCCGCACCCGGTGCGTGGCGGCAAGCAGCCGCGGATCCTGTTCGGGACGCAGGCGCACAACTGTCCGCCGACGTTCGCCCTGTTCACCTCAGGACAGTTCGACCCGCAGTACGTCCGCTTCGTCGAACGCCGCCTGCGCGAGGACTTCGGCTTCAAGGGATCCCCGGTCCACGTGGAGGTCCGCGCGAGAGAGAAGCGCAAGAACCGCTGACCCGAAGACGGTCCCCAGGAAGCCGGCGCCCCACCCCGAACCGATCCCTGAGGAGCCGGCGAGGAACGTGACGGCGTCACGAAGGGCCGCTATCAGCTGGTCGAGCGATCGGACGGTCGAGCCTGTCGAGACCCCGACCCTGCCGAGCCTCAAACCGTCCGCGGCACCGTCCCGAAGAGCTGCAGGATGCGACACATGACCTTGTGTCCACCGTCGGCGGCAGGATCGAACATCAGCGGACAGCCGCCCTCGATGACCATCAGCCCGTGCTCGCGTCCGTAGGCGGCGGCAACTGGTGAGACGCTGCCGGCGTCCATTGAGCGATGCATCCAGACCTTGGTGATGCCGAGGTCCACAGCCTCCTGCACGGTGGCTAGAGCATGCTCGGGACGAGTGCCGATGACGACCGCGTCCACACCTCCGGGCACGGACTTGACGTCAGGAAAGGCCGGCGAACCAGCGAGGGTCGCAGCGTTGGGATTGATGGCGAAGACGTCGTATCCGCGCTCGACGAGGCGGTTGTAGACGACGTTGCTGCCGTGTCCTTTGGTCGCGTCCCGCGAGACGCCGGTGACTGCGATCCGACGGCAGGCGAGGAACTGGTCGGCGGCCTGGGCGAGTCTCATGAAGGGCTCATTTCTTGCGGTAGACGCGGACGGCGTCCGGGTCGATGAACATGAGCGTTGGGTGGATGCCGCCGTGGCGGATGCCGAGATTGTGACCGTCGGCCGGGTCCGCGGGGCTGGTGGGGTTGCGCACCCTGCTCACCGAGGACAGCTTGCCACTGGGGCTGACGCTGAACAGGCCGACGACGGTATCTGTGCGATCCGGTGACACTTCGACGAAGCCGGCGACGAGGATCCAGAGCTTGCCGTCCGCGGCCATCACGGCTTGCAGACTCGGGTGGACGGTGAGTCCTGGGTGGGCCGGGGAGACGAGGTTGAGCCGAAGATTGACGCCTGGTCGCAGGACGTTGATGAAGCCGTTACCGATGTTGAGCTGGAACTTGCGTCCGCCTTGTCCGACGAACCAGGTGACCGGGATGACCTTGCCGGTGAGCGGGTTGACGCGAACCTTGCGATTGGTCTCATCGAAGCCGTAGAGGTACTTGCCGTTGGTGGCCAGGACGTTGACGAAGCTGCTGAGGGGGACGCGGCTGAGCTTGTGCTTGGCGGAGAGACGGAGGAGGCCGGGGGACCCGATGGTGGTGCTGGAGAGGACTACGGAGCCGTCGGCGAGCGCGACGGGGTTCTGCCACTGGAAGGCGCCGAGGTGGAGGTACTTGGCGGGGAGCTTGACCTGGCCGAGGTACTTGCCGGAGTCGGAGTAGTGGGCGAGGCGAAGCTTGGCTGCGTCCGCGATCCACCAGGTCTTGTTGGGCACCTGGACGCCGTAGCTGGGCCCGAGGTTGAGGCCCTCGCCGGCGGGCGAAGTGCCGAGCTTGGCTGCGGAGGTGCCGTACCCGACTTTGATGATGCGACTCCAGCCTGAACCGAGACTGGCGGGAGCGCGGAGGGTGACGGTCTTGGTGACTTGAACCGCGGACGGGAACGCGGCCTGGGCGGTCTGTCCGGCGTCGGACCCGGCGAGCAGGGCAACCCCGAGTCCAAGCGTGGCAAGGAAAGTGATCGGATGGAGCATGGCAACCTCCTCACTACGAGAGTAGAACCGCCGACGCGACGCGAACAGCCTCAAGGTGAGAGCACTGCCCGTTTTCTAGTACAGTGACCAGCCGGACCGGACGAGCAATCCGGCCCGACAACTGAAGAACGGGCTGTAGCGCAGCTTGGTAGCGCACTTGACTGGGGGTCAAGGGGTCGCAGGTTCAAATCCTGTCAGCCCGACGGGGTATACACCCTAGTGAAAGCTAGGTTCAGAGGACCGAGATTGCCGGTTGCATCTCTCATGCATCCTAAGCCTTCGAAAGCGGTCCGCTCTGACGGCCAAGAACGGCCCAAGGGATGCAATCCAGTCAGCCCAGAATTGCCCGTCGGGCGGGGTCTCTCTCAACCTCCAACGAGGTGTGCCGGCCTGTCGGGCGAGGCGGGTGGTGAGGTCGGGGATGCGTGTGGTGAGGCCCGCCAGAGCAGGTCGTGGTTGAGCGATCGGATGCTCACCCCCGAACAGATGGCACGCCGGCTCGGCGTCCACCGCTCGACGATCACCCGCAAGATCCTCGCTGGCGAGATCCGGGCAGTGAAGGTCGGCAATCGGCATCGTGTCCCGTACTCGGAGTTCCACCGGTACCGCGAGGACACGCTGGATCCTCCGCACCCGATGTCGAGGCGGAGCTGTTCGGTAACCGGTGAGCCGGCCCAACCTGTCCGCCGGAGCGGGCGTAGCGTGCGCGCGCACCTGCCGTGATCCGACTGGTTCGCCCAGCGAGCCGCGGCCCCAGATTAGGCGGGTGTGAGCGTCAGTCGCTGCCCGAGCGCGTCCGCCAGGCGCAGCAGCGTTGCTGCGGTTGGGTTGCCCGCACCGCGTTCGATGCGGCTGATCTCGGCCTGCTGGATGCCGGTCAGGGCAGAGAGGTCGGGCTGGGTCAGGCCCCGGGCCTTGCGGGCAGCGGCCAGTTGAGCGCCGAGTTGTTCGCGTTCGTCCATCTCGGCATCGAAGGCTGAGACCGCGGCGTCATAGACGCGTCGCGCGTCTTCGCTCCAGCCCGCCTTCGCAGCGGCCGCTAGTTCGTCAAAGCTCTTGCCCATCGTGGATCACCTCACAGCAAGTATGTGTTAAGCCACATACTTCGTCAATGCTTGCGCTTCCACTCCTGGTGCAGCCTGCGTGCCTTCGAGATCTCCCTCTGCTGCCGCCTATCCGAAGGGTCCCGCTTCTTGTCGTACCCGTGGTGCAGCAGCACGATCTTGTCGCCATGGAAGGTGCAGAACACCCGGATCAGCACGCTGCGATCAGAACCTGGCACCGCACCAGCATCAACACCGGCCTCAGACAGGATGGCCCGCAGCGACCGGCGGATCCGAAACTCGTACAAGCCACCACCGAGGGGTTTGCCCCATTCGCCCGCGCAGATGTCGATGCCCTGCACCGCGAGGACGTGCTCGATGGCGGCCGTCAGGACTGCCTGCTCGTACTCGGGTAGCGACGTGAAGAACCGTGCGAAGGCACTGCCCTCATACTCGATGCTCCACGCCGCCACGTCGACCATCCTGCCATCCGCGACCGGATGATCGGGAAGTGCCTGGGAGGTCGTCCGTGAGCTGGGGGCCTGGTCCGTTCAGGCAGTCATGCGCCCTGTTCTGCCGAATGCAGGATGTTGGCTGAGCATGACGAAGCCCGCCCGAACAGACGTAGCCGATGAGTGCTCCTCGGGGTGCGGCGGTTCGGTGCAAAGAATCTGCAGCTGGATGAACAAACAAGACCGATGCCTTCCTCCCAGGCTGTGTCTGGATGCAGATTTCTCCCAGTGCCATCCTCCGTAGCGGCTATTCCGTTCATGCCGCGGGTCGCGCGGTGGCATGCCGCAGATTCGGCGAAGGCTTGAACTCGTGCCCCCGGGGGGTCAGGTTGGGGGTTTCTCGGGACCTGCGTTCTGGGTTCTGCGGTGTAGATAGCCGATCGCGAGGCCGAGTGCGAGGAACCTGAATGTGTTGAAGGCGGCGGCGATAAGGACGTAGCGGGGGGCGCTGTTCGTGGTCGTGAGCAGTCTTGGGGCTATCTCGACGAGGATGGTGGCCACGGTCAACGCGATCAGGCTCAGAAAGACCGCTTTGAGGATGGGGCTTCTGGTTGGAATTGTGCCGTTGAAGCGGAGCAGGCAGGCGCTGACACCGATGCCGATGATCAAACCGGCGAGGAGGGCTTCAGCGAGCATGGGCAGGTAGGAGATCCCCAGAGCAGCCCGGTACTCCGCCGCGATGGGGGTCAGCGAGATCGCGAAGTTGGTCACCCAAAATCCCGCTGCTCCACCCAGACCAAGTCCTAATGCTCTGGTCCAGATCCCGCGTGAGTGAGTCGTGGTCGTCATCTCGATGGTGCATCGCTGCTGGCGACAGCTGGTGGCGGGGTGGGCGGGACGTCGATCCCGGGCGCGCTGGTCTTCACGCCCTTGATGAGGAGCCACAAGGCCAGTCCGACCTCGGCGAGGAGACTCACGACGGTACCGGGGACCTTGATCTGTGGGTAGGTGGGCAGGAGGAACGCCTGGAGGAACCAGATCATTTCGGCGACTCCGTCGAGGATGAGCAGCACGCCCAGGATCCGCGGCAACAGGCCGGACTTGTAGACCAGGTAGCCGAGGGGGAACAGCCAGGTGCCGAAGAACAGCTGGGCGGCGACGAAGCCGGTTCGGTAGACGTTGACAGCGAGCAGGGCCATCGCCTCGGTCTGTGCCGGCTGGAAGGTTGGTAGCCCGACGCCTGCATCGACCATGAGCATCGCGGATACCAGCTGGAGCAGGCTTGCGCACTGGATGGCGACTCCGACCGCGTTGAGGAGGAGGAACAGCAACGCCAGGTCTTGGTTGACCGGCCGCAGCAGCACATAGAGCCCCCAGGCGGCCATCAAGAACAGGAAGGCTGACACGAATGCGACGACCAGGCCGAGCCGGAACGACCATTCGGTGGTGGTTATCGCCCTGTAGATCTGCTGAGCATTTCCTAGGCCTATGTTCCCCAAGACGTTGGCGAGGACTGACGTGGCGATGAACGCCAAGTACAGTCCGCCGGTGATCCTGGCCAACCCGGTTGCGCCGACACGGTCGGTGACTTCGAAGGTGGACAATGCGCCGGCGGTGGGGGCATTGACGAGGTACGGACGCATTGGTGTGGTCTTTCTGTGAGACCGGTCGAGGCTGTCGGCCGGGGTTAGGTGGATGCCGGGTCGTTACTGGTGGTGAGGCTGAGGATCTCGGAGCCGCGCAGCGCCTCGAGGAAGGGCTGGACGCTGCCGGTGACGCGGCATTGCAGGACGAATCCTTCGACCCGCACGTCGCTGACCCCGGAGGCGCGAGCAACTCGTTCGATGGGTGGTTTGCCGACGCAGCTCACCTCGATGGTCCGGCTCTTCTGCTCCTCGCTCATGCCTCCAACCTAGGAATGGCCGCACGGTCGGGGGCACCCGGGGAAACACGCATCCAGCACCTATTTCCGCGCGGCGTTGAGCGCTGACCTCCTGGGGTGGTTACCTGTTGTCATGACGCGGACGGCGCAGGTGCCGGGCAATCTGGCTGCGGAGGCCAGCAGTTTCGTGGGTCGCCGCCACGAGGTCGCCGAACTCCGGTCGAAGCTGGCCTCAGCACGGATCGTCAGCCTCGTCGGGCCTGGCGGTGTGGGGAAGACCCGCCTTGCTGTGCGGGGCGCCACCGACCTCGGCCGGGGATTCGCCGACGGCGCCTGGCTGGTCGAACTCGCTGAGGTGCGGGATCCCGCGCTCGTACCCAACGCCGCAGCCAGAGCCCTCGCCTTGCGCGACCAGTCCCCCGGCGGGGCGCTGGCCCTGGTTTTGTCCTTCCTGGCCGACAAGGAGCTTCTGCTTGTGCTGGATAACTGCGAGCACCTCCTCGACGCCGCAGCCGGGCTGGCTACCGCGGTGGTGGAGGCGGCACCGCGGGTGAGGGTGCTTGCCACGAGCCGGGAGCCACTGTCGGTGCCCGGGGAGCAGGTGCTGCCCGTCCCGCCGCTGGAGTTGCCGCTCGACGACGAGGCCGAGCCGCTCGGGTTGCTGGGACAGAACGAGGCAGTGTCGCTGTTCATCCAGCGCGCGGCCGGCGCGTCCGGGGCGTTCGAACTCACCGCGGACAACCGTTCGGCGGTCGTCGGTCTCTGCCGTCGCTTGGACGGGCTGCCACTGGCCCTGGAGCTTGCTGCGGTCCGTACCCGGGTCCTCAGCGTGCAACAGATCCTGGGCCATCTCGACGACCGGTTCGCGCTGCTCACGGGGGGCAACCGGGTCGCCCTGCCGCGCCACCAGACCCTCCGCACGACGCTGGACTGGAGTTACGAGCTCCTCCCGGCCGGATCACAGGCGGTACTTCGGCGATTGTCGTTGTTCGCCGGCCGCTTCACTCTCGAGGACGCCGAAGCGATCTGTGGGAGCGGAGAAGGCTCCTGGCGCGTGTTGGACTCGCTGTCCTCGTTGGTGGACAAGTCGCTGCTGCTGAAGGAGGACGTCGGGCCGCTGGCCAGCTTCCGGCTTCACGAGACCACCCGCGAGTACGCGGCGGACAAGCTGCGTCAGTCGGGTGAGGAGCGAACCGTCCAGCGGGACTTCGGGAACTACTACGTGTCGCGGTGCCGGGAAGCTGCAGACGGGGCACGGTTCCACCTCGTTGAGTGGCTGGAGTGGATCGACCTTGAGATTGACAACCTCCGCTCGGTCCTGCACCGCCTGCGGTGCGACGGGGACCACGAGCAAGGTCTCCAGCTGGTGGGTGCCCTCGTGTGGTACTGGGTGACGCGGGCCACCACTGAAGGACAGCGGTGGGTCAACCTCTTCCTCGACGCGGCCCCCGACGACCCCAGGACGAACCCGGGCGCCCATTTCCTGCGGGGCTTCCTCGCTATCCTCCAGGCCGACCCCATAACCGCCCGGCGGGAACTCGAGAGAGCTGCAGACGCGGAGCGCGCAGCCGGAACGTCACGCCAGCTCGCCGAGACACTGGCGATGGCGTCGGTCGCCGCGAACATGGCCGGTGATCACGCGTCCGGCCAACAGCTGTGCGACGAGACACGAGCGGTGGCCGAGCAGCTCGGTGACCTGGAGGCAACCCTGGCATCTCTCCAGGCCCAGGCGATGAACGGGGTGTTCGCCGGAGATCTCGAAGCCTTCCGGACCGCCTCCTCCCGGGCCGAACCGCTCAGCCGGGCAGCCGGCGATTTGTACACCCTGGAGATCTGGTTGATGAACCAGGGATTCGCCGCTCTGCTGACCGGTGACAAGGACCCCACACCCCACTTCGTCGAGGCACTTCAGATCGCCGACCGCATCGACGACCGCGTGACCCAGTTCCATCTGGTCGGCGCCCTCGGCATTCAGGCGGCAGCCACTGGCGACCACTCTCGCGCCGCCCGGCTCTTCGGCGCCACCGAACGGCTCCGGACCGAGACCGGCGCCAAGGTCAACCCTGTCCTGGCACCCCTTCTGGAAGCCCGCAAAGCCGACCTCCGAACCCAGCTGGGTGGATCACCCTACGACGCCGAGTTCAGAGCCGGTGCCGCGATGAGCAGGTCGAACGCCCTCACCCTCGCCCTCGGGGCATCCAGCCAACCAGAGCAACCAGACGACCCGGCCCGACTCGCCCCGCTGGCCAAACGCGAAACCGAGGTCGCCCGCCTGATTGCGCAAGGACTCAGCAACAAGCAGATCGCAAGCCGCCTGTTCATCTCCGAGCGAACCGTCGAGAACCACGTCCGCAACGCCATGGACAAACTCGGCTTCACCTCACGAACCCAAATCGCCACCTGGGCCACACTCGCCCACGCGACGACGCGCCAAGCCTGACTGAACCGGCATCGTCCGGAGACTCGCTGGTTGACTCCTCAGCTTGCTGCTGACAGCTGCCTCGCCACAACAAGGTCATGACCCCGCGACGAACCGTCGGCTCCTTCACACTCAAGCTGCGCTGCGTGGACCCGACACCCTCAGGCATGACCTCCGAGGCCCACCAAACCCGTCCCACTTGTTACGCTCGCCACGCGGGAATCAGAAGGTGCCCTCCTGAACGGGCTGGGACTCAGCAACCCCCCATCGGCATCCGGCTGTTCATCTCCGAGCGAGCCGTCGAGAACCACGTCCGCGCCATCATGGACAAACTTGGCTTCGTCTGACGACTCAGATCGCCGCCTGGGTCACCCCTCGCATAACCCCGCTGCTAGGGACACTGGGGCCTGACCCCTTGCCAGGTGCCGACGTCCCACCCGCCAGCTCGCGCTGTCCCCGAACTCTCGGGGCTCGTTGCGCGCTCGACGGCCGCGGCTGAGTCAGTCGTGCGTAAGTCGGCTGAGCCCGGGGCCGAGGAGGGCCAGAAGTGTCGCGGCTGCGTCCGAGGGGATCACGTCGCGGCCGTGCTCGAGCCACCACAACATGGCGGCCCAGACCGCGCCGCTCAGGGCGGCCGCGACTTCGCCGCGTTGTGATTTGGTCAGGTCGGGCGCGGTCAGGTCGAGTCGTTCCCGGATGTGTGCGGTGATCCGGTCCCGGAACGCCACCACCATCGGCCCACCACGGCCCAGCAGGAGGTAGGGCTCTGCGAGAACGCGATGGTGGGCGAGGTGTTCGAACAGGCCGGGCACGAAGGCGAGGCAGTGGCCCGGCCCGCTCGCCGGCACGATCTCGACAGCGCCCAGGAAGGCGTCAGCCAGGAGCGCGTCCCGGTCCTCGTAGTGGGCGTAGAACGTGGAGCGCGAGCAGTGGGCGTGGGCCACCACGTCCGCCACCGAGATGTCCTCCCAGTCACGGGTCCGCAGGAGGTCCAGCAGGGCCCCCCGGAGCCGGAACCGGGTGCGGACCGCCCGTGGATCTGCCGTTGTCGGACACATGCCCGCCTCCTGTCCGGGACTGCCTGGGTTCATCATGGCGCACGCGGCCAGGGTGCCGGATCGTGGAAGCAGGAAGTCCAACCTCAGGAGGAACCCGTGACCACCACGACCCTGCCCGCGGCCACGCGGACACGAAACCATCCGGACCCTGTCGAGCGGGCCCGGCAACTCGGCACCGCCGCAGCCCTGCTCGCCATGCCCGCCATCTTCGTCTTCGCATTCGCCACCCACCCCGAGCTGGGAAGCCTTCGGCCGCTGGAACCGGCCGAGTTGATCCTGCGGGCACGCGGCAACCCCGTCCTGCAGTTCGCGCACGCGCTGGTGACCCTCAACACCGCCCTCCTGGTCGTCGTCGCCGTCCATCTGCAGTCACTGCGTCGGACAGGCCGCGGCGCATGGGCGAGTCTGGTCGGAGGGGCGATGGCGGTGCTCGGTGCGTGCCTGCTTGCCGCCGACAAGGGAGCCATGTGCCTGACCATGAGCGCGCTGGACAGCCTCGACGACACCACCTTCACCGCGATGATGCCGGGCCTGGTCGCCATCTTCGACAAGCAGGGCTCGATGGTCCTCATCTGGGGGATGGTCCTGCTGCCCCTCGGCGTCGCCGTGCAGGCGATCGGGCTGATCCGGGCCCGTCAGTGGCCGACCTGGCAGGCCGTCACCCTGCTCGCCGGCTCGCTCCTGATCGCCGCACCCGACGGCATGGAGATCATCAACCTCGCCGCGGCCCTCGCGCTCCTGGTCGCCCTCATGCCCGAAGCCGTCCGGCTCGCCCGGGACACGTCGACGACCACGCCCGGCTCGGCGGCGTCGCGCTGCCGAACCTGCCGCCACCGCCTCGCCGCGGCAGCCACCAAGAGGACCTCCTGATGCTGGCCGTTTGCGTTGTGGCGGCCGTCCTATCCCACCTGCATTCGCGTCGCTCCCAAAGCGAGCGATACGCCCGCGGCCCCATGTTGAGGGGCCCGTCGGCCAGACATGTCGGCCTGTACGTCTGCCCCGTCACGCAAGCCTTACGAAGGTGATCCCGATGATCTCGCAATCGATCAAACTGCCAACCGACACCCAATCAGCCAACAAGGCCACCGCCGCTCGTTTCATCGGTGCCTTCAACCACGACGACTGGGACGTCGTCCGGGAGATCGTTGCCAACGGCTTCGTCTTCCACCATCCCATCGGCGGGACTGTCGAAGCCGGTCCAGATGGCATGGTGGCGACCTGGGCCGGCTTCAAGCGGCTCTCGCCGGACTCCTGGCACCCCATCCCGATCCTCGTCGCCGAAGGCGACTACGTGGCCGTGCTCCTGCCGACCTACGGCCACTTCACCGGCCGCTCCGACCAGGCCCCGGCGCCGACGGGCGGGCGTCTCGACTACGGCATGGTGAACATGGTCCGGTTCGAAGCCGGCAAGCTGGCCGAGATGTGGTTCGGCATGGACCCGCTCTCCGAGCTGCAGCAGATGGGCGTGGCGCCAGTCTCACCGCCGCGTACCTACCGACCGATCGAGCAAGCGAACCGCGCGGCCTTCATGAGCGCCACCGAGATGGGGCCCGCCGACTACGACAACGTGACGGCGTTCGGCGATAGCGTCATCGCCTTCTCTCCGCCGCAGGCGAACCCGGCGTCGGTGAGTCGGCTGACCGAAGTCCACCGGTTCGCCGGCGACGATCATGCGCTCGTCTACTCGCACGAGATCACGACCGATCCGCCCTATGGCGGGGATCCCTCGGTCGATACGGCGACAAGTCGCGACCTGGTCGGCCGATGGTTCGAGGACGTGCTGCGCGGCCACGATCTGGCGGCACTGGCCGAGATCGCATCCCCGCATGTCATGGTGCACCCGACGGCGATGCCCTGCGAGGCCAGTCACTACACCGCGCCTGGGGCCGAGCAGTGGCTCCAGGCGCAGTGGGCCGCCTTCCCGGACCTCGCGGTCGTGGGCGACTCCTCGGTCGCGAGCGGCGACATCGTGGCGGTGCGGTGGCATGCGTGGGGAATATCGCAGGGTGCCTTCCTGGGTGTCGCCCCGACCGGCCGAACCGTCGACTACACCGGACTCTCCATGTACCGCGTCGAGGACGGCAGGATCGCCGAGATCTGGGAGACGCGGAACACGCTCAGCGTCCTCCACCACCTCGATCCGCGCATCGGAGGCGGACACCACCACTGATCGACTCCAGGTGCAGCGAACCGCTGCCCGGACTGCCCAGAAAGGAACACTGAACCATGAGCGCCACGATCGTGAAGACGACGGACACGGCAGAGAAGGTTCCCGTGTCGAAGCGCTTCTTCCCAGGATTGCTACCAATGCTCGGCCACGACAGGTACGGACGCGTCATCACGAGGTACCGCGAGCTCTACTCGAACCACGAACTCCCAGCCAACCCCCAACTGCGATGGCATCTGGTCGAAGGGATCCTTCCAGGCCTTGCCTTGTACCAGGTCCTCAGGGAAAGCGGCGAATCACAAGACGTCGCGTTGGGAAGCGTCGATCGAGCGTTCGATCAGCTCTTCGCCGGCGATGCCGAGCAGATGAGGCGGATCGGGCGTCTGCCCTTCGCCTTGCCGCTCTTGAGGGTGTTTCTCAAGCCACTCATGCGGAAGTACCCGCCCGAGGGTTGGGCGATCGAGTGGAAACAGAACTCCAGGGACGGGATCCGGTTCGACATGACGACGTGCTTCTATCACGCAACCTTGTCGACCCTGGGAGCCCCGGAGCTGACCGCCGCGTTCTGCCGGGTCGACGACCTGATGTACCGCTCGATGTCTCGGTACGTGTCGTGGCAGAGGACGACGACGATCGCCAGCGGCGATACACGTTGCGACTTCTGCTTTGCCTCGACACGCCAATCGCGCCAGGGAACCGAGTGGACATGATGCCTACATCTCAAACCGCCGGACCTCACGAAGCGCCAAGCTCGCCGCGCTGCGCGTGTTCGAGCTCGCCGGTGTGCGAGCGCTGTCGGTGAGTGTCCGCCCGGGCCCAGGAAGGAGCTGGGGCAGGACTGCGTGGCCTGGTTGGTCACGCGCCATGACGTGATTCCCTGGGCTCGACGTCCGCCTGCGGCCGGTTCGGGCGTCGTGGGGGCATCGAGTTCAGGAATGGCGTCATCGTCGACAGCGACCTGGGTGTCGAGTGTGAACTGGTCGGCCGCGCTTTCTGGAGCAACCCACGGCAGGTTGGCGCGTCCGCTACTGGCCGCGCTGGGTGCGCGTTGCCCGGTTTTTCGTCGGGTTGCCCGCCTTGAACGGGCAATATGGTCAGATGCGGGTAGGGACTTGGAATCTGGCGGGCCGCTGGAGCCCCCACCATCTGGAGATGCTCCTTGCCCAGGAATGCGACGTATGGCTGCTTACCGAAGTGCGAGCCGACGTGTCCCTGGCGGGATTTGATTCGCACCTCACCGCCGCGAAGATGGCCACCCGCAGGCACTGGGCCGGCATCTACTCCCGCACCCCACTCCAACCCCGGCCAGACCCGCACCCAGCCAGCGCAGCCGCCTTTGGGCTGGGCCTGACTTGGTGCAGCAGCATCCTCCCTTGGCGATCCTGCGGAACCGTGCCCTGGGGAGACGGCGCAGCCAAAGAGAAAACACGACGGGCACTGGATCAACTCGCCAGCGAACTGCCGGTCGGTGCCCTGATCTGGGGCGGGGATTGGAATCACGCCATGCAGGGCCGCGAGTACGCGGGCAGCGTCGCCGGCCGAACCGCGATCAAGGCTGCGGTCGCTGATCTCCAACTCACCGTGGCCACCGAGGACTCACCGCACTGCATCCCAGGTCTGCTGACCATCGACCACATCGCCGTTCCTCAAAGCGCCCGCATACACGCCGTGAATCGGATAGTTGCGGAGGACCACTCGGGGAAGCGGCTCTCCGACCACGATGCCTACGCGATCGACGTGACCGTTTCCTAACGCCCGCTCTTGCCGCACCCAGGACGCTTGGCTTGGACGGCCTCGCCTAGGCCGGTGACGGTTCGCTTCGCTGGCCAACGGAAGCGCCACTACGCGGATCGGCGCATGAAGCGACTGTCGCAGCGAGGGTCAGGCCGGCCGCAGGTTGTCGGCCGCCCAGTTGGCGATTCGCTGGTTGCGCGCTGTCACGAACGCGATCGAGTTCTGGCGGAACTCCCGGTAGCTGTCGATATCTGCCGGGATCGCGGAATTGCTGAAGCCGTGGAAGGGCAGGAAGTACCGCACCTCCTGCCGATCGCGTTCGACGAGGTCTTGGAGCAGGAAGAAGTCCACATAGCCTCGGAAATCCTGGAACAACGCGAAGAACCGCTCATAGCGCTGAATGGTGGCTCCCAGCGGAGTCTCGGCGTCGCCGACGTAGTACCGCCGGATGCACTCCAGGGTCAGATCCATCCGATCAGCGATGCTCCTGCGACTCATTCCGCGTGCGGAGTTGATCGTCGGTTGGTCGTCGACCTTGTTGCTCGGGAAGACCATCATTCCGCCGATGGTGTAGCCGATGTGCTCGAAGACTTCCACCTCATCAGAATTCAACCGAGCCGCGATCTCGGCGGTGCCGCGCCAACCCTTGTAGGTTGCGATGACCGAATCGCTGCTGAGAAAGAACTCCCCGAGCTCGGAGCGGTGGTGCAGGTATTCGTGGGGCGTGGTCGTATCCAACTGGAAGGTCGGTCCGGCCGGCAGCGGCTTGCTCCACAGCAGTTGGTGGTAGCGACGAAGGGTGGGGCTACTGCGATCGGGGTCATCGGTAGTGGCATCGCTTCGAAAGTCGAACGTCGTGTCGATCAACATGCGAAGAGTATCTCAGTGCCCACCGACAACTGGGGCGAAGTGGAAGGCGTCCGCTTCCAAAGCTCCCATACGCCGGCTGTTCTCTAGGAGGCCGCCGAGCCAGCAAGATCCAGACACGTGCGCGGTGGCGCAACAGCCATCGCACCTGCCTCGGGAGCACTCCCGTTCCGCACGCTTCTGCCGCGAGGCGCGCGGTCGAAGTCTGCGAGTCCTGCTCGACCGTTGCTGGGATGGGCGCGCTGGCCCCATCGGCATCGTCGAGTTTCGAGGCGATCGTCGACCCTGAATCAGACCCAGGTCACCTTGCCCATGCCGTCCACCTCTGTGTCCAAGCTCGACGACTCCCGGATGACCGCAGAGGGCTCCTCGCTGCCCTCTTCATGTGCGAGAAATCGAGTCCGCGATGGAACCTCCGAATATCGGCGAGTTGACCCGCGCACCGTGGCCCGATCGGGACCTCCCCTGCACGGCCACCATGATGATGACGGGCGCGTTGTCAGCCTCTTGGGGTGCGCGAGCATCACATCCGCGCGGCTGGGATGCGTTGCGAGATGCGGTCGAGGTCGGCGATCTTGATCCGGATGGCCTTGCGGCCGATCTTGTAGGCGGGCAGTTCACCGGCGGAGATCCGCCGCCGGATGGTCCGGGTACACACGCCGAGGATCTCGGCAGCTTGGGCAAGGGTGAGCCACTGCGATGTCGCCACTGCGCTGGCACTCATGGGAGTCTCCTTCGTCGACGGGACCAGCGCACCGCGGCTGAGATCTGAACCAGACGTAGAGACTCCGTTGGAGCTCAAGCTGAGGGAATCACAGCCATCGCCGGACTGGGCCGTTGTGCCATCCCTAAGCCCAAACGAGGCACGATCGGGACGTTTGGGTCCGCGGTTTCTCAGTCTCTTCTTCGCTTCGAGGCCGTCGATAGGCATCGCGTCGAGCTCCTGGTCGTCCGTCTTCCTAGCCACGTCAAAGGGTCCGACCTACCCTGAAACCCAACATTCACGAAGTTCTTGGACGTGGGGGCGTCCCAATCGACCTGGAGGTGGGCTTAGGGAGGGGTGAAAGGAAGGAGGCGGCGCATGACGTCCTCGTCGTCGCTGGTCGTCGGGTGCCTGGCGGCCATTCTGCTCTCTGCCTGCACGTCGTCGAGCCCTCCCACGGCTTTCGAAACGGTGCCGAGTGCGACGGAGTCCCGAACCACCTCGGCATCGGGCATCCCCGCGCCGACGCCAACCCCGACGTGGTCGGAGGAGCAGGCGGCTGCTGTCGAGGCCGTGGACGCCTACTGGGCGGCCATTGGGCGGATCGAGGTGAATCCGGCCGGCTTCAGTGAAGCGGAGATGCAGGCGATTCTCGGGAAGGTGGCCGGGCCCGAAGTCGTAGCCGCGAACGTCGGCTCGTACCTGGGACTGAAGAAGCGCGGGTTCCGGTACGACGGCACGGCTGTGGCACTGACCACAAAGGCCAGCGAGCCATCCACCGTCTCCTACGGTGTCGAGGTCTTCGTCACCCGATGCGTCGATCAGCGAGGGTTGCGGGTTGTTGACGCCTCCGGCGTTGAGGTGAGTGAGGAAGATCTGGGCTTCCGAGTCCCTGACTTCAATCTCCGGCAGTACACGGTCGTGAGGACAGAGGACTCCGATGCGTTCATCGTCTACGGTCTCGATCCCGC
>Ga0209477_1000254_pt1 | contig 32100 bp, 32 predicted proteins | sample KloWWTupernatant_FD_187180 | JGI IMG/M metagenome (GOLD analysis project Ga0209477, IMG submission 187180) | Active sludge microbial communities from Klosterneuburg, Austria, studying microevolution and ecology of nitrifiers - Klosterneuburg... | ecosystem: Engineered > WWTP > Aerobic digester >...
GTAGCCGCCGACCGTCAGGTCGCGGAAGATGCGGCTCACCATGTCGCGCGAGGCGCCCACGCGCTCGGCGATCTCCTGCTGGGTGATCTTCTCCGGGATGCGCATCCTGCCGTCCTCGGCCTCCACCGCCATGTTGAGCAGCAGCCGCGCCACGCGCCCGTAGACGTCCAGCAGCGCGAGGTTCTTCACGTTGTCGGTGGCCTCGCGCGCCCGCTCGATCACCTTGGCGATCATGTCGAGGGCGAAGTCGGGGTTGTGGCGGATCGCGTCGCGCAGTGGCTCGCGCTGCACCACGGAGAAGGTGGTGGGCTCCAGCGTCACCACGGAGGCCGAGCGCGGCTTGCCGTCCAGTGCCATCTCGCCCACGTAGTGGCCGGGCGCCTGCGTGTTGAGGATGAGCTCGTGGCCCTCGGCGTCGGACACGAAGGCCTTCACCTTGCCCGACAGGATCACGAACACCGAGTCGCTGGAATCGCCCTCGGTGATGATGACCGTGTTCTTGGGGTAGCTGCGCACGCGCCCGAGCTTCGCCAGCTCGCGCACGAACGCATCGTCAATGGCGGCCAACTGGGCGGGGCTGGGCGCTTCGCCGTTCATGGAGGTGCCGGGTTCGGGGATGGCGGGGAGCGGCGAGTCTAGCACCCGCGCCCGGCCCCGTTAAGATGCGCCATGCCCCCCGCCCCCGCCGCCTCGTCCCCGTCCCCGCTCGCCGTCTCCCTCGTCGCCGCCGCCCTCGCGCTGGCGGGGCTCGCCTTCCACCTCTCCCCGTGGGGCGGCCGTGCCAGCCTCGCGATGCTCGATGCCGGCTTCGGCGTGCTGCGCGCCTTCGCCCCGGGGGAGGCACCCGACGACATCCTCGTGGTGGGGGTCGACGACCCGGGCGCGGTCTCGCCCGAGGTCGACCCCGTCGGCCCCGCCCTGCGCAAGCTCCCCGAGGTGCTGGTGAAGGTGGCCAAGGGGAGTCCCAAGGCCATCGTGCTCAACGTGACGCTGCCCCGCGCCAGCGCCGAGGCGGTCGCCCCCGGCCTCGACGACGCCCTCGCCACGGCGCTGGCCGTCTCGCAGGCGGCCGCGCCGCTCGCCATCGGCCTTTCGGTGGACGCGCGGCGCCAGGTGATCCCCATCCACGACCCCCTGCTGCGCGGCGTGGATACGCGCGGGCTCGCCTTCACCCTCCTGCCGCGCGAGGCCGACGGCGTCGTGCGCCGCATCGTCCTGGGCCTGCCCACGCAACAGGGCCACTGGCCCACCTACGCGGGCTGGCTCTGCCAGGTGCTGGGCGGCCGTTGCCGCGAGGGCCTCATCGACTACGCGCTCGGCCCCGCCTACCGCTACGTGCCGGCAAGGCGGCTCCTCGACATCAAGGAAGGGGAAGCGCTGGGGCGGCTCTTCAAGGGCCGCATCGTCTTCATCTCGGCCGTGGCCGGCCCCGACGACCGCGTGCCGCAGCCGCTCTCGCTGGCCGGCTGGGAGCCGCCGGCGCCCGAACCACCGCTCGTGCTCGTCCACGCGCAGGCCACGCGCACGCTCCTGCACGGCGCGCCCATCCAGGACGCGCCGCTTCCCGTGATGCTCCTCGTCGTGGCTGCCGCGGCCCTCGTGGCGCGGGCCTCCGCCCCGGTGGCGCCCGCCGTGGGCGCCTTGGTCGCCCTGGCCTTGGCCGGCGGCGGCCTCCTCGCCCTGCGGGCGGGGTGGCACGCGCCGCTCGCGGCGCCTTTCGCGACGCTGCTGGCCGCCGTCGTCGCGAGCCGCCTCCTCGCCCTGCGCCCGGCCGGCCGGGAGGGGTCGTGACGGAGGCCGGCAGCGGATCCGGACAGGCCGGATGTCGGATATTCGGCACCCGCCCTGTGGCGAATGCCGGCGAATCCCGGGAAGCGGGCGCGTAGAGTGGTTCGCAGATGCACGGGCCTCCTCCTCGTCCCGTCATCGGACAGGCGCAGTGAGGCCAAGAGCACGGTGCCTGCCTTCCAGCCCTCCCCGGTCCTGCCGCGGAGGGCTTCATTTTTCGTGCGAAAATCGGGCCCATGTGCGGAATCGTCGGGGCCATCGGCCAACGCAACGTCGTGCCCATCCTCACGGAGGGCCTGAAGCGCCTCGAGTACCGGGGCTATGACTCCGCGGGCATCGTCGTCCTCGACGGCGCCATCCGCCGCGTGCGCCGCGTGGGCCGCGTGGCGGAGATGGAGGCGGCCGCCACCGCCGAACGCCTCTCGGGCATCGTCGGCATCGCCCACACGCGCTGGGCCACGCACGGCGGCGTCACCGAGCCCAACGCGCACCCGCACGTCTCCTCCGACGAGATCGCCGTCGTCCACAACGGCATCATCGAGAACCACGAGGAGCAGCGCGAGCGCCTGAAGGCCCTGGGCTACGCGTTCGAGTCGCAGACGGACACGGAGGTGATCGCGCACCTCGTGCACCACTACTTCAAGGCCGGCGGCGACCTCTTCCGCGCCACGCAGCAGGCGGCCGCCGACCTGCGCGGCGCCTACGCCATCGGCGTGGTGGCGCTCGCGGATCCCGAGACCATCGCCGGCGCGCGCATGGGCTGCCCGTTGGTTGTGGGCCTGGGCGAGGGCGAGAACTTCCTCGCCTCCGACGTCTCCGCCATCGTCTCGCAGACGCGGCGCGTGATGTACCTGGAGGACGGCGACGTGGTGGCCCTTCGCCGCAACGGTGTTTCGGTCGTGGACGCGGCGGGCGTGCCGGTCACGCGCCCCGAGCGCCTGAGCGAGCTCTCGGCGGACGCCGTGGACCTCGGCCCCTACCGCCACTACATGCAGAAGGAGATCCACGAGCAGCCGCGCGCGGTCGCCGACACCCTCGAGGCCGTGATCGACGGCGGCGTCGACGTGGACGGGCTCTTCGGCGCGGGCGCCGCGCAGGCCTTCCGCGACGCGAGCGCCGTGCTCGTCCTCGCCTCCGGCACCAGCTTCTACGCCGGGCTCGTCGCGCGCTTCTGGCTGGAGTCGGTCGCGCGCGTGCCGTGCAACGTCGAGCTGGGCCACGAGTACCGCTACCGCGACTCCATCCCGGATCCGCGACAGCTCGTGGTGACCATCTCCCAGTCCGGCGAGACGCTCGACACGATGGAGGCGCTCAAGCGCGCGAAGGAGCTGGGGCACGCCGCCACCCTCTCCATCTGCAACGTGCGCGAGAGCGCCATCCCGCGCGCCTCGCGCTTCGTCTTCTACACGCGCGCCGGCATGGAGATCGGGGTGGCCTCGACCAAGGCGTTCACCACGCAGCTCGTCGCCCTCTTCACGCTCACGCTCGCGGTGGCGAAGGCCCGGGGCCTGCTGGACGCGAAGGCCGAGGCCGACGCCATCGCGCAGCTGCGCTTCGTGCCCGGCAGCATCCAGCACGCGCTCAACCTCGAGCCGCAGATCCAGGCCTGGGCGGAGCGCTTCGCCGCGCGCCCCGACGCGCTCTTCCTCGGCCGCGGCCTGCACTACCCGGTGGCGCTCGAGGGCGCGCTGAAGCTCAAGGAGATCTCCTACATCCACGCCGAGGCCTACGCGGCCGGCGAGCTCAAGCACGGGCCGCTCGCGCTGGTGGACGAATCGATGCCCGTGGTGGTGATCGCGCCCAACGACTCGCTGCTGGAGAAGGTGAAGAGCAACATGCAGGAGGTGCGCGCGCGCGGCGGGGAGCTCTACGTCTTCGCCGACCTCGACAGCCACTTCAGCGAAAGCGAGGGCGTGCACGTGATCCGCACGCCGCGGCACGCGGGGCTGCTCTCGCCCATCGTGCACGCGATCCCGGTGCAGCTCCTCGCCTACCACACGGCGCTCAAGCGCGGCACCGACGTCGACAAGCCGCGCAACCTCGCCAAGAGCGTCACCGTCGAATAGCCCCCGAAAGCCCCCGATGGAAGAACCCAGGATCGCGCAGAAGTCCCCATATCCCGTCGAAGTCGAGGCCGGCAAGACCTACTGGTGGTGCCGCTGCGGGCGCAGCGCGAGCCAGCCCTTCTGCGACGGCTCGCACAAGGGCACCGCCTTCACGCCGGTCGCGTGGAAGGCGGAGAAGTCGGGCAAGGCCTTCTTCTGCGGCTGCAAGGCCACGGGCAGCCAGCCGCTCTGCGACGGCACGCACAACAAGCTCTGACGGGCCGCGCGGCCCGCATACCCCCCGTCCCATCGCTGCGCGTCCGGTGCCCCGGAAGGCTCGTCCGCGGCGATTTGCCCTGTGCGAAGCCAGTTCGCCGTTTCTTGAACTGGTTCAAGGTTTTCTGCATACCCCCGGTAGCCTCCCCCCATGCCCTTGATAAATATCAAACGGGGCTGAGAGCCGTTCACCTCCGGAGACGTCGCGCCTCCCCGGGGATGCGGCGCCCTTGCGACCTCTGGAGGAGGGGTAGGCGATGCGGCAATTCCCCGGCACCGGCCCCGGCCGGTGGGCGCGATCGTTCATGGCGGCGCTCGCCCTGGCCACGGCCGGGACGGAGCCGCTCGCGGCCGATGCCGCGCAACTCGCCGCGACCGTCTGCGCGCCCTGCCACGCGGCCGATGGCAACAGCGCCATCCCCAACTTCCCCAAGATCGCCGGCCAGCAGCCCGCCTACATCGCCAAGCAGCTCGCCGACATCGCCGCCGGCAAGCGCAAGAGCGACGCGATGGGCCCGACGCTGGAGACGGTGAAATCCGGCGACTTCTCCGCGCTGGCGACGTGGTTCGGCGCGCAGAAGCAGTCGCCCGGCAAGGTCGAGGACGCCGCGCTCGCCAAGGCGGGCGAGAAGCTCTTCAAGGACGGCAACGAGGCGACGGGCGTGCCCGCCTGCGCCGGGTGCCACGGCGAGGGCGGGCTGGGCAACGACCGCAACCCGCGCATCGCCGGCCAGCACCAGGCCTACGCCATCAAGGAGATGACGGACTTCAAGAGCGGCGCGCGCGCCAACGACAAGGGAAAGGTGATGCGCGTCGTGGCCGAGCGCCTCACCGAGGCCGAGATCAAGGCCGTCGCCGAATACATGGCCGGCCTGTGAGCGCCGGCGCCGGGAAGGAAGACCCATGAAGCACTGGATCGAGTTCGGCGGGCTGCTCCTCGTGGCCGCGGCGATCGCCACGGCGAAGGCCGAGACCCCGCAGCCGCGCGCCAAGGGCATCGAGTCGCCCGACTACGTGTGGAATGAAATGCAGGGCGAGAAGCTGCAGGCGCTGCGGGCCAGGGGCGACGCGCTGCGAGGCGAGATCGCCTTCGAGGTCTGCCAGGGCTGCCACCGCAACCGCGCGCTCGGCCGCGAGGACGGCAAGTACCCGCGCCTGGCGGGGCAGCACGCTTCCGTCCTGATCAAGCAGATGACGGACGTGCGCGCCGGCCGCCGCGACAACTCGCGCATGTACCCGTTCGCGAGCGAGCACGTGCTGGGGCCGCAGGACATCGCCGACATCGCCGTCTACCTGCAGTCGCTGCCTTCCGACGACCGCAACGGCAAGGGCCCCGGGGGCGACCTCGCCCGCGCCAAGGCCGCCTGGCTGCGCGACTGCGCCGAGTGCCACGGCGAGCGCGGCGAGGGCCACGGCCCCGGCTTCATGCCGCGGCTGTCGGGCCAGCACTTCCGCTACCTCGTCCACGAGGGCCGCTCCATCCGCGACGGCGAGCGCCGCAACGCCGATCCCAAGATGGTGAAGGTGATCAAGCCCTACCCGGATGCCGAGCTCGAAGCGGTGATGGATTACGTCTCGCGGCTGCCGGCCGCGCAAGGAGGAAAATGATGAAGATCGGAATGCAGGGCTTCACCGGCGCGCTGCGCCAGGCGGCCGCGGGCCTGCTGGTGGCCGCCTTCGGCCTGTCCGGCGCCGAGGCGCTGGCACAGGAGGCGACGTACGTCGGCGAGGCGAAGTGCCTCTCCTGCCACAACACCGAGAACGACCACTTCCGCGACACGCAGCACGCGCGCGCCTTCCGGGGCAACCCGAAGAACGAGCGCGAGAAGCGCGTGTGCGAGGCCTGCCACGGGCCGGGCTCGAAGCACGTCGCCAAGTCCGACGACAAGACGGCGCTGGTGGGCTTCACCAAGGAGTGGGGCACGCCCATCGAGGTGCAGAACGGCCAGTGCCTCGGCTGCCACGGCGGCGGCCAGCGCCAGCACTGGCCGGGCTCCACGCACGACACGAACAAGGTCGCCTGCAGCGACTGCCACGCGCCCATGGAGCGCCACTCCACGCGCGGGCTGCTGCGCAAGGCCTCGATCACCGAGACCTGCCTCACCTGCCACCAGCAGCAGCGCGCCGAGTTCCAGCGCCGCTCGCACATGCCGGTGCTGGAGGGCAAGATGAGCTGCGTCGACTGCCACAACCCGCACGGCTCCGTCACGCGCCCGCTGCTCAAGAACGACAGCGTGAACGAGACCTGCGCGGCCTGCCACGCCGAGAAGCGCGGCCCCTTCCTGTGGGAGCACGCGCCGGTGCGCGAGAACTGCGCCAACTGCCACCACCCGCACGGCTCCAACAACGAGCGGCTCCTCGTGGGCGCGCGCCCGTTCCTGTGCCAGCAGTGCCACAGCCCGCCGGTGGGCCACCCGGGCCAGTTCTTCCGCGCCAACCAGACCGCCGGCGCCGCCCTGCAGACCGGTGGCGCGCAGAGCTCGCGCGTCATCGGCCGCTCGTGCCAGAACTGCCACGTCGCGGTCCACGGCAGCAACCACCCGTCCGGCGCGCGGCTGCAGCGCTAGCGCGAAAGGAGACCTCGCCATGAACCTGCACGACACGAACCGCACCGGGAGGCCGTCCATGGACCGCCGGCCCCGCCTCACCCTGCTCGCCGCGAGCGTCGCGCTGGCGCTCGGCCCCTTCGCGCTCGTCGATGCGCGCGCCGACTCCGCCACCGGCACCGACACCGCGGTGGGCAACGCCATGAACCAGGGTGTCGCCGCCGGCCCCGGCCGCGTGGACGCCGAGCTCGACATGAAGCGAAGCCCCGTGGGCATCCTCTACGGCTACGACATGGCCCTGCCCGCGCCGCGCAGGAAGACCGGCGACGGCTGGGAATACAAGGCCGAAGTCGAGGTGGGCGGGCTGGGCTCGCGCGGCGACCGCGACAACGCGCTCTACCGCCGCTACCGCGACCTCGATTCGGGCCTCTACCTGCACCACCTCACGTTGCGCGCCGACCGCCCGGCCGACGGGCGCTTCGTCGACCTCGACGCGGGGTCGGTGGCGAGGGACGACCAGTTCTACTCCATCGTCTTCGGCCGCTACAACGCCTGGAAGGTGCGTGCGTACTTCAACGAGACGCCCTCGGTGTCGACCGGCAATTTCCGCTCGCTCTGGAACGGCATGGGCACGGGCAACCAGGCGCTCGCCACGCTCACGCCGGGCGGGGCGGGGACGGCCGCCGCCTCGCAGGCGGCGCTGCAGGCGGCGATCGCCGCCGCGCCGAACTCGGAGCTGGCCATCACGCGCCGAAAGGGCGGGCTGCGCGCCGACCTCACGCTCTCGGAGAACTGGAAGGCCTACGCGGGCTTCGCCTCGGAGAAGAAGGAGGGCTCCAACCCCTACGCCATGATCTTCGGCGGGGGCGGCGGCGGCGGCAACATCGAGGCGGCCGAGCCCGTCGACTGGACCACCAACGAGTTCCGCGGCGGGGTGCAGTACTTCGACGGCGTGAACAGCTTCAACCTCTCCGCCGAGGCCTCCCTGTTCCGGAACGACCTCGACACCTTCACGATCGAGAATCCCCTCACCATCACGGTGAACACGGTGACGGGCGTGCCGGCGGGCACCTTCCGCAGCGCGCGCTTCGACTCCTACCCGGAGAACGACTTCTACAAGGTGAAGGGCGAGTACGCGAGGACGCTTCCGCAGTTCATGAACGGGCGCTTCAGCGCGGTGGTGGCGGCCACGCGATCCAGCCAGGACGACGCGCTCATCGCGCCGACGACGCTCCCGCTCACCGGCGGCCTGGTCAACGGCATCTCCGCGGCCAACGCGTGGAACACGACGGACGCGCTGTGGAAGAAGAACGCCGGCGCCGAGATCGAGACGCGGCTCGCCAACCTGAGCCTCACGCTGAACCCCGCGCGAAACCTGGGCGTGCGCGCCGGCTGGCGCCACTACGAGACGCAGAACGGGCTCGAGTACATCGCCTGCAACCCGCTCACCGGCCAGATCGGGCGCCTCACCAACGACGGCAGCGGCGGCAGCTTCATAAACACGCCCTCCTACCTCGCCGCGGGCTGCAACCTCGACGCCATCCGCGCGCTCGGCGTCGCCCCCAGCGCGGGCAACGTCGTCGTGAGCTCGGCGCCCTTCGCCTACAGGCAGCAGAACCTCTCGCTCGCGGCCGACTGGCGCCTCACGCCGAAGTCGAACCTCTCGGCGAACCTCGAGCGCGAGAACTTCGACCGCGAGCACCGGGAGCGCGAGGAGACGCGCGAGGACAAGCTCAAGGTGGGCTACACCAACCGCGGGCTCGACGGCTTCACGCTGCTCCTCTCCGCGGAAGGGGCGAGGAAGCGCGGCGGCGAGTACCACCACCACGCGCCCTCGGAGTTCACGAGCTTCACGCTGGGGCCGCTGCCGACGGCCGCGAACCAGAACTTCGCCTCGTGGTTCCACATCATGGACAGCTTCCGCAAGTTCGACCAGGCGGACCGCGATACGCGCGTGCTCAACGGCCGCGTCAACTTCGCGGCAGCGCCCACGGTGGACATCGGGCTCTCGGGCCAGTGGAAGGACCTGCGTTACCCGGACTCCGAGTTCGGCCGCAACGGCACCAACCGGCAGTCCTCGCTCGCGATCGAGGCCAACTGGCAGGCCTCGGCGGACTTCGCGCTGTTCGGCAACCTGGCCTGGCAGTCCGGCAAGATGCACCAGACGGGCCTGCAGGCCAACGCCTGCGTGGCCGGCACCACCTACCACTTCTGGAGCAACGGCGCCGTCACCACGACCAGCACCGCACCCGCGGGCGCGACGCTCCTGGGCACGACTGCCGTCACGCCGGCGAATGCGATCCACGTCTGCGAGACCGCCGGGCCGCTCAACCCGCTCTACCCGACGAGCCGCACCTGGGAACAGACGCAGGATTCGCGCAACCGCGCCGCGAGCGTGGGGCTGCGCCGTGACTTCGGGAAACTCAAGCTCGACGCCGCCTACACCTACACCAACGGCACGACGGCGATCTCCTACACCTACAACGCGGCGGCGCTGGGCCTCACGGCCGCGCAGGAGGCGCTGATCGGCTCGGGGTTCCCGGAAGCGCGCTTCACGCAGAACACGCTGGAGGCGAACCTGAGCTATCCGTTCAGCAAGACGGTCTCGGCCCGGCTCTACTACCGCTACGACCGGGGCCGCGTGAGCGACTGGCACTACGACGGCCTCGCGCAGAACCCCGTGCCGGCCAACAACACGGCCTACCTCGACATGGGCCCCGAGAATTACAGCGCGAGCGCCTTCGGGCTCTTCGTGAAGGTGGAGTTCTAGCCGCCGAGGGCCTTCATCACCTCGGCCGGGCAGGCGTACTTGGCCCGGTCGAGGAGATTCTCGCCCGAGTTGTCCTTCACGTCGGGGTCGGCGCCCAGCGCGATCAGGTGGGCGACGATCTCGGCGAGCTGCGCCGGCGTCACGGTGGGGATGCCGCAGTAGTTCACGGCGACGGTGAGCGGCGCCGGCGGGTTCTGCATCTGCGGGAAGCGCACGGGCTGCCGCACGTTGGCGGCCGTGACGAGCTTCTTCACCTGCGCCACGTCGCCCACGCGGATCGCCCCGTAGAGCGCCATGCCGTCCGCACCCGGGCCCGCGGGCGCGGTCGCAGCCTTCGGCGCCGGGGCGGCGGCCTTGCGCTCCGCGCGTGCGCCGGCTTCGCGCCACGCCGGGCGGATGCGGTCCAGCGCCTTCTCCGCCGCCTGCTTCACGCGCGCGTCGGCGTTCGCCAGCTCCGCCTTCACCGTGTCGGTCGCGTCGTACGCCTCGCTCCACAGGCCCTCGAGGCGGCCGAGGAGCTCCACCTTCGCGCCGGCGTCGGGATTGGCGGCGAGCCAAGTGGCGAGATACCGGGCAAGGTCCTTCCGGTTGGCGAAGGCGAAGGACGAGGGGCGCACGCAGGCCTCGAACGCCTTGCCGGGCTTGCCGCCCTTCATCACCGGCTCGCACGCCGCGAGCCAGAACCCCTGCGCCGCGCGGATGGCCTCGGCGTTGCGCCCTTCGCGCGAGGTGTCGGCCGCGGCGCCCAGGACCTGCACGGCCGAGAGGCGGTCCTCCTCGGCGGCGCCGGCGTCGTTCGCGAGCGCGGCGAGCTCCCCGAGCCCCGTCGTCGTGCGCCCGGCCGCCTCCGACAGCGCGCGCAGCGCATTGCGCCGTTGTGCCGGCGAGGCGAGCGCGGCGGCGGCTCGCGGCGTCCACTGGGCGAGGGACGCGGCGTCGAGCTGCTTGCCGAGCAGCCCCCAGGCCTCGGAGGCGGTGTCGCGATCGGCGTGCGCCGTGTGGTCCAGCAGCACCGCCGTCCAGTCGTCGGGCTTGGGCGAGTAGCGGTCGAGGATCGGAAGGAGTGTCGCCCACGCGCCCTGCGTGATGCGAAGCTGGTCGCGCACGGGCCCGAGGGTCGCGCGGTCCTTCGTGTCCACGAGGCGCTCCAGCGCGGAGCGTGCGAGCTTCACGTTGTCGCGCGAGCCGCCGCGCCTGGCGGCCACGCTCGTTTCCTCCAGGTAGTCGAGCAGGGGCGCGGCGAGCGCCGCCGGCGGGTCGATGCCGATCAAGCCCCGCGCGGCGAGGAAGTGCACGTAGCGCCGCTGCCCCGGCAGCTGCAGCACGCGGCGCCTCGCGGGGGCCATCGACTCCGCCGGTTCCTTCATGTTGGAGAGCGCGCCCGCGGCGTTCATCGCCACCGTGCCGTCGGGGTCGTCCAGCGCCGCCCGAAGCGCCGCGCGCGCGGGCTCGAACGCGGCGGCCTTCTTGCCGGCCAGCGTCCACAGGAGCGATGCGGCGGAGCGGCGGATCTCCACGTCCGCGTGCGAGAGGTGCTTCGCGAGCAGGGGCGCGGTGCGATCGGCCGCCTCGACATCGAGGTACTTGGCGCCCGCGATCTGCCTGGCGGCGTCGTCGCTCTCCAGGTCGCGCTGCGCCTCCGCGCGCCATTGGGCGCGGATCCTGTCCGTGTCGCTCGCGCCGGCGGCGAGCGGCTGGGCCAGCACGACCGGGAGCAGCAGGGCGGCGAAGCGGGTTGCGCGCATGGGGCCTCCTCGTGGGTGCGCGCCATCATACAATCGAAAGCTCATGGTCCCGATCTCCGTCCTCGACCTCTCCCCCATCGCCGAGGGCGGGAGCGCCGCGCAGTCCTTCGCCAACTCGCTCGACCTCGCGCGCCACGCGGAAGCCTGGGGCTACCGGCGCTTCTGGCTCGCCGAGCACCACGGCATGCCGGGCATCGCGAGCGCCGCGACCGCCGTGCTCATCGGCCACGTGGCCGGCGGCACCTCCACCATCCGCGTGGGCGCCGGCGGCATCATGCTGCCCAACCATTCGCCGCTGGTGGTGGCCGAGCAGTTCGGCACGCTCGAATCGCTCTACCCCGGCCGCATCGACCTGGGGCTGGGCCGCGCGCCCGGCTCCGACCCCGTCACCGCGCGCGCGCTGCGTCGCAACCTCGCCTCCGGCGCGGACGAGTTCCCGCAGGACGTGCAGGAATTGATGGACTATTTCGCCGGCGCGCCGGGCGCCGTGACCGCCGTGCCGGGCGCGGGGCTCGAGGTGCCGCTGTGGATCCTGGGCTCCAGCCTCTACGGCGCGCAGGTCGCGGCGCACTTCGGCCTGCCCTACGCTTTCGCCAGCCACTTCGCGCCGGCGCAGATGATGCAGGCCATCGCCGTCTATCGCGAACGCTACCGGCCTTCGACACGCCACCCGAAGCCGTACGTGATGCTGGGCTACAACGTCTTCGCCGCCGACACGGACGAGGAGGCGGCCCTGCTCGCGACCTCCATGCAGCAGGCCTTCGTGAACCTTCGCACCGGGAACCCGAAGCGCCTGCCGCCGCCGGTGCCGGGCTACCTCGAGAGCCTCTCGCCCCCCGCCCGCGCGCTGCTGGACCAGGTGCTCGCCTGCACCGCCATCGGCTCGCGCGATGCGGTGGCGCGGGCGCTTCGCGAGTTCGTCGCGCGCACGGGCGCCGACGAGCTGATGATCACTTCGCAGGTGTACGACCACGCGGCGCGGCTGCGCTCCTTCGAGATCGCCTCGGAGGTGGCGCGCGCGCCCTGACAGGGGAGAGGGCCATGGATGAGAAGGGCCCTCACGCGAGCCCGATCGCGAGCCACGCGCTCGTGCCCCCGCCGCGGCGCGCCTTGAGAGCGAGCCGCCAGCCGTGCGTCTCGGCCAGCTGCCGGGCGATGGCAAGGCCCAGGCCGCTGCCGCCGGTGGCGCGGTTGCGCGAGGGCTCCACCCGGTAGAAGGGGCGGAACACCGCCTCGCGAAGCGCCGCGGGCACGCCGGGGCCGCTGTCGCGAACGCCCACGAGAAGCACGCCGCGCGCGCACCGGCGGACGATCTCGACGCGCCCGTCGCCGCCGTGCGCGAGCGCGTTGTCGACGAGGTTCGCGACGATGCGGGTGAAAGCGAGGCGGGCCACGCGCGCGAGGCACGGCCGGCCGCCGCCGCGAAGGGTCACCTTGCCCGGCGCCAGCGCGTCGGCCGCCGCGGCCCGCTCGGCGAGCAGCGCGTCGATGTCGGCTTCGCTAGCTTCTTCCCGCTCGCGGGCGCGCGCGAACGCGAGCTGCGCGCCGATGAGCGCGTCCATCTCGGCCACGTCGCCCTCCATGCGGGAGACGAGCGGCGAATCGCGCTCCTCGGCGAGCATTCCCAGCGCCATCTTCAGCCGCGCGAGCGGCGTGCGCAGGTCGTGGGAGACGCCGGCGAGCAGCGTGGCCTGGTTCGCGCGCTCGGCCGCGAGCCGCTCGGCCGTCTCGTTGAAGGCCCGCGCCAGCTCCGCGAGCTCGCGGTCGCCCGACTCGTCGAGCCGTGCCGGGTGCTCGCCCGCGCCGATCCTGCGCGCCGCCTCGGCGAGCCCGGCCACCGGCGCCGTCACCCGGCGCGCGAGCAGCCAGGCGGAGGCGAGCGTCACCAGCACGCCCGCGGCCACGATCCACGCGAGGGCGACGGCCGGGCCCGCCGGCAGCAGGTCGCGCGCGAAGGTGAAGTGCAGCGCGTGCCCGCCCATGGCGATGTCGACGTGGAAGCGCCCGTCGCGAAGCTCCGCGATGCGCGGTTCCTCCGGCGGCTCGAGCCGGCGCGCGATGGCGTCGCGCAGCAGGTTCATGTACGGGTGGTGGCGCACTTCCTCGTCGTGGCGGTCCGGCGTGTCCGCAAGCGTGATGCGGTGGCTCTCGGCCAGCTCCGCCGCGAACGCCGGGCGCGTCTCCGGGGGGAGCTCGGCCCAGGTGCGCGCCGACATCACGAGGAACGCACCGAGGTCATCGGCGGAGCGCTGCGCGAGCGGCGCCAGCACGCGGGTGTAGACGGCGATTCCCGCGACCACCTGGAAGACGGCGAGCCCCGCGGCGACCGTCAGCGCTGCGCGGCGAAAGAGCGTCCGCCGCGCCTTCACGGCCGCGCCCTGCCGCCCGGCGAGAAGAGGTAGCCCTGGCCCCAGATCGTGCGCAGGTAGACGGGTGCCTCGGGGTCGGGCTCGATCTTGCGGCGCAGGCGCGCGACGCGCACGTCCACGCTGCGGTCGAAGGGCCCGCGCTCGTAGCCCTTCATCAGCGTGACGAGGTGATCGCGCGAGAGCACGTGGTTGGGGCGCGAGGCGAAGAGGCGCAGCAGCTCGAACTCCCCGCCGGTAAGGGGGACTTCCCCCGCGGGCCCCTGGAGGACGCGCGACTCGAGGTCGAGGCGGTAGGGGCCGAAGCAGAAGGCCTCGTGCGCGGCCGGGGCGGCCTCCCCCCCGCGGCGCAGCACGGCGCGCACGCGCGCGAGGAGCTCGCGCGGGCCGAAGGGCTTGGCGAGGTAGTCGTCCGCGCCCACCTCCAGCCCCACGACGCGGTCGACCTCGTCGCCGCGCGCGGAAATGATCACCACCGGCGGGCCCCCGGCGGCGCGCAGCTCGCGCAGCAGCGTGAGCCCGTCGTCGCCGGGCAGCATGAGGTCGAGCACGACGAGGTCCACGGGCGCGCGCGCGAGGTGCTCGCGCATGGCGGCGCCATCGCCCACGCCGGCGACCGCGAAGCCGTTGGCGCCGAGGTAGCCGGCCACGAGGTCGCGCAGGGCGACGTCGTCGTCCACCACGAGGATGGCTTGCGGGGTCTTCGCTTCCATGGCGGTCCGCGGCCCCGGAGGCGGGCCGCGGGAAAATGGTACGGCGGCGGGCGGATTCCCGGGGCGCCGGGAAACAACCTGATACAACCTGGCTCAAAGGGGAAACGGGGCTGGAACAGGCCCGGCGGAGGATGGCTCCATGGCCAACGGCACGAACACGACGATGAAACGCCTGCGCACCCTCGCGGTGGCGCTCGCGCTCGCCGCCACGGGCGCCTGGGGGATGGGAGACCGCCCCCCGGAGGACCGCGGCGACGCCTCCAAGGCGGGCAAGCCCGCCTGCGAGGACGCGAAGGGCGGGTCGCCCGCGGGCTGCGACCCGGATCGTGCCGGCAAGGCCACCTCTCCCGACGGCGGCAAGCCGCGGGATTCGCGCCCCGACCGCTTCGGCACCGGCTACGAGGCCCGCAAGGGCCTGCGGGCCGGCGGCGGAAGCGGCCGCGGCGGCCGGGGCCGCTGAGGCGCCCGGTTCCCTTCCCCACGAAAGGAGTCACCCCATGCTCACCCGGACACTTCGCACGATGACCCTCGCGGTGGCGCTCGCGCTCGGCGCGGCGGCCCCGGCCTTCGCGGCCGGGCCCGTCGCGAGCCCGGTCGTGGCGCCCTACGTCGCCCCCACCACCGAGGAGGCGGCCGACATGGCCTACATGCGCGAGGAGGAGAAGTTCGCGCGCGACCTCTACCTGCGCTTCGCGGAGGCGTGGGACCGCGCGCCCTTCGCCGCCATCGCCAACGCCGAGCAGCACCACATGGACTCGATGCTGCGGATGCTCCGCAAGTACCGCGTGGCCGACCCCGCGGCGGGCAGCGTCGTGGGCGAATTCTCGGACGCCGAGCTGCAGGCGCTCTACACCACGCTGCTGCAGCGCGGGCTCGCTGGCGAGCTGGACGCGCTCAAAGTGGGCGGGCTCGTCGAGGAGGCGGACATCACCGACCTCGCCATCTCCATGGCGCATACGATGAAGGCGGACCTGCGCGCCGTGTACGGCAGCCTCGCCTGCGGCTCGCGCAACCACCTGCGTGCCTTCGCGCGCGAGATCCGCGCCCTCACCGGGCAGTCCTACGTCGCGCAGTCGATGTCGCAGGCGGCCGTGGACGCGATCCTCGCGCAGCCCTGGGAGCGCTGCGGGCGCGGCGGGTAGGGGCCGCTTCGCCGGTCAGGCGGCGCGCAGGCCCAGCAGGCTTCGCGCCTCCGCCGGCGTGGCAGGGCGGCGGCCGTGCTTCCCGCACGCGTCGACCACCTTCTTCACGAGTTCCGCGTTGCTCGCGGCGAGGCGCGTCTCGTCGAAGCGGATGTTGTCCTCGAGGCCCGTGCGGCAGTGCCCGCCGAGTTCCAGCGCCCACTGCGCGACCTCCTGCTGGTGGCGCGCGACGCCGGCGGCCGTCCACGTGGCGCCCGGCAGCACGGCGTGCATCTCGGCGATCATGAACTCGAGGATGGCGCGGCGCGCGGGCATGGCGCCCTTGATGCCCATCACGAACTGCACGTGCGGCGGGGCCTTCAGCAGCCCGCGCTTCACGAGGTCGGCCGCGTTGTAGAGCATCGCGAGGTCGAAGAGCTCGCACTCCGGCTTGATGTCGAAGTCCAGCATCGCCTTCGCGAGGCTGTCGATGAAGTCCGGCGGGTTCTCGTAGATCATCGTCGCGAAGTTGACCGAGCCGGTGGCGAGCGAGGCCATGTCGGGCCTGAGGTGGAGCATCGCGCCGCGCTGGGCCGCCTCGCGCCCGCGCCCGCCCGTGGAGAACTGGATGATCATCCCGGGGCAGTGCTTCCGCACGCCCTCCTGCACGGCGGCGAAGCGCGCGGGGTCGGAGCCGGAGCTCTCGTCGTCGTTTCGCACGTGGATGTGCACGAGCGTCGCGCCGGCCTCGAAGGCCTCGTGCGTGCTCTCGACCTGCTCGGCCGGCGTGATGGGGACGGCGGGGTTGTCCTTCTTGCGCGGGACGCTGCCGGTGATGGCGACGGCGATGACGGCGGGCTGGGTCATTTTCGCTCGGGAGAGGCGGGCAGGAGGTCGTAGGGGTCCAGCGGGTTGGCGTAGTCGCGCTTCGGGCCGATCTTGAACACGGCGTTGAAGCGAAGGGCCGTGGCACCGTCGACCGCGGCCGAGCCCTGCACGAAGACGAGGGTCTTCGTCGCGCGCACGACCTCGGCCGTGCCCTCGAGCCAGGCGCCCACGGGCACGGGGGCCACGAAATCGGTGGTGAGGTTGATGGTGGGGAAGCGGTGCCCGGCGATCTCCGGGCACTGGTAGTGGATCACCGCCGCCATCTGCATGTCCGCGAAGGTGCAGAGCATGCCGCCGGCGCAGTTGTGCGCGGGGTTGGCATGGCGCTCCTCGACGCGGAAGCCGAGGCGCACGTGCCTGCCGTCCCAGCGGCCGTAGAGCGGCCCGGCGGCCTTCAGGAACGGCCCGCCGATCGGGATGGGCCGGAACCCGTGCGGAATCTCGGCGCTCATGGCGCCGCTATCGTCTCACGAATCGGGGACGGTTCTTTGGGGACGGTTCTTGGGGACGGTTCTTTGACGGTTCTTGGGGACGGTTCCTTCACTCCAAGGGATGCCGTGAAGATCGCACACTCATCACGCCGTATTGGCGTATAGGAACCGTCCCCAAAGAACCGGAACCGTCCCCATTACTTCCAGCCGGGATGGTCGAAGTGCTTCGCGTAGGCGGTGAGGGCGCGGTCGACCTGGATGAGGCCCGCGCGGCCGGCCTTGGCGTCCTTGGCGGCCTTCATGGCGTCGGCGCCGGCGACGAGATCCGCGACGACGATGTGCAGCTGCGCATCCGCGTCCGGCGGCAGCTTGCACTCCTTCACAATGCGTCCGACCTCGGCCTCTACGCGATTGCCCACGGGCGCGTAGTCGGCGGCCTTGGCGGTGCCCTTGTGCAAGGGGGCGGGTGCGCCGTGCACGGCTTCGCGGATCGCGACCATGGATTGCCGCAGCGGCGCGTCGGTGACCCACTTCTTGCCCTGGTTCAGCTGCAGCTTGGGCGCATCGGCGCCGTGGCCGTGGTGATGGTGCGGGTCGGCAGCTACCGCAGTGGGCGCAGCCACCGCGAGTGAAAGCGCGAAAGCGGCCGCGAGGGTGTGCGCTGCGAGGGTCTTCATGAAACTCTCCTCATTTCGTGATCGGGGAGCCGGAGGGACTGCCGGAGGGGACCCGGGTTCCGCCGCACTCCCGCGGCCTGCGGATTTCTTGAACTGGTTCAAGCCCGCGCGCGGGGAACTTCCGCGACGAGGGCTGTCTCACTTCGTGCAGGCGACCGCGGACCGCAAGGCGGTCGTCGCCGAAACCCACCGAATCGAGCGTCCCCATCCCCGGAAAGGAGCGGCCCATGCGGCTTTTCCACCAGGCCTGGCGGGACAACGACCTGCAGGCATTCGCCATCGCGCTGGGCATCGCCCTCGCGGCGATGATCGTCTTCTACCTCGTGCGCTTCGTCGCCGCGCGCGTGCTCGCCGCGCTCTCCAAGCGCACCGACACGACGCTGGACGACATCGCCTCGCGGGTGATCGCGCGCACGCGCTTGTGGCTGCTCGTGCCGCTCGCCGCGAACGTCGGCGCCTCGGCGCTGGAGCTCCCCGACCGGCTGTCGAACGCGCTCTCGCTCGTGTCGCTCATCGGCCTCGTGATCCAGGCGGGCTTGTGGGCCACGCACTTCATCACGCTGTGGCTGGAGGGGAAGACCGCCGCGCGCGGGGCGGCCGATGGCGAGACGCTCACGGCGCTTTCGCTCCTCGGGTTCGCCGCGCGCGTGGCCGTGTGGGCCATCGTGCTGCTGGTGGCGCTCGACCAGATGGGCTTCAACATCACGGCGCTCGTCGCGGGCCTGGGCGTGGGCGGCGTGGCCGTCGCGCTCGCCGTGCAGAACATCCTGGGCGACCTCTTCGCCTCGCTCTCGATCGTGCTGGACAAGCCCTTCGTGGTCGGCGACTTCATCGTCGTGGACCAGCTGCGCGGCACGGTGGAGCGGGTCGGCGTGAAGACCACGCGGCTGCGCAGCCTGGACGGCGAGCTGCTCGTCTTCTCCAACGCCGATCTCCTCAAGAGCCGCATCCGCAACTTCAAGCGCATGAACGACCGGCGCATCGCCTTCGCCGTGGGCGTCACCTACGAGACGGCGCCGGAGAAACTCGCGGCCATCCCCGTGATGCTGCGCGAGGCGGTAGAGGCCAACGCCCGCACGCGCTTCGACCGGGCGCACTTCAAGGAATTCGGCGACTCCGCCCTCGTCTTCGAGGTCGTCTACTTCGTGCTGGACCCGGACTTCAACACCTACATGGACATCCAGCAGGCCATCAACTTCGCGATCCTCGAGCGCTTCCGGCGCGAGGGCATCTCGATCGCCTATCCGACGCGCACCCTGCACCTCGTCCACGCCCCCGCCTGAGGGACACATAATGGGGACGGTTCTTCAGAACCGTCCCCAAAACCTGTCCCCACCGTGACCGACGACATCCACCGCGCCCGGGAGCTTCTCGATCACGCGACTGCCGTGGCGGTACTCACCGGCGCGGGCATCTCGGCGGAGTCGGGCATCCCCACCTTCCGCGATGCGCTCACCGGCCTGTGGGCGAATTTCCGGCCGGAGGATCTGGCCACACCCGAGGCGTTCGAGGCCAACCCGAAGCTGGTGTGGGATTGGTACGCGTGGCGGCGGGGGGCGGTGGCGAATGCCCTGCCCAATGCGGGCCACCGGGCTCTGGTCGCCATCGAGCGCCAGTGCCGCGAGCACCAGGTCGATTTCACCCTCATCACGCAGAACGTGGACGGCCTGCACTGGGCGGCGGGGAGCCTTCGCGTGGTGGAGCTGCACGGCAACATCCGGCGCGTGAAGTGCTTCGACCAAGGGCACGCGGTCGATCGCTGGGAAGCTGGTGAGCAAGTGCCCACCTGCCCGCAATGCGGCTCCCTGCTTCGGCCCGACGTGGTGTGGTTCGGGGAGGCTTTGCCGTCCGATGCGCTGGCCGCGGCCTTCGCCGCCGCCCGCACCTGCGACCTCTTCTTCTGCGTGGGCACCTCGACCGTGGTCGAGCCCGCGGCCTCGCTCCCCTTCCTTGCCCTGGAATCAGGCGCGCGCGTGATCGAGCTGAACTCGGCCGCCACGCCCCTCACCCCGCACGCCACCGTGAGCCTTCGCGGTACCGCCGCCCAGCTCCTCCCCGCGCTTGCATTGCAGGGACAGTAATTGGGGACGGTTCTTAAGAACCGTCCCCAAAACCTGTCCCCAATTCAGCGCATGAAGACGTACTTGCCCGGCGCGTCGCCCAGCGGCTTGAAGGCGGTGCCGCCGGCCTTCGGGGGCGCGACCTTGCCGGAGGACCTGGCCGAGAGCCAGCCCTCCCAAGCCGTCCACCAGGAGCCCGCGAACTCCGGCGCCACCTGCTCGAACGCCTCCGGGTCCACGTAGTCCCCGCCCTGCGGCCGCGTGAGCAGCCGGTACTTGCGCTTCGATTCCGGCGAGGGCGGGTTCACCACGCCCACGTTGTGCCCGCCGGTGGTGAGGCAGAAGGTGAGCTCCGCGTGCGTGAGCAGGTGCAGCTTGTACACCGACCGCCACGGCGCCACGTGGTCGGTGACCGTCCCCACGCAGAAGATCGGGATGTCGATGTCCGGCAGCGCCACGGGCTTGCCCCACACCTTGAATCGCCCGGTGGCGAGCTCGTTGTGCAGGAACAGGCTGCGCAGGTACTCGGTGTGCATCCGGTACGGCATGCGCGTGCCGTCCGCGTTCCACGACATGAGGTCGTTCACGGGCGTGCGCTCGCCCTTGAGGTACTGCTTCACGAGGCTGGACCACACGAGGTCCACGCTGCGCAGCAGCTGGAAGGCGCCCGACATCTGCGTGGAGTCGAGGTAGCCCTTCTCCCACATCTGGTCCTCGAGAAAGGTGAGCTGGCTGTCGTCGATGAAGAGCGCGAGCTCGCCGGGCTCCGTGAAATCCGTCTGCGCGGCCAGCAGCGTCATCGAGCCGATGCGCTTGTCGCCATCGCGCGCCATCGCCGCCACGGCGATCGAAAGCAGCGTCCCGCCAAGGCAGTAGCCCAGCGCGTGGATCTTTCTCTTCGGCACGATCTTCGCCACCGCGTCCACCGCCGCCATCACGCCGTGGCGCAGGTAGTCGTCCATGCAGAGGTTGCGGTCCTCGGGCCCCGGGTTCTTCCACGAGAGCATGAACACCGTGTGGCCCTTGTCGACCAGGTGCTTCACCAGCGAGTTCTGCGGCGAGAGGTCGAGGATGTAGTACTTCATGATCCACGCCGGCACCATGAGGACGGGCTCGGCGTGCACGCGCGGCGTCGCCGGCGAGTACTGGATCAGCTCCGCCAGCTCGTTTCGCATCACGACCTTGCCGGGCGTGACCGCGAGCTGCTTGCCCACCACGTAGTTCTCGGCCCCCGCCGGCGGCGCGCCGAGGATCGTGCGCTCGACGTCCTCCTGCCAGTTGCGGAATCCCTTCGCGAGGTTCTCGCCGCTCGTTTCCTGGATGACCTTCATCACCTCCGGGTTGGTGAGCGGGAAGTTGGAGGGCGAGAACCAGTCCATCGCCTGCCGCGTGGTGTAGTCCAGCACCTGCTCGTGGTGCTTGGTGACGCCGCGCACGCCGCGCATGCTGATCGAGAGCCACTGCTGGCCCAGCAGGAAGCTTTGCGAGATCACGTTGTACGGCCACTGGTCCCAGGCCGGGTCGCGGAAGCGCGGGTCCTGCGGCAGGGGCTCGATGCAGCGCTCGCAGCTGTCGCCCTGCGCGTGCATCAGCAGGTGGCCGAGGCGCTCCCACTGGCGCACGCCCATCTCGAAGATCTCCGCCTGCTTGCTGGGCGAAGCGGCGAGGTGCATGGCCCAGTCCACCCACGCATTCGAGAGCGCCGCCGGCGACAGGCCGCCGGTGAACTTCCCGATGGTCGCGTGCAGCAGCCGGTCGGCATTGCCGGAAACGAAATTGGGGAGCAGGGACTGGGGCTGGGCATACATGGACGCCTCCCAGGGGGCGAGGGTGTAAGCCCAAGATACGCTTGGCAAATCCCCCCCAATTGACCTGTCTCAACCGCCCCGGGGACAGGTATTGGGGACGGTTCTTCAGAACCGTCCCCAATACCTGTCCCATACTGGGGGCATGGATGCCGTGGGGACGATCATCAAGGCGGCCGATTTCGCGGCCGAAAAGCACCGCACAAAGCGGCGCAAGGATGCCGCCGCGACCCCGTACATCAACCACCCCCTGGCGCTCGCCCGGGTGCTGCGGCTGGAAGCCGGGGTGGAGGATGTCGCCGTGCTCGCCGCCGCCCTCCTGCACGACACGGTGGAGGACACCGACACCACGGTCGAGGAGCTCGCCCGCGAGTTCGGCGCCGAAATCGCCGGAATCGTCGCCGAGATGACCGACGACCCCGCCCTCACCAAGCCCGAGAAGAAGCAGAAGCAGGTGGAGAACGCCCCCCGCCTTTCCCCCAAGGCGAAGCTCGTGAAGCTCGCCGACAAGATCTGCAACCTGCGCGACGTGGCCGGCAATCCTCCCGCCCACTGGCCGCTCGAGCGCCGCCAGGCCTACTTCGAGTGGGCCCGCGCCGTGATCGAAGGCCTGCGCCCCGCCCACCCGGCACTCGAGCGCCTCTTCGACGAAGCCTACCGCCTGAAGCCCTGAGCCCCGGGCGCTATCATCGGCCCATGACCGCCCCCGCCGACCTCACCGAACGCTTCCTCCTCGAGAACCTCGACATCCGCGGCCAGGTGGTGCGCCTGGGGCCGCTGTGGCGCGCGATCGTCTCCCGCCGCGACTACCCCGACGAGCTGCTCGGCCTGCTGGGGGAGTTCGCCGCGCTCGCCGTCCTCATCGGCTCGGGCCTCAAGCACCCGGGCCGTGCCGTGCTGCAGGTGCTGGGGCAGGGGCCCATCTCGCTCGCCGTGGCCGACTGCACGCGGGACTTGGCGCTGCGGGCGATGGTGAAGGCTGCCCTCACCCCCGACCCCTCTCCCGCAAGCGGGAGAGGGGAGCAAGGCATCGCCACCGCAAGCGGGAGAGGGGAGCAAGGCATCGCCACCGCAAGCGGGAGAGGGGAGCGATCCACGATCCACGAGTGGTTCCCCACCGGCCGCCTCGTCCTCACCATCGAGAACGCCCAGACGGCCCGCCACTTCCAGTCCATCGTGCCGCTGGAGGGGGCCACGCTCGCCGAGTGTTTCGAGCGCTACTTCGACCGCAGCGAGCAGGTGCCCACCCACCTGTGGGTCCACGCCAGCCGCGAGAGCGTCGGCGCCCTCATCCTGCAGAAGCTCCCCAAGGCCGACGAGAAGGACACGAGCGGCTGGGCGCGCGTCCAGCAGCTCGCCGCGCAACGCGCTTCCCTCTCCTTGGGGAGAGGGGCGGGGGGCGAGGGGCCATCCTTCGACGTCGCGACCCTCCTCACCACCCTCTTCCCCGAAGACGACGTGCGCCTCTTCAAGCCGTTCCCCGTGAGCGACGGTTGCGGCCGCAGCGAGGAGAAGGTGCACGCCATGCTCAAGGGCCTCGGCCGCAAGGAGGTCGAGGCCACCCTCGCCGAGCACGGCGTCGTGAAGGTCCACGACGAGCTCTGCAACCAGGAATACCGCCTCACCGCGGCCGACGTGGCAAAGCTGTTCGAGGGGGCATAATCCGCTCCATGAGCGCCGACGGCGACCCGCGCACCCTCGTCGACAAGGCCTGGGAGGCCCAGTACGCGAACCCGCGCGATTCGCACGCGTGGGCGCGCGAGGCGCTGGCCGCCGCCGGGGCGAAGGGCGACGCCACCACCCGCGCCTGGGCGCTGCTCACCATCGGCAACTACCAGCTCCGCTACGAGAGCCCCGCGCTGGCGCGCGCCTCGCTCGCCGAGGCGGAGGCGCTCTTCAACACGCTGGGCGACCCGCGCGGCGCCATCCTCGCCCGCAACAGCCTCGCCCGCGTGCGCATGATGGAAGGCGACGCCAAGGCCGCCTACGCCATGTTCCGCGCGATCCTCGAGGAGGACGCGGGCTCTCTCTCCGCCTTCGACCGCTTCTACACGCTCAACGGCATCTCCGGCTGCTGCGCCGCGCTGGGCGATTCGCCGCAGTCGATCGGCTACCTGTTCGAGGCGCTGGGCGTGGTGCGCACGGAGAACGCGCGCCCGCAGAAGGCGATGCTGCTCTGCAACCTCGGCGGCGAGCTGGTGGCCGTGGGCGACTACGAGGAGGCGCTCACCGTGCTGCAGGAGGCCGAAACGCTGGCGGCCGAGGTGAACCACCCGCGACTTCGCGTGGGCATCATCGCCAACCTCGCCGACTGCCTGCTGCACCTCGGGCGCCTCGCCGAAGCCCTGCCGCGCGCGCGGGCCCTGATGGCCGACCCCGAGTCGCCGCACATCTCCGCGGCCGAGGGCAACGTGTTCACCACGGCCGCGCTCGTCTTCCTGAGGAACGACTGCGATCCGGAGGCCGAGGCCGCCATCGCGCTCGCCGAGCGAGAGGCGGGCAAGCACGGCGGCCCGTGCCACGTGTGGGCGCTGTACCTGCGCGCGATGCTGCTCGCGAAGCAGGGCGACCTCGAGGGCGCGATCGCGCGGCTGGCCGAGGCGCGCACGCGCTTCGAGGAGCGCACGCCGCTATTGCTGTGCGGGCTGGTGCTGGAATCGCTCGCCGACCTCACCGCCCGGGCCGGCCGCCACGCCGAGGCCTTCGCGCTGCAGAAGGAATACTTCGGCGTCTACGAGCGGCGCCTCGGCATGGGCACGAAGGCGCGCTACTACGCCGTGCAGATCCGCTACGAGCTGAACCGCCTTCGCGACGAGCGCGACCGCGCCCGCGAGGAGGCGCTGCGCGATTCCCTTACCGGGCTCTACAACCGCCGCTACCTCGACTCGGTGCTGGCGGCGCTCGTCTCGCTCTTCGGGCGCACGGGCCAGCCCCTCGCCGTGGCGATGCTCGACCTCGACTATTTCAAGGACGTGAACGACCAGCACGGCCACCTCTTCGGCGACGAGGTGCTGCGGACAGTCGCGCGCGTGCTCACCGAGGGCACGCGCGCGGGCGACGTGGTCTGCCGCTACGGCGGCGAGGAGTTCTGCCTGCTCTTCCCCAACTCCACGGCGGAGGACGCCATGGCGCGCGTGGAAAGCCTCCTCGAGCAGACGCGCCGCGCCGAGACCCGCATGGGCGACGTCGTGAAATCCGGCATCACCTTCTCCGCGGGCGTGTGCGGCTTCCCCGAGGATGGCCAGGCGGCCGCGGCGCTCGTGGAGGCCGCCGACCGCATCCTCTACACAGCGAAGAACCAGGGGCGCGGGCGCGTGCTGCGCCGCGCCTGACCCCACCGGACCCGAAAGGCTTCCATGAGCACTCCCCCGTTCGACCCCAAGGCCCGCGATCTCGCGGAGCGGATCTACGCCGACCTCCTGCGCAATGCCGTCGTGGTCTCCGCCAGCGGCGTGCAGGTTTCCACGGACCCGAAGAACATCGCGAAGATCAGCTTCAAGCTCGCGGCCTCGTTTCGCGAGGTCGAGGACGAGCTCAACGCCGAGAACCTGCCCAAGAACCAGGACTTCAAGATGGAGCTGTCGGACCTGGCAGCCTGGAACAAGTAGCGGGCCAGGCCTCCGGCACCGGCGGGATGGGGTTCCTTCCAGCGTCAACCGGCCGCCGCGCCGTGCGTTGAAGTACCGTGGGAGCCGGTATAACATCATGAGCAGTTATGCCGGGCCCGCGATGAACTTCAACATCTACCTCGACGCCGCCACCGTGGATCGCCTGAACGCCCTCGCGCGCGAGCGCGGCACGACCCGCAATGCCCTCATCCGGGAGGCCGTGGGCCACCTGCTCGAGCGCCAGGCCGGGCCCGCGTGGCCGGAAGCGGTGGCGGCGTTCGAGGGCGAACCCGGCTCGCCGCGGTTCGAGTCAGCCCGCGGGCGCCTTCGCGCACCGAAGAAGGACCCGCTGCGGTGACCTGGCTGCTGGATACCTGCGTGCTGAGCGATTTCGCGCGCGGGGAGGCCGGCACGCTCCGCCGCCTCAAGGCAGCGCCGCCCGTGGAGATCGCCGTGTCGGCCATCACGGTGATGGAAGTGGAGTACGGCCTCGCGCGGGCGCCAGCGCGTGCGGCACGCATCGGGCCCGTGATGCGCGCGCTCCTCGGCGCGATCAGCATCGTGCCGTTCTCCGCGGAAGATGCGCGCGCCGCTGCCGCGTTGCGTGCCGCGTTGGAAGGGAAGGGCCGGCCCATTGGCGCCTACGACCTTCTCATCGCTGGCTGCGCCCTCTCGCGCGGCATGGCGATCGTCACGTCGAACACCCGCGAGTTCGCCAGGGTGTCGGGCTTGCGGGTCGAAAACTGGCGCGGCTGACCCTCGCGGGGCCTACCCCGGCCAGGCCTCCAGCACCAGCGCGACGAGATCCCGGCAATCCGCCGCGCCGGGCTCCTGCGAATCCGCTCCCCCCTGCGCGAGGCGCTCCCTGAGCCACGCCGCCGTGGCCGGCCCGTGGAAGAGGAAGGACTCCCACCCCTGCCCCAGCCGGATGCGGAAGGTGCGCTTGCCGGGCAGTTCCACGATGGGCAGCAGCGCCTCGTAGCGCCGCCGCAACTGCCCCGCGGGGATGGCCGGTCGCAGCCCCGGCACCGGGTTCGCGTACTCGGTGTGGGCGTAGAGCTTCTGCAAGGTCTCCCGCATGTCCTCCGGCAGGCCCGCCACCACGCACCGCGCGAGGCCATCCGGGATGCCGTAGAGCGCTTCGGCCACCGGGCCCGCGATCGCGCCGAAGGCGTCCTTGTCGCCATCGAGGGTGACCACGCTCGCGATCGCCGCCTCGAACGAGCCCGCCTCCAGCGCGCAGGCGATCGCGGCGGGCACGGCCTCGTCGGGATTCTCCCTTGGCAGCGGCCGGTCACGCATCGCGCCGAGAGGGCGGCCCATGTCGTAGCCGTAGGTCCGCTCGAGGGTGTTGCGGATCTCCTGCGCATCCGCGCCGAAGCGGGCGAGGAAGATCGCGTGCGCCGTGGCCTTGGCGCCCTTGATGGCGGCGGGGTGGTCGTGCGTGACCTGCGTGACCTTCACCGCGAACCACAGCGCCTCGTCGAGCGAGGCCGCGAGCATCGCCGCCGGGCTCACCCGCGCCGCCGCCCCGCAGCCGCAGCCGCCGTACGGCGAGAGCTCCCAGGTATCCAGCCAGTTCGAGAACGCCTCGTCGTAGCCGCGCTTCGGGTGCCGCGTGCCCCAGAGGAAGAGCGCCTTGCGCGGGTGGTGGCCGTGCAGCAGGGCGTCGGCGACCGCCATCGTGAGGACGGATTCGTCGGTGAAATCCCCCCCTGCGCCGGTGAGGTCGCCGATGATCGCGCCGAGCATATGTTTTCTCTTTCTCCCCAAGCCGCAGCCCTCCATTAGAGGGCCAAACACGCGACCGCGGTGCCCGATTAGGCGCGGGGAATGACGCTAAGTGCCGCCACGAGGGAAGGGATCTCGATCAGGCGGTCGAGGTGCTCGGCGGGGTCGCGCCGGCCGCGGGCGACCCAGGAGAGCGCCTGCGCCACGTCCCACTCGGTGCGCGCCCGCTCGGGGCTGCCGGGCACGGCGATCGTGGCCTCCATCGCCTTCTCGCTCGGCTTGCCGGGCTGGAAGCGGCCCCGCGGCTCGGCGTCGCGGCCGGTGCGCGCGATGTGCAGGAACCGCGCGGCGTCCCACACGCCCCAGCGCTCCCGGAGCGGGCCGTCGGCGAAGGCGGGCAGGCGCGCCGGGTCCACGGGGCGGGCGAGCCAGCGCGCCATGGCGAGGCGATCGGCCTTCGCCAGCGCGAGCCCCCGCGCGATCTCGCCGCGCACGTCCGGCGCCACGCGCGATTCCCTGTGCACGAGCCGCCCGAGGTCCTTCGAGAAGCCCACGACGAGGCCGTTGGTGCACACGAGGCGGTACCAGGTGAAGCACACGCGCAGCATCGCGCTCGCGTCCACCGAGTTGAGGCACCGCAGCTGCAGCACGAGCGGGTGGCCGTCGCCGGGGCTCACCATCCAGCCCGCGCCGAGGTTCACCTCGAGGGCGAGGCGGGCGCCGTAGCGGTCGAGCGTCGCGTGCGTATCCAGCTCGGCCGCGTCGACGCCCACCGCCGCGAAGCCCTCGGCGATCATCTCCGCGGCGTGCCGGTGGCCGATGAGGCGGTAGGCCTTCGAGACGACCGCCACGGGCCGCCGCGCCCAGTCGCCGCCGCCGGACTCGCGCGTGGCGATGAGGTCCATCAGCTCGTTCACGTGCCACGGGCCCTCGTTCTCCGGGGCGAGCGCGAAGGGCAGGCGGTCGAACTCCGGCAGCGCGGCGGTCACCTCGTCGAGGCGGCCGCGCAGCCAGCGCGTGGGCGGCTCCTTGAGGCCCGCGGGCAGCCACTCGGCCGCCTCGGGGGGGCGCAGGTCGGTGGGGGTCTCGTAGTCCATCGGTCGCTTTCTCCCTTCTCCCGTGGGTGAGGGTGCGGTGTTCTCCCCTCTCCCTTGGGAGAGGGGTCGGGGGTGAGGGTGCGGTGTTCTCCCCTCTCCCTTGGGAGAGGGGTCGGGGGTGAGGGTCGTTGGCCACGAGCCTGCGTTATTCGAGGCTCAGGGCGTGAGCCTGTCGGAGTCCAAGCGTGTCCCTTCCCGCTGCGCTACCCTGTCGTCGGGAAACTTCCGAGAAGGGACGGCCATGCACCCCGAAGAAAGCGACGCTTCGAATGCCGAACAGGAGCGGGCTTGGATCGCGCTGCTGGAGGAAGCCCGTCGTGGCCTCGAAGACGTCCGCGCAGGACGCGTGGAGCCGGCGCGCGAAGCGATCGCCCGTTACCGGGACGCGCACCGCAAGTAGCCTTGCCGCGATCTAGCGCCGGTACAACCCCGCCGTCTCCCCCGCCAGCGCCGCGACCTTCTCCGCGAGCGCATCCGGCGCGAGCACCCGGCACTCCGGCCCGTACTTGAGGATGTCCATCACCAGCTCGCGGTCGTCGCCGAAGGGCACTTCCAGCACGTAGCCGCCGTCGGCCTCGAAGCGCCCGCGCTGCTTGGAGTGCCACTTCTCGTGCGCCACCCAGCGCGCGGCCGTGGGCGTGAAGCGAAGCTTCGCCCACCCCTTCGCCTTGCCCGCGAAGATGCCGTAGGCCGAGGCCAGGTACTCGTCGAGATCGGGCTCGGGGACGTTCCTCGCCTTCTCCCCGGTGAGGCGCGCGGCGCGGATGCCGTCCAGCGCGAAGCTGCGGATGCCGTCCCGCAGGTGGCACCACGCGTCGAGGTACCAGTTGCCGCGGTAGAACACGAGGCGCTGCGGGGAGATCACGCGGTCCGTGGTCTTGTCCGAGTGGCGGCTCCAGAAGGTGATGCCGAGCCGCTCACGCTTGAGCGTTGCCGTGGCCGCGAGCTCGAAGAACTCCAGCTTCATCCCGCGCGCGGCCATGCGCACGATGCGGATGCGCTTGCGGATCTCCTCGATCGACGGTGTCTCCCCGCTGCTTTCGCGAGCCGCGCTCTTCTCCCCTCTCCCTTGGGAGAGGGGCCGGGGGTGAGGGTCCAGTATCCTGTTCAGCCGCTCCATCAGCGGCTCCACGTGCGGCGCGAGGATCCCCGGGTCCAGCCCCTTCAGCAGCTCCTGCATGGTGAGGAGCGCGTGGATCTCGGAAGCGTTGAACCACAGCCCCGGCAGCTCGTAGCGCGGGCCGCTGCGCTCGCCGGCCGCGAAGCGGTAGCCGTTGTTGTCGCGGTCGTACTCGATGGGCGCGTTGAAGCGGTCGCGCATGTAGTCGAGGTCGCGCTTGAACGTCGCGCGCGAGACGCCGAGTTCCTCCAGGAACGACTGCAGCGGCACGACGGTGCGGTCGCGCAGCATCTGGTCCATGCGGTAGAAGCGCTCGGTGCGGTCCATGGGCGCGATCCTACAACCCCCGCCTCCCGCCTGCGAGGGGAGCGCCTCTCTCCCCTCTCCCTTGGGAGAGGGGCCGGGGGTGAGGGTGCGCTGTTCTCCCCTCTCCCTTGGGAGAGGGGCCGGGGGTGAGGGTGCGCTGTTCTCCCCTCTCCCTTGGGAGAGGGGCCGGGGGTGAGGGTCAGCCCTTGTTTCGTCGAGCCACGCCGAGGAAAGCGAATAGCGGCTCCAGGTCGTGATCATCCGCCGCGCGAAGCGCCGCGATGTAGACCGACCGCACCTCGCCCGCGTGCGCGAGATCGCCTCGACCCCAGCTGAATGGCGTGGCACCCAGTTGCAGCAGGAGCAGATCCGTCACCAGCCGGGCATGGCGCCCGTTCCCGTTGGCGAACGGGTGGATCTTCGTCAGCCGGTGGTGGAATCGCGCCGCGATCTCCTCCGCGGGCATGGCCTTCGCGGCAACCTGGGCGCGAATGTCCAGGACGAGATCCCGGATAGCTGGCGCGATCATCTCGGGCGCGATGCCGATGTTCTTGCCGGATGCGCGGAATGTGCCCGCCCATCGCCACGTGCGCCCGAACATCCGTGCGTGCAGCTCGCGAATGAACCGTTCGTCGAGGACGTCGATGCGCGCCCGGGTCGCGAGCCAGCTTTCCGCTTCGAGGATGTTCTCCGCTTCCCAGAGGTTGAGCTGCTCCTGCGTCGTGACGCTTGCCGGCAGGAGCGCCGCCGCCTCGTCCGGATCGAGGGGCGTCGCTCCCGGCGGCTGGCCCGGCATCAGCGCCACAGGTTGCGGCGGCTTCCCGCAAGGAGGGACGCGACGACCCGGGCGAGCTGCCGCTTCTCCGCCTTCGCATCGACCGCCTGGTTCTCGAGCTTCATGGAATGTGAAACGCGCGAGAGGCGCTCCCGGGCGACAGACTCGGCCCTCTCGCGGACGATGCCCTCCAGCGACCTGCTCTCCGCGGGAACGATCGCATAGACGACGCGGCACCCCATCCCGCCGGCGAGCCTTTCGAGGCTCTCGAGCGTGATCGCGCCGCGCGCTTCGCTTCGCTCCAGCGTGGCGATGGTGGGGCCCGCGACGCCGACGCGGGCGGCGAGCTGGGCGCGGGTCATGCCGAGCGCCTCGCGAATCGCCCGTGCCCAGCCGTGCCGAGGGCGAGGGATCGGCCCGAGCCTCGCCAGGCCAGCGAGAGACTGATCCATATTGGATGCTTCCAAGTCTTTGAAGGACATAAGATGTCTTCCAATTATTTGCGTTTAAAAGAACACTATTTCAGTGAACTTTACGCTTTTAAAAACACAAACTCAACGGGCACCAGCGCACGACTCCCCCGGCTCACGTCCTGAGCCTGCGGCCGGCCACTCTCATGTGGCCGCCACCCATCGGGCCCGCCGCCATGACCTCCCTCGCCGAAATCACCCGCGCCCAGCCGGAAGCCTTCACCCCCGCCCACCTCCCCCGCGCCTGGGCCGCGCTGTGCGAGCGCCTGCGCGACCCCGTCGAGGTGCGCGAGGAGAAGGGCCTTCGCGTGGTGGAGCTGCTGGGCTGCCTGCGCTACCTCGTGATGCCGGGCCCGCGCCGCGTGCACTTCAGCTACGCCACGGGCCGCGGCCGGTTCCGCGTGGGCGAGTCGAAGGGCACCGTGGCGCTCGATCCGCCGCTCCCGGGCACGCACTGGCTCGCGCACTTCGCCGCGGACTGGCTGGTGAGCCGCGGCACCGAAGTTGCGCCCGCGCAGTTCGTGGAGTTCGCGCGCGGGCTCAGGTCCTCGCACGCGTTCGCGGAGCTGCAAGCGCGCGTGGAGGCCTGCCGCATCACGGAGAAGCTGCGAACCGCGCTCGCCGCCGCCCTCGCCCTCGACCGGCAAGTCATCGACGATGCGCGCCTCGGCCTCACGCAGGGGCCTGCCGCAACGGTGGAATCGGGCGACTACAACGAGGCGTGGCGGTACCGCGAAGGCTTCGCGCAGTTGCGCCGCGAGAACCCGAAGCTATTGCGCGCGTACGCCGGCGCGGTGATCGGGAAGAGGCTCGGCAACCACCCCGAACCGGCGCGGGACTTGAAGCTCGCCTTCCGCCGCGTGGGCATCGGCGACGCGGGCTGGAAGCTCCTCCTCGCCGCCGACCCCGAGTCGCTGGAGGCGGCCACCCCGGGCGCGGCCAACGCGTCGGTGTTCCCGGTGCTCTGCTGGGCGCTGGAGGCGTGCCTCCGGATGGGGCGCGTGCCGCCGCCGGCCGTGATGGCGCGGATCGTCTCGCCCAACCTGCGCGAGCCGGGGGTGCGGCGAACGCTCCGCCTCGCGGATCTCCAGTACGACTTCTGGCCGCCCTTCCTGCGCGCGCTGGGCCGGCGGCTGGACACGGTGCGCGGGCCCGAGGCGCTCTCGCAGTTCCTCGATGGCGAGTTCGAGGATGTCTACGACTGGCTGGAGTGGGATTCGCCCGTGATCGACGCGAACCAGGCGCGCGCCGGATGGCCGTGGCTGCTCGCGCAGCGGCAGCGGTGGGAGGAGCGCGAGCGGCAAGGCGCGCTCGCCGTGCGCGACGAATTCCGCTGGCTCGTGCCGCTGCGCGAGTTCGCCTTCGAGGGCTTCCGCGTCACCGCGCTCGCCGACGCCTACGAGCTGTGGGAGGAAGGGCAGGCGATGCGCCACTGCGCGCGCACCTACGCGGCGAGCTGCCGGCGCGGCGGCCTGGTCCTCTTCTCGATCCGCGGCGCCGACGGCCGGCGCGCGGCGACGGGGAGCATCAGCCTGCGCGCGGGCACGTGGACCGTGGAAAGCGTGCGCACCTTCTGCAACCGGCACGCCGGGACGGCGCTGTGGCGCGTGGCGCAGGCCTACGCGCGCGCCTGCAGCCTCTCCCCTCTCCCTTGGGAGTGTGGCCGTGAGTGAGGGTGCGCCGTTCTCCCCTCACCCTTGGGAGTGTGGCCGTGAGTGAGGGCGCGCCGTTCTCCCCTCTCCCTTGGGAGAGGGGCCGGGGG
>Ga0209477_1000256_pt1 | contig 32061 bp, 29 predicted proteins | sample KloWWTupernatant_FD_187180 | JGI IMG/M metagenome (GOLD analysis project Ga0209477, IMG submission 187180) | Active sludge microbial communities from Klosterneuburg, Austria, studying microevolution and ecology of nitrifiers - Klosterneuburg... | ecosystem: Engineered > WWTP > Aerobic digester >...
TCCACCGGGGCCTGGGTACCACCGGGGTGGTCGGCATCGTGCATGGGCGCGATGGTGGTGCCTGTGGCCGGGCCATCGGCCTGCGCGCCGACATGGATGCGCTGCCCATGCAGGAGTTCAACACCTTTGACCATGCCAGCCAGCACCCGGGCAAGATGCACGCCTGCGGCCACGACGGCCACACCGCCATGCTGCTAGCGGCGGCGCAGCACCTGGCACAGCACCGTGATTTCGATGGCACCGTCTACCTGATATTCCAGCCCGCCGAGGAAGGCGGTGGTGGTGCGCGCGAGATGATCAAGGATGGCCTGTTTGAGCGTTTTCCCATGGAGGCAGTGTTCGGCATGCACAACTGGCCCGGCATGGCCGTGGGGCAGTTTGCCGTCAGTCCCGGCCCGGTGATGGCGTCGACCAGCGAGTTCAAGATCACCATCCGGGGCAAGGGCGGACACGCCGCCATGCCGCACACCGGCATCGACCCGGTGCCGATTGCCTGCCAGATGGTGCAGTCGTTCCAGACCATCATCAGCCGCAACAAGAAGCCGGTGGATGCAGGCGTGATTTCGGTCACCATGATCCATGCGGGCGAAGCCACCAACGTGGTGCCCGACAGCTGCGAACTGCAGGGCACGGTGCGCACCTTCACGCTGGAGGTGCTGGACCTGATCGAGCAGCGCATGCGCAAGATTGCCCAGCATGCCTGCGCCGCGCACGACGCCCAGTGCGAATTTGAATTTGTGCGCAACTACCCGCCCACCGTCAATGCTCCGGCCGAAGCCGCATTTGCGCGCAAGGTCATGGCCTCCATCGTGGGCGAGGCCAATGTGCTGGCGCAGGAACCCACCATGGGCGCCGAAGACTTCTCCTACATGCTGCAGGCCCTGCCCGGGGCCTATTGCTTCATTGCCAATGGCGATGGCGACCACCGCGCCATGGGCCATGGCGGCGGGCCGTGCACGCTGCACAACCCCAGCTACGACTTCAACGATGCGCTCATCCCGCTGGGCGCCACCTATTGGGTGCGCCTGGCGCACGAGTGGCTGAACCAGCCCAGGGAGGCCGCATGATCGGAATCACAGACGCTTTTTCCACCAGCTATGCCCGTGCCCGCGCGCGGTTTTTGGAGGCTGCGGCCACTGCCGGGCTGCCGATGGAGTCGCACGCCCATCCCCTCAAGGGACGCGAAGGGGAAGACCTTGCAATGGACGTCGTGCGTGACGGCCCCGCCGACGCCGACAAGCTACTGATCGTCAGTAGCGCCTGCCATGGGGTCGAGGGCTATTGCGGCAGCGGCGTGCAGGTGTTTGCCCTGCGCGACGATGCCTGGCGCGAAGAAGCGCGCACGCACGGCGTGACGGTGTTGTACATCCACGCGCTCAATCCCTATGGCTTTTCGCATGTGCGCCGCACCACGCATGAAAACGTGGATTTGAACCGCAACTTCCAGGACTTCAGCCGCCCCTTGCCGGTCAACGAGGCCTACCGCGAGGTCGAGCCCTTTTTGCTGCCGCCCACCTGGCCGCCTGCAGCCGACAACGTAGCGGCGGTGGAGCAGTTCATCGCCACCCGGGGCGAAGCGGCCTGGCAGGCCGCCATCTCGCAGGGACAGCATGAATTTGCGCAGGGGATGTTCTTTGGCGGCACGGCGCCCACCTGGAGCAACCATACCCTGCGCGAGGTACTGCGCCAGCATGGCCGCCGGGCCCAGCGCATCGGCTGGATTGACCTGCACACTGGCCTGGGGCCCAGCGGCCATGGCGAGCGCATCTACGCCGGACGCGACGATCCCGCCGCCATTGCACGAGCACGCCAATGGTGGGGCGCCAACGGCGCGACGCCGATCACCTCGTTCTACGACGGCTCGTCTACCTCAGCCTTCCTGACCGGCCTGATGTGGACCGCCATCTACGACGAATGCCCCCACGCCGAGTACACCGGCATTGCCATGGAATACGGCACCCTGCCCATTCTGGACATGCTGCAGGCGCTGCGCGCAGAGCACTGGCTCAATATCCACCCCGAGGCTCCGCCAGCGTTGGCGGCGCACATCAAGGCGCAGATGCTGGCCGCCTTCTACACCGACACCGATGCCTGGAAAGGCCAGATCATTGCCCAGGCGCGGCAGGCCTTGTTCCAGGCCGTGCAGGGGCTTGATTTATAGTGTTTTAGGGCTCTGGCGCTTATCCAGTAAGCGCTGTAAGCTATAAAATACATAGCATCAATCGACCTGCGCCCCTTGGGTCGCACCATGCCGGGTGTCGCGGTCGTAGGCTTTTTCCTGCGCGGCTTGTGCGGCCAGCAGGCGGTGGCCCAGTGCATTGGCTTGCCGCTCCAACGTGGGGCAGTCGGGCGCCTCGGGCAGTGCGGCAATGCCCTGGTCGATGGATTGCGCGGCCTGGCGGCCGAACTGCACGTGGCCCTGCTCGTGCTGGCGCAGCGCCCTGGCATAGCGTGCGAACCGGGCGTGCTGCGCCTCGCTTGCGGTGCGCAGCACGGGCATCTGGATGCGGGTGGTGAGCCGGGTGTGCACGCGGGTGATGCGGCAGCGCCCTGCGGCATCGTGGTGCCACCAAAACTTCCAGTGCACGTTCCACTGCGTATAGCCATGGAAGCGCTGCCCAGCTTCGCGGATGGGGGTGGCCGCATTGAGGGCCTGGCGCAGCGTTTGGCCGGGCTGGATGTCCACCGTGTACGGCTGCTCGGCGTGCTCTTCTGTGACCTCCGCAAGGGCCATGCTGCAGGCCAGGAGCAACGCAACAACGCCGAGCGTCGTCCCTACTCTTCCTCGCCCCACGGCAGCATCAACGTGAGGGTGGAAAGCGCGGCGAATTCGGGTGCAAAGGCGTCGATGATCTGCTGCGGCTCGGGGCACAGCTGGGTGTCGGTGATGACGCCGAATTGCACGCCACCGCCGTAGCTCAGGATGGACACGCCCAGCCCCACATGGCCCGACTGCGGCACCCAGAACATGCACTGTGTGACGCGCGATCCACACAGCGCAAGCGGCTCGCGCGGGCCGGGCACGTTGGTCATCACGGCCGTGGTTTTGCGGCTGAACAGGCCCAGCAGGGCGTCTTGCGCCGGCTTGATGAGCAGGCCAGCCACGGCCAGCAGCCCAAAGGCCAGCAGTGGCTGTGTGCTGCCCTTGAGCGCGGCCATACGGCTGCGCACCGCGTAGACGCGCTCGATCGGGTTGGTGATGCCGATGGGCAGCACCAGCGGCACCAGGCCGAAATGGTTGCCCAGCTTCCAGGCTTCCTCCATGGGGCGCAGGTTCACCGGGATCATGGCGCGGATCTCCTTGCCCGCGGTGTCGTCACCATGGCGGCGCAGGTAGCTGCCGATGGCACCTGCCACACAGGACAGCAACACGTCGTTGACCGAGCAGTTCAGTGCCTTGCCAATGGCCTTGACCTCGTCCAGCGGCAAGGGCTGGCACCAGGCCACGCGCTTGGTGGTACCGGGCATGCCCTTGAGCCGGGTGGGTGAATCGTCGGGCATCAGGGCCAGCGCGGCCGCATCGCTGAGGAGCTGGTAGCCCAGGCGGGCCGCATCCATCGAACCAGCCAGCCCGTGCTGCACGGCCTTTTCGGGGTCGAGCAGCATGTGCAGCGATTTGGCGGCGCTCTCGCCCACCAGGTCGAGCGCTTTCACGGTCATGCCCGTGAAGGGCTTGATCAGCGTGTCTGCAATCCAGGCCTCGGCGTTGGCTGCGGTCTTTTTGCGGCGTTTGGGGGGCTCTGTACCCCCGTCCACCAGCGACATGGTGACCGAGATGAGGGCAATGCCATCGGCAATGCAGTGGTGCAGGCGCACCACCAGGGCGCTGCCCGGCAGGCCATCGTCGCCCACGAAATCTTCCACCAGATAAAAGTGCCACAGCGGGCGCCGGGGGTCGAGCGGTTTCATGGCCAGGTTGCCCACAAAATTTTGCAGCGCTGCCTGCTGGCTGACCCCCCGGCGCCGGGGCAGTGTGATGCGCTGCACGTGGGCGTCGATGTCAAAGCGCTGGTCCTCGACCCAGGTGGCGCCTGCGGCGTCCTCGACTACGCGCTGGCGAAAGCGCGGGTACTGCAGCAGGCGCTGCTGCACCCGCTCTTGCAGGGCCTTGAGCGAGATGCCGGGCGCGACAGTCCACACACCGTTGATCATCATCAGGTTGCTGTCGGAGTCCATGCGCAACCAGGCGGTATCGACTTTGCTCATGCGTTCACCTGACAGGCCCAGCATGCCGGTGGCGGCGCGGCGCACGGTTTTTTGCATGGCCAGGGCGGCGTCGCGGGCGACATTGCTGGCGCTGGGCTGGTCTGGGGAGGGGGCGGGCGTGCCTGCGGCGGCGCGTGATGTTGTGCGAGTCACCATGTGCGGAGGGTCCTGATGGTTGTCATTGGAGGCGGGCGTCTATGGATTTTCGCCATTGTGGCCGGAGCGTAGCCGTAAGATACATCGTTGCAGGGGGTTGGCGCCCCCGTTTTTTCCCACCCCCCCCGAACCCAGGAGCATCCGACCATGGCCGATCTCAACGCCGCTTTCGAAGCTGCCGTAGCCCAATCCAAGAACCTCAGCGAGCGCCCTGACAACGTCACGCTGCTCAGCATCTATGCACTGTACAAACAGGGCACCGTGGGCGACAACACCGAAAAGAAGCCCAGCTTCTCCGACATGGTGGGCCGCGCGAAGTGGGACGCCTGGAGCAAGCACAAAGGCACCGAACTGGACGCCGCAAAGCAGCAATACATCGACCTTATTCAGTCGCTGAGCTGATCGCTCGCCCAGTGCGGGGCAGGGCCTTTTGATGCCTTTCCCCGCGCTATGGCCTAATAGTGGTTTTCCAACCTTTGACAGAGACTCCGCCATGGGCAACAAGATCGTTACCGAAGCTGACCGTAAATTCACCCCCCAGCCCAAGCCGCTGCCAGGCGTGAGCCTGCCCACCAGCGGCCGCGGCCAGCGCGTGAGCCTGGAGCGCGGCGTGGCCACACGCAGCAAGAAGAACCCGGGCAAGCGCTCGAAAAAGGGCGGCTGACCGCCTGCCGGGCGCCACGGCGCCACCGGCCTGAAAGCCCTCTTCGGAGGGCTTTTTTGCGTGTGCGCCCAGCATGGGCGCACACCTGTGCCTGACTCAGGCCTTGGGGGGGGCTGGTTTCTTTTTCTTGCCAACCTTGGGCGGGTGCAACAGGGTGTCGAGCTGCTCGGCGATCTCGGCCTCGATGCGGGCCTTGAAGGCACTCACCAGAAAGCCCAGCTCGGCCCGGAACTCGAACTGGTCGCCCAGCACCTGGAGCGTGCCCTTGATGCCGGCCCGGGTGAAATACACCGTGTCCGCGGTGTCACCTTCTTCGTAGGCGCACTCCATGTCGAATTTTTCCTCGGCCTGCTCGGCCCACAGGAAAGCAATCTTGCGGGCCTCGGGCAGGCCCATATGGTGGTGGCGGTGGATGTGGATCACGGACATGGGGCTACTCCTCAGGGCGGGCTGACAGGTTTTGGCAGCAGGGCGCGCAGTCGGTCTGCACGCTCGGGCTGCGGTAAGGCCGCCAGTTCTTTGACGGCATCATAGAACGGTTGCCAGCGCTGCCCCGATTGCGCGAACAGTGCTTCGAAGGCGGGCACCCACTCGTCGTAAGCCGCTTGCGCCGCAAAGCTGGCGTTGTTGGCGTGCTGCACCCAGCGGTCGTAGCCTGCCTGCTGCGCGGGGGTCGCCTGCCAGCGGCTGCGCAGCGCGGCGTAGTCGCTGCGGAAGGTCGCCATCGCTTCTGTTTTCATAGCTGTAAGCGCTTGATGATCGGGCGCTAGAGCATCATTTGACGTATAAATTTGGTGCAGGCGCGCCCGTGTGGCACGCGTTAGCGCGCGGAACTGGCTGCGCCGTGCCTCGCTGGCGGCAAAGGCGGCGCTGGCCTTTGGTGTTGCCTGCGTGGCCAGCCATTGGGCGCTGCCCAGGCGCTCCACCGCCGTGGCAAAAGATTCGTTGAACAGCGTGTCGCCGCTGGCGTACACCACCTGGTGTGCCAGCTCGTGGAACAACAGGCGCACGAAGTCGCCCTCGGGCCAGCCAATGAAGGTGCTCAGCAGCGGGTCGCCCCCGGCCCAGTTCATGTAGCCCAGCGTGGAGTACGCGGGCACGCCATACACCTCGACCTCCAGGCCCTGCGCGGCCAGGCGTGCGCCTTCGGCCTGGGCGTCGGCCTCGTTGAAGTAGCCCCGGTAGCCGATGCAGCCAGTGACCGGAAAGCACCAGCGGTGCAACTGCAGTGCAAAGGGCGGCGCTGCCACCACGTTCCACACGGCCGCCGGGCGCTGCAGGTCGGCGTAGCGGCGGTAGCTGTCGTTGTCGGGCAGGGCCAGCTCCGTCACAGCAAAGTCTCGGGCGCGCTGCGCTAGCCGCAGGCGCTCGCGCAGGGCGGGGGACAGGTTGTCGCGCGCGATCCAGGTCTCCAGCGGCTGGGCGGCCAGCATGATTCCGGCATGGCCGCGCACGGACTGCCAGTAGTACGTCAATGCACTGTCGCCATGCGCGCACCCTGCCAGGGTGAAGCACCCAATGAAGGCGACGGATAAACGGGTGCAAAAACGTGCGAAGTGTAAAAGTGGCATGGATCTAAAAAAGTCAAAGGGGCGAGCGCTTGAGCGCCCACAGGGCCAGCGCCGCCGTCAGCCCCAGCGCCCCCGTCAGCAGGATGGCCGGTGCACCCGCACGGTCGAGCAGCAGGCCAAACAGCAGCGGAGCAAAAGCCTGCGCCACGCGCGCTGGCGCCATGAGCCAGCCTTGGCGCATGCCATAGCCTGCAGGCCCAAAGAGTGCCAGCGGCAGGGTGCCCTTGGCAATGGTCAGAATGCCATTGCCCGCGCCATGCAGCGCTGTGAAAACCACCGCCGCAGGCCCGCCCAGCGTGACCAGCAGCAAGGCGCCCAGCGGGTGCGCCAGGGTGGCCAGCCGTGCCGAGCTCAAAGGGTGCATGCGGCGCAGCAAACCAAACTCTAGCAAGCGCGCCAGCACCTGGGCAGGCCCCACCAGCGCGGCCACCGCCACCGCGGCATGCAGTGGCAGGCCGCTGGCCTGTAGCAGGCGCGGCAGGTGCGCCGCCATCGCCGTGCTGATGAACCAGGTGACAGCGAACACGAACGACAGCAGCACGGCCGTGCGGCGGGCTGAGGTGGGGTGGTGCAGGGGCGGTGTTTCCGGGGGCTTCACCGCCGCGTTGTGGGGCACGGGGCTGGGTGCGGGCGCGCGTGCGATGCGGGGCAGCCAGGCATTGAGTGGCAGGCCCAGCAGCAGGTGCAGCGCTGCCCAACCCAGGCATGCGCCGCGCCAGCCGTACGCGCTTTCCATCCAGGCCGAAAGAGGCCAGCCAATCGTGCTGGCAAAACCCGCAAACAGCGTGACGCCCGTAATGGCATTGCGCGCACCCTGGCCATACAGCCGGACCAGCGAAGCAAAAGCCGCTTCGTACAGGCCCGACCCCATGGCGACGCCCATCAGCGCCCAGGCTGCAAACAGGGTGATGGGGCCCTGCGCCAACGCCATGGCGACCAGCCCCAGGGCAAAGACCCCGTTGGTGGCCAGCAGCACCGGCCGACCGCCATGGCGGTCGATGGCGTAGCCTGCCAGCGGTCCCAGTAGCGCCGAGACGATGAGCGCCAGCGAGAACGCCGCAAAGACCGTGGGTGTGCTGATTCCCAGGTCATGCGCCATGGGCGCTGCCAGCATGGCCGGTAGGTAGTACGACGAAGCCCAGGCCAGTGTCTGGGTGGTGCCCAGACGCACAACGGCCCAGCGCTGCGAAGGGGCGTTCATGGCAAGCTCTGCGACACGGGCCAGAGGGGCGGCTTAAGCGCTAGGGGTGGGGGGCGGCAGCAGGTCGAGCACCTGCTCTGGCGGGCGGCATAGCCGTGCTCCCCGGGGCGAGACGACGATGGGGCGGTTGATGAGCACGGGGTGCTGCAGCATGGCGTCGATGAGTTGGTCATCGGTCACGCCGGGCTGGTCCAGTTGCAGTGCGGTGAAGACGGCTTCCTTGCTGCGCACCAGGTCGATCACCGGCCTGCCGGTGGCGGCCACCAGGGCCAGCAGGGTTTCACGGCTGGGCGGGTGGCGCAGGTACTCGATCACCTCGGGCTCCACACCCTGGCTGCGGATCAGGGCCAGGGTGGTGCGGGAGTTGCTGCAACGGGGGTTGTGGTAGATGGTGATGGTGCTCATGGATCAGTGGGCTTTGGCCAGCCACCCCAGGTCCAGGGGCCGGTCTTCAAATTCGGTGTTCAGGACCACGGTGCTGGTGGTGCGGGCCACGCCCTGGATGGCCTTGATCTGGTAGATCACGTCCTCCAACGCGCGCGCATGGGTGGTGCGGACTTTGGCCAGAAAATCGTACTCGCCTGCCACGCTGTGCAGTTCTTCCACTTGCGGCATGGCCAGCAGGCGCGGCGCTACGTCGCGGCAGTGGATGCCGCCATCGTTGCGGATGGCCACGAAGGCGGTGAAGTTCAGTCCTACGCGCTCAGGGTCCACGCTGATGGAAAAACGGCGGATCACGCCTTTTTCCAGCATCTTCTTCACGCGCTCGTGCACGGCAGCGGTAGACAGCCCCACCTCGGCGCCAATGTCGGCATAGGAGCGACGGCCGTCCGCCGCCAAGACCGAAATAATTCTGGAATCAACGTCGTCTATCTGAATATTTGCTTGCGTCATGGAGGTTGTTCGGTAAAAATTCAGAAATCAACATAATTTCCGATAAATTTTCGGTAAAGCAGAGAATATGCCGTTCATTTTCAATATGCAAGCCGCCAACCGGCGGGGTGTGGCTTTGGCCGGGGCGCTGCTACTGGTCTATGTGGTGTGGGGAACCACTTACTTTGCCATGGGCATTGCTCTGGAGACCATGCCGCCGCTGCTGATGAATGCGGTGCGCTTTCTCTGCGCCGGGGGGGTGATGCTGCTGGTGGCACTGGCGCAAGGGCATGCGCTGCCGACGCGGGTGCAGTGGCGCAACAGTGCCGTGGTGGGTGGGTTGATGGTCTTCCTGGCCATGAACTGCATTGGTTTTGCGCAAAAACTGGGCATCGGTTCCGGCCTGATGGCCACCGTGGTCACCACTATGCCCATGTGGCTGGCGCTGTGGACGCATTGGGGCGGCGAAAAAGTACCGACTACCAGTTGGGCTGGGCTGGCGCTGGGCGTGGTGGGGGCCCTGCTGCTGGCGCTGGAGGGCGATTTCTCGGCGTCCGGCTGGGGTGCCTTGCTGGCCTTTGGCGCGCCGCTGTGTTGGAGCATCGGCTCGTATGCGTCGCGCAGGTTGTCGCTTCCGCCACCCGCCATGGCGTCAGCGGCGCAGTGGCTGGTGGGCGGGGCGATGGGGCTGGTGGTGGCGCTGTGGTTTGAGCCGGTACAGCAGCTCGCCCATGTCAGCACACGTTCCTGGCTGGCTTGGGGCTATCTGCTGGTGCTGGGCACGCTGGTGGCGCTTAACGCTTACCTGTGGCTGCTGCAAAACACGTCGGCGGCCCTGGCAGGGAGCTATTCTTTTGTGAACCCGGCAGTGGCCCTGTTGGCCGGTGTGGCGCTGGGGGGCGAGCGGCTGACTGGCTGGGTGTTTGCCGCCCTGCCGCTCATGGGGGCGGCACTGGCGCTTATTTTGTATGGCGCGGCGCTGGCAGGGCTGTGGGCCCGTTTACGTGGGCGCTTGCAAAGCCCAGGAGTGATGGGGTAATGCTATATAAATAATAGCTGATTGCGCTCTATGGGTAAGCGCTAGAGGCCAATTTCTTATCAATTTGACAGAAGTTGGGGCGGCTCTGGCCGGGGGCGTATCCTTTGGGGGCTTTCTTTCGTCAATGTTATTGAGGACCTCCCCATGCTGTACAAATTCAAATCCCGAGCGACGGCCGACCTGATCTTGCTGGAACCCCACGGGCGGCGCCTGTTGCAGGCCATGGGCAAGGAGCCTGCGGCCCAGGGCATCGTGACGGTGGCGCAGATTCCCGCTGCGATTGCGGCGCTAGAGGCCGCCGTGGCCGCGGATGACCGCCGCCGGGCCGAAGCTGCTCAGGCCGATGAGGTCGATGAAGCCAATGAGGCGCAGCCCAGCGACCCTGCGCAGGACACGGTCACCCTGCGCCAGCGGGCCGCGCCCTTTCTCGACATGCTGCGTCGCAGTGCGGCCGATGGACAGGACGTGGTCTGGGGCGTCTAGCGCCTCAGCGGTAGCTGCGCGCGTCCTCAATCACCTTGCCGTCGTTGGGCAAGGTGCCTGGGGCTACCAGTTCCACTTCACCGCGCAGCTTGGTCACTTCGCGGATGGCATCTTGCAGGCGCGGCGCCAAGCCGCCACCGGTTTCGGTGGTTTCCACCTGCAGCACCATCTGGTCGTTCGCCATTTCGCCGCGCACGATCAGGCGCGCGCGCAGGACCTGCGGGAAGCGGCTGGTGATCGATGCCACCTGGCCCGGGTGCACGAACAGGCCGCGCACCTTGGTGGTCTGGTCCGCACGGCCCAGCCAGCCCTTGATGCGCGTGTTGGTGCGGCCGGTGGGGCAGGTGCCGGGCAGTATGGCGGACAGGTCGCCTGTGCCAAAGCGGATCAGTGGGTAGTCGGTGTTGAGTGTGGTGATGACAAGTTCGCCCACCTCGCCCTCGGGGACCGGATCGCCGGTGCCGGGGCGCACGATCTCGACGACCACGTTTTCGTCCATCACCAGGCCTTCTCGTGAGGCGGTTTCATAGGCAATCAAGCCCAGGTCGGCCGTGCCGTAGCATTGGTAGCCCGCGATGCCGCGCTCGGCAAACCAGTCGCGCAGCGACGGTGGAAAGGCTTCGGCCGAGAGCAGTGCCTTGGTGACGCTGGGCAGTGGCACCTTCATTTCCTGGGCTTTTTCGACAATGAGTTTGAGGAAGCTGGGCGTGCCGATATAGCCTGCAGGGCGCAGGTCAGCCATGGCTTGTACCTGCTGCTCGGTCTGGCCCGTGCCGCCAGGGAAGACGGTGCAGCCCAGGGCATGGGCGCCGCTTTCCATCATCGATCCGGCGGGGACGAAGTGGTAGGAAAAGCAGTTGTGGATGAGTTCGCCCGACCGAAAACCAGCCGCATACAGGGCCCGCGCCATGCGCCAGTAGTCGCTGCGGGTGCCTTCGGGTTCATAGATGGGGCCGGGGCTTGCGAATACGCGTGGCATGGTGGCGCCAAAACCGGCGGTGGCAAAGCCACCAAAGACGTTGTGCGAGCGCTCGGCCTGCTGGCGTTCCAGTAGTTCGTGCTTGCGTGTCACCGGCAGGCGCGCCAGCGCAGCCCGCGTGGTGATGCCAGCGGCATCGACACCGGCAAGGATCTGGCCAAACGCCGGTGCGTGGCGCTGTGCATGCGCCACCTGGCCTGGCAATGCGGCGAGCAGCGCGGCTTCGCGTTCCTGCGTGTTGCGCGTTTCCAGGGCGTCGTAGAACTTGGTCATGCCTGGGATTCCTGTAGGGTAAAAATTGAATGAAATCAGCCTCTAGCGCTTATAAATAAAGCGCTAGCAGCTATGAAATCAATAGTAAATTGAACAGACTTTCCATTGCGCTTCGCTCCGAGACACGCCTCGCACCCGGCGCGATGTCAAGGCCAGCGCCATCGTGGATCTGGCTACGCCAGTCCACCGGGGCCGTCCCCAGGGGGCAGGAGCGAAGGGGCATAGGGGGGCCTAGGCAAGCCAGCGCTTGCGGCGCTTGTAGCTTTTGACGTCCTTGAAGCTCTTGCGTTCACCGCCGCCCACGCCGAGGTAGAACTCTTTGACGTCTTCATTGTTGGCGAGGTCGCTGGCGACGCCATCCATCACGACACGGCCGCTTTCCATGATGTAGCCGTAGTCCGAGTATTTGAGCGCCATGTTGGTGTTTTGCTCGGCCAGCAGGAACGTGACTTTTTCCTTGGTGTTCAGATCCTTGACGATGTTGAACACTTCTTCCACGATCTGCGGCGCCAGGCCCATCGAGGGCTCATCGAGCAGCACCATGCTGGGGTTGGTCATGATCGCGCGGCCGATGGCGCACATCTGCTGCTCGCCACCCGACGTATAGGCTGCCTGGGAACTGCGCCGGGTTTTGAGGCGCGGGAAGTAGGCATAGACCTTTTCGAGGTTGGCTGCAATCTCGGCCTTGCTGGAGCGGGTGTAAGCGCCCGTCAGCAGGTTTTCCTCGATGGTCAGGTGGGCGAAGCAGTGTCGCCCCTCCATGACCTGTACCACGCCGCGCTTGACCAAGTCGGCAGGTGTGAGGTTTTCGATGCGCTCCCCGCGCAGCTCGATGGAGCCCTTGGTCACCTCGCCGCGTTCGCCCTTGAGCAGGTTGGAGACGGCGCGCAGCGTGGTGGTCTTGCCCGCACCATTGCCACCCAGGATCGCCACGATGCTGCCTTGCGGCACCTGCAGCGAGACGCCCTTGAGCACAAGGATCACGTGGTTGTAGATGACCTCGATGCCGTTGACGTTCAGAACGATGTTTTTAGAGTCCATTGTGTTGCCTTCGCATTGCCAATCGGGAGGGCTGCATTGCAGCCCTTTCGATTGGCGGCTGCCCGAGGGCAGCCGCTACATAGTCAGCCGTTGATCTGGAGCGGCCCAGGCCAGGGCCACCGCGCAAGGGCTGCCCCGCTGCGCCGGTGGCGTCCCCCTTGCCGAACCGCGCAGCGATTCGAGAGAAGGGGGAAGGCGCGTAAGCGCCTCAGGGGGATGCTCCGAATCAAGACTGGCAGTCGGCCGGATCGCGGCGCTTCATCTTCTTGTCGGCCAGGTACTTGTCGGCACCCGCCTTGACCATGGGCTTGAGGATCTGCTCGTCGGCCTGGTACCAATCTGCACCAATGTTCCACTTGGCGCCGTCCCAGGTCTGCATGCGCGCCCAGCTCGAACCCATGTGGTCCGCGCAGCTGGTCGAAACAGGACGCATGACGTTGCCAAAGCCCATCGCGTCGATCTTCTTCTGGTCGAGGTTGAGGTTTTCAAAGCCCCAGCGCACCTGCTCGCCGGTCATGACCTTGCCTTTGCCGAAACGCTCTTGCGCACGGCGCACGGCTTCTACGCCCAGCATCTGGATCATCACGCCGCGGGTGTAGAGCACCGAGCCGACTTCGTCCTTGGGCCCCGTGCCCTGACCCTTGTCGTGCACGTGTTTCATGATTTCCTGGATGACCTTCTGGTCCTTGCCCGAACCATTGAGTGCCAGGGCGTGGTAGCCCTTGGCGCCTGCGCCTACGTCGCGCACATCGGGTTCAGCACCGGCCCACCACACGCCGTACATCTTGTCGCGCGGGTAGCCAGTGGCCTGGGCTTCCTTGAGCGCAGTGGAGTTCATGACGCCCCAGCCCCACAGCAGCACGTAGTCGGGACGGCTCTGGCGCACTTGCAGCCAGGTGGCCTTTTGCTCGACGCCGGGCGCGGTCACAGGCAGCAGCTGCAGGTCGAAGCCGTGCATCTTTGCGCGCTCTTCCAGCAGCGGGATGGGTTCTTTGCCGAACGGGCTGTCGTGGTACACGAGAGCAACCTTCTTGCCCTTGAGCTTGTCCATGCCGCCGAGCGACTTGCCGATGGATTGCAGAATGATGTCGGCGCCGGTCCAGTAGCTGCCCATCATTTCGAAATTCCACTTGAATGCCATGCCATCAGCCGACATCGACAAACCATAGCCCACGGTGAGCAATGGGATCTTGTCGATGGGGGCCTTCTCGGTCAGCGCAAACGTGATGCCGGTGGACTGTGGGTCGATCATTGCGACACCAGGACGCACCTTCAGGCGCTCATAGCATTCCACGCCGCGGTCGGTGGCATAGCCGGTTTCGCATTCTTCAAAGGTGATCTTGACGCCGTTGATGCCGCCGTCGCGGGCGTTGATCATCTTCAGATAGTCCTGCTTGCCGTTGGCCCAGGGTGTGCCGTTGGGCGCATAAGGGCCGGTACGGTAGGAGAGCAGCGGGAAAAACTGCTCTTTGGCTTGTGCAAGCGCGCCGGTGGACAGCGAGGCTGCACCTGCGGCCACAACGGTAGCGGCGATCACGAGTTTCGAAAGCTTCATGGATGTCTCCTTTGAATAAATGTGTTGAAGCACGGGGGGAACGGGAACGATTGGGCTCAGTGCGGGAAAGGCCAGAGCCTGAGCTTTTGTTTGCCAATGGACCACAGCTTGGCCAGGCCATGGGGTTCGACGATAAGGAACCAGACGATGAGGCCGCCAAAGATCATCAGCTCGGCGTGCGAGACGGCGGCAGTGGACAGCTCAACACCGACCATGCTGCCCAGCGCGGGCAAGGCGCGGCTCAGAACAATCGGCATGATGACGATGAAACCGGCGCCAAAAAAGCTGCCCATGATGGAGCCCATGCCGCCAATGATCACCATGAACAGCAGGCGGAAAGAGATCTCGACCGAGAACGCTGCGGGCTCCCAGGAACCCAGGTGGATGAAGGCCCACAGGGCTCCGGCCACGCCGATGATGAACGAGCTGACGGCAAAAGCGCTGAGCTTGGCGAACATGGGGCGGATGCCGATCACCGCCGCAGCCACGTCCATGTCGCGGATGGCCATCCATTCGCGGCCGATGGCGCCGCGCACCAGATTTTTGGCGAGCAAGGCAATCACCGCCAGCAGCGTCAGGCAGAACAAGTAGCGTGCCATCGGGGTGTCGAGTGCCATGCCCAGCACCTTGAGTTTGGTGACAGACACCGAACCCGAGGGGGAATCGTTGGTCAGCCATTGGATGCGCAAGAACATCCAATCGCTGAAGAACTGCGCAGCCAACGTGGCCACCGCCAGGTACAAGCCTTTGACGCGCAGACTGGGCAGGCCAAACAGGATGCCGAAGAACATGGCGCACAGACCGCCCAGGATCAGCGTGGCGATCAGGGGCATGCCAGGAATGCGCACAAAGAAGTTGTAGGCACCGTAGGCACCCACGGCCATGAAGGCCCCGGATCCGAGCGAAATCTGTCCGCAATAGCCCACCAGTACGTTCACACCGAGCGCGGCGAGCGACATGATGACGAAGGGAATCAGGATCGATGTGTACAGATATTCGCTGGCCAGCAGTGGCACGGCGACGAAGGCTGCTGCCAGCATCAGTGCCACAGCGATGCGGTCCTGCGCAATGGGGAAGATCTGTTGGTCGGAGCGGTAGTTCGTCTTGAACTGGCCGTTTTCGCGGTAGAACATGGTGGATTTCCTTGATTCTTTTTATGGCTTAAACGCGATCAATGATCTTCTCTCCGAACAAGCCCTGCGGCCTGAACAGCAGAAACACCAGGGCTAGCACGTAAGCGAACCAGATCTCGATACCGCCGCCCACGTAGGGACCAAGGTAGACCTCGGAGAGCTTCTCGCCCACGCCGATGATCAGGCCGCCGATGATGGCGCCAGGCACCGAGGTGAGGCCGCCCAAAATGACGACGGGAAGCGCGCGCAGGGCAATCGTGGTGAGGGAGAACTGCACCCCCAGCTTGGAGCCCCAGATCATTCCGGCCACCAAGGCCACCACCCCCGCCACACACCACACGATGAACCAGATACGGTTGAGCGGGATGCCCACGGACTGCGCCGCCTGGTGGTCGTCGGCCACGGCGCGCAGGGCGCGTCCCGTGGTGGTCTTCTGGAAGAAGATGCTCAGCAGAATCACCAGCGCGGCGGCAATGGCGGCAGCGATCACGTCTTCCTGATTGACGAGAAGGCCGCCAGGGAAAATGGAATCAAACAAAAAGACCGGATCTTTGGGCATGCCGATGTCGATCGGATAGATGTTGCTGCCAAAGAAGGTTTGTCCCAGGCCTTCGAGAAAGTAGGCAATGCCCAGCGTGGCCATGAGCAGCGTGGCGCCTTCCTGGTTCACCAGGTGGCGCAGCACCAGGCGTTCGATGACCCAGGCCACCACAAACATGCAGGCGCCAGCGATCACGAAGGCAAGGACGTTGGCCAGAATTTTGTTGTCGATGCCGGTCCATCCCGGAATCCACTCCGAAAACCGTGCCATGGCCAGGGCTGCGAACAGCACCATGGCGCCCTGGGCGAAATTGAACACGCCAGAGGCTTTGTAGATCAGCACGAAGCCGAGCGCTACCAGCGAATAAAGCATGCCGGCCATGAGGCCGCCAATCAATGTTTCAAGAAAGAATGTCATGTTGTTTTTCTCCCGGCCTTTAGTGGCTGGTTCCCAGGTAGGCGCTGATGACGTCTTCGTTGTTGCGTACTTCTTCAGGCTCGCCGTCGCCGATTTTTTTGCCGTAATCGAGCACGACCACGCGGTCGGAGATGTCCATGACCACGCCCATGTCGTGTTCGATCAGCACGATGGTGGTGCCGAATTCGTCGTTCACGTCCAGGATGAAGCGGCACATGTCCTGCTTTTCTTCCACGTTCATACCGGCCATGGGTTCGTCAAGTAAAAGTACCTGCGGTTCCATGGCCAGCGCCCGCCCAAGGTCCACGCGCTTTTGCAGGCCGTAGGGCAACTGACCCACGGGTGTCTTGCGAAAGGCCTGGATCTCCAGAAAATCGATGATGTGCTCGACAAATTCGCGGTGCGCCTCTTCTTCGCGCTGGGCCGGGCCGATGCGCAGTGCCTGCATCAGCAAGTTGCTTTTGATTTTGAGGTTGCGCCCGGTCATGATGTTGTCGATCACACTCATGCCCTTGAACAGCGCCAGGTTCTGGAAGGTGCGGCCAATGCCCATTTCCGCCACCTGGCGTGAGTTCATGTGTGAGAACGTCTGGCCACGGAAGGTGATGGCACCTTCCTGCGGTGTGTAGACACCGTTGATGCAGTTGAGCATTGAGCTCTTGCCCGCGCCGTTGGGGCCGATGATGGAGCGAATTTCGTGCTCGCGCACATTGAACGAAATATCGGTCAGTGCGTTCACGCCGCCAAAGCGCAGGCTGATGTTATTGACGTCCAGAATGACGTCGCCAATCTTTTTTTCGGTCATGGTTGCGGTCTTTTAGGCGGCTGTTTTCACCGGTGTGAATGTTTTGGTGTCCGAGATCTTGAGGGTGGCGCTGACGCTGCCCGTGCGACCATCCTCGAACTTGACTTGGGTCTCGATGTACTGTTCCGGACGGCCTTCGTACAGGGCGGAAACCAGGTCGGCGTACTTCTCGGCAATGAAGCCGCGGCGGACCTTGTTGGTGCGCGTGAGCTCGCCATCGTCGGCGTCCAGCTCCTTGTGCAGCACCAGGAAACGGCTGACCTGGCTGCCTGCCAACAACGTGTCGCTGGCCAGGTCTGCATTGACCTTTTCAACGCATTCCTTGACGAGCTCGTAGACCTCGGGTTTTTGGGCCAGATCGGTGTAGCCGGCGTAAGGCAGGTTGCGGCGCTCGGCCCAGTTGCCCACCGCATCGAAGTCGATGTTGATCATCACGCACACTTTGTTGCGGCCGTCACCCAGGGCCACGACTTCCTTGATGTAGGGGAAGAACTTGAGCTTGTTCTCCACATACTTGGGAGCGAACATGGCGCCGTCGTTGGCGCCGCCCTTGATGCGGCCCACGTCCTTCACGCGGTCAATGATCTTCAGGTGACCATGTGCATCGAGAAAACCGGCGTCGCTGGTGTGGTACCAGCCATCGGGTGTGAGCACTTCTGCGGTGGCCTCGGGGTTCTTGTAATACTCTTTGAGTAGACCCGCCGACTTGACCAGGATTTCGCCGTTGTCGGCGACCTTGATCTCCACGCCCCGGATCGGCACTCCCACGGTGTCGGCCCGCGCCTGGTTGTCGGGCTGCAGGCAGACAAACACAGCCGTTTCTGTCGAGCCGTAGAGCTGCTTGAGATTGATACCGATAGAGCGGTAAAAGCTGAACAGGTCGGGGCCGATGGCTTCCCCCGCCGTGTAGGCCACACGGACGCGTGAAAAACCCAGGTTGTTGCGCAGTGGGCCGTACACCAGCAGGTCGCCCAGCGCATATTTGATGCGGTCGAAAAGCCCCACCTGCGCGCCGTCCATGAGCGCGGGGCCCACGCGCTCGGCCACGTCCATGCAGGCGGCAAACATCTTGCGTTTGATGAGACCCGCATCTTCCATGCGGATGGTGACGCTGGTGAGCAAACCCTCGAACACACGCGGCGGCGCGAAATAATAGGTCGGGCCGACTTCCTTCAAGTCGATGGTGACAGTGCTGGCCGACTCGGGGCAATTCACCACGTAGCCGCAAGTGAGCCACTGGGCGTAGCTGAAGATGTTCTGGCCGATCCAGGCGGGTGGCAGGTAGGCCAGCACTTCTTCTGCGCTGGTGAGCTTGTCGAACTCGGCGCCGGCCGCGGCGCTGTTCAGCAGCGAGTTGTGTGTGTGCACTACCCCTTTCGGGTTCCCTGTGGTGCCCGAGGTGAAGAACATGGCCGCCACGTCGTCGGGCTGTGCCTTGGCAACTTCAGCGCTGAACCATTGCGGATTTTTCTGTACAAAAGCCTGGCCGGCTGCGATCAGGGCCTCCATGCTATCGAGTCCCTCTTCCTCGTATTTGCGCAGGCCTCGGGGGTCGTCGAAATAGATGTTGGAAATCGCCGGGCAGCGGTCACGGATTTCCAGCATCTTATCGACCTGTTCCTGGTCTTCCACCACGGCAAATCGCACCTCGGCGTTGTTCAGCGGGAAGATGCACTCGACCGCCACGGCGTCCTGGTACAGCGGCACGGGAATGGCACCGAGTGCCTGGGCAGCCAGCATGGTGGCGTACAAGCGTGGGCGGTTGGAGCCGATCACCACCATATGTTCGCCACGGCGCAGGCCGGCCAGGTGCAGGCCGGCTGCCACCTGCTCCACCAGCGCGGCCAGGGCTGCCCAGCTGTGGGCTTGCCAGATGCCGTATTCTTTTTCGCGCAGTGCCGCTGCGGCAGGGCGCTCAGCTGCATGCTTGAGCAGCAGTTGGGGGAACGTGGTCTTCATTCCGGTTCCTATCATTTGCAAGATGTCTGTCGATCCGGTGGTGCCGGTGATGTAGCCCATGCCACACCTCTGGGGCTATCCTAGGACTGACTTTGACGTTATCTTGTCTTTACGATGACAATTTAAGGGAAACTCCTGATCGGGTATACGCCCCATCAGCGCATGAAACGACCATCGCGGGTGACCAGCGTGAGCTCCACGAAGCGTGAGGCGTTGCGCTCAGACGTGCTGGCATTGATTTCAAAGCCTCCCATGTCCACTTTTTTCAGACTCCACGTAGCGTCGATGAACGCCGCCCGTGTCGGGTTGCGCCCGGCCCGTTGCAGGGCTTCAATGAAAACGCGGGCGTTGATGTAGCCCTCAAGTGCCAGGTGTGAGGCATCCGCTGGTGTACCCAGGGACTTGAGAGCCTGCTGGAATTCGCGCACGATCGGAACGATCGTGTTCGTGGGCAGCGGTACGACCTGCGAGACGGCCATGCCTACTGCGTTGGGTCCCAGGGCCTTGATGTTGGCCGATGTGCCTAATACCGACAGCGCATACAAGGTGACGCCTTTGCGCAGGGGCCGAAACGCCTTTACAAACTCCAGGGCGGGCTTGCCCGCAAGGCCGATCAGAACCGCTTCGGGGTTGCCTTCGGCCAGCTTGGCCGCCGCGCTGGCCGCATCGGATGAGTCGTTCTCTACAGTGACATTGAGTGCGGGGGGGAGTTTTGCCTCGGCGATAGCCTGTTGTGCGCTGTCGAACACCTCTTTGCCAAAAGCATTGTTTTGGTACACGACCGCAATGCGGCGGATGCCGATAGTGGCCAAATGCTGCACCGCCTTGTCAGCCTCGTCGGCGTAGCTGGCGCGGATGTTGAAGACGTTACGGGCGCCCGCAATGCGGCTGAGCTGTGCGCCCGTGAAAGGGGCGAAAAATGGCATGCCCGACTCCAGCACCTTGGGCAACATTGCGCCCACCATCGGGGTTCCCATGCAGTTGAATAGAGCGAAGCATTCCGAGTCGGCCAGGAACTTCTCGACGTTGGCCAGGGCGCGCGGGATTTCGTAGCCGTCGTCCAGGGTGGTCAATTCGATTTTTCGTCCCAGGACGCCGCCGCGGGCGTTGGTGGCGGCAAAAGCCGCCTTGGCGCCCTGGTGCATGGCAGAGCCCAGATCGGCCAGCGGACCTGTCAGTGCGGTTGACTGACAGATTTTGATGATGCCGTCCTGTGCGTGGGCACGCGAGGCGAGTCCCATCCAGGGCAAGGCAAGCGCGGTGGCGAGCAGGCTGCGCCGGGCAGGAGATGAAATGGTGGGGGGAAGGGGGGAATGCATGGGACGGGGCTCCTCTGTGTCCTGGGCGGTGGTGCCCTATCGGGTACATCATGGAACGCAAATTGGAATTATTTTGTCTTTTCGATGACAATTTGTGTCGTGGTATTCCCGTACAAGCTTTCTTGGGAAGGGCGTGCATGCTTCTGTAACAGGGCGCAATCCACGCTATTCGCCCAGGCCATTCAACACAGCTCCGCCGTATGAACCAGGACTTGTCACTGCACCACCGTCGCCGCCAGCCCACCACCGAGGAGCTGGGAGGGATTCCCTGGCTGTCGCTGCTGCACCCCGCTGAACGCGAGCGTGCTGTGGCGGAGTTGCTCGTGGGAGACGCCTTGGCTGGCGACTACGTGTGCCGTATCGGACGGCCTGTCACCTACTGGTTTGGCGTCGTCGAAGGGCTCCTGAAAATGAGCAATGACAACGCCGATGGCGGCACCATGACCTTTGCCGGTCTGCCCCCGGGCGGCTGGTTTGGTGAAGGTACGGCGGTCAAGCGCGAGCCCTATCGCTATAACGTGCAGGCGCTGCGCAAGAGCGTGGTGGCAGGCTTGCCCATCGACACCTTCCACTGGCTGCTGGACCATTCCATCGGGTTCAACCGGTTTGTCATGCACCAGCTCAACGAGCGCCTGGGGCAGTTCATTGCGGCGCGTGAAATCGATCGGTTGAACAACCCCGATGCACGGGTGGCTCGCAGCCTGGCCGCACTGTTCAACTCGGTGCTCTACCCCGGCGTGGGGGAGGTGCTGCGCATTACCCAGCAGGAGCTGGCCTACCTGGTGGGCTTGTCGCGCCAGCGCGTCAACGAGGCCCTGGCCACCCTGGAGGCGCAAGGCGCGATCCGCGTGGAATATGGTGGCCTGCGGGTGCTCAACCTCGAAGCCATGCGTGCGGGGTGGTTGAATGGAGGCAAATGAATCACGTCGGGAGTCGGTCAGCCGTTGTGCGTACCCGGGCTTGCGCTATAAATCAGGGACAAAGGAGCCCTTCGCCATGAGATCACTGTTACGGCTTCTAGGCCCTTGGTTGCGGGTGGCCGGGTTGGGTTTTTTACCTATGGCGTCCGCCTGGGCGGGCAGCGTGCAGGTGGAGGTGCGCGACGCCGTTAGCGGCAAGCCTTTGGACCAGGCCGTGGTGTACCTGGAGTCTGCCGAGGCACGCCGACAGGTGCGTCCGCTGCAGGGCGTGACCATGGCGCAGCAGAAAAAACAATTTGTTCCTGCGGTGCTGGTGGCCACCGTGGGGACCGAGGTGCAGTTTCCCAATCTGGACGCCGTGCGCCACCATGTGTATTCGTTCTCGCCGACCAAAAAATTCGAGATCAAACTCTACAAGGGAAAGGAAGCCCAGCCGGTGCTGTTTGACCAGCCGGGGGTGGTTTTGCTGGGCTGCAATATCCACGACAACATGGTCGGCTGGATTGTGGTGGTGGATACGCCTTACCACGCACAAACCGGTGTGGACGGAGCGGTGCCAGGCCGCGTGCGCCTCGACAACGTGCCCGCAGGCAGCTACCAGTTGCGCGTCTGGCATCCGCGCCAGCCCATCGGCGAACCGGCCGTGCAGCAAACCTTGCAGGTGCCAGCTACTGGCGAGGTGGCAGCCACCGTACGCATGGCGGGGCTGCAGCCTTGACAATCCGGGCCTTGCCACGCAGCCTCATTGCCCGGTTGGTGGGTATTTCGCTGCTCCTTCTCTTGGTGGTGCAGGCGGCAGGTTTTGCCGTGGTGCGGGCCAGCATCGATCGCAACGCGCGCAGCCAGATTGCCCGGGAGCTTGATACTGACGAACGGGTATGGCACCGGCTGTTGGAGCAAAACGCCGAACGCCTGCGGCAGGGATCCGTGCTGCTGGCAGCGGATTTCGGTTTTCGTTCGGCCGTCCATTCGGGTGACCAGGGCACCATCCAATCGGCGCTGGAGAACCATGGTGCGCGCATTGGTGCGGTTGTCACGGCCTTGCTAGACACGCAATTCGCTTTGCGCACCACTAGTCTGGCCGATGGCATGCCGCACCAGCCCGAATCTCTGTCGCCCGTGATACAGGCTTTGGCCGCACAACCCCAGGCGAGCCAGGTGGCCGTGCTGGGTGGGCAGGCTTATCTGTTTGTGATGGTTCCGCTCAAGGCACCGGTGGTGATCGGCTGGGTGTTGATGGGCTTTCCGATTGGGCAGCCTTTGGCCGAGGAAATGCGCCAGTTGCTGGCGGTGGACGTAGCGGTGATGGTGCAGCCGCAAGGCGGGGCGGTGTCATTGCCCGTCAGCACGCTGACCGGGCCCGTGTTGGCGCAATTGCGCGACAGCGCAGGCGCTGTGGGCGAGTTGGAGACCGATGCCGGAACCCTGCTGGTGCGGTCCAGCAGTCTGGATGCCCTGGGCGGACAAGTGCATGCCTTGCTGCTGCGCTCGGTCGATCCGCTGGTGGCGCCTTACCGACAACTGCAGTTTCTGTTGGCCAGTATCACCGTCGGCGGCCTGGTTCTCTTTGCCGTGGGCAGCGGGGCCATGGCGCGGCGCGTGACCACGCCATTGCGCTCACTGCTGACAGCCACGGGGCGGCTCTCGGAAGGAGACTACAGCGTGCCCATGGAACACATGGAGCGCACCGACGAAATTGGGGACCTGGCGCGCTCCTTCGATCACATGCGCCTGGATATTGCACGCCAGCAATCCAAGGTGCGTGACCTCGCTTACCGGGACCGTTTGACCGGCCTGCCCAGCCGTGAGCGCTTTCGCAGTGCCTTGATGCAGTCCATCAAGGCGCGTGGCGACGAGCCCCGCCCGCTGGCCGTGTTGCTGCTGGATCTGGATCGTTTCAAGCACGTCAATGACGTGCTGGGCTACGCCTTTGGTGACCGGCTGCTGCAGGCCGTCGCCGGGCGGTTGCGGCCCCATGTTCACATGCCCGAAGACATGGTGGCGCGTGTGGGGGGCAACGAGTTTGCACTGCTGCTGCACGACACTGATGGCATCCAGGCGCTGGAGGTGGCACGGGGTATTGCACGTTCTTTCGAGACGCCGCTGGCGTTTGATGACCAGACGGTGGATTTGAGCGCGGGCATCGGTATTGCCTGCTGGCCGGGCGACGCCGCCGATGCCGATACCCTGCTCAACCGCTCTGAAATCGCCATGTATGCGGCCAAGCGCAAGCTCAGCACAGCGCTGCTGTACGACCCGGCGCTTGATTCGTCGAGTGCGCAGACCCTGACGCTGCTGGGGGACTTGCGCCGTGCCGTGGAGCAAAGCGAACTGCGTTTGTACCTGCAGCCTAAGGTGGCTTTGCACGCAGCAGAAGGCTGTGCCGCCGAGGCCCTGGTGCGCTGGCAGCACCCCCAGCGGGGCCTGGTGCCACCCATGGAGTTCATCCCCTTTGCCGAACAGACCGGGTTTGTGCGCCAGCTCACGCTGTGGATTTTTGAAGCGGTGGTGCGCCTGTTGGCCGATGAGCGGGCGCGGGCGCTGCGTTTGCGTGTGTCAGTCAACCTGTCCACGCGCGACCTGCTCGACCCTGAACTGAGCGCCCGTCTGGGAGCCATCCTGTTGCGCCATGGAGTGCAGGCTACGAGTCTGTGCCTTGAAATCACCGAGAGCGCGATCATGGACGATCCCTTGCGCGCGGAGGCCATGCTCAACCGCCTGTCGGAGCAGGGCTTCAAGCTCTCCATTGATGACTTTGGCACCGGTTATTCGTCGTTGGCCTACCTGCGGCGCCTGCCGGTGCAGGAGCTCAAGATCGACAAATCTTTCGTGATGGGCATGCAGGCTGGCGAAGGCGATGCACAGATCGTGCGTTCCACGATCGACCTGGCGCACAATCTGGGTCTGAGCGTGGTGGCCGAAGGCGTGGAAAATGCCGACATCCTGGAACGCCTGCGCACCCTGAACTGCGATGAGGCGCAGGGCTACCACATCAGTCGGCCCATGCCGGCGAAAGATTTTCTGGCCTGGCAAGAACAACAGGCCTGAGCCGCTGTCGATCTGTCACCGCGCGGGGCTGCCCATGGCGCCCTGGGCATCCATTGCACCGTTTTCCGACCATGCCCTTCCGTTCTCGTCCGCCTGCCACTCCACCAGAGCAGCCTGCCGCCTCCCGGCGCCTGAGCCTGCACCGTCCTGCAGCGCCCGCCTTGCCGCCGGATCGTCCCGTCCCGCCGTCGCCCGCCGCCAGCCCCGGTGCCCGCAGGGAAGCCGCGCCGCCACCCCGTGTCCAGCGGGTGGCGCCCCCTGTAGCGGTGTCAGCACCCGCCGGAACGCGCCTGAACAAGCGCCTGGCCGAGCTGGGCCTGTGCTCGCGCCGTGAGGCCGACGACTGGATTGCCCACGGCTGGGTCTATGTGAACGGTAAGGTCGCGGAAATGGGCGTCAAGGTTACGCCGCAGGACAAGGTCACCGTTGAGCGTGCAGCACAGCGCCAACAAGCCAACCAGGTCACCATCGTGCTGCACAAGCCCATGGGTTATGTGTCGGGACAGGCCGAAGACGGACACACACCGGCGGTGGCCCTCATCAACCCGCGCACCCACTGGCGCGAAGACCCCAGTGGTCTGCGTTTCACGCCGCCGCACCTGCGTGGCCTGGCGCCTGCGGGGCGACTCGATATCGACTCGGTGGGCCTGCTGGTGCTGACGCAGGATGGGCGCGTGGCGCGCCAGCTCATCGGGGAAGACTCTCTCATCGACAAAGAGTATCTGGTGCGCGTGGTGTACGAAGGGCCCGATGCCCGGCGGACGGGTGAGCGTGCTGCGCCCTTGCAGGAAATTGATGAGCGCGACCCGGTGCGCACCAACGTGCAGGCCGTGTTTCCCCCTGCGCTGCTGGAGCGCCTGCGCCATGGCCTGAGCCTGGACGGCCAGCCGCTCAAGCCTGCCAAGGTCGATTGGCAGAACCCTGAGCAGTTACGCTTTGTACTGACCGAGGGCAAGAAGCGCCAGATCCGGCGCATGTGCGAGCAGGTGGGGCTCAAGGTGGTGGGCCTCAAACGCATCCGTATTGGCCGCGTCACGCTGGGAAACCTGCCCGTGGGGCAGTGGCGCTATCTGGGGGCGAACGAGCGCTTCTAACCGTCTTTCGGTCCATTCCCTTCAATTTTTGGAGCATCCATGGCCTCTACGAATAAACCCGCGCCGGACAATGCAGCGCGGGCTGCCTTGGCGGCATTGCGGCACTTGCGTCCTGCCGACCTGCGCGGTGTGGCACGCCTGGCTACCCAGGCGACGACCGGTGTCACCGGCATTACGGAAGGCGTGCACCAGTCGGTCCTTAGCACCATGGGCCTGCCTGGCGGCCCGGAGGCGGGTCGCGCACGCGGGCTTACGGGGCTGGTGTACCAGGGCATCCGGGGCGTCACTCGCCTGGTCGATGTCAGCTTGCAGGCGGCTCTGCTGCGGCTCGAACCCTTCCTGGAGCGTCGTGGTACCAGCACCGCACCGTCGCCTGAACGCGAAGCCGTGCTGGCGGCCCTGAACGGCGTCATGGGTGACCGCCTGGCCGAAGATGGCAACCCACTGGCGTTTTCGATGGAACTGCGCCAGCAAGGCCGGGAAATCGATCTGGTGGCGCTGCGTGCCTCCGGCCAAGCCAGCGGCAAGGTGCTGCTGCTGTTGCATGGCCTGTGCATGAATGATTTGCAGTGGTTGCGCGCAGGCCATGACCATGGTGCGCACCTGGCGCAGGCACTGGGCTACACGCCGGTTTATGTGCGCTACAACACCGGGCTGCATACCTCCATCAACGGCCAGGAACTGGCCGGCCGCGTCGAAGCCCTGCTGGCCGACTGGCCTGTGCCGGTGCAGGAGCTGAACGTACTGGTACACAGCATGGGCGGACTGGTGGTACGCAGCGCCTTTCAGCAGGCAGTGCAGGCCGGCTTGCAGTGGCCAAGCCAGTTGCGCAAGCTGGTTTTTCTGGGTACACCGCACCATGGTGCGCCGCTGGAGCGTGCGGGCAACTGGGTCGATGTGATCCTGGGCAGCACCCCCTGGAGTCGGCCCTTTGCGCGGTTGGGGCATTTGCGCAGCGCGGGCATTACCGATTTGCGCTACGGCCATGTGCAGGAGGCCGATTGGCAGGGGCACGACCGCTTTCGCAAGCGCCCGGATGCACGCCACCACCTTCCCCTGCCCCCTGGCGTGCCCTGCTATACCGTAGCCGCCACGCTGGCCCGCCAGCGCAGCCCGATGGCCGAACGGCTGGTGGGTGATGGCCTGGTGCCACTGCGCAGTGCGCTGGGCCAACACGAGCAAGCGGAGCGCACGCTGGAGTTTCCCAAAAGCCACCAACACGTGGTGTATGGCCTGGGCCACATGGCGTTGCTGGAAGATGCCCAGGTGGCACAACAATTGGTGCGTTGGTTTAGTTGATGCGCAATGCGGTGGCGTTACCATATGTGTCAGCCGCATGTGCAACAAGGAGATAACGTGAGCAACAATAAATACCGTTTGGTGACGCGCAGCGACTTTGACGGCCTGGTGTGTGCCGTGCTGTTGAACGAACTCGATCTGATTGACGAAATCACCTTCGTGCACCCCAAGGACATGCAGGACGGCAAGGTCGCCATCACCGAGCGCGACATCACCACCAACCTGCCGTACGTGCCGGGCGCGCATCTGGTGTTTGACCACCATGAATCGGAGACAGTGCGCAACGCGGGGCGCCGCGATGTGAACCACATCATTGATGCCCATGCACCCTCGGCGGCGCGCGTGGTCTACGACCACTATGGCGGCAAGGCCGTGTTTGCGCGCATTACCGACGAAATGATGGCGGCGGTGGATCAGGCCGACTCGGCGCAGTATTCACGTGAAGACATTCTTGACCCCCAGGGCTGGGTGTTGCTGAATTATTTGATGGATTCGCGTACCGGCCTCGGGCGTTTTCGGGAGTTTCGCATCAGCAACTATGCGCTGATGATGGACTTGATCAAATACTGCCGCGACCACACCATCGAGCAGATCCTTGATTTGCCTGACGTGCAGGAGCGCGTGGCGCTGTACCGTGACCATGCGGCCAAAGCCAAGGAGCAGATCCTGCAATGCGCCACGCAGATTGGTAACCTGGTGGTGCTAGACCTGCGACCCGAGGAAACCATCTGGGCGACCAACCGCTTCATGATTTATGCGCTGTTCCCTACGGCCAACATCTCGATTCACGTAATGTGGGGCCTGCAAAAGCAGAACACCGTGCTGGCGACGGGCAAGTCGATTCTGGACCGCAGCAGCAAAACCCACGTGGGCAACCTGATGCTGGAGTTTGGTGGCGGTGGCCATGCAGCGGCGGGCACCTGCCAGTTGGCCAACGACAAAGCCGACGGCATGCTGCAAATGCTGGTGCAGCGCATTAACGCCGACGGCTGAAAATACAAGTCGAAATGCACTCTAGCGCTTATGCAGTAAGCGCTAGTAGCTATATATTTTGATGTTTTGTGCGGCGCTGGGTGCGGCGGCGCAGTGCACGTGGGCTGCCGTTTTCTCCTCGGCCGCTTGAAACCCTGCCTTGCCGCCCCTACATGCACGCTTGCAGGCGCTGCACTCGGTGGGTGCGGCGCCCAAACTTTCCTTTCCCCCCCCCATTCGTTTCGTCCCCTTAAAGCTATGAGCAAACAAACCCTGTCGTTCCAGGCCGAAGTGGCCCAACTGCTGCACCTCGTCACGCACTCGCTGTATTCGAACCCCGAAATTTTCGTGCGCGAACTCATTTCCAACGCTTCGGACGCCTGCGACAAATTGCGTTTCGAGGCACTGGACAAGCCCGCGCTGTACGAAGACGCGCCCAATCTGGAAGTGCGCGTGTCTTTCGACACAGCCGCCAAGACGCTCACCATCCAGGACAACGGCATCGGCATGAGCGCGCAGGAGGCCATCGAACACCTGGGCACCATCGCCAAGAGCGGCACCAAAGACTTCATGGGCAAGCTCACCGGTGACCAGAAGCAGGACGCGCAGTTGATCGGCCAGTTTGGCGTGGGTTTTTACTCGGGCTTCATCGTCGCCGACAAGATCACCGTGGAATCGCGCCGAGCCGGTCTCCCGACTGCTGAAGGCGTGCGCTGGGTCAGTGGCGGCAGCGGCGACTTCGAAGTGGAAGCCATCGACCGCCCGCAGCGCGGCACCAGCGTCACACTGCACCTGCGCGATGACGCCGAGGAATACCTGAACGCCTGGAAACTCAAGAGCGTCATCGCCAAATACTCCGATCACATCAGCCTGCCCATCCTGATGGAAAAGGAAGAGTGGAAGGACGGCGATCTCATCACCCCCGGCGACGAAAACGGCGGCCGCCAGCCCGGCGCCATGGTCAAGACGGGCGAGTGGGAAGCGGTGAACAAAGCCAGTGCCCTGTGGACGCGGCCCAAGAAAGACATCACGGGTGAGCAGTACCAGGATTTCTACAAGGCCATCAGCCACGACCACGAAAACCCGCTGACCTGGGCGCACAACCGCGTCGAGGGCAACACCGAGTACACGCAGTTGCTCTACATCCCGGCCAAGGCACCGTTCGACCTGTGGAACCGCGACAAGAAGGCCGGTATCAAGCTGTACGTCAAGCGCGTTTTCATCATGGACGACGCCGAAGCGCTGATGCCCAGCTACCTGCGCTTTGTGAAGGGCGTGATCGATTCCAGCGACCTGCCGCTCAACGTGAGCCGCGAACTGCTGCAGGAAAGCCGTGACGTCAAAGCCATCCGCGAAGGCTCGACCAAGCGCGTGCTGTCCATGCTGGAAGACCTGGCCAAGCACGACAAGCATGAAACCGCCGTTGTCAGTGCGGAAGGCGCAGACGCCGTCACCGATGTGATCGATGCCGACGACAAGGCCAAAGAAGGTAAATACAGCCAGTTCTACGCCGAGTTCGGCGCCGTGCTCAAAGAAGGCCTGGGCGAAGACTTCGGCAACCGCGAGCGCCTGGCCAAACTGCTGCGCTTTGCATCGACGTCTAGCGACACGGCAAGCGTCTCGTTTGCCGACTACAAGGCGCGCATGAAGGATGGCCAGGAGGCCATCTACTACATCACCGCCGACACGCTGGCCGCCGCCAAGAACAGCCCGCAGCTCGAAGTCTTCAAGAAGAAGGGCATCGAGGTGCTGCTCATGACCGACCGGGTCGATGAGTGGGCGCTGAACTACCTGCAGGACTTTGATGGCACGCCGCTGCAAAGCGTCGCCAAGGGCGCGGTGGACCTGGGCACGCTGCAGGACGAGTCCGAGAAGAAGGCCACCGAAGAAGCTGCCGAGGCTTTTAAGCCGCTGCTCGCCAAGCTCAAGGAAGCGCTCAAAGACAAAGCCGAAGACGTGCGCGTCACCTCGCGCCTGGTCGATTCACCGGCTTGCCTGGTGGTGCAGGACGACGGCATGAGCACGCAACTCGCCCGCATGCTCAAGCAGGCCGGTCAACAAGCACCTGAATCCAAGCCCGTGCTGGAAGTGAACCCCGAGCACCCGCTGGTGAAGAAGTTGGAGAGCAGTGTGCATTTCCACGACCTGGCCCACATCCTCTTCGACCAGGCACTGCTGGCCGAGGGCGGTTTGCCTGAAGACCCGGCGGCCTATGTGCGCAGGGTGAACGCGCTGCTGGTCTGACGACTGATCCGCGTGCAGTGCCCACCAACAGGGCGCCGTCATGCTGCCATAAACAAAACCCCGGCACCGCATGCGCTGCCGGGGTTTTTTTGTAGGAGATGGCTCAGCGGGCCTTGGCCATGGCTCCGTTGGAGGGTTGTTTGGCCAGAGCTAAGAGCCGCGCGTGGACGGCGTTGCGTTCCTGGGGCGATGCTTCCAAGAGTTGTTGGAGGGAGCCTTCAGGCAACTGCACACTTTCGCGTCGGTCTTTTGGTACCGCAACATTGCGCCAGCCCGACAGCACCATCCAGTTCCAGAAATCGCGTGAGATCGGCTGATTGATAGCCATCTTGACCTGCCCGCGGGCAATCAAAACACCCACTGCAGGCACCGGCCCCACAGGCGGGGTGCGGCGCTTTTGTCGGATGGAAAAGAGCGTACGCAACATGTCTTTCATGGGCGGGTCACATCACAGAGTTGTCAGAAGTCTTGCAGCATAAACAGAAGTACCGATGTGTTCAACCCAGTGCCCCAGCAGCCGCGCGGATGAAGTGGCCTGCTCGGCTCTTCACGCCACCAGCGGCCCCTCGCCCATCGCCTCGATCTGCTCGTGCAGCATGTCCACCTGGCCACGCCAATAGTCGCTGGAGCCAAACCACGGGAAGTTGATGGGGAAAATCGGATCTTCCCAGCGGCGGGCCAGCCAGGCGCTGTAGTGGATCAGGCGCAGGGTGCGCAGGGGTTCGATCAGCGCCAGTTCGCGCCGGTCGAAACTGCGGAACTGTTCGTAGCCGTCCAGCAGTGCGCTCAGTTGCCCGGTGCGCTGGCGTCGGTCGCCCGAGAGCAGCATCCACAGGTCCTGCACGGCGGGCCCCATGCGAGCGTCGTCCAGGTCCACGAAGTGCGGGCCGCCGCGCCCCCATTCATCCAGTGGCGTCCACAGGATGTTGCCGGGGTGGCAGTCGCCGTGCAGGCGCAGCAAGGTGGAGTTTTCTAAGCAAAAATGGCCTTCAGCGCTTTGCTGGTTTGCGCTGGTAGCTATCAAATCAAGAGCTTTTTGGCAGGCGTTGCTCCATGCGGACTGCATGTCGAGCGGAATCATCTCGTGCGCCAGCAGCCAGTCGCGCGGCTCGGTGCCGAAGTGCTGCCGGTCCAGCGCTGGTCGTGCGACAAAGGGCCGAGCGGCGCCCACGGTGTGGATGCGAGCCAGAAAGCGGCCGATCCATTCGAGCACTTCAAAGTCGTCCAGCTCTGGCTGGCGCCCCCCGCGCCATGGGCTGACCGAAAACATGAAGCCGCCATGGGGGTGCAGCGTGCGCCCCTCCAGCACCAGGGGCCCCACGGCGGGCACCTCGGCGGCCATGAGTTCGGCGGCAAAGGCGTGCTCCTCCAGAATTTGCGCTTCGCTCCAGCGGTCTGGACGGTAGAACTTGGCAACGACGCGGCTGCCATCCTCCAGCGTGACTTGGTAGACGCGGTTCTCGTAGGACGACAGGGCCATCAACCGTCCGTCGCCCCACAGGCCCACGCTGGCCAACGCATCGAGCACGACGTCGGGCGTCAGCGTGGCAAAGGGGTGAAGCGGCGCGGTTTCGGAGGTGTGGTGCATCGGGGCATTGTCACCGCCTTGGCCGCCCCGGCGCGTATCAGGGCCGCAGGGTGGCGGTATGTCCGGTGCGCGGATCGCCCTGACCGCGCAGGACATCGAGAAACAGGCTTTGCACAGCCTGGGGGCCGCGGTGGTGCTGTACCGTGATCCAGGGCTGGGGCGGCGCCTGCACGGCCGTGCTGAAGGCCTGCCAGGCGGCCACCAGGCGGTCATTCAGGCCTTGCGCGCCCCAATCGCCATTGCGCTTCTTGACCTGGGCCGGGGCGAAAAACATCACAGGGCGTGGGCCTGGCAGTTGTCCTGCGCCGCCAAGGTCGCCCACGTGGCTGGCCCCCACGGCACAGCTATAGGCCAGATGGGTGAAATGCTGGTGAATGCGCTCGCGCAACGCCACGCTGCCAGCAAAGTCGATATAGACGCAAGGGGTTTCGGCGGCGATCTGCGCCATTTCCTCATACACCACCACGCGGTGGTAGCAGCCAAGGCTTTCGCAAAAGGCTTTGTTGGCAGCCGACGTCAACCCGATCACCTGTTTGCCGGTGCGCTGTGCCAGCTGAAACGCTGTGCCGTAGGCGGTTTTGCCGGATGCGCTGGACAGCAGCAATGTGTCTGCACCGTAGAAGTCCTGGTCGGCCAGAAAATCGTCGATGAGCCAGGACGTGACGAACAAGGGCCGCAGCA
>Ga0209477_1000261_pt1 | contig 31888 bp, 24 predicted proteins | sample KloWWTupernatant_FD_187180 | JGI IMG/M metagenome (GOLD analysis project Ga0209477, IMG submission 187180) | Active sludge microbial communities from Klosterneuburg, Austria, studying microevolution and ecology of nitrifiers - Klosterneuburg... | ecosystem: Engineered > WWTP > Aerobic digester >...
CAACCAGGAGGAACGGGTCCATGACGAGCAGCATGAGCAGCACGGCGGTGGCGCGGGCGGTTGCCGGGGCGCTCGCCCTTCTCGCCGCAGGCGCCTTCGCGCCGCAGGCGCACGCCTACAAGTTCAAGGGGGAGTCGGTCTCGGGGAGCTTCGACTCCACCGTCTCGTTCGGGTTCATCCGGCGCATGCAGGGCACCGACCGGGGCATCGTGAGCAACGACAACGGCGGCAACGTGCCGACCGTCGGCCCGCTCGAAGGCCTGATGAACAGCTACTACGGACCCGGGACCGCGTTCGCGAACCCGGACTTCAACTACCTGCAGTCCGACGACGGCAACCTGAACTACAAGAAGGGCGACACCGTCTCCGCGGCGCTCAAGGGCACGCACGAACTGGTGCTGCACTTCCCGAGCCAGTGGAGCGGCATGCTGCGCGCCACCTGGTTCAAGGACTTCAGGATCGACGAGACGCGGCGCACTCCGCTCGATCCGGCTGCCGAATCGGCGGCCGTGGACAAGCTGACCTGGCTCGACGCGTGGATCGCGAAGGAATTCGAGATCGCCGGCCGGCCCGCGAAGGTCAAGCTGGGCAACCAGGTGATCAGCTGGGGCGAGGACATCTTCATCTACGGGGGCGTCAACGTCACCAACGCGATCAATCTCCAGAACTTCCACGTGCCCGGCACGCAGCTGAAGGAGATCTTCAAACCGGCGCCGATGATCTCGTTGAACGCCAGCATCGCCGAGGGGTTGAGCATCGAGGGCTACTACCAGTTCCGCTGGAACGGGTTCACCTTCGATCCGGTCGGCACCTTCTTCTCGCCGGTCGACGTGATCGGCAAGGGCGGCAACTACGCGTTCATCAATTCGACCTTGCTCGGGCTGCCCCCGGGCACGATCGGCGACCTCGGAACGCTCAATCCGGCCACCGGACAGCGCTTCACGCTCGCCGAACTGACCGCCGGCGGCACCGCCGTCGCGCCGCGCCCGACCAACGAGCCCAAGAATTCGGGGCAGTTCGGCCTGGCCGCGCGCTGGTTTCCCCAGGGCTCCGAAGTCGAGTGGGGGCTGTACTGGCTGCGCTACCACGACAAGCTCCCGTTCCTGAGCTTCAACTTCGACCCGGCCACGAACGCGAACCTGGCCGGCCTCGCCCACTTCATCGACTACGGCGAGGACCGCAACGTCTTCGGCGTCTCGGCGAACACCCGCATCGGCAGCTGGGCGGTCGGCGCCGAATTGTCGTACCGGCCGAAAGACAGCGTCGGCATCGATCCGACCGTCCCGCTGGTCGGCAACTACTCGGTGTTCGAGTTCCCCGGCAAGACGGTGCGCGGGTTCGTCGAGGAGCGCAAGTGGCAGGCCCACCTGACCGGCTTCAACCTGCTGGCGCCGGCGGATCTCGGCGGTCTCATCGGCAAGCTCGGCGCCGCGGAGGGCTACTTCCTCGGCGAGATCGCGGTCGCGCACTACCCGAGCCTGGACCGGTCGGGGCGCATCCCCTATCTGCTGACGGACTACTCGCTGCCGGACAAGACGTCGGCCGGTTTCGTCTTCTCGACCGGCCTGACCTACGCCAACGTCGGCGACACCGGCTGGAACGTGACACCGCAACTCGACGTCGCGCACGACTTCAGCGGCACGTCGCCGAACGCGGTGCCGTTCGTCGAGGGGCGCACCGCAGTGACCATGTCGCTGAACTTCAACCGCTCCGACAAGTGGAAAGCGGGGATCGGCTACACGCGCTACTCGGGCGGAGGCGGCAACAACCTCATGAAGGATCGCGACTTCCTGTCGGTGATCACGTCGGTCTCGTTCTGACCCGCGCGCAGGCCGGCGGGGCGCCGTGCGGCGCCCCGCCGCAGCGCTCCTCGGCCCCGTCAGCAGTCCCTCGCAACACCGATCCGGCGCAGCGTCCATGATCGCCCGACTCGTAGGCCGGATCGAACGGCTCGTCTTCGGCCACCGCGGCGCCGTGCTGGCCGCGCTCGCGCTGCTCACCGTCGTGATGGGCGTGTTCGCCGCCCAGCTGCGCATGGACGCCGGGTTCGACAAGCAGCTCCCGCAGGACCACGAGTACGTCGGCACGTTCTTCCAGTACCGCGAGCAGGTCTTCGGCGCCAATCGCATCATCGTCGTGGTGCGCGCGCGCGAAGGCGAGATCTGGTCCGCGGCAGGCCTGCGCCGGCTGCACGACGTGACGCAGTCGGTGATGTTCCTGCCGGGCATCGACCGGCGCACCGTCACGTCGCTGTGGACGCCCAACACCCGCGTGCTCGGCGTGACCGAGGAGGGGTTCAAGGCGGAGGACGTGATCGGCGGCGACATCACGCCCGACCGGCTCGATGCCGGGCGCATCGAGCGCATCCGCGGCAACGCGCTGGCGGGCGGCTACATCGGAACGCTGGTCGCCACCGACAACGGCGGCGCGATGGTCGTCGGCGACCTGCTCGAGAGCGACCCGGCCACCGGCAAGCGGCTCGACTACCTTGACTTCGCGCGACGCATCGAGGCCGAGGTGCGCGCCCGGCACGAGGACGCGGACTTCGAGGTGCAGGTGATCGGCTTCGCCAAGCAGATCGGCGACATCGCCGACGGCGCGCGCAGCGTGCTCGCGTTCTTCACGCTCGCCTTCGCCCTCACCGCGCTGTCGGTCTGGCTGTACTGCCGCTCCGCAGCACTGACCGCGATCACGCTGATGTCGTCGCTGGTGTCGGTCGTCTGGCAGTTCGGCACGCTGTGGCTGCTCGGCTACGGGCTGGACCCGCTCGCGGTACTCGTTCCCTTTCTCGTCTTCGCGATCGGCGTCTCGCACGGCGTGCAGCAGATCAACTTCATCGCCAAGGGCGTGTGCGCGGGCGCCGACAGCATGACCGCCGCGCGCCGCGCGTTCTCCGGCCTGCTGATCCCGGGGTCGATGGCGCTCGTAACCGCCTTCGTGGGTTTCGCGACGCTGACGCTGATTCCGATTCCGATGATCCGGGAGCTCGGCATCACCGCCTCGATCGGCGTGGCGTACAAGATCGTCACCAACCTCGTGATGCTCCCGGTGTGCGCGTCCTACCTTCGGTTCGACGACGGCTACGTGGCGCGGATGACGCGGCTTCGCGAGCGCCGCGAGCGCGCGATGGCGCTGCTCGGGCGCGTTGCCGAGACCCGCAACGCCGCCGTGGGAACGCTGGTCTGCGCCGCGCTGTTCGCGATCGCCGTCGTGCAGAGCCAGGGCCGCCACGTCGGGCACCTCGAGTCCGGCGCGCCGGAGTTGCGGGCCGACTCGCGCTACAACCTCGACGCGGCGTCGATCGTGCGCAGCTTCGACCTCGGCCTCGACGTTCTGACCGTGGTCTTCGAAACGCCGAAGGACGGCTGCTACGACAACGCGGTCATGGCGCACGTCGACCAGTTCGCGTGGCAGATGCAGAACGTGCCGGGCGTGATCTCGGTCGCCTCGGTCGCGCAGCTCGCCAAGCAGGCCTATTCCGGCACCAACGAGGGCCACCCGAAGTGGACTGCGCTCGCCGCCGACGAGCGCTCGCTGGCCAACTCGGTCGGCCTGATCCCCGAGGGAACCGGCCTGTTCAACCCGGGCTGCACCGTGCTCCCGGTCAACATCTACCTGGCCGACCACAAGGCGAGCACCGTCAAGCAGGCGATCGCCGCCGTGCGCGAGCTGCGCGACGCCGAGCGCATGGACGGCGTGACGCTGCGGCTGGCCAGCGGCAACGTCGGCGTCCAGGCGGCGACCAACGAGGTGCTCGAGGCCACCGAGCTGCCGATGATGCTGTGGGTCTACGCGACGATCCTGGCGCTGGTCTTCTTCACGTACCGGGATTGGCGCGCGATGATCGCCTGCTGCCTGCCGCTGACGCTGGCGACCTTCCTCGGCTACTGGTTCATGAAGGAGCTCGACATCGGGCTCACCGTCGCCACGCTCCCGGTGATGGTGCTGGCCGTGGGCATCGGCGTCGACTACGCGTTCTACATCTACAACCGGCTGCAGCTGCACCTGGCGCAGGGCGTCAACATCGTCGTCGCGTTCAAGCAGGCGCTGATGGAAACCGGCATCGCGACGATCTTCACGGCCATCACGCTGTCGGTGGGCGTGGCGACTTGGTCATTCTCGGACCTGAAGTTCCAGGCCGACATGGGCATGCTCCTCACGTTCATGTTCATGGTCAACATGGTGATGGCGATCACGCTGCTGCCGGCGCTGGCCGTGATGATCGACGTGCTGCTGCCGCGCCGGCGCCCGGTGCACGCGCCGTTCCTCGTCCACTGACGCCGTCCGACCGAACGGGTGCCAACATGTTCGAACGCCTGATCGCCCGGCTGTCACGCGAACCGGATGCGCCGCCGTCGGCCGACCGCGCGCAGCTTCGGCAACTGGCGGTGGCGGCCTTGCTCGTCGAGGCCGTGCACGCCGACCGTCACGCCGACGCCGGCGAGCGCGAGGCGGTCGTGTCGCGGCTGCGCGACCACTTCGACCTGCCGGCCGACGAGGCCGAGCACCTGGTCGAGCTCGCCGAGGGTCGCTTCGCCGCGGCACTCGACGACTGGATCTTCGCCAACGCCGTGCGCCGCGGCTTTGCTCACGACGAGCGTGTCGACATCCTCGCCATGGTCTGGGACGTGGTCTACAGCGACGGCCGCCTCGCCGCGTTCGAGATGAACCTGCTGCAGCGGCTGTCCGAGGCGCTGGACGTCGATCCGACTTCGGCCGAGGCCGCTCGCGCCCGCGCGTTCGCGCGAACCGGCCTGCGCGACCCCGATACGGAGACCGACGCATGACCCCGAGGCTGCTGCTCGCCATCGCGGCCTGGAGCGCCGCCGTGCTGGCCGCGTCTTCGATGGCTGCCTCCGAGCCGGCACGCGGCGCCGACGCAACGCCCCGGCAACAGCTGTCGCCGAAGGTCCGCCATCCCGAGCGGGCGCCGCTGCTGGCGGCGGCGCGTGCCGGTGCCCGCCTGGTCGCCGCCGGCGACTTCGGCACGGTCCTGCTCTCGGACGACGACGGGCGAAGCTGGCGCCAGGCCGCCGAGGTGCCCACGCGGGTGACGCTCACCGCGCTGCACTTCCCGGATGCGAGCCACGGCTGGGCCGTCGGCCACGGCGGGATCGTCCTCGCCACCGAGGACGGCGGCGAGCGGTGGCGCGTCGCGCATCGCGCCGATCCCGACACGGTGCTGTTCTCGGTGCGCTTCGCCGACCGGATGCGCGGCCTCGCGGTCGGCGCGTTCGGCGCAGCGCTGGCCACCGACGACGGCGGGCGGACGTGGAAGACGTTCGCCGTCGGTGCCGGCGAGTTCTCGGACCGCCATCTCTATCAGCTGTTCGACGATGCCGGCGGAAGGATCTGGATCGCCGCAGAGAGCGGCGTGGTCTATCGCTCGGACGACGGGCGCGCGTTCACCGCGATCGACCTGCCCTACCAGGGATCGCTCTGGGGCGGCATGGCGCTGCCCGACGACGCGATCCTGGTCTGGGGCATGGGCGGACACGTGCTGCGCAGCGCGGATTCAGGCGCGTCGTGGCAGGAGATCGACACCGGCACCGACAACCCGCTGACTGCGGGCCTCGCGCTCGCGGACGGGCGGATCGTGCTCGCGGGACTCGGCGGGTCGGTGCTCGTCAGCGACGATCGCGGCCGCAGCTTCCGCACCGAGGTCCGCCCCGACCGGCTCGCGTACACCGCGCTGCTCGAAGCCGGCGGCAGCCCGCTGCTGCTGAGCCTGTCGGGGGTCGCGGCGTCGCGGCACTGATCAACCCCGGGTCCGCGGCGCGGCACCCGTCCACCAAGGAGGAGAACGATGAGCCAGTCCGTCCAGAGCCAGCTGCCCGAACTCGCAGCGATCCGCCAGCAGATGTTCATCGACGGAAAATTCGTCGATGCGAAGTCCGGCAGGACGCTGCCGGTCTACAACCCGGCGACCGGCGCCGAGATCGCCCGCGTTCCCGACGCCCAGGCCGAGGACGTCGACGCGGCAGTGCGCTCGGCGCGGGCCACTTTCGAATCCGAAGCCTGGCGGGGGATGCTGCCGGCCGGGCGCGAGCGCCTGCTGCTGCGCCTGGCGGACCTGATCGAACGCGACGGCGAGGAACTCGCCCGCCTGGAGACGCTGAACAACGGCAAGCTGCTGATGTTCTCGCGAATGCTCGAGGTCGGCGCCAACGCGCAGTGGACGCGCTACATGGCAGGCTGGGCGACGAAGATCGAGGGCTCCACGCTCGACGTCTCGATCCCGTTCCCGCCAGGCGTCAAGTACACGGCGATGACCCGCCGCGAGCCGGTCGGCGTGGTGGGCGCGATCGTGCCGTGGAACTTCCCGCTGCTGATGGCGATGTGGAAGATCGCGCCCGCGCTGGCCTGCGGCTGCACGGTCGTGCTGAAACCTGCGGAGGAGACCCCGCTCACCGCGCTGCGGCTTGCCGAACTCGTGATGGAGGCGGGCTTCCCCGCCGGCGCGGTCAACGTCGTCACGGGCTACGGCGAAAGCGCCGGCGCGGCGCTGGTCAAGCACCCCGGCGTCAACAAGATCGCCTTCACAGGCTCCACCGAGGTCGGCCGGATCATCGGGCGCAACTGCATGGACGACATGAAGCGCGTCTCGCTCGAACTCGGCGGCAAGAGCCCGGTGATCGTTCTCGACGATTGCGATCCCGCCATGGCGGTCGCAGGCGCCGCGGGAGCGATCTTCTTCAACCACGGACAGGTCTGCACGGCCGGCTCGCGACTGCTGGTCCACAAGAGCCGATACGAGCAGGTGTTGTCCGGCCTCGCAGCGGCCGCCGAGTCGACGAAGCTGGGCGACGGTTTCGACGAGACCGCGCAGATGGGGCCGATGGTGTCGGCGACGCACCGCGATCGCGTCGTGCGCTACATCGAGTCGGGCAAGGCCGAGGGCGCCGAGCTGCTCGCCGGCGGCGCCGCCGCGCCGGGCGCCGGCTACTTCGTGCGCCCGACGGTGTTCTCGAACACCAGTGGCAAGGACCTGACGATCTCGCGCGAGGAGATCTTCGGGCCGGTGGTCGTCGCGATGCCCTTCGACGACCTCGACGAGGTCGCGCACAAGGCGAACGATTCGCGCTACGGCCTGGGCGCCAGCATCTGGACCAACGACCTGACGCAGGCCTACCGGCTGATCCCGAAGGTGCAGGCCGGCACCGTCTGGATCAACTGCCACAACATGGTCGACCCGAACCTGCCGTTCGGCGGGTACAAGGACTCGGGCGTGGGTCGCGAGCACGGTCGCGCGATGATCGACGTCTATACCGAGACCAAGTCGGTGTGCGTGGCCTACTGAGCAAGCCGGCGCGCCGCCGGGCGCGGACGACGCGGTTCGCCGTCCTGGCGCTGTCGCTGCTGGCAGCGGCGGCGCCCGGCGACGGCGCGTTCGCGAGCGAAGCGCGCAGCGGCGTCGCGGATCCGCGCAGGCCCGCTTCGGCGTCGCCGCGCGGGTCCGTGCCGTTCGCGCAGTCGGCGGCGACGCTCTACGCGCTGAACTGCATGGGCTGCCATCCGCCGCCGTCACGGGGCCAGGACGCCGGCCCGTTGCGCGGCGAGTTCTTCCATTCGGCGCGAGGCCGCAACTTCTTCATCCGCGTTCCGCAGGACGGCAAGCGCGTGCTCGGCGCCGAGGAGGATGCCAGGCTGCTCGACGAGATCCTGACCTGGAAGCGCAGTTGCGCGGCGATCCTGCAGGAGGCGCCCGACGTGAACTACCGCGGCGAGCGGTTCGTCAAGTGACCGCGATGCCGATCCTGCGCAGCGCCGTGGCAGCCCTGCTGCTGGCCTCGACGCCGCTGGACGCCGCCGATCTCCGGCCGCTGCCACCCGCGCTGGCGACCGATGTGCCGATGGCCGAACTGGGGCGCCACCTGTTCTTCGAGTCGCGCCTGTCCGGCGACGGCAGCCGCAGCTGCGCGACCTGCCACGTCCCGGAGCGGAGCTATGCCGACGGCGAACCGCTGGCACGCGGCTACAACCACACCGGCCACTTCCGCAATACGCCCGGCTTTGCCGGCATGCGCCTGAAGGCGAGGCTGACCTGGGACGGCCGCTATCGCGGCGACCAGTTGCCGGAACTGGTTGCCGAGATGCTGACCTCGCCCGTCACGATGAACGCCGACCCCGGCATCGCCGCCGAGCGCGTGCGCCAGATCCCGGGCCTGCTGCAGCTGTGGCGCCGCGCCTTCGGCGAACGCGCGCCGCCGAGCTTCGACGGCATCGTGCAGGCGATCGCGGCGTGGACTGCGCTGCACGACGGCGGCGAAACCGCGGTCGATGCGGCCTTGCGCGGCGACCCGTCGTCGCTGTCGCCGCTGGCCACCGAGGGTTTGCGCCTGTTCGCCGGCAAGGCCGGGTGCGTGCGCTGCCACCACGGACCCGCGTTGTCCGACGGCGCCCTGCACCGGCTCGGCGTGCCGGAGAATCCCGAAGTGCTGCGCGACCCGGAGCGCACGGTGAGCCTGTTGCGGCATCACGCGATCAACGGTTCGCCGGATCCGATGTCCGAGCGTGCCGACTCCGGCGTGCATGCGCTGACCCGGCGCGCTACGGATCGCGGTCGTTTCGCGACGCCTTCGCTGCGCGGCGTCGCCCGGACCGCCCCCTACATGCACAACGGCGTGCTCGCCGACCTGCCGGCAGTGATCGACTTCTACGATCGCGGCGGCGGGCGGGGGTCCGCGCTCACGCCGCTGGGCCTGAGCCGCCGGGAGCGCGACGCGCTGGTGGCGTTCCTCGAAGCGCTGTCTCCGGCGCGTACCGTCGCGGGCCGGCCGGCGGCGTTCGACTACGCCACGCAGGCGGGAGCCGGTCGATGACCGGCCGCCTGCTGCGGGCGTCGATCGCGCTGGCTGCCGTGGCCACTGCCGTGGCCGCTGCCGCGGCAGGCGCCTGGTGGGCGGCGCGCAGCGGCGTGCCGCCGGTGCCCGCGCTCGCGTCGCTGCCGCCGGTGCCCGTGCCGGCCGACAACCCGATGAGCGCGGCCAAGGTCGAACTGGGCCGCCTGCTGTTCTTCGATCCGAGGCTGTCCGGAAACGGGTCGACCTCCTGTGCGTCGTGCCACGTCGCGCAAATGGGATGGACCCACCACGATCCGCTGGCGCCCGGTTATCCCGGCCACCGCCTGTGGCGAAACAATCCGACCGTACTCAACGCGGCGCACTTCAGGCGCCTGATGTGGGACGGCAGCCTCGACCGCCTCGAGGTACAGGCACGCTCGGCGATGCAGGCGCCCGTCGAGGGCAACGGCAAGGCCACCGTAGTCGAGATGCGGCTGCGCCTGGTGCCGGACTACGTCGAGCGCTTCCGCGACGTCTTCGGCACCGACTGGCCGCAGCTCGAGCACGCGTGGCACGCGATCGCGGCGTTCGAGCGCACCGTGGTGTCCGATCCGCGCCGGGTGCCGTTCGACCGATTCCTCGCCGGCGACGATCTCTCGCTGTCGGCCTCGGCGAAGCGCGGGTACACGCTGTTCGCCGGCAAGGCGGGCTGCATCGCCTGCCATCACGGCCCGCTCGCCAGCGACGAGGGCTACCACTCGCTGGGCGTTCCGCGCCAGTCGCTGCTGGACTCGAGCCCGCTGGTCCAGATCGCCGTGCGCTGGCAGAACGCGCAGCGCGACGCGCCCCGCGCGTTGTACCGCGACGCCGAGGAAGACCTCGGACGCTACTACCGCACGCGCGACCCCGGCGACATCGGCAAGTTCCGCACGCCGTCGCTGCGCGAGCTGCGCTACACCGCGCCGTACATGCACAACGGCGTGTTCGCCACGCTGCAGGAGGTGGTCGAGTTCTTCGACCGCGGCGGCGGCGACGCGCCCAACAAGTCGCCGCTGCTCAGTCCGCTCGGTCTCAGCGGCGACGAGAAGCGCGACCTGGTCGCGTTCCTCGAGTCGATGAGCATGGACGAGCCGTTGGTCGTGGAAGCGCCGGAACTGCCGCCGATGCTTCCGCTGGCGGACGGGCAGGCCGGCGAATGCACGGCCGACGCACCGGCGCCTGGGCCGTTCGCCAAGGCCGCGTCGGCAGGGATGCAGGGCCGCCAACGAGGATCGCCGCGATGACCAGCGCAGGCCGGATCTGGAACCGCTACGTGATGAACCGGCGCAGCTGGTGGCTGCCGATCGCGGCGGTGCTGGCGATCGGCGTCGGCAGCATGGTCTACATGGGCGCCCGCACCTACGTCGACGCGCCGCCGATCCCCGACTTCGTCGACGAACGCGGCCAGACCGTCGTCGCCGCGGCGGCGATCACGCGCGGCCAGGCGGTGTTCCTGAAATACGGGCTGATGAACTACGGCAGCATGTTCGGCGACGGCGCCGGCCGCGGCCCGGATTTCACCGCCGACGCGCTGCATCACGTCGCCCGCGCGATGCGCGACCACCATGCGTCGGTCGACGGGGTCGACGCCGACTCGGCGCTCGCGATCACGCAGCGCGAGATCAAGCGCAACCGTCACGACCCGGCCGCCGACACGGTGACCGTCGGCGCCGCGCAGGCCTACGGCGCGCGCGACCTGGAGCGCCGCGTCGCGGCGATGTTCCGGGGCGAAGGCAGCGAAGCGTTCCACCCCGCCGGCTACATCGGCGACGAGGCCGAGTTGCGCGACCTCGCGGCGTTCTTCTTCTGGGGCGCCTGGGTGTGCGGCGCCGAGCGCCCCGGCAAGCCGTACACCTACACCCACAACTGGCCGTACGACGAATTCGCCGGGAACCGGCCGAGTGCGCAGGTCATGCTTTGGAGCGCGATCGCGGTGCTGGCGCTGGTCGCTGCGCTCGGCGCGGTTCTGTTCCTCTACGGGCGCTATTCGTCGATCGCGGGCTGGCGCCCTGCCCGCGACGCCGACCACGCTGCCCGCGCGGCGCCAGCCGCCGATGCAGCCCTGCCCGGTGCCGGTTCGGCCGCGACCCTGGAGCAGGTCGAACGGCTTCAACCGGGGGCGTTGCAGCACGCCACCTACAAGTACTTCGCCGCCGCGGCGATCCTGTTCGTGCTGCAGATCGCCGCGGGCATCCTGACGGTGCACGACTTCCTGGGCATCACGCGCGTGCTGGGCGTCGAGCTCGCGCAAGCGTTGCCGATCCCCGTCGTGCGAGGCTGGCACCTGCAGCTCGCGCTGCTGTGGATCAGCGCCTGCTGGGTGGGTGCGTCGATCTTCGCGCTGTCGACCGCCGCACCGTCGATCCCGGCGGGACAACTTCGTCTGGTCAACGGCCTGTTCGCGCTGTTCGTCGTGACGGCGGTCGGCGGCCTCGCGGGCGTGGCGCTGGGACCGCACGGCGTGCTCGGCGAATGGTGGTACCTGCTGGGCAGCCAGGGCTGGGAGTTCGTCGAGCAGGGCAAGCTCTGGCAGGCGCTGCTGTTCGCAGTCTTCGCCCTGTGGTGCTGGGTGATCGCGCGCGCGGTCGGCCACCTGCGGAGCGCGGGCGACGCGTGGACCTTGCCGAGGTGGCTGCTGTACTGCGTCGGCTGCGTGCTGGCGCTGTTCGTGTCCGGGTTCGTCGCGACCCCCGAGACCAACTTCGTGGTCGCCGATTTCTGGCGCTGGGCGGTCATCCACATGTGGGTCGAGGCGTTCTTCGAAGTCTTCACGACCGCCGTCCTCGCATACTTCATGGTGCTGATGGGGCTGGTCAGCCACGCCGCCGCCTCGCGCATCGTCTACCTGGCGACGCTGCTGTTCCTCGGCTCGGGCCTGCTGGGCATCTCGCACAACTTCTACTGGAACGCCAAGCCGGTCGAAACGCTGGCGATCGGCAGCGTCTTCTCCACGCTCCAGGTCGTGCCACTGATCCTGCTGACGCTCGAAGCGTGGCAGTTCCGCAACGCGCCGGCGCGCCTGCTGCGCCCGGACGAACCGTCGCGTGGCTTCGGCCAGACCGAGGCCTTCCTGTTCCTGCTCGGCGTGAACTTCTGGAACTTCGTCGGCGCCGGCATGTTCGGCTTCCTGATCAACTTGCCGATCGTCAACTACTACGAGCACGGCACCTACCTGACCGTGAACCACGGCCACGCCGCGCTGATGGGCGTCTACGGCAACCTGGCAATCGCGATGATCGTGTTCTGCGCGCGCTGCCTGGTCAGGCCTGAACGCTGGAACGCGGCGCTGCTGCGCCGGGTGTTCTGGTCGCTGAACGTCGGGCTGGCCCTGATGGTGGCGGCCGACCTGTTCCCGGTCGGCATCGCGCAGTTGCTCGACGTGCTGGAGAACGGCTTCTGGCATGCGCGCTCGCAGGCCTTCGTGCAGGGCGGGCTTTTCCAGGCGCTGACCTGGGCGCGGATCTTCGGCGGCGCGCTGTTCGTGCTGGGCGGGGTGCTGCCGCTGGCCTGGTTCGTGGTGACGCGCGCCGCTGCACTGAAGGCGCCGAGGCCGGATCCGATCGAGACGCCGGCAGCGGCGCCAGGACCGACCGGCGTGCGGCACGCCTGACGCGTGTTCACTCCACGATACGTCGCGGCTAGGCGCCGCAGGTCTGCAACGCGGCCTCCAGCGCGTCGACGATGATGTCGATTTCGGGCCGCTGGATGACCAGCGGCGGCGACAGGATGATGTTGCCGCCGGACACGCGAACCATCGCGCCGTTGCGGAAAGCCTGTTCGGCGACCGCAGCGGGCAGCCTCGCCTTGCGGTCGAGCGGCGTGCGGCGCGCCTTGTCGGCAACCAGTTCGACGCAGGCCATCAGGCCGATGCCGCGCACGTTGCCGACGGCGCGGAACCTGGACTCGAAGGGCGCCAGCCGCGACATCAGGTACTCGCCCTGCACCCGCGCGTTCTCCGGCACGTTCTCGCGCTCGACGATGTCGAGCGCCGCGAGTGCCGAGGCGCACGCGACCGGGTGGCCGCTGTACGTGTAGCCGTGCATGATCGCGCCGCCGCCGGTCTCGTCGTCGAGGAACGCGGCGGCGACCCGATCGCCCACCGCAGTCGCACCCAGCGGCACGTAGCCCGAGTTGATGCCCTTCGCCAGGCACACGATGTCGGGCCGCACGCCCCACAGACGCGTGCCGAACATCGCGCCGGTGCGCCCGAAGCCGGTCACCACTTCGTCGGCGATCAGCAGTACGCCGTGCGCATCGCAGACCTCGCGCACCAGCGGCCAGAAGTTGGGCGGCGGCACGATCACCCCGCCTGCGCCCTGCACCGGCTCGGCGATGAACGCCGCAACCGTGTCCGGACCCTGGAAGCGGATCTCCCGGTCGAGCAGCTCTGCGCAGATCTCGCCGAGCCGCAGCGGATCGTCCGTATACGGGTTGCGGTAGGTCCACGGCGTGTCGACGTGGAAGCAGCCGGGAAGCAGCGGCTCGTAGGGCCGGCGAAACGACGTGTTGCCGTTGACGGACATGCCGCCGAAATGCACGCCGTGGTACCCCTGCTTGAGCGCGATGAACTTGTGCCGGTCGGCCTGCCCCGCGAGCTTCCAGTACTGGCGCGCGATCTTCAGCGCCGTCTCGACGGCGTCGGAGCCGCCGCTGCCGAACGCGACGCGGGCCATCTTCTCCGCCTTCATCATGTCGACCAGGCGCGCCGAGAGCTCGATCGCGCGCGGGTGCGTCGTGCCGCGGAAGCACGAATAGAAGGCGAGTTCGTCGAGCTGCTCGGTGATGGCGCGCTTGATCTCCGGGCGCCCGTAGCCGAGGTTGATGTTCCACAGCCCGCCGACGCCGTCGACGACCCGGTGACCGTCGACGTCGGTGACCCAGACGCCGTCGCCCTTCGCGACGATGATCGGTGGTTGCTCCTGCATCTGGCGCGGGTGCGCCATCGGATGCAGCATGTATCGCGCGTTCTGCCCGCGCAGCGTCTCCGCGTCGCTCATACGGGTCTCCCGGTAACCTCATCCTCGATGCCGAGCGTCTCCCGCACGCGCGCGAAGCTTCCGTCCGGGTCGGCCACGTCGAAGAACATCGCGGCCATTCCGGCGGCGCGTGCACCGTCGACGTTGCGTTGCTGGTCGTCGACGAACAGCGCGCGCCCGGCGTGCACCCCGAGCGCATCGAGCGCCGCGCGATACGCGCGCGGATCCGGCTTCAGCACGCCGGTGTGCGTCGCATCGACGAGCACGTCGACCTCGCGAAGCAGGTCGAGCCGGTCCATGAAGGGGCGGCCCCAGAACAGCTCGAGCTCGTTGGACACGATCCCGACGAGCAGGCCCGCGGCACGGGCCGCCGCGACGGTGCGGCGCGCCGAGTCGCGCACTGCGTGATCCGGATCCGAACCCCGGATCGCCTTGAAGTAGTCCAGCGGGGTCCAGTCTTCGTGGCCGAGCATCCGTCCGACTTCGGCGGCGCGCATCGCCCAGTAGTCACGTTCGCTGATCTTCCCCTGCAGCATGCTCTGCCAGAGCGGATCCGTCGTCGGATCGACCGGGCCGGACCAGTCGAGCGAACCGCCGGGAAGTCCCAGCAGCGTCTCGATCTCGCGCTGTCGCTCGAACGCCGAGATGGTGATCACGCTGCCGAAATCGAGCAGCAGCGCGTCGAACAGGCGCTGGCCGGCGCGCCGGGTCGGGGCATCGGCGGCATCGGCGGCATCAGGGACCCCATGGGCATTCATGGCAACCTCGCTCCATAGCGCAGCGCGTATCGAACCGGGTCCCAGCGCGGCGGGTCGGTGAAACCTTGTCCGGCGGCAGTGACCGGTCGCGCCTGAACCAGGACGATCGTGTCGCCTTCGCGGCGGCCGCGCTGCAGCACCCACTCGACGTCGACCGGATGGCCGTAGTGCGCTTCGACCGCGACGGTGCTGCGCGCGATGGCCGCCAACTCGTCGTCGTCGAGCACGCGTGCACGCGCAAACGCCGCAGGCATCGGACGCTCGACGACCGCGCCGCCCCGATAGTCCATCACCGACACCACGGTCTTTTCGGCAATCCGGTACTCGAGCAGGTCCAATCCATCCTTGTCGAGCTCGGCGTGGTCCGGAACGACGACTCCGCCGACCACTGCTTCGCCGTAGCCCCACGAACCCTCGACAACGACGCGGTCGCGACGGCCGGTGAGCGGGTGCACCGAGAACGCCACGCCGGCCGCGCGCGCCCGGACCAGTTCGAGCACGCCCACCGCCATCGGCATGCCGTCGTGACCGAGACCCGACCGCACCCGGTAGCCGATCGCGCGCGCCGAGAACAGGCTCGACCATGCCAGCCGGATGCAATCGTTCACCGCGTCGACCCCCGACACGCCGAGATAGGTCTCGTACTGGCCGGCAAAGCTGTGGTCGGCCGCATCCTCGCCGACCGCCGAACTGCGCACCGCGACCGGCTTGTCGACCTCGCGGACCTCGAAGCACAGCGCGTCGTAGGCCTGCTCGAATCGCGCACGCATCGCGGCGGGCAGCGGCTGCGACGCAAAGCGCGCGCGAATCCGCGAAGCCACGGCGTCGAACGCCTCGGGATCGGCATCGTCGTCGATGCCGGCGAGCTCGGCCGCGATTGCGCGCTCGAGGCCGGTCTCGCGCACGAAGTCCCGGTAGGCCTCGACCGTGACGGCGTACCCGGTGGGCACCTGGAAACCGGCGCGCCCGAGATCGGCCAGTCGCGCCAGCTTCGGTCCGACGCGCGCCACGTCCTGCGCGCACGGTCCGGCCAGCGCGACGATCCACGGATCGGCATCGGCCACGGTCATCGTTCAGGCGCCCTTGAGCACGGTGACGGTGCCGTTGCTGCCGTCGACGTCGACCAGGTCGCCGTCCGAGATCACGCGGGTGGCGACCGCGGTACCGACCACGCACGGCACCCGGTACTCGCGACTGATGATCGACGCGTGAGCGAGCGTTCCGCCCTGGTCGCAGACGCAGGCCGCGATCTTCGTGAACGCCGGCGTCCAGCTCGGCGACGTCCCCTCGCAGACGAGCACTTCGCCGGCCTCGACACGATGCAACTCCTGCGGACCGTGCAGCACCCGCGCGCGCCCCTGCGCCCGACCCGGAGCCGCGCCGAGTCCGCGCAGGCACTCGCCCGGCGCCGCACCCAGGCGGACCGCCGCGAGGAAGTCGTCGGTCACGCCGTCGATCTCGATCAGGATCGGATCGTTGATCGTCTCGGGCGCAGCGCCCAGGTATTTCGGCATGTCCTTTCGCCGATCGCGCCAGCGCGCGTGATAGTCCCGCCGCGCGTCGATCAGCGGCTCGAACTCCGCGATCGGAAGCTCGCCGCGCGCCACCTGGACGAGTTCCGGGTAGAACAGGAAGAACACGTCGTCCGGCGTGCGCGCGCGAGTCGCGGCGCCGGCCGCGAGCGCGCCGCGCCTCAGGGGAATCGTGGCCCGCAGGTCGATGTAGTGGTTGTGGTCCTCGTTCCACCAGACGAAGTTGGCGCTTTCGCAGCTGGCCAGGCCGGCGTCGAAAGCGGCGCGCTCGGCGCGGGTGAGCCGCGCGCGCGCGTCGTCGATCGCTGCCGCACGTTCGGCGCGCGCCGCGGCAAGGCCAGCGTCGAAGTCATGGCCGCCGGACGCATCGAGCACGAAGGTGCGCAGGTTCCCCAGGGGCGTGGTGGGGTCTTCGCGCCAACAGGGCAGCCGCGGATCCGCCATGCCGTCGGTGCGCCATCCCCATTCGTCCAGGAATGCGTCGAAGCGCGCAAGCCAGGCGGCGCCCGCCGCTCCCGCCCGCGACAACGCGGGCGCGATCGCTTCGGGCGGGTGGTCCCGGAAGGTCGCTGCCAGCGGCGAATCGCGCAACTCGCGTGCGAAGGCCCACAGCGCGCGGTCGCTGCGCGTCATCAGCGTCTCGTACCCCTGCAGGAAGCGCGGCACCTGCGCGCGAGCGATGCCGAGCTCGGCGCACAGCCCGTAGAAGCCCGCCTGGTTCAGGAGCAGCGGATACATCAGCGCCCAGTGCACCTGCCACGCACTGCGCTGGAAGGCACGTGCACGCTCGAGGTAAGCGGCCAGCGCGGCGGGCGCATCGCCACGCGGATCGTGCCGCTCGAGCTGCCGGGCGGCCGCGTCGAGCTCGCGTGCAGCCTCCTCCCACAGCAGCGGAAAGCGTCCGAGGAATTCCGGAAGGCTGCGGCTCAGCGCCGCGGCGCGTTCCCGCGCCTCGTCCGCCGACGGCTGCTCGATCTCGGTGAAGTAGACGTGCGTGCCCGCGCAACGTACGGTCAATCCGTTCGACGTCGGCAGCGGCACGCGGCCGGCAGCCTCCTGTGTCGCCCACGCAAAACAGTCGTCGAGGTAGCACATGCCGAGCGGCGTGACGCCGTCGGGAAATCGATATTCGAGCAGCCAGAAACGCTCGAGATCGGCAGGCCGAAACGGCGCGACCCGCTCGTGCCGAACCCTCTCGGGCCGGTGCGCCTGCTCGGCGCCCGGGTAGCCCGGATCGTCGAGGATCTGCTGCAGCAGCTCAGGTGGCATCGGTCGCTTCGGGGTCGGGTCGCGGCGGGCAGTGTGCAGCAGAGGCGATTGGTTGTCAACGAAACCAATCAAGCGATTTGGCTGCCGCGACGACCCCGCGCCGAACGGCCTGGCGACGGGCGATCTCCTCAACGCATTGCCCGGTCGCCAACAATGTATCGCGCGCCGCAAATTTGTTGCACGCACAACGTTTAGGTGATAGAAAGACGGCTCAGCGCAACGCCCGAACCTCGAGCATGCCGTCCCGATCCGCGCCCGTTCCCGGCCTCACCGGGGCTTCGTCCGACTACCCGGCTCCCGAGTTGTACATCGACGGCAGCTGGCTCGGTTCGACGGCGGCGGGCACGGCCCCGGTCGAGAATCCCGCGACCGGCGAGGTCATCGCCAGCCTGCCCCTGGCCGGTGACGCCGAAGTGCTCGCCGCCGCCGCCGCCGCGCAGCGTGCCCAATCGGAATGGGCCGCGAGCACGCCGCTCGCGCGCTTCGACGTGATGCACCGCGCGACGCAGTTGCTGCGCGAGCGTGCCGACGCGATCGCCCGGGTGATGACGATGGAGCAAGGCAAACCGCTCGCCGAGTCGCGTCGCGAGGTGCTGCTGTCCGCCGACATCGTCGACTTCCTGGCCGAGGAAGGCAAGCGCGCCTACGGACGCCTGGTGCCGCCGCGCACGGCGGGGATCGTCGCGCAGATCGTTATGCCGGTGCCGGTGGGGCCGGCGGCGCTGTTCACGCCGTGGAACTTCCCGCTGAACCTGCCGGCGCGCAAGGTCGGCGCCGCGCTCGCGGCCGGCTGCGCTGCGGTGATCAAGCCCTCCGAGGAGACACCGGGCAGCGCCATCGAGCTGGTGCGTGCGTTCCACGATGCCGGCCTGCCGCGCGGAGTCCTCAATCTCGTGTGCGGAAACCCGGCGCGGGTCTCGGAGTTGCTGATCGGCGCGCCGGAGATCCGCAAGGCCTCGTTCACCGGCTCGGTACCGGTCGGCAAGCTGCTCGCCGTGCAGTGCGCACGACGCGTCAAGCGCTTCACCGCCGAATTGGGCGGCCACGCACCGGTGCTCGTGCTGCCGCAGACCGACGTGCCGACGGCGGCGGCGCTCTCGGTCGCCGCGAAGTTCCGCAATGCCGGCCAGATCTGCACGTCGCCGACGCGCTTCTTCGTGCACGAGTCCATCGCGACGTCGTTCATCGACGCCTTCGCTGCCGGCGCGTCGGCGCTGGAGGTCGGCAACGGGCTCGAGCCCGGCACTGCAATGGGCCCGCTGTCGAACGCGCGGCGACTCGCCGAGGTCGAAGCGCTCGTGAACGATGCCGTCGAACGAGGCGCCCGCCTGGTGTGCGGCGGCCGCCGGCTGGAGCGCGCGGGACACTTCCACGCACCCACGTTGCTGGTCGACGTGCCCACCGAGGCCCGCATCATGCGCGAGGAGCCCTTCGGCCCGGTGGCGATCGTCAACCGCTGGAGCCGGCTCGACGACGCCGTCGACGCGGCGAACGGCCTTCCGTACGGGCTGGCGGCCTACCTCTTCACGCGGGACCTCGGGCTCGCTCACCGCGTGGCGGCGCGACTCGAAGCGGGCATGGTCGGCGTCAACCAGTTCGGCATCTCGCAGCCGGAGACGCCCTTCGGCGGCGTGAAGGAGAGCGGGCTCGGGTCGGAGAGCGGAAGCGAGGGGCTCGCGGCGTACCTGGACACCAAGCTGATCACGATCGGCGCCGGTTGAAGGTCCCGTAGGGCCGGGAACGCGACAGACAGGGGGAGTCTTCATGCAGCAAACGAACGAAGCGCCGGCGGGTTCGCGCCGAGGCCTCGGGCTCAGGGCGCTGGTCGCTACCGCGGTCGGCGTCGTCGTCGTGCAGAGCACGATGATCAGCATGCTCAACGGCGCCGGCCTCGGCGCGCTCAACTACCTCGCCGCGATCGGCCTTGCGGCGCTGCTCGCGCTCAGCTACGTGCTGTCCTTCGCCGAACTCGCACTGATGCTTCCGCGGGCCGGTTCGGTCAGTGCCTACACGCAGGTGGCGCTGGGGCCGGGCCTGGCGATCGTCGCCGCGCTGTCCGGCTACGTCGCCGTCGCGCTGCTCGGCATCCCGGCCGAGCTGATCCTCGTCGACGCCCTGCTCGAGCAACTGGCGCCGGGATTGTCGGGCCTGGTCGGTCAGCCGAGCCTGCTGCTGCTCGCGCTGTTCTGCGCCTTGAACCTGCTGGGCGTCGACATGTTCGCGCGCATCCAGAGCGTGCTGGTCGCGACGATGTTCGCCGGCATCCTGGTCATCGGCGGAGCCGGCATCGCGGGCGGAAGCGCTTCGGCCATCGCCGCCGCGCAGCCGTTCGAACCGGCCGCGGCACTGTCGCTGGTGGCGCTCGCCATCTGGGGCCTGGTCGGGCTCGAGTTCGTCTGCCCGATGATCGGCGACGCGCGCGCCCCGGCACGCGACGTGCCGCGTGCGATGCTCATCGGCCTGGTCATGATCGTCGTCGCCTATGGCCTGTACTGCGTGGCCGGGATCGCCATGCTGCCGGCGGAGAGGCTCACGTCTGCCACGCCGCACATGGACCTCGCGATCGCGGTGTTCGGGCCGGCGGCGCGGGCCGGCTTCGGCCTGCTCGCGATCCTGGGCAGCGCGACGCTGCTCAACACCGTGCTCGCCAGCGTGTCGCGGATGATCCAGGGCATGGCGCAGAGCGGCCAGCTGCCGGCAATCCTGGCTCGCGAGAACCGCCGCGGCGCGCCAGCGCCCGCGCTGGTGGCCCTGGCGCTGGCCATCGCGGCGGTGCGCGTCCCGCTCGGCATGGACGCCGGCTCGATCCTGGCGCTCACGGTTGCCGCCGCAGGCTGCTGGCTGATCGCCTACGTGATCGCGCACCTCGACCTGATCGTGCTGCGCTACCGGATGCCGGCGGCGCCGCGCCCGTTCCGGTCGCCGTGGTTCCCGCTGCCGCAGGCGCTCGGCATCGTCGGCATGGGCTACGTTTTCGCTAACATCTCGCCGACGCCGGAACTGGCCGGCCCGATCTACCGCAACGTGGCCATCATGCTCGGCATCACCTGCGCCTTCGCCCTGATCTGGACCCTCTTCGTGATCCGCCGCAACCCGTTCAAGGCAGAGCCGCTCCCCGTTGCGGCGGTCGAACGATTCGGCGACTGACCCGCTGCGACCCACCGATGCCGGAACGCAATACCCCCAGGACCCGACAGCGCGAGACCGACGGCGGCGGTGCCCTCTGGCTGAACGAGTTCATTCCGTACAAGCTCGCGGTCGTCGCGAACCGCTTGAGTCAGTCGATCGGCGCGCTGTTCGAGGAACGCTTCGGGATCCAGATTCCCGAGTGGCGCATCCTGATGGCGCTGCACGCGCACGGCCCGACCGCGCCGAACGAAGTGGTCGAGCGCACCAGCATGGACAAGGCGCGCGTGAGCCGCGCCCAGCGCCGGCTGGTCGAACTCGATCTCGTGGCGGTGAGCGAGGACCCTCGCGACCGTCGCCGCCAGGTGCTGTTCCTGACGCGCAAGGGCGCCAGCCTCTGCCGAAGCATCATCCCGGAGGCGCGCCGCATGGAAGCGTGGTTCCTGTCGGTGCTCGACGCCCGCGAGCGCGCGGCCCTCGACGGAACGCTCAGCCGCCTGTTCGCACGCAGCCAGGAGTTGCGGCAACTCGGGGGCCACATTTCGGGGCAGGACCGCGGCGACTAGGTGCCCCGCCTGCACGTTCGGCTCAGCGCGCCAGCACCCCGACGCGATACTTCGGCAGCAACTGCGCCGCGTACGGCGAATGCGGCCGTCCGACGTCCTTCGTCCTGAACGCCTCGCTGGCGTCCTTGCCGCAGTGCCTGAGCATCGCCGCCGGATCGGCCGGATGCTGCGGGAGGTACCCGGTGAAGTCGTAGACGACGCCGTCGATCGCCATCCAGCATCGCTTCGAGTCGGCGTGGCGCGCCACGTCGGCGAGCGTGTAGCGCGCCTGCGCATCCGCGGGCACTTCGATCGCACCGCCCGGCTGTGGCGCGGACGCCGGTGGCCGGGCCGGCGGCGCAGCCACCGGCTCGCCCGCCGCGATCAGGTTCAGCCCGGCCACCGCCGCCCAGAATGCGAGCGTGGCAATGGTCACTGTCGCCTTCATCGGAAATCGAACCTCTCGCTGTGGATGTCGCGCGGCGGCACGCCAGCCGCGACGAGCCGCCTGCGCAGCGCGTCGACCAGCGATGGCGGCCCGCACAGGAACGCCTGCCTGCCCGCGAGCGTACCGACCCGCCGCGCCAGCGTCGACCAGAGAACCTCGGCGTCGCCGGCGCTCTCGATCGCGTGCAGGCGCGCGCCGTCCGGCAGGGGCCGCGGCGGCTGCGGCAGGCAGGCCGGCGCCGGCAGGTCGCCGGGCCGGTACACGTGGACCAGGTCGATCGGCTGCGCAAGAGTGCCGGCGTGGTCCGCCAGCGCGGCGAGGAAGGGCGTGATGCCGATGCCGCCTGCCACCCACAGCTGCGCGCGCCGCGGGTCGCAGCGCTCGAGAAACGCGCCGTACGGCCCCTGAACGGTCGCTTCGACGCCGACCCGAACCGTCTGCAGGTGATCGGTGCAGTCGCCGAGCGAGCGGATCAGCATGCGCATGCCGCCGCGCGGGGCCGGCCCGGCGATCGTGTACGGGTGGTACTCGCCGCAGCCGCGCCAGCCCGGCCCGTCGTGGAACGCCACGAACACGAACTGGCCCGGGCGCCAGCGCAACGGCGCGCCCGCCGATTCCAGATCGAGGTCCAGCAGCCCCGGCCCGGGATGCGCGACGCGCGCCACGCGATACGGGTGCGCGAGCACCCATCCGCGTCCCAGCGCGTAGCGCCACGCGAGCGCGGCCAGCGCGATCGCGGTCATCGCCGCCAGAGCGACGCGTGTGCCGGGGCCGGCGAACGACCACGCATGGCCGACGCCGAACGCGAACGCCGGCGCGGTGACCACGTGGATGGCGCGCCAGCGCGAGTAGCCGAGCGGCAGCCAGAAGGTCGCGACCATCATCGCCATCAGCAGCGCGAGTGCGACCCAGCCGGCCCGCATCGCCGCACCTTGTCCGGGTGGCGTGGCAATCGCCGCCGCGGCGGGCCAGTCGCCGGCCGCGAAGGCCTGCGCCGCCAGCGCCAGCGGATGCGCGAGCATCACCAGGTAGGCCAGCGTGCCGCAGACGTGGTGGAGCCAGTACAACCGGTCGAGCCCGCCGGCGGCTCGCTCGAACGACGGCAGCCGCAACATCAGCACGAAGCTCGCGCACCAGAGCGCGAGCGCCGCGATGCCGAGCGCCGGACCCGCGGCCTGCAAGCTCAACGCCCGAAGAGGCCCTTTATCGCATCGAGCGCGCGGCCCGCCTCGGGCAGCCCCGGGATCGACGGCGCCGCGGGCGGCGTGGAGGGCTGCCCGGCCGATGCCGGCTGCCCGGACGGCGACGGTGCCGCTGCCTCGGCCGCCGAACCCGCGCCGCCCACGTCGACGCCGAGCATCGCCATCGTGGTCGCCTTGACCCGAACGCGCACCGCCCACTCGGGCTCCCACGGCGTGCGCGGGTCGCTCGGGCGCGGCGGATGCGCGAGGTTGAGCTCGCTGCCCCAGGCGATCATGCGAAGCATCGCGCCATCGTTGCGGCCGGATGCGAAGATGCCCTTCGGCACCGCGCAGCGGGTGGCCGACGCCGCCAGCAGCGCCTTCTCGTTGACCCAGCGGTCGATGGTCGCGTTCGACAAGTAGTCGAACAAACCCATGCCGGTGTCCGGCGTCTCGGCGGAACTCCACAGCACCATGTCCGTGCCGGCACTGGCCATCGCGTGCAGGTAGTAGGCACGCGCGTGCGGCACCGCCGGCCATTGAAGCCGGATGCTGTCGGCGAGCGCGCCGCTGGTCGCCAGCTCGATCGCCGGCATGAAGTCCTGCGCCTGGCCGATGGCGAACTTCATGCTGGCCGGCACGCCATCGCCGCGAATCGCATGCTCACCGGCCAGCGACGCGCCGCGCGGCACCAGTTCCCGGTGCCGGTCGTTGGGCCACAGCGCATGGCCGGGCGCCACGCGCGCGCCGCGGTCCGGCGCGTAGCGCCCGGCGAAGGCGCGGCCGAAGGCCTGCGTATCGCCACCCGCCAGGTCGATCACGCGCGGCTGCCCGGCGCGTACGGTCTCGCCGCAACCCCAGTAGATCAGCAGGCGCCCGCTCGGGCGCTCGCGCGGCTCCTCGGTCACCTCGCCCGGCTCGCGCTCGGAGCGCGGCGGCGCGGTCACCGGCACCAGCGGCAGGCTCGCACCGAGTTGCATTCCGGCGGGAATCGCGTGCGTCGCGTCGCTGCCGGACGGCTTGTTGCGGGTGTGCAGCGCGAGGTCGAGCCAGCGTCCCGGCGCCATGCCGCGCGCGTTGCCGTAATGGTTGCCGGCTCCGCCCTGCCCGCCGCCCATGAACGACGGCAGGCCCGGCATCCCGGGAATCTCGGGCATGCCGGCCATGCCGTGCGTGGCGACGTCGATCCAGTACTGCGCGATCGGCGGCCTGACCACCTGCTGGGCCGCGGCCGGCGCGGCGAAGGCGACGATGCCGGTGGCCAGGGCCACGGCGGGCCTGCGTAGCGGGTGCGTCATGCGCGAACTCCGTCGGATCATGGTTCGGGATCATATCCCTGCCGACGGCTAGAATGGCGCGTCCGTTCCGGGCCGCTCCGCGCCCCTCCAGCCCCTACGCTCCCTACACCCCTCCACGCCCCTTCCCGCACCACGCCTTGCGCACCACCCGCCTGATCCGCATCGTCTTCGTCGCCTGGCGCCACGGCCTGGACGAGCTCGCCGCCTCGGGCGCCGCGGCGACCACCGGTTCGCGCTGGGCGCTGGCGGCCGCGCGCGTGCTGCGCTTCGGCCGGCGCCTCGACGCGCCGCGCGGCGAGCGGCTGCGCCACGCCCTCGAGAGTCTCGGCCCGATCTTCGTCAAGTTCGGCCAGGTGCTCTCGACGAGGCGCGACCTGCTGCCGGCGGACGTTGCCGACGAATTGGCAAAGCTTCAGGACCGCGTGCCGCCGTTCCCGGGCGAGCTCGCGGTGCGCGAGATCGAGCGCGGGCTGGGCCACCCGATCGACGAACTGTTCGACGACTTCGAGCGCACGCCGCAGGCGTCGGCGTCGATCGCGCAGGTGCATTTCGCCCGGCTGAAGGACGGCCGCGACGTGGCAGTCAAGGTGCTGCGCCCGAACATGGCGCCGGTCATCGAGCGCGACCTCGAGCTGCTGCGCACCGCGGGCAGCCTGCTGATGCGCGTGTCGGCCGACGCACGCCGCCTGCGCCCGCTCGACGTGATCGACGAGTTCGACAAGTACCTGCACGACGAGCTGGACCTGATCCGCGAAGCCGCCAATGCCAACCAGCTGCGGCGCAACTTCGAGGGCTCCCGCCTGCTTCGCATCCCCGAGATGTACTGGGACTGGTGCGCGACCAACGTGCTGACGATGGAGCGCATGCACGGGTTCCCGGTGAGCCAGATCGAACGGATGCGCGAAGCCGGCATCGACCTGAAGCGGCTGTCGCGCGACGGCGTCGAGATCTTCTTCACGCAGGTGTTCCGGCACGGCTTCTTCCACGCCGACATGCACCCCGGCAACATCCTGGTCGGCGATTCGGGACCGGACTTCAACCGCTACATCGCGCTGGACTTCGGCATCGTCGGCACGCTGTCGGACTTCGACAAGGACTACCTGGCGCAGAATTTCCTCGCGTTCTTCCGGCGCGACTACCGGCGCGTGGCCGAGCTGCACGTCGAGTCGGGCTGGGTGCCGCCGACGACCCGGGTCGAGGAACTCGAAGGCGCCGTGCGTGCGTGCTGCGAACCATTCTTCGACCGGCCGCTGAAGGAGATCTCGCTCGGTCTCGTGCTGCTTCGGCTGTTCCAGGCTTCGCGGCGCTTCAACGTCGAGATCCAGCCGCAACTGGTCCTGCTGCAGAAGACGCTGCTCAACATCGAAGGGCTGGGGCGCCAGCTCGACCCCGACCTGGACCTGTGGGTCACCGCCAAGCCGATCCTCGAACGCTGGATGCAGGAACAGATCGGCCCGGCCGGCTTCAACGAGCGAGTGCGCCAGGAGTCGACGCGCTGGAGTCGGCTGCTGCCGGAACTGCCGCGGCTGGCGCACGCGGCGCTGGTGCGCGCGGGCCGGCCGCAGTCCGGCCCGCAGTTCGGCGCGCTGCTCGAAAGGCTGGTCGCCGAGCAGCGACGCACGCGGCGCTGGATCGGCCTGTTCGTGGCGGTGCTGGTCGCCCTGCTGGCGCTCGAAGCGGGCCGCTTCCTCGGCTGGTGAGCGGGCCGCGCTGGCCGGTCGGCGCCCGCCGCCCGCGCCGCAGCCGGTTCGCCTTTACCGGCCTGTCGAGTTCGGTTACTGTTTCGGCCGCCTTGTTTCGGCCGCCTTTTGCGGACGCCCCCGACCATGCTGACCTTGCTCGTGCTGATCTATCTGGCCGTGACGGTCGGCATCGGCCTGTACGCCGCCCAGCGCGTCAGGAACGCCAAGGACTATCTGGTCGCCGGCCGCAGCCTGCCGCTGTACATGAACATGGCCACCGTGTTCGCGACCTGGTTCGGCGCCGAGACGGTGCTGGCGGTGTCGTCGACCTTCCTGCGCGACGGGCTGCACGGCGTCGTCGCCGACCCTTTCGGCGCGGCGTTCTGCCTGATCATCGTCGCGCTGCTCTTTGCCCGCCCGTTCTACCGGATGGAGTTGCTGACGATCGGCGACTTCTACCGCAAGCGATTCAATCGCACGGTCGAGATCGGCACCGGCGTCGCGATCACGCTGTCGTACCTCGGCTGGACGTCAGCGCAAATGGTCGCGCTGGGCATCGTCTTCAACACGCTGTCGGGCGGCGCGATCACGCTGTCGCAGGGCATCGTGCTCGGCGCCGGCGTGGTGCTGGTCTACACGCTGTTCGGCGGCATGTGGTCGGTCGCCTTCACCGACCTCTTCCAGACCGTGATCATCGTGCTCGGTCTGCTCTACATCGCGTGGCTGCTCGGCGGCATGGCCGGCGGCTTCGGCACGGTCGTGAGCGCGGCGTACAACGAGGGCAAGCTCCAGTTCTGGCCGCAGGCGACGCTGAAGGACTGGATCGCGTTCGTCGCCGCCTGGGCAACGATGGCGATCGGTTCGATCGCGCAGCAGGACGTGTTCCAGCGCGTCACGTCGGCGAAGGATGAGGACACCGCGGTGCGCGGCACCCTGCTCGGCGGCACCTTCTACCTGGTCTTCGCGTTCGTGCCGATGTTCATCGCGGTGTCGGCGCTGCTCATCGAGCCCGACAAGGTGCGCGCGGTGCTCGCCGACGACAGCCTCGACTTCCAGCTGATCCTGCCGCAGCTGATCCTGTCGCAGACGCCGCTGTTCGCGCAGGTGATGTTCTTCGGCGCACTGCTGTCGGCGATCCTGTCGACCGCCAGCGGCGCGCTGCTGGCGCCGACCGCGGTGTTCACCGAGAACGTGCTGCGACCGCTCATCGGCGGGCGGATGCGCGAGAAGCAGATGCTGCTGATGCTGCGCATGGTGCTGGTGATCTTCGCGTTGTGCGTGATGACGTTCGCGCTCAACAGCGAGTCGTCGATGTTCCAGATGGTGCAGAACGCCTACAAGGTGACGCTGGTCGCGGCGTTCACGCCGCTCGCGTTCGGAATGTTCTGGCGACGGGCCACCCCGCAGGGCGCGATGATGTCGATCGTGCTCGGCCTGACCGCCTGGGGAATCATGGAACTGTCGGCCCCCGAGGCGCTGCTGCCACCGCAGATCGTCGGTCTGGGCGCCGCGATCTTCGGGATGGTCGCCGGGTCGCTCGCGCCGCAGGTGGCCGGCGGCCGCGGTCACCCCGATGCGGTCAACGGGCCGCCAGCACGCTGAAGTCCTCGACGAAGCCGCGCAGCCGCGCGTGCAACCTCTCGCGTTGCGCGGGCGCCGAGCGCTCGAGGACGGTCGCCGACAGCGCGTCGCCCGCCGCCGCCGACCTCGCGATCGCCTCGCGTCGGCCCGGGTCGGCGCTGCGCCACAGCCCGTCCAGCATCTCGCGGCACCAGGCTTCGGCGAGCTCGGGCGCCGGGCGCTCGCGCACGATGCGTCCGATCACCGCGAGCACCGCCTGCTGCCTCGCCTCGCGCTCGGCGAGCCAGTCCGGCTCGATCGCCGGCAACGCGGCCGCCAGCGAGCGCACTTCGTCCTCCTGCTGCGACGGCAGGTCGCCGACGAAGAAGCGCACCCGCTCGAGGACCCGCTCGACGCGCGCCGCCTGGCGGCGCTCGGCGTCGTCGGGCAGCAGCTTGCGGCGCTCTTCGCGGCTGGACTCCCGGAACCGGCGGGCCAACTGCTCGAGTTGGCGCGGCTGCAGGGTCAGCGCGAGGGTCGCGACGTCGGGGGCCACGCGCTCGGCAATCGGCTTCCACGCGGCATGGACCGACTCGCGCCAGCGGCCGATGTCGCCGGCCCCGACCGGGCCGTGCAGGCGGGACTGGACGTCGGCCAGGAAGGCAGTGTAAGCGGGCAGTTGCGTCTGACGATGCCAGCGGTGCAGCGCATCGACGCGGACCCTGACCAGTTCGCGTTGGTCATCGTCGAGGTCGAGATGGCGGTTGAGCTGCCAGCCGAGCCACCACGGCACCATGTCGTAGCCGAAGCGGGTCGACGAGCACGCCGTGGCCAGCAGGCAGCTGGCGACGAGCGGTATCAGGATCCGCCACGAGCGCGTGATAAGCTTTTCGAGAAACACCCTGAAAACTTTCTTCAAGTTCCTGAATACAAAAGGAAAAGATGAACGTCGTGATCCTCGCCGCGGGGATGGGCAAGCGGATGCGCTCGGACCTGCCGAAAGTGCTGCACCGGCTGGCGGGCAAACCCCTGCTCGCGCACGTCGTCGACTGCGCGCGCAGCCTGGCCCCGCGCCGGATCGTCGTAGTGTACGGCCACGGCGGCGAAGCCGTGCCGAAGGCGATCGCCGGAGACGACCTGCGCTGGGCGCTGCAGCAGCCGCAACGGGGCACGGGCCACGCCGTGATGCAGGCGCTGCCGCACCTGGACCCGGCGGTGCCGACGCTGGTGTTGTACGGCGACGTGCCGCTGACCTCGCGCGACACGCTGGCGCGGCTGATCGACGCCGCGGGCGCCGACAAGCTCGGGCTGCTCACCGTGGACCTGCCCGACCCGGCGGGCTACGGGCGCATCGTCCGCGACGGGGACCGGATCTTGCAGATCGTCGAGCACGAGGACGCCGACGCGGCGACTCGCGCGATCCGCGAGGTCAACACGGGCATCCTGGTCGCACCGACCGCGGCGCTGGCGCGCTGGCTGGGTGCCTTGTCGGACGACAACGCCCAGAAGGAGTATTACCTCACCGACGTGGTCGCGGCCGCGGTCCACGATGGCGTTCCGGTGGTCTCGGCGCAACCGTCCGAAGTCTGGGAGACGCTCGGCGTCAACAGCAAGCGACAGCTGGCCGAACTCGAACGAATCTTCCAGGCTCGACTGGCGGCAACCCTGATGGACGACGGCGTCTGGCTGGCCGACCCCGCGCGACTCGACGTGCGCGGCGAACTGGTGTGCGGGCGCGACGTGGCGATCGACGTGAACTGCGTGTTCGAAGGCAAGGTCGTTCTCGAGGACGGCGCCAGCATCGGCGCGAACTGCGTGATCCGCGACACCCGCGTCGGCGCTGGCGCGCAGCTCCTGCCGTTCACGCACGCCGAGGGCGCGTCGATCGGCGCACGCGCGCGGGTCGGGCCGTACGCGCGCCTTCGTGCCGGCACCGAACTCGGCGAGGACACGCGCGTCGGCAATTTCGTCGAGATGAAGAACACGCGGATGGCGGCGAAGTCGAAAGCCAACCACCTCTCGTACGTCGGCGACGCCGTGGTCGGCGAGCGCGTGAACATCGGCGCCGGCACGATCACCTGCAACTACGACGGCGCCAGCAAGTACCAGACGATCATCGAGGACGACGCGTTCATCGGCAGCGACTCGCAGCTGGTGGCGCCGGTGCGCGTGGGTCGCGGCGCAACGCTCGGCGCCGGCACCACGCTGACGCGCGACGCGCCCGAGCACAAGCTGACCCTGTCTCGCACGCAGCAGACGACGGTCGATTCGTGGAAACGGCGGGCCAGGAAGGCCGCCGGCAAGACCTAGGCCCGGGCCGGGCCGCAGCAAGGAGCAACTGGATGTGTGGAATCGTCGGAGCCGTCGCGCGACGTAACGTCGTCCCGATCCTGATCGAGGGACTGCGCAAGCTCGAGTACCGGGGCTACGACTCGGCCGGCATCGCGATCATGAACGGCTCGATGGAGCGGGTGCGCGCGGTCGGCCGCGTCGCCGAGCTCGAGGCGCGCACGCGCGAGGTCCACGCCGACGCGCCGACCGGCATCGCGCACACGCGCTGGGCCACGCACGGCGGCGTCACCGAGAAGAACGCGCACCCGCACTTTTCGGCGGGCAAGGGCATCGAGGTCTCGGTGGTTCACAACGGCATCATCGAGAACCACGAGGTGCTGCGCAGGCGCCTGAAGGACGCGGGCTACGAGTTCTGCAGCGAGACCGACACCGAGGTCATCGCGCACCTGCTGCACAGCTACCTCGCAACCGGTTCGAGCCTGTTCGACGCGGTGCAAAAGGCGGTGCGCGAACTCGAAGGCGCCTACGCGATCGCCGCCATCAACAAGTCCGAACCGAACACCGTGGTCGGCTCGCGCAAGGGCTCGCCGCTGCTGCTGGGAATCGGCAACGCCGGGTCGGGCAAGGGCGAGAACTTCCTCGCGTCCGACACCTCCGCGTTGCTGCAGGTGACGAAGTACGTCGCCTACCTGGAGGAAGGCGACGTCGTGCAGATCCGCCCCGACGGCTACTCGATCGTCGACCGCGACGGCCGAGCGGCCGAGCGGCCGATCGTCGAGAGCCAGCTGACCGCCGACGCGATCGAGCTCGGCAAGTACCGGCACTTCATGCAGAAGGAGATCTTCGAGCAGCCCGGCGCGGTCGCCAACACGCTGGAGATGGTCGCCAACGCGGCTTCGCTGTCGGCCGGCCTGTTCGGCGCCGAGGCCGAGGAGATCTTCGCGCGCACGAAACAGATCCTGATCCTGGCCTGCGGCACCAGCTATCACGCCGGATGCGTCGCCAAGTACTGGATCGAGTCGATCGCCGGACTGCCCGCGTCGGTCGAGATCGCCAGCGAGTACCGATACCGCGATTCGGTCTCGCTGCCGAACACGCTCGTGATCACGATCTCGCAATCGGGCGAGACCGCCGACACGCGGTCCGCGCTCGAGCACGCCAGGTCGACGGGCCTGCGCGACACGCTGTCGATCTGCAACGTGCCCGAGTCGGCGCTGATCCGCGAGAGCAGGCTGCGCTTCCTGACCCGCGCCGGCCCCGAGATCGGCGTCGCGTCGACCAAGGCCTTCACCACGCAGCTCGCGGCGCTGTTCGTGCTCACGCTGGTGCTGGCCAAGCAGCGCAACCGGCTCGCGCCTGCCCGCGAGAAGGAACTGCTCGTGCAGTTGCGGCACCTGCCCGCAGCGATCGCGCGCGTGCTGGAATGCGAGCCGGCGGTGCGTCACTGGGCCAACCGCTTCGCGCCCAAGCAGCATGCGCTGTTCCTCGGCCGAGGCGTGCACTTCCCGATCGCGCTCGAAGGCGCGCTGAAGCTGAAGGAGGTCACCTACATCCACGCCGAGGCGTACGCCGCCGGCGAACTCAAGCACGGCCCGCTGGCGCTGGTCGACAGCGAGATGCCGGTGGTCGTGGTGGCGCCGAACGATGCGCTGCTCGAGAAGCTGAAGTCGAACCTGCAGGAGGTCAAGGCGCGCGGCGGCGAGCTGTTCGTGTTCGCCGACCATGACACGCACATCGAGCCCGAGGACCGGATCAACATCATCAACCTGGGCGACCACGCCGGGCTGCTGTCGCCGATCCTGCACGTGATTCCGCTGCAGCTGCTCGCGTACCACGCCGCGCTCGCGCGTGGGACGGACGTGGACAAGCCGAGAAACCTGGCGAAATCGGTTACCGTCGAGTGAGATGCGGTTGGGCGCAGGTTTCTCGGCTTGCGGCGCAGGCTGACTTGCGCCGCAGGCGCAGGTCAGGGCGAACGGTCACAAGCCCAGTTCGGCGTCCGTCGCGCTGTGCCCGTACTTGTCGCGCGGCGGCCAGGGCCGCGAGCGCCAGTCGGGCTCGAACGCGAACGACGACTTGCTGCGCCCCGGCGGCAGCGCGCCGTTGCCGGCGCCCTTCGCGTAGTCGTAATAGAGCTTGACGATCTGCGCCTTCGTCACCTGCTGCGCAGCCGGGTGCGCGAGGCGCTTGGCATCGAGATGCAGGGCAAGCGCGACCTGATGACCTTTGCCACGCTGATCCTGCGGGTGCCGGGGCTGGCCGAAGCGCCGGGCCTGCGCCGGGCGCTGTTCCACTGGATCGTCAACCCCGCCGCCGCCTCGGTCATCGGGCCGATGGACCGCGATGACCGCTGGTATTGGGCCCGCCCCGCCGCCCCCGACACCCCGACCGAGGTGCTG
>Ga0209477_1000262_pt1 | contig 31753 bp, 24 predicted proteins | sample KloWWTupernatant_FD_187180 | JGI IMG/M metagenome (GOLD analysis project Ga0209477, IMG submission 187180) | Active sludge microbial communities from Klosterneuburg, Austria, studying microevolution and ecology of nitrifiers - Klosterneuburg... | ecosystem: Engineered > WWTP > Aerobic digester >...
AGTTCGGCTGCACGATCGAGCCCGACAGGATCACCTTCTCGGTGCTCGAAAAGCCGATCCCGAGCGAGATGTTGCCGGTGGGCCGCTCGGTGACGGTGACGCCCAGATCGACCTGGTCCGGCGCATCGGGGACCGGCCGCGTGTCGATCTTGACCTCGGTGAAGTAGCCGAGGCGGTCGACTCGCGAGCGCGAGAGGCGGATCTTCTCGGCGTCGTACCACGCGTCTTCGTACTGACGAAGCTCCCGCCTGATCACTTCGTCGCGAGTGCGCATGTTGCCCGCGATGTCGATGCGACGCACGTACACCCTTCGGCCCGGGTCCACGAGGATGTCGAAAGCGACCTCGCGCTTCTCGCGGTCGATCTGCGGCACGGCGTTGACGTTGGCGAACGCGTAGCCCAGCGTGCCGAGCTTCTCGGAGATGCGCTTGGTCGAGTCGGTGAGCTTGCTGCCCGAGAACACGTCGCCGGGCTTCAGCTGCACCAGCGGCTCGAACTCGTTCTGGCGGCCGAGAAGCTCGCCTCCGAAGCGGATGCCGGACACCCGGTACAGTTCGCCCTCGTTGACGTCGATGGTGATTTCGACGCCATCCTTGTCGGGAGAAATCGAGACCTGCGTCGACTCGACGTTGAACTCGAGGTAGCCGCGGTCCAGGTAGAACGAGCGCAGCGCCTCGAGGTCGCCGGCGAGTTTCTCTCGCGCGTACTGGTCGGCCTTCGAGTACCACGTGAACCAGGTCGGCGTGGACAGCCTCATCTCGTCGAGCAGGCGCTTGGAGCCGAACGCCTTGTTGCCGACGAACCGGATCGACGTGATGCGTGCGGTGTCGCCTTCCTCGATCGCCAGGGCGATGCCGACGCGGTTGCGCTCCAGCGGGGTGATCGTCGACGTGACGCGGACCGCGTACTTGCCGCGCGACAGGTACTGGCGCTTGATTTCCTGCTCGGCGCGCTCGAGAACGGCACGGTCGAAGATGCGCGACTCGGCGAGACCCTGCTCGCGCAGCACGCGCTTGAGCGTGTCGGCGTCGAATTCCTTGGAGCCGCTGACGTCGACCGACGCAATCGCCGGGCGCTCCTCGACGTAGACGACGAGCACGTCGCCTTCGGCCTCCAGGCGCACGTCCCGGAAGAACCCGGTCGCGAACAGCGCCTTGACGGCCTCGCTGGCTTTCTCGTCGGTGATCCGGTCGCCGACCCGAACCGGCAGGTAACTGAACACGGTCCCCGGTTCGGTGCGCTGCACGCCTTCGACCCGGATGTCGCGGATGACGAACGGCTCGATCGCAAGCGCCGCGCGGGGCAAGGTCGCGGCGACGATCGCCGCTGCGAGCGCGGCCAGCGCACGGCGAGCCGATCCCGGTTTGCGCCCCGGTCGGCGTCGATCGAATGCCATGCGTCAGGAACCGATCAGGCGGGTGATGTCGTTGAACAGGGCCAGCGCCATCATCATCATGATGATCGCGAGGCCGGCTTTTTGTGTGATCACCACAAAGCGCTCGGACAACGGCCTGCCTCGCGCTGCTTCGAGCGCGTAATATACCAAATGGCCCCCGTCGAGCACGGGGATCGGCAACAGGTTCAACACCCCGAGGCTGATGCTGATCAACGCCAGGAAGCTTGCGTAGGCGAGCCATCCCACCCGTACCGACTGGCCCGCGAGATCCGCGATCGTCACCGGCCCGCTCAGGTTGCGAAGCGACAACTCGCCCATCAGCATCTTGCCGAGCATTCTCAGCGAGAACAGCGACATCTCCCAGGTCTGGCGCACGCCATGGCCCAGCGATTCGAGCGGCCCGTAGCGCACCGTCTCCATCAGGATCCGGTCCTGCAGGCCGGCGCCGATGCGCCCGACCCGGTCGGCGCCGGCCGCCAGCTGCACTGCGTCGGGCGTCACCGTGATCGTCAACTCCTCGCGCCCGCGCACGACGGTGAAGCCGAGCGGGCTGCCCGCGCTCGCCTGCACCCGCTCGATGACGTCGGAGCCGCGGCGCACCGGGCTGCCGGCGACCGCCGCCAGCTCGTCGCCGACCAGCAGGCCGTCGCGTTCGGCCGCGCCGCCGCCCACCAGGTTCCCGATCACGACCTTTCCCGGCGCGAGCCGCAGGCCCAGCGTGCGAAGGAAATCGCGCTCGGCCTCGTCGGCAGGCAAGCCACGCGTGTCGATGCGCAACAGGCTCGATCCACCGTCGCGCGCCACGCGCAACTCGGTCTCGCGCCGCTCGATCACCGGTTCGAGCAGCTTCAGGCGCACGTCATTCCAGGAACGCACGGGCGCGCCGTCGACCGCCAGCAGGCGGTCACCGCCCTGCAGTCGCGCGATGGCCGCCGGCGTGCCGCCGGCCGGCTCGTCGATCACCGGCGCGGGCTCCTGCGTGCCGATCCAGCCCATTGCCGCGTACAACGCGATCGCGAGCAGGAAGTTGGCCAGCGGGCCGGCCACGACGATCGCCGAACGTTGCGCGAGCGTCTTGCGCGTGAACGCGCGCGGCAGTTCGTCGACCGGGATGGGCCCGACGGCGGTATCGCGTTCGTCGAGCATCCTGACGTAGCCGCCGAGCGGAATCGCCGCGATCGTCCATTCGGTCCGATCGGGGCCGACGCGCCAGCTGAACAGCGGTCGACCGAAGCCGATCGAGAAGCGCAGCACCTTGACGTCGCACCAGCGCGCGACCAGGTAGTGCCCGAGTTCGTGGACGAAGATCAGCAGCGTCAGCGCCGCGAGGAATGCAACCAGCGTCTGCATCGTGCTCATGCCGCGCACCGCAGCAGCTGGCCGCGCGCGACCGAACGCGCCTCGCGGTCGATCTCGAGCACCTCGTCGACGTCGCCGCCCGCTGCGCGCGAACCGATCGCCTGCAGCACCGCCTCGGCGACACGGGCGATGTCGGTGAACCGGAGCGCGCGATCGAGGAACGCACCCACGGCGACCTCGTTGGCGGCGTTGAGCGCGCACGGCGCCGCGCCGCCGGCGCGCAATGCGTCGTGCGCCAGCCCCAGGCACGGGAAGCGTTGCAGGTCCGGGGCCTCGAAATCGAGCCTGCCGATCTCCGCCAGGCTCAGCGGCGCGACGCCGCTGTCGATGCGCTCGGGGTGCGCGAGCGCGTGCGCGATGGGGGTGCGCATGTCGGGATTGCCCAACTGGGCGAGCATGGAACCGTCCTCGTATTCGACCATCGAGTGAACGATGCTCTGCGGATGCACGAGCACGCCGAGCCTGGCTTCGGGCAGACCGAACAGATACGACGCCTCGATCAGTTCGAGCCCCTTGTTCATCATGGTCGCCGAATCGACCGAGATCTTGCGGCCCATCGACCAGTTCGGATGCGCGCACGCCTGTTCGGGCGTCGCCTGCGACATCTCGGCGGCACTCGCGCGCCGGAACGGCCCTCCCGACGCGGTGAGCAGGATGCGGCGCACGCCCGGTGCAGCCGCCCCGGTGCGCTGCCCGGCCGGCAGGCACTGGAAGATCGCGTTGTGTTCGCTGTCGATCGGCAGCACTGCGGCGCCGCCGTCGCTGCAGGCCCGCAGGAAGACCTCGCCGGCCATGACCAGCGACTCCTTGTTGGCGAGCAGGATCCGTTTGCCGGCGCGCGCGGCGGCAATCGCCGGAGTCAGGCCGGCGGCGCCGACGATGGCCGCCATGACGGTGTCGACCTGCGGGTGCGCGGCGATGTCCGCCAGCGCCTGCTCGCCGACCAGCACTTCGGTCGCCGATCCGGCGGCGGCCAGTTGCGCGCGCACCGAGTCCGCCGCCGCGGCGTCGCCGACCACCGCGTAGCGCGGCGCGTGACGCACGCACAACCCGGCGAGCGCACCCGCCTGCCGATGCGCCGACAGCGCGAACACGCGATAGCGATGCGGGTGCCGCGCGACGACGTCGAGCGTGCTGCGTCCGATCGAGCCGGTGGCGCCGAGGATGGTGAGCGTGCGCGAGTCGGGCTGCATGGCGCAGATTATCCCAGCAGACGGTGCAGCAGCATCGCCGCCGGCATCGTCGGGATCAGCGCGTCGATGCGGTCGAGCACGCCGCCGTGACCCGGCAGCAGCGTGCCGCTGTCCTTGACGCCGGCCTGGCGCTTGAGCAGCGACTCGTGAAGGTCTCCGACGATCGACAGCGCAGCCAGCGCCACCAGCGCCAGCACCGCGCCGAACGGCGACCAGTTCGCGACCAGCCGCGCCGGCAACGCATCCGAGAGAGCCGGCGCCGCCGCAGCCGCCAGGCCGATCACGGCCACCGCGAAGAAGCCGCCGATCGCGCCCTCCCAGCTCTTGCCCGGACTGATCGCGGGGGCGAGCTTGCGTCGACCCACGGCACGGCCGACGAAATAGGCCGCGATGTCGGCCACCCAGACGATCGCCATCGCCGACAACAGGGCAGCCGCGCCGATGTCGCGCAAGGCCAGCAGCGCGATCCAGCACGCCAGCAGCAGCGCGGCCGCCAGCGGCCAGCCGCCGCCGCGGGCATCGTGCCGGCGCAGCCGAACCGGCCCGTGCACGACCCACAGCAGCGTGGCGAGACCGCAGGCGAGTGGCACCAGCCAGCGCGGCCAGCCGCCAAGATCGTGCCAGGCCAGCAGCGCCACGCCGATCCCGGCGAGTGACGCCGCCGCGGCGAGGGCCGAGCGGCGATGACCGAGCAGCAGGCTCCACTCGTGCGCGCCGACCGCCAGGAACACCAGCGTCACCGCGCCCCAGACCCAGGGGGAGAAGACGAAGATCGACGGCAGCAGGATCGCCAGCAGGACGAGGGCCGTGACAACGCGCTTGCCGAGCATCGGCGGGAGGCTCAGCCCGGCGTGGCCGCGGTGACCTGTGCGCTGGTACGCCCGAACCGGCGCTCGCGCGCCGCGAACGACTCGATGGCCCGGTCGAGCGCCGCCGCGTCGAAGTCGGGCCAGTACGCGTCGGTGAAATAGAGCTCGGTATAGGCGAGCTGCCACAACAGGAAGTTGCTCACCCGCTGCTCCCCGCCGGTGCGGATGAAGAGGTCGGGCTCCGGGGCATAGGCCATCGCGAGGTGGCGGTCGATCGCCTCCTCGCGGAGCAGTTCGGGATGCTGCGCCAGTTCCGGACGCTCGCAAAGCGCCGCCCGGACCGCCTGCAGGATGTCCCAGCGACCGCCGTAGTTGGCGGCCACGGTCAGCGTCATGCGAGCGTTGCCGGCCGTGCGCGCTTCGGCCTGCGCGACCAGTTCGCGAAGCCGCGGCTCGAATGCCGACAGTTCGCCGATCACCCGCAGCCGGATGCCGTTCCTGAGCAGCTGGGTCACCTCGCGTTCGAGCGCGGAAATGAACAGCCGCATCAGCACCGACACCTCGTCGGCCGGCCGGCGCCAGTTCTCGGAGCTGAACGCGAACAGCGTGAGGAATTCGATCCCGCGGCGCGCGCAAGCCTCCACGGTCGCGCGCACTGCCTCGACGCCCTTGGCATGCCCGGCGACCCGCGGCAGGTGCCGGGAAGTCGCCCAGCGGCCATTGCCGTCCATGATGATCGCGACGTGGCGCGGCACCGCGTTGTACTCGGGCACCGCAACCGTGGAACTGCTGAACTTCGGCATCGTGTCGGGCATGGTCGTCCGGGCTCGCCGCTCAGACGGTCATGATCTCCTGTTCCTTGACCGACAGCATACGGTCGATCTCGACGACGAAGCGGTCGGTGAGCTTCTGCACGTCGTCCTGCGCACGCCGCTCGTCGTCCTCCGAGATCGCCTTGTCCTTGAGCAGCTTCTTCAGGTGCTCGTTGGCGTCGCGACGCAGGTTGCGCACCGCCACCTTGGCCTGCTCGCCTTCGTGCTTGACCACCTTGGTGAGTTCGCGGCGGCGTTCCTCGGAGAGCGGCGGCATCGGCACCCGGATCAGGTCGCCGCTGGTGGCCGGATTCAGCCCGAGGTCGGACTCGCGGATCGCCTTGTCGACGACCTGGACCATCTTCTTCTCCCACGGCTGCACCGCGATCGTGCGCGCATCCTGGACCGTGACGTTGGCGACCTGCCCGATCGGGACCATGCTTCCGTAGTAGTCGACCATGATGTGATCGAGCAGGCCCGCGTGTGCGCGCCCGGTGCGGATCTTGGCGAGGCTCGTCTTCAGGGCCTCGATCGACTTCTGCATCTTCTGCTCGGCCGACTGCCTGACCTCGGCGATGCTCATGCTACCTCCGCAAAAGAACCTTCGACGCGCCCGTCCCGCCGCCCGCGGCGGCGCTCAGGCGTGCACCAGCGTGCCCTCGTCGTCGCCGGTCAGCGCGCGACGCAGCGCGCCCTCCTCGAGGATCGAGAACACCTTGATCGGCAGCCTCTGGTCCCGGCATAGCGCGAACGCGGTCGCGTCCATGACCTTGAGGTGGCGCGCGATCGCCTCGTCGAAGCTGATCCGGGCGAATCGCTGCGCGCCCGGGTCGGTCATCGGGTCGGAGCTGTAGACGCCGTCGACCTTGGTGGCCTTCAGAACGAGCTCGACCCCCATCTCGGCGCCGCGCAGCGCCGCAGCCGTGTCGGTGGTGAAGAACGGATTGCCGGTGCCGGCGGCGAAGATGACGACCTTGCCTTCCTCGAGATAGCGGAGCGCCTTGGGCCGGATGTAGGGCTCGACGACCTGCTCGATCTTCAGGGCCGACTGCACCCGGGCCGAGACGCCCTGCTGGCGCAACGCGTCCTGCAGCGCCAGCGAGTTCATCACCGTCGCGAGCATGCCCATGTAGTCGGCGGTCGCACGGTCCATGCCGGCTGCGCCGCCGGCGACCCCGCGAAAGATGTTCCCGCCACCGATGACGATCGCCAGCTCGATCCCCATCGCCACCACGTCGGCGATCTCGCGCGCCATGCGCTCGATCGTTGCCCGGTCGATCCCGTAGGCCTCGTCGCCCATCAGCGCTTCGCCCGAGAGCTTCAGCAATACGCGCCGGTAGGCCAGCGCGGGGGTCGGCGGCGCGCTGCTCGCGCGCGCCAGGCTGTCGTTCGAACTCACGCACCCTCCTGATCGGCGCGTCCACGCGAGAATGCGTCCGGGCCGCGCCGCCCGGAATTATGGGGCTTTTTCAGGCCGTGCGCAGTCACCGACCGGCTGCCGCAGCCGCCTGCGCGGCCACCTCGGCAGCGAAGTCGGTCTGCTTCTTCTCGATGCCCTCTCCGACGACGTACAACTCGAATCGCGCGACCCGGGCACCCCGCTGCTTGAGCAACTGCTCGACGGTCAGCTTGTCGTCCTTCACGAATGGCTGGCCGAGCAGCGTGACCTCCTTCAGGTACTTCTGGACCGTTCCCTCGACCATCTTCGCGACGATCTCGGCCGGCTTGCCCGACTCCGCCGCCTTCTGCGCGGCGATCGAGCGCTCGCGCTCGACATCCTGCGCGGGCACGCCCTCCTTCGAGAGCGCCTTGGGCTTGCTCGCGGCGACGTGCATCGCCAGGTCCTTCGCCAGCGCCTCGTCGCCGCCGTCGACGTCGATCAGCACGCCGATCTTCGAGCCGCCATGGACGTAGCTCGCCAGCTTGCCGTGCGCCGCGACGCGGGCGAAACGGCGCACGCTCATGTTCTCGCCGATCCGCCCGACCAGTGCGGTGCGCACCGACTCCACGGTGCCCTCGCGCATCGGCAGCGCCGACAGCGCGGCCACGTCGGCCGGATCGCGGCTCGCGACCAGGCCGGCCAGGTCGCGCGTGAACGCCAGGAAATCGTCGTTCTTCGCGACGAAGTCGGTCTCGCAGTTCACCTCGACGATCGCGCCGAGCTTGCGGTCGTCCGACAGCCAGATGCCGACGACACCCTCGGCGGTGACGCGCGCGGCGGCCTTGCTGGCCTTGTTGCCGAGCTTGACGCGCAGGATCTCCTCGGCCCGGCCCATGTCGCCGTCGGCCTCGGCCAGCGCCTTCTTGCACTCCATCATCGGCGCGTCGGTCTTCTCGCGCAGTTCCTTCACCATGCTCGCGGTGATTTCTGCCATCGCACTGCTCCTCGATTCGCTCTTCAGGCCTCTTCGCCGTCGACCTCGACGAATTCCTCGTCGTCGTCGGCCGCCTTGACGACCTCCTGCAGGGAGGCCGCGCGGCCCTCGAGGATCGCGTCGGCCGCGCCGCGCGCGTACAGGCGGATCGCCTTGCCGGAATCGTCGTTGCCCGGGATCACGTGGTCGATGCCCTCGGGCGTGTGGTTGGTGTCGACCACCGCGACGATCGGGATGCCCAGCTTCTTGGCCTCGGTGATCGCGATCTTGTGGAAGCCGACGTCGATGACGAAGATCGCGTCGGGCAGGCCGCCCATCTCCTTGATCCCGCCCAGGCTTTTCTGCAGCTTCTCGAGCTCGCGCTCGAACATCAGCGATTCCTTCTTCGTCATCCGCTCGATGCCGCCCTCGGAGACCGTCGTCTCCATGTCCTTGAGCCGCTTGATCGAGGTCTTGACGGTCTTGAAGTTGGTCAGCATGCCGCCGAGCCAGCGCTGGTCGACGTAGGGCATGCCGGCGCGGGCGGCCTCTTCGGCGACGATTTCCCGCGCCTGGCGCTTCGTGCCGACGAACATCACGGTGCCGCGGTTGGCCGCGAGCTGGCGCAGGTACTTCATCGCGTCCTGGTACATGGCCAGGGACTTCTCGAGATTGAAGATGTGGATCTTGTTGCGGTGACCGTAGATGTACGGGGCCATCCGCGGGTTCCAGAAACGCGTCTGGTGGCCGAAATGAACGCCGGCCTCGAGCATTTGCCGCATGGTGACGGACATGACAAACTCCTATCGGGTTGAGCCTGACGCACCGCCTGCGGCGACGCGCCGCGCGGGTTCCGTTCGATCCGGGCCCGGCAGCGCAGCCTCCGCCAACCGACCGATCGCGGCCGGGGTGTCCGGTCGTGGCCTGCTACGGCCCGACCGGCGCCCGCTGGCGCCATCGGCGGCACCCAACTGGGGCGGTGCGCGCGATTTTGGCCGGCGCGCATCTGATCGAACGCCGCGGATTACCCGCGGCATGCCGACCTCATGGGCATCCAGCCAAGCCTATAATCATATCATGTCCATCGTCCTCAAGTCCGCTCCCGAGATCGAGGCCATGCGCTTGGCGGGCCGCCTCGCCAGCGAGGTGCTCGACTACATCACGCCGCTCGTCCGGGCGGGAGTCAGCACCGGAGAGCTCGACCGGCTGTGCCACGACTACATGGTCAACGTCCAGCATACGGTTCCGGCGCCGCTCGACTACGCACCGCCCGGCTATCGCCCCTACCCGAAGTCGATCTGCACGTCGGTCAACCACCAGGTCTGCCACGGCATTCCGGGCGACAAGGTGCTCAGGAACGGCGACATCCTCAACATCGACGTCACGGTCATCAAGGACGGCTTCCACGGCGACACGAGCCGGATGTTCATCGTCGGCGAAGCTTCGGTCGCCGCGCGCCGGCTGTGCCAGGTCACCTTCGAATGCATGTGGATCGGCATCGACCAGGTGCGGCCCGGTGCAACGATCGGCGACATCGGGCACGCGATCCAGCGACATGCGGAGGCCAGCGGATACTCGGTCGTGCGCGAGTTCTGCGGGCACGGCATCGGCCGGCGCTTCCACGAGGAGCCGCAGGTGCTGCACTACGGCCGCCCGGGCGCCGGCGAGCGGCTCGAGCCGGGCATGATCTTCACCGTCGAGCCGATGATCAACGCCGGCCGGCGCGAGGTGCGCGAGATGGCCGACGGCTGGACGATCGTCACCAAGGACCACAGCCTTTCGGCCCAGTGGGAGCACACGGTGCTCGTTACCGGATCCGGCCACGAGGTGCTGACGGTCTCGGCCGGCACCCCCGCCCGACCGGAGTTGCTGCGCGCCGTGGCGTGAGTACGCAGGCCGACCTGCCGGCGCTGCGCCAGCAGTACCAGCAAGCGCGTGCTTCGGCGATCGAGCGATTCAGGACCACCCAGGATCCGGATGCGCTGGCGCGGGCGCTGACCCGCGCCACCGACGAGGCATTGCGCGGCCTGTGGCGGGCGATGCGTCCGGACCGGCGCGCCGCGCTGCTGGCCGTCGGCGGCTACGGCCGCCGCGACCAGTTCCCGCACTCGGACGTCGACCTGCTGGTGCTGACCGCCGGGTCGCCGGACGATGATCAGGTCCACCGACTCGAGGCCTTCGTCGGGGCCTGCTGGGACCTCGGACTGCCGATCGGCCACAGCGTGCGCTCCATCCGGGAGTGCCTCGAGGAGTCGCGCGGCGACGTCACGGTGCAGACCGCGCTGCTCGAGATGCGGTGGCTGGCCGGCAGCCGCAACCGCTCGGCAGAGCTGGCCCGGCAGCTGCACGGCGAGCTCGACGTGCGCGCGTTCTTCGCGGCGAAGCTGCTCGAGATGCGGCAGCGCCACGCGAGGTTCGACGACACGCCGTACAGCCTCGAACCGAACACGAAGGAGAGCCCCGGCGGGCTGCGCGACCTGCACGTCATCCTGTGGATCGCCGGGGCGGCCGGCGTCGGACGCAGCTGGCCCGAGTTGCGGCGGCGCGAACTGATCACCGCCAGCGAGGCCGGCCAGCTGCGCCGCAACGACCGGCAGATCCGGCGCATCCGCGCGTGGCTCCACATCCTCGCGGGACGGCGCGAAGACCGGATCGTCTTCGACCTGCAGGCGTCCGTCGCCGCGGCACTGGGCCTCGCTCGCGCCGACGCGCGGCGTTCGTCCGAGGAGCTGATGCAGCGCTACTACTGGGCTGCCAAGGCGGTGACGCAGCTCAACACGATGGTGCTGCAGAACCTGCGCAGCGAACTGTTCCCGAGCCCCGACGCCCGCCCCGAGCCGATCGACGGCGAATTCCGCAGCCTGCAGGGACTGCTGGACGTGATCGAGGGCGACCGTTTCGAGCGCGAGCCCGCGTCGATGCTGCGGGCGTTCCTGACGATGGAGCGTCGGCCCGAACTGACCGGGATGACCACGCGCACGCTGCGCGCGCTGTGGCACGCGCGAGCGCGTATCGACGGCGCCTTCCGGCGCGACCCGGCCCATCGCGCCCTGTTCCTGCGGATCCTGCAGGCGCCGCGCGGCGTCACGCACGAGCTGCGGCGCATGAACCAGTGGTCGATCCTCGGTCGCTACCTGCCGGTGTTCCGCCGCATCGTGGGGCGCATGCAGCACGACCTGTTCCACGTCTACACGGTGGACCAGCACATCCTGATGGTGGTGCGAAACCTGCGACGCTTCATGCTCGCCGAGCACGCGCACGAGTACCCGTTCTGCAGCGAGCTGATGAGCGGCGTCGAGCGCCCCTGGCTGCTGGTCGTGGCGGCGCTGTTCCACGACATCGCCAAGGGACGCGGCGGCGACCACTCGAAGCTGGGGCGCATCGACGCGCGCCGGTTCTGCCGGCAGCACGGGCTGTCCGGCGCCGACACGGCGCTGGTCGAGTTCCTGGTCGAGCAGCATTTGACGATGTCATCGGTTGCGCAGAAGCAGGACCTGAGCGACCCCGAAGTGGCGGCGCGTTTCGCCGCGCTGACAGGCAGCGTCGAGCGCCTGAACGCGCTGTACCTGCTGACGGTGGCCGACGTTCGCGGTACCAGCCCGAAAGTCTGGAACGCGTGGAAGGCCAAGCTGCTCGAGGACCTCTACTGGCTCGCGAGGCGCGTGCTCGAGGGGGAAGTCCCGTCGACGCAGGTGCGCCTCGACTCGCGCCGCGCCGAAGCCGTGCGGCTTCTGAACCTGTCCGCAGTCGCGCCCGAGCGCTACGAGCACTTCTGGAGCCAGCTCGACGTGCCCTACTTCCTGCGCAACGACCCGCAGGACGTCGCCTGGCACACGCGCGTGCTGCATCCGTTCGCCGACACGGCGGCCCCGGTCGTTCGCGCGCGGGTCGCACCGATCGGCGAAGGGTTCCAGGTCGTCGTGTACCAGCCCGACCAGCCGGACCTGTTTGCGCGCATCTGCGGCTACTTCGACAGCAAGAACCTGTCGGTCCTCGACGCGAAGATCCACACGACCGAGCACGGCTTCGCACTCGACAGTTTCGTGCTGGTCGACCCGTCCGGATCCGCGCAGTACCGCGACATCCTGTCGCTGGTCGAGTCCGAACTGGCCCAGAGGCTGGCGGCGGGCGGCGAGCTGCCCGCCCCGGTGCACGGGCGAAGCTCGCGGCGCTCGCGCTACTTTCCGATCGAGCCGTCGATCGACCTCAGGCCCGGCGAGCGTGGCCGCCAGTACCTGCTCTCGGTCGTCGCCAATGACCGCACCGGCCTGCTCTACGGCATCGCGCGCGTGCTCGGTCGTTACCGGGTCAGCCTGCACACTGCGCGCATCACCACCCTCGGCGAACGCGTCGAGGACGTGTTCCTGATCGACGGCGAAGCGTTGCGCAATCCGCGCGAGCAACTGCAGTTCGAGAAGGACCTGCTGGCGGCGCTGCGCGCGTGAGCGCCGCCGCGGTCAGCCGCGCGCCAGTTCGGCCAGGATCGTCCTGACGCGCCCCATCGTCGCGCGAAGCACCGCGTCGATGGCGTCGAGCGAAATCGCGGAGCGGCTCTCCCCCCGGCCAGCCGCCTGGTTGGCGACGACGCACAGCGCCGCGTACCGGAGCCCGGCCTCGCGCGCGAGCGCCGCCTCGGGCATGCCGGTCATCCCGACCAGGTCGCAGCCGTCGCGCTCCAGCCTGGCGATCTCGGCCGCGGTCTCGAGGCGCGGCCCCTGCGTGCAGCCGTAGACCGCGCCGTCGACGACGGCCTCGCCGCAGCGCAGTGCCGCGTCGAGGAGACGCCGACGCACCTCGTCGTCGTAGGGCCAGGTGAAATCGACGTGAGTGACCGGCTGGTCGACGCCCTCGAAGAACGTGTGCCGGCGGCCCGACGTGTAGTCGACGATCTGGTCGGGAACCACCAGCACGCCAGCGACGCAGTCGGCGCGGATGCCGCCCACCGTCGCGACTGCCACCACCGCGGTCACGCCGACGCGGTCGAGCGCCCAGATGTTCGCCCGATAGTTGATCTCGTGCGGTGCGATCGTGTGCCCGTAGCCGTGACGCGCCAGGAAGACGACGGGGTGCCCGTCGAACTCGCCGTGCGTGAGCGCGCACGAGGCGTCGCCGTACGGGGTTCGCACCACTTCACGCCGCGCGTTGCCCAGGCCTGCGAGCTTCGCGAAGCCGCTGCCGCCGATGATTGCCAACATGTCCGTCGTTCTCCGTTCCAGGCACCGGGACGCGACCCGCGCGCCGCCTGCAATTCGGCGGGCCGCCGCCCAGGATTGCCGCTTCGGGTTTCCGCCTCAGGCTACTACCTCGGGTTGCTACGTCAGGTTGCCACCTCAGGTTGCCACCTCAGGTTGCCACCTCAGGCCCCTGCCATCCGCAGCAGGCCCGCCTCGTCGATCACCTCGATGCCGAGCTCGCCCGCCCGCTCGAGCTTGCTGCCAGCGGCCTCGCCCGCGACCACGAAATCGGTCTTTCGCGACACCGACGAAGCCACCGTTCCACCGTGCCGGCGGATGAGCGCCTGGGCCTGCTCGCGCGACAGCGTCGGCAGCGTGCCGGTGACCACGAAGGTGCGCCCGGCAAGCGATGCGCCGACCGCAAGGTCCTCGCGGATCCACTCGATGCCGGACGCGCGCAGCGCCGCGATGACTTCCCGGTTGTGCGGCTCCGCGAAGAAGCGCTGCAGGCTCGCCACGATCTCGGGCCCGACGCCCTCGAGCGGCACCGGCTCGAGCGCCTCGCCGCGGGCACGACGCCGCGCGTTATCCCTCTGCACGGCGGCCTTGGCCTCGGCGAGCGCGGTCCAGTCCTCGCGCATCAGCGCATCGGGATCGGGATAGCGCGCGGCGAGCAGCCTGGCCACCTCCTCGCCGACGTGCCGGATCCCGAGGGCGAACAGGAAGCGCGCGAAGCTGGTGCGCCGCGACCGGGCGATCGCGGCCACCAGGTTCGCCGCGGACTTCTCGCCCATCCGCTCGAGCACCGCCAGCGCCGGCGCGTCGAGCCGGTACAGGTCGGCCGGCGTTCGAACGAGGCCCTGGTCCACGAGCTGGTCGACCAGCTTCTCGCCCAGTCCCTCGATGTCCATCGCACGACGCTGCGCGAAGTGCAGCAGCGCCTGCTTGCGCTGCGCGGCGCAGTACAGCCCGCCGACGCAGCGCCAGTCGGCCTCGCCCTCCTCTCGCGCGACGGCCGAGCCGCACACCGGGCAGGCGCGCGGCATCGCGAAGGCGCGCCGCGGCGGCGGCTCGTTGCGACGCTCGGTCAGCGCCCGCACCACCTCCGGGATCACGTCGCCCGCGCGCCTGACCACCACCGTGTCCCCGATCAGCAGGTCCTTGCGCGCGATCTCGTCCTCGTTGTGCAGCGTGGCGTTCGTCACGGTGACGCCACCGACGAAGACCGGTTTCAGGCGTGCGACCGGCGTCAGCTTGCCGGTGCGACCGACCTGCACCTCGATGTCGAGCAGCTCGGTCAGCGCCTCCTCGGCCGGGAACTTGTGTGCGATCGCAAAGCGCGGTGCGCGGGCCACGAAGCCGATCGCGTCGTGCCAGTCGCGGCGGTCGACCTTGTAGACGACGCCGTCGATGTCGTACGGCAGGACCGGCCGCCTTGACTGCGTGCGCCGGTAGAAATCGAGCAGACCCTGCGGGCCGTCGGCGACCGAGCGCTCGGCGCCAACCGGCAAGCCGGCGCGCGCCAGCCAGTCGAGCAGTTCGGAGTGCGTCGCCGGCAACTCGGTGCCCGCGACTTCGCCCACGCCGTACGCGAAGAAACGAAGCGGCCGGGCCGCAGTGACCGCCGGATCGAGCTGGCGCAGGCTGCCGGCGGCGGCGTTGCGGGGGTTGACGAACTCGCGTTCGCCCGCCTCGCGCTGGCGCTCGTTCAGGCGTTCGAAATCGCGGCGGAACATCAGCACCTCGCCGCGCACTTCGAGAACGGGCGGCGCCACGCCGATCAGGCGCAGCGGGATCGCCCGCACCGTCCGGATGTTCGCGGTCACGTCCTCGCCGCTGGTTCCGTCGCCGCGGGTCGCGCCCTGGAGCAGCAGGCCACCCTCGTAGCGCAGGCTCACCGCCACGCCGTCGTACTTCAACTCTGCGCTGTACCGGAGCAGCGCGGCCGCAAGCCCCTCTTCGGCGAGCTTCTCGCGCACGCGACGATCGAAGGCCAGTATCTCGTCGTCGTCGAATGCGTTGTTCAGCGAGAGCATCGGCACGGCATGCCGGACCGTCGCGAATGCACCCGACACCGCGCCGCCGACGCGCTGCGTTGGCGAGCCCGGGACCGCCAGGTCGGGATGCGCGTGCTCGATCGCCTGCAACTCGCGGAACAACCGGTCGTACTCCGCGTCGGGCACGCTCGGCGCGTCGAGCACGTAGTACTCGTAGTCGTAGCGGGCGATCAGCGCGCGCAACTGTTCCGCGCGTCCTTTCGTGGAGTCCACCGGATACGCCAGGCGACTGGACGGCGGCGCCGAAGCCGTCGCGATCAGTTGAACACGCGCAGCGCCAGCGGCGAGCCGGCCGGCAAGCCGATCGCCTCGAGCGACTCGTAGCGCTGCGCCAGCTGGCGGCCGATCTGGGCCAGCGATGCCTCGGCGAGCGTGCGGCCGCCGTCGTCGACCAGCCGACCCCCGACGCGCTGCGCGCAGGCGTTGGCGGCCTCGCGCATGCGATTCCATGCGTCCGATGCCGGCGAAGAGCGCGGCACGTCGAGCAGGAAGGTCAGCCGGTTCGGCACGTCGGCCAGCGCGACCGAGAAGACGACCTCGCCCTGGGCGCCGAGCCTCGCGTACCGGTTGCTGCCGCGCTCGACGACCGCCAGCGTGCCGGCGAGCGACGCCAGTTGCGCCGGGCCCAGCGTCTCGGGCGTTTCGACGTTGATGCCGATCTGGGCGTCGAGCTGGGCGCAGGTCGCGTCCAGGTCGCGCGCCCGCGCCAGCACGCCTGCCATGTCGGGCGTATCGGCCAGCGTCGACAGCGACTCCGCGATCGCCTGGACGCCGGCGACGAATTCCGAGTACTCCATCGCATTGAGCGGTCCATGGCGGTTCGCCATCAGGATCCCGATCCGCAATGCGGCGTACTGCCGCGTCGGTGCGAGCGCACCCCACGCGTCATCCCGGGCCTGCGCCGGCAGGCCCTCGACCGCAACCGGTTTGCTGCCGGCACGCCGGAACCGCTGCGCCAGCGCGATCAGCCGCTCGCCCGGGCAGCTGGCCGGCAGCGCCATCTCGACGATGCAGTCGCAGGCATCCGAAAGCAGCAGCGGCGCGGCGCCGCCAGGCGCCGGCTGGCGCGCTTCACCGGTGTCCGACGGGCGGTGCGCGGCCGGCTCGTCGCCGCGCCCGGCGCCAGCCGCGCCCGCCACGCCCGCCAAGCCGGCCACGCCCGGGATCGCCTGCGCGGCGGGCTCGTCCGCCGCGGGGAGACTCGCCAGCGGCCGGGTCGCCGCGAACCCCTGCAACTCGCGGTCGCGCGCCTCGTCGGGCCGGACGTCGGGACGCACGGACGGCGCGTCGTCCGCCGCGCCGAACGCTCCGTCGTCGCGGACATCCTTCGCCAGGCGCGGCTCCCCGCGTGGAGAGCCGGCTTGCGCGGCGCCGGCACCGGTCCCCGCCGCACCCTGCGCCACCCGCCGCGGCGCAGCGTCCGGGACGCCTGCGTCGGCGGGCCTGCGCAGGCCGCGCGGCAAGCGCAGCGACGATGGCCAGCGCAGGCGCGGTCGCGACTGCCGCAGGTTGTAGAGCACTGCCACCGCGACCGCCAGCGCGACCAGCAGCAGCAGGCTGATTCCCAGGCTGCTCATTGCACTACCCTCACGCGGCCTCCGCCATCTGCGCCGCGCTCTCGAGGTCGACCGCGACGATCCGCGACACGCCGCGCTCCTGCATCGTGACGCCGACCAGTTGCTGGGCAAGCTCCATGGCGATCTTGTTGTGCGTGATGAACAGGAACTGGGTCTGGTCGGACATGCGCCGGACCATGTCGCAGTAGCGCTCGGTGTTGGCATCGTCCAGCGGCGCGTCGACCTCGTCGAGAAGGCAGAACGGTGCCGGGTTCAACTGGAACAGCGCGAACACCAGCGCAATGGCCGTCAACGCCTTCTCGCCGCCCGACAGCAGGTGGATCGAGGTGTTGCGCTTGCCTGGCGGCTGCGCCATCACCTGGATGCCCGCATCGAGGATCTCGTCGCCGGTCAGGATCAGCTTCGCCTCGCCGCCGCCGAAGAGCTGCGGGAAGAGCTGGCCGAAGTGGCGGTTGACCGAGTCGTAGGTCTCCTGCAGCAGCTCGCGGGTTTCGCGGTCGATGCGCCGGATCGCGTCCTCGAGCGTGCCGATCGCCTCGTTCAGGTCGGCCGTCTGCCTGTCGAGGAAGCTCTTGCGCTCGCCGGACTGCGCAAGTTCGTCGAGCGCGGCCAGGTTCACCGGGCCCAGCGCGGCGATCGCGTTCGACAGGCGCGTCACTTCGCCCTGCAGCCACGACGGTCGCGGGACGTCCGCGAACGCCGAGCGCAGCGCAGCGATGCCGGCCTCGTCGACCCGCGCTTCGGCGAGTTGCTGAACGTACTGCTGGGCGTTCATGCGCGCGGCCTGCTCCTTGAGCTGGAGATCGGTCAACTGCTGTCGCAGCGGCTCCTGCGCACGCTCGGCCGCGAGACGCTGCTCCTCGCGGCTTCGCAGCAGCTGCGTCAGTTCGTCGAGCCGCTGTCGCGCCGCCGCCAGTGCCTGCTCGGCGCGGCCGCGCGCGTCGAGCGCGTCCTGCAGCGCCTGCCGCGCGGCGGCGTCGGACAGCTGCTGCAGCTTCTCGAGCAACCCCGAACGCTCGGTCGCGGCCTGCTCGGCCAGCGCCTGTCCCTGCGACAGCAGCGCTTCGAGTCGCTCGAGATTGCCTTCGATCGCGCGAACCGCGAACGACGCTTCCTGCGCCTCGCGCTCCTGCTGCCTGAGCGCCTCGCGACGATCGCCCAATTCCCGCTCGGCCTGCTCGAGCGCGAACTGCAGCTCTTCGGCGCGCTGCTGGCGTTCGCCGAGTTGCGCATCGAGCTGCTCGAAACGGCCAGTCTCGGCGGCGATCGTGCTCTCGAACTCACCGATCTGCGACGCCAGTTCCTCGAGTTCGCCGTCGATGCGCTCGCGGCTCTCGGCAACCCGCGCACGCTCTTGCTCGAGGCGCTGCACGTCCAGCCGCAGCGCGGCCATCTGCTTGAGCGCACGATTGTGCTCGTCGCGGAGCGCCATCAGCGCCGCGAGCTGCTCCGACGCGCCCGATTCGACGCGTGCCGCGCGGGTACGCGCGTCGTCGACCATCAGCTGCTGGGCGCGCTGCTCGCGCCTGAGGTTGTCCAGCTCGTGGCGACGGGCGAGAACGCCCTCCTGCTCCGAATCGGCGGCGTACATCAGGACGGATTGTCGTCCGACCTGATGGCCCGCAGCCACGACGAACTGGGCGCCCGGCGGCAGGCTGGCGCGCTGCGCCATCGCGGCGTCGAGCGAATCGGCCGCGTAGTAGCCGGACAACCATTCGGACAGCAGCGATTGGACCCCGGCCTCGCCGGTCTGCACCATCGACAGCAGCGGACGCAGCCCGGCCGCGCTCGCCGCGCCGCCCGATGCGGGCGCTGCCGCGAAGAACCCGACCTTCGACGGCGGCGCGTCCGCCACCAGCCCGGCCACGTGTTCGAGCCGGCCGACCTCGAGGGCATTGACGCGCTCGCGAAGCACCGATTCGATGGCGTTCTCCCAGCCGTCCTCGATGCGCAGCTTCTGGTACAGGCGCGAGAGCCGGTCCAGCCCGTGCCGCGCCAGCCACGGCTGCACTTTCGCCTGGCTCTCGACGCGTTCCTGCAGCTGGCGCAGCGCGATGATCCGCGCCTCGATCTGCGCAAGCCGCCCCTCTGCCTCGCGCAGCGCCTGCTGCGTCGGCTGCCGCTGCGCGTCGAGTGCCGTCCACGCGACCTCGATCCCGGCGAGTCGCTCGGCGCTCAGTCGGTCGGCCTCTTCGGCGGCGGCGAGGGCCTGCTGCGCCTGCGCCAGTTCCTCGGGGCTGAACGCCTGCAACTCCCCGGCCTCGGCCTGCAGGCGCTCCCGCCTTCGCGACGCGCCGTCGAGTCCCTCGGAGGCCTTGCGTTCGTGCAGCGCGCAAACCTCGATCGCCTGCCGCGTCTGCGCGACCTCTGCGCGCGCTTCGTCGACGCGCGAACGCGCCTCGCGCGCGCGCTGCTCCAGCGCCGGCACCTCGTCCACGTGACCGGCGACCAGCGCCGCGAGCTCGTCGGCACGCAGCTTCGCGTCGACGAGCTCGGCGTCGGCCTGGATGCGGTCGCTGCGCGCGTGATCCTGTTGCTCCTGCGCGCGCCGGCCCTGCAATTCGGCGCTGTCGAGGCGCTCGCGCAACTGGCCCTGCGTTTCGGCAACGACCCTGATCTCGGATTCGATCCGGCTCACTTCGGCGTTGCCTTCGTAGTAGCGCCCCTGCGCCGCGTGCACCGCGTCGTTCGCCTCGTAGTGCGCCGTGCGGATCGTTTCGAGTTCGGCCTCGATCGCGCGTTGTTCGGCAAGCCTGGCCTCGACCGCCAGCACCGCGTCGCCCGCAAGCCGAGCCAGGCGCTGCTCCTCGGCCTGTGCCTCGTCGCGCCGAAGCAGCCACAGCATGTGCTGCTTGCGCTCGCGTTCGGCTTCGAGATCGCGGTATTGCTGGGCGACTTCCGCCTGCCGCTCGAGCTTCCCGATCTGCGCGTCGAGCTCGCGCACGATGTCCTCGACGCGGGTCAGGTTCTCGCGCGTTTCGGCGAGCCTGTTCTCGGTCTCGCGCCGCCGCTCCTTGTATTTCGAGACACCGGCTGCCTCCTCCAGGAACACGCGCAGGTCTTCGGGGCGCGCCTCGATGATCCGCGAGATCATGCCCTGCCCGATGATGGCGTACGCACGCGGGCCGAGCCCGGTGCCCAGGAACATGTCGTGAACGTCGCGGCGGCGCACCGGCTGGTTGTTGATGAAGTACGTCGATTGCCCGTCGCGCGTGAGGACGCGCTTGACCGAGAGCTCGGCGTACTGCGCCCAGCTGCCCGCGATGCGCCCGAGCGAGTTGTCGAAGACCAGCTCGACCGACGCTCGCGCGGAAGGCTTGCGCTCGGAGGAGCCGCTGAAGATGACGTCCTGCATCGACTCGCCGCGCAGCTCGGACGCCTTGGATTCGCCGAGCACCCAGCGCACCGCGTCGATGATGTTCGACTTGCCGCACCCGTTGGGACCAACGACGCCGACCAGCTGGCCGGGGACGTCGAAGGCGGTCGGGTCGACGAAGGACTTGAAGCCGGCAAGTTTGATCTGTTTCAGTCGCACCGAAGGTTCCTGCCGAAATCGCCGGCGTCGGCGCGGACCGCGCCCGGCCGCCCAGCAAAACGCAAAAGCCGCGCAGGGCGGCCTTTGACGCTCCGTATAATAACAGCCGCCCCGCTCCACCCCTGCGACGACATCCGCGTCGACGCGGGGGCGTGCACGCGGGCGTTCGCCACCATGCCTTCCAAGCCCTCCAAGAAGCTCGAAACCTTCCCCAATCCGGCGCCTGGCCGCGACTACCTCGTGCACATCGAGGTACCCGAGTTCACGTGCCTGTGCCCGCTTACCGGCCAGCCCGACTTCGCGAACCTGGTGATCGACTACGTGCCCGACCGGCGCAACGTCGAACTCAAGGCGCTGAAGCTCTACATCTGGAGCTTTCGCGACGAAGGCGCCTTCCACGAGGCGGTGACGAATCGTATTCTGGACGAGCTTGTCGCCGCCACTGCGCCGCGCTTCATGCGGCTGACGGCCCGCTGGTTCGTGCGCGGCGGCATCTTCACGACCGTCGTCGCCGAGCACCGCAAGCGGGGCTGGAAACCTGCCCCACGCATCGAGCTGGCCGCGTTCCCGGCTGCCTCCAGCGTTCGCGAATGATGGCTAAATTACATTATAATACATAACGTTAAGAGATTTTATTGAACCCTTTTCTTAACAAACTGCAGCCCTACCCGTTCGAGCGTTTGCGTGGGTTGCTGGCCGGTGTCGCCGGGTCGACCGCCTATCCCGCGCTCAGCCTTTCGATCGGCGAGCCCAAGCACCCGACCCCCGCGCTGATCCGGGACGCGCTGGCGGGGAATCTGGACGGTCTGTCCACGTATCCGGCGACGGCCGGCACGCCCGCGCTGCGGGAGGCGATCGCTGCGTGGCTGCAGCGCCGCTACGGGCTGCGCCCGATCGATCCCGTCACCGAGGTTCTGCCGGTGAACGGCTCGCGCGAGGCACTGTTCGCGTTCGCGCAGGCGGTGATTGACCCCGCGGGAACGCCACGCGTCGTGTGCCCCAATCCGTTCTATCAGATCTACGAGGGCGCGGCGTTGCTCGCCGGCGCCGCGCCGTATTTCGTCGAACAGTGGCCGCAGACCCAGTTCCGCTGCGACTGGACGTCGGTTCCCGACGCGGTCTGGGCCGACACGCGGCTGTTGTACGCGTGCTCGCCGGGCAATCCCACCGGCGCGGTGCTGTCGCTCGACGACTGGCGGCTGCTGTTCGAACTGTCGGATCGCCACGGCTTCACCATCGCCGCCGACGAGTGCTATTCGGAGATCCATTTCGACGAGTCCGCACCGCCGATGGGCGCGCTGCAGGCCGCGCAGGCGCTCGGACGTGACGACTGGCGGCGGCTGGTGGTGTTCTCCAGCCTGTCCAAGCGCTCGAACGCGCCCGGCTTGCGCTCCGGCTTCGTCGCCGGCGATGCGACCATCCTGAAGCGCTTCCTGCTCTACCGCACCTATCACGGAAGTGCGATGAGCCTGCCGGTCCAGGCCGCGTCGATCGCCGCCTGGGGCGACGAAGCGCACGTGGTCGCCAATCGCGACATGTACCGGCGCAAGTTCGACGCGGTGACCCCGGTGCTGGCCGGCGTCCTCGAGACCAGCAGGCCGGACGCAGGCTTCTACCTCTGGGCGCGGGTCCCCGGCGGGGACGACGAGACGTTCTGTCGCGATCTGTTTGCCCAATATAATGTCCTCGTCCTGCCGGGCAGTTTCCTGGCACGCGAGCAGGACGGGCGCAACCCGGGCCGCGGCTTCGTGCGCATCGCGCTGGTCGACACGCTGGCCAGCTGCGTCGACGCCGCGCAGCGCATCGAACGCTTCCTTTCCTCCTGACAAGACGATCGCCCCATGATGCAGCTCCAGCAGACCATCGACCAGGCGTGGGAACGCCGCAACGAACTGTCCCCCGGGCGTGCCCCGGTCGAAGTCCGCGACGCGGTCTCGGCGGTGATCGCGCAGCTCAACGACGGGACCCTGCGCGTCGCCGAGAAGCGCGACGGCGCCTGGATCGTCCACCAGTGGGTCAAGAAGGCGGTCCTGCTGTCGTTCCGGCTCGAGGACAACGTCCCGATGCAGTCGGGCGTGCTGCAGTTCTACGACAAGGTTCCCACGAAATTCGACGGCTGGCGGGCCGAGGACTTCCGGGCCGGCGGCTTCAGGGTGGTGCCGCCAGCCGTCGCGCGGCGCGGTGCCTTCGTCGGAAAGAACGTCGTCCTGATGCCGTCGTACGTGAACATCGGCGCGTACGTGGACGAAGGCACGATGGTCGACACCTGGGCCACCGTCGGTTCGTGCGCGCAGATCGGCCGCAACGTCCACCTGTCGGGCGGAGTCGGGATCGGCGGCGTGCTCGAGCCGCTGCAGGCCAATCCGACGATCATCGAGGACAACTGCTTCATCGGCGCGCGCTCCGAGGTCGTCGAAGGCGTCATCGTCGAGGAGAACTCGGTGCTGTCGATGGGCGTGTACATCGGCCAGAGCACCAAGATCTACGACCGCGAGACGGGAGAGGTGCTGTACGGGCGCGTGCCGTCGGGGTCGGTCGTGGTACCGGGCTCGCTGCCATCGGCCGACGGAAAGGTGAGCCTGTATTGCGCGGTCATCGTCAAGCGCGTCGACGCACAGACGCGCGCGAAGACCGGCATCAACGAACTGCTGCGCGGCGATTGAGGGCGTGACGATCCGCCCACGACCGCTCCCAGGGGACGGCCCGCGGCGCGTGGACATCGGGAGACCCGGATGATGATGGATCGCTTGCTGCAGCTGATGTCGGAGAAGAAGGCGTCCGACCTGTTCCTTGCGCCCGGCGCGCCGGTGCAGATCAAGATCAACGGCGCGATGGTTCCGGTCAACCAGCAGCGTCTTGCGCCCGAGAACGTCGTGTCGCTGATCCGCGAGATCGTCGAGGATCGCCACTGGGAGCAGTTCGAGAAGCAGAACGAACTGAACCTCGGCTACGGCGTTCGCAGCGTCGGCAGTTTCCGGGTCAACGTCTTTCGCCAACGCGGCTCGGCGGCGTGCGTGATCCGCTTCATTCCCCACGACATCCCGAAACTGGACACGCTTCACCTGCCGACGATCCTCGGCGATCTCGTCATGGAGAAGCGCGGGCTGCTGCTGGTCGTCGGTGCGACCGGCTCGGGCAAGTCGACGACGCTCGCGTCGATGATCGACCACCGCAACGAGCAGAAGACGGGACACATCCTCACCCTCGAAGACCCGATCGAGTTCACGTTCCAGAACAAGCGCTCGATCGTCAACCAGCGGCAGATCGGCACCGACACGAATTCGCTGGAGGTCGCGCTGAAGAACGCGATGCGCCAGGCCCCCGACTGCATCCTGATCGGCGAGATCCGCGACACCTCGACGATGTCGAACGCGATCGCCTACGCACAGTCGGGGCACCTCGTGCTGGCGACGCTGCACGCGAACAACGCCAACCATGCGCTGAACCGCATCGTCAGCTTCTACCCGCCCGACAATCGACCGGTGCTGCTCGCCGACCTCGCAGCGACGCTGAAGGCGGTGGTTTCGCAGCGCCTGGTGCGCGCCTTCGACGGCAGCCGCCTGCCGGCCGTCGAGGTGCTGCTCAACACCCGCCACATCGCCGAGTTGATCGAACAGGGCCGGCTCACCGAGATCAAGGACGCGATGAACCAGAGCCTCGCGGCGGGCTCGCGCACCTTCGACCACGCGCTCGCCGAACTCGTGCGGGCGCGACGGATCGCCAAGGAGGACGCCATGGCGCACGCGGACTCGCCGACGAACCTGCTGTGGATGCTCGAGAACGAGGCCGACGACGCGTCGCCGCCACCGGCACCGGCGCCCGCACCGGCCGGCCAGCTGGTCTCGCCGGCGATGGCGTCGGCCGCGCTCGGACAACCGCAGGCCCGCAAACCCGCGACCGGCGGCGACGGCGAGGGCCCGTCGTTCTCCGAGTTCCTGCTGAACATCTGAGATGGGAGACGTCGTCGTCTTCGGCATCGAAACCTGCGACCAGGTCCGCAAGGCGCGCGCGTGGCTGCGCGGCCACGAGATCGCGTTCCGGTTCCACGATTTCCGCAAGGACGGCCTCGACCGGCAGCGCCTGTCGACGTGGCTCGGGCGGGTGCCCTGGGACTCGCTGTTGAACCGTCGCGGCCAGGCGTGGCGAAAGCTCGACCCCGAGCGCCGCGCGGCCATCACCGACCAGACCAGCGCGGCGGAGCTGATGCTGGCCGATCCCACGCTGGTCAAACGCCCGGTGCTGCAGGCGGGCGACCGGATCATCGTCGGGTTCTCCGAGACGCTTTACGCGGGCGTGTTCGGTACCGCCGCGGCGGCGCGGCCGGCGCGTCGATGAGCCGCGTGAGGGCGCTGGCCGAGTCGCTGATCAGGCTGCGCTCGGTGACACCGGACGATCATGGCTGCCAGCAGCTGCTGGCCGAGCGGCTGCGACCGCTCGGTTTCGGCTGCGAAACGATCGCGGGCAACGGCGTCACGAACCTTTGGGCGGTGCGGCCCGGCGACGCGCCGGGGCCGACGCTGGCCTTCGCCGGCCACACCGACGTCGTCCCGACGGGGCCGCTCGATCAGTGGCGCAGCGACCCCTTCGTTCCCGCGGTTCGCGACGGACGGCTGTACGGGCGCGGCGCGGCGGACATGAAGAGTTCGATCGCCGCCTTCGTCGTCGCGGTCGAGGAACTGCTCGAAACGGGCACGCCGTACTCGGGCCGCATCGCGCTGCTGCTGACGTCGGACGAGGAAGGGCCGGCCACCGACGGCACCGTCAAGGTGGTCGAAGCGCTCGCCGCGCGCGGCGAGCGACTCGACTATTGCGTGGTCGGCGAACCGACGTCGGTCGAACGCCTCGGCGACATGGTGAAGAACGGCCGACGCGGCTCGCTGTCGGGGCGGCTGGTCGTGACCGGCGTGCAGGGCCACATCGCCTACCCGCACCTGGCCCGCAATCCCATCCACCAGCTCGCGCCGGCCCTTGCCGAACTGGTCGCAACCGAGTGGGATCGCGGCAACGAGTACTTCCCGCCGACGTCGTGGCAGGTGTCGAACGTCCAGGCCGGGGCGGGCGCGACCAACGTGATCCCGGGCCGCATCACGCTCGACTTCAACTTCCGGTTCTCCACCGCAAGCACCGTCGAGAGCCTTCGCCGGCGGCTGACCGCCGTGCTCGAGCGGCACGGCCTGGACTTCACGCTCGACTGGTCGTTGTCGGGCATGCCCTTCCTGACCGCGCGCGGCGCGCTGTCGGACGCGCTCGCCGCGGCGATCCGGGCCGAGACCGGCATCGAGCCCGCGCTCTCGACGACCGGCGGAACCTCCGACGGCCGCTTCATCGCGCGAATCTGCCCGCAGGTGATCGAGTTCGGCCCGACGAATGCGACCATCCACAAGATCGACGAGAACGTCGAGCTCGCGTCGCTCGAACCGCTGAAGAACATCTACCGGCGCACGATCGAGGCGCTGCTGCGCACATGAGCACGCGCTTCGAGCGGTGCCTGGCCGACGGCGCTTCGGCGGCGAGGGAGTTGCGCACGCTTCGCGACCTGCTGCGCTACGCGGTTTCGCGCTTCGAGGCCGCGGGCCTCGCGTACGGGCACGGCAGCGACAACGCATGGGACGAGGCCGTCGCGTTGCTGTTGTGGGCACTGCACCTGCCGCCGGACGCGCTCGAGCCCTGGCTGGACGCTCGCCTGACGCGCCGCGAGCGGCGCGCGGCCGTCGAACTGATCGAGCGCCGGATCGCGGCGCGCGTTCCGGCCGCCTACCTCACCGGCGTCGCCTGGCTGCGCGGACTGGGCTTCGCCAGCGACGCGCGCGCGCTGGTGCCGCGCTCGCCGATCGCCGAGGCGCTCGACGAGGCGCTGCCCGAGTGGCTTGCCCACCACCCGCGCCCGCCCGCCTGGCCGGCGTCGATCCTCGACCTCTGCACCGGCGGCGGCAGCCTCGCCATCGTGGCGGCGGACCGCTTTCCCGGCGCGCAGGTGGCCGGCGCCGACCTCTCGGCCGATGCGCTGGCGCTGGCGGACGAGAACCGCGCACGACACGGGCTGCAGGACCGGATCGAGCTGGTCCGGGGCGACCTGTTCGCGCCGGTGCGTGGGCGCCGCTTCGACCTGGTGCTGTGCAATCCGCCGTACGTCAACGAAGCGTCGATGCAGGCATTGCCGCCCGAGTTCCTCGCCGAGCCGCGGTCCGCGCTGGCCGGCGGCGCCGACGGCATGGACCTGGTGCGCAGGCTGCTGCAGGAGGCGCCCGCGCACCTGACCCGCGACGGGCTGCTGCTGCTCGAGATCGGCCACGAGGCGCGGCACTTCGAGGCGGCGTTTCCGGCGCTCGAGTTCCACTACCTGCCGGTCGCCGCAGGCGATCGGATGCTGGTGCTGATCGAGGCCCGGCAGCTTGCTGCAGCAGGCGCGCGCGGTCGCCGCGCGCGCCCCGGCAACTCGCGGACCGCCGCGCGTCGCCCGCAGGCCCGCCGCCCGTGATCCGGCTCCAGGGACTGACGCTGTCGCGCGGCGGCAGGGTCCTGCTGGATCGCGTCGACGCCGCGATCGCACCTGGCGAGCGCATCGCGCTGATCGGGCAGAACGGCACCGGCAAGACGACGCTGTTGTCGGCTCTCGCCGGCGAACTGCCGCCGGACGGCGGCGACATCGTCCAGCCGTGGCGCGACGTCATCCGGCTCGAACAGGCGCTGCCGTCGAGCGCGCTGCCGGCCTGGCGCTTCATCGTCGCCAGCGACGCGCGCCTCGAAGCGGCGCGGCGCGAGATCGAGCAGGCCGAGCGCGACGGCGACGGCACTGCGCTCGCGCACGCGCACGACCACTGGCACGAGGCCGGCGGACTCTCGGCCGAGGCGCGCTGCCGCGCGCTGCTCGCCGGCCTCGGCTTCGACGCCGGGCAGGCCAGCCAGCCGGTCGACGCGCTGTCGGGCGGATGGCGCATGAGGCTGAACCTTGCGCGGGCGCTGTTCGCCCCCGGTGACCTGTTGCTGCTCGACGAACCGACCAACCACCTCGACCTCGATGCCATCCTGTGGCTGGAGCGCTGGCTGCTGCGCTACCCCGGCACCGCGATCATCGTCTCGCACGACCGCGATTTCCTGGATCGCGTGGCGACTGCGACGCTTCACCTGGACGGTGGCAAACTGGTCCGCTACGCGGGCGGCTACACGGAGTTCGAGCGACTGCGCGCGCAGCGCCAGCTGCAGGTCGCGCGCGAGCGCGCGGCCTACGACACGCGCGTTGCGCACCTCAACGCGTTCATCGCCCGCTTCCGCGCCAAGGCCAGCAAGGCGCGGCAGGCACAGAGCCGGATCAAGGCGCTCGAGCGGATGGCGACGGTGGCGCCGATCCGCGCGCTGCGCGGGATCGACTTCGAGTTGCACGAGGTTGGCGACTGCCCCGATCCGCTCCTGCAGGCCGAAGACCTGAGCGCCGGGTATCCGGGCCACGATCCGGTGTTGCGCGGCGTCTCGCTGTCGGTGCGCCGCGGCGCGCGCATCGGCATCCTGGGGCGAAACGGCGCCGGCAAGAGCACGCTGGTCCGCACGCTGGTCGGCGAACTGGCGCCGCAATCCGGCAAGGTGCAGGTCTCCCGCGCGGTGCGGATCGGCTATTTCGCGCAGCAGGGCATCGACCGGCTGCGCGCCGACGAGTCGGCGCTCGCCCATCTGCAGCGCCTGGCGCCGAGCGAGCGCGAGCAGGCGCTGCGCGACTACCTCGGTCGCTTCGGCTTTTCGGGCGACGCCGCGGTTCGCCCGGCAGGGCCGATGTCGGGCGGGGAGAAGGCGCGACTGTCGCTCGCGCTGATGTTGCATGATCGACCGCAGCTGCTCGTGCTCGACGAGCCGACCAACCATCTCGACGCACAGGCGCGCGACGCGCTGGCCGACGCGCTCGCCGATTTCGACGGCGCGGTGTTGCTGGTCTCGCACGATCGCTACCTGCTGCGCGCCACGGTCGACACGCTGATGCTGGCGAGCGACGGCGGACTGCGCGAGTTCGACGGCGACCTCGACGACTACGCCGACTGGCTGATGCAGCGTGCATCGGTCCAAGGTGCCGCCACGCGGCCCTCCCCCGCCGCCACCAGCGCCGGGTCCGACGCCGCCGCCAGCCGCCGCGACGACCGCCGCGTCGCGGCGCAGCGTCGCGCCCGCCTGGCCGAGCGGCTGCGCCCGATCGAGCGCGAGATCGGCGCGATCGAGCAGCGGCTGGAGGCGGTGGAACGGCAGCTGGCCGCCACCGAGGCACGCCTCGCCGACCCCGGCCTCTACCGCGATCCCGCCGCGGCAGGCGCGCTGGGCCGCGAACGGGCTTCGCTCGGCCGCGAGAAGGCAGAGCTCGAAGAGCGCTGGCTCGAACGCAGCACCGCGCGCGACGCCGAGCGCGACGCGTTCGAGCGCGACGCCGACTGAGCCCGCCCCCCGATCGCGGGCTACTTCGCCCGCAGCTTCGCCATCAGTTCTGTATTGGCCTTGCGATCGGCACTGACCTTCTGCATCGCCGGCCGCTCTCCGAGCCGCTTGACGTAGTCGCGCACCGGCAGGCCGGCCAGCAGGTCCTCGCCCCAGATCGCCCGGCTGGCCATCGAGATCACCGGCAGGTGGACCCCTGCCGCGCAGTCGGCCATCGAGAAGCGCTCGCCGGCGACGAAGGGCGCGAACCTGGCCAGTCGGGCGAAGCCGGCAATGCCGCGCTCGAGGTCCCTGCGGGTCGCGTCGATCGTGCCTTGCGACACGGTGCCGCCGAAGAACGCCTGCAGGTAGACGCGGCGCGCGACCAGTTCGAGGTGGATCTCCACGAACGCGGTCAGCTCGCGGACCTTGGCGCGCTCGAACGGCGCCGGCGGCAGCAGCGGCACCTGCGGGTACGCGTCCTCGAGGTATTCGAGGATCACCTGCGACTCGCAAAGCGTGCCCTGCGGCGTGCGCAGGAACGGCACCTTGCCGAGCGGGCTGGCCTCGAGCGTGGGCTCGTCCTTGGTCGCCCAGTTGAGTTCTTCGGTGAACTCGACGCCCTTCTCGAGCAGCGCGAATTTCACCTTGTTGTAGTAGTTGCTGACGGCGAAGCCGGCCAGTACCAGCATGGTGCCAATCCCTCGCGAGCGGTTCGGTGCCGCCAGTGTAGCGCGCCGCTCCAGTAGAATCGGCGCGATGAGCACACCCCCCTTCCAGCGGATCGGCGTCGTCGGCAGCGGCGCGATGGGCCGGGGCATCGCGCAGCTGTTCGTCCAGAGCGGCATCCCGGTGCGCCTGCACGACAACAACGCTTCGGCGCTCGCCGCGGCCTTCGCCGGCGTCGAAGACGTCTTCGCGAAGCTGGTCGAGAAGGGCCGAATGAGCGCCGACGCGGCCGCCGCGGCGCGCGCGCGACTCGTTCCGGCCGACGCGCTGGCGGAACTGGCCGACTGCGACCTCGTGGTCGAGGCGATCGTCGAGCGGCTCGACGTCAAGCGCGAGCTGTTCGTGCAGCTGGAGTCGATCGTGTCCGATGCCGCGGTGCTCGCCAGCAATACGTCGTCGCTTTCGGTCACCGCGATCGCGGCGGCGTGCCGCCGGCCCGGACGTGTCGCCGGCTATCACTTCTTCAACCCGGTGCCTTTGATGAAGGTCGTCGAGGTCGTCGAGGGCATCCGCACCGAGGCGAGCGTCGTCGAACGGCTGTCCGCGCTCACGCGGCTGACCGGGCACCTGCCCGTGGTCGCCCGCGACACCCCCGGCTTCATCGTCAACCATGCCGGGCGCGGCTTCGGCACCGAGGCGCTGAAGGCGCTCGGCGAGGGTGTCGCCGACGTCCCGGCGATCGACCGCATCCTGCGCGAGCAGGTCGCTTTCGACGGACAAGGGTTCAGGCTGGGCCCGTTCGAACTGATGGACCTGACCGGACTCGACGTCTCGCAGCCGGTCATGGAATCGATCTACCGCCAGTTCTACGACGAGCCGCGCTTCCGGCCGTCGGTGATCGCGGCGCAGCGCCTCGCTGCGGGGTTGACGGGGCGGAAGACCGGCGAGGGCTTCTACGTTCACAGCGACGGGCGCCAGCAGACGCCGCCCGACTGGCCGGTGCCGACGGTCGCGGTACGGCCGCCCGTCTGGATCGCGCCGGGGCCGCGCACCGCGGCGCTGCGCGACGCGGTGGCCGCGCTCCAGGGCGTCGTGCAGGACACCGCACGGCCGACCGAGCACGCGCTCGTGCTGGTGGCGCCACTCGGCCTCGACGCGACGGCGGCCGCCGAAGGGCTGCCGGCCGCGCGCACCGTCGCGGTGGACACGCTGTTCCCGGTCGCGCCGGGACAGTGCAGGCGGCGCGTGCTGATGTCCACGCCGGCGACGCGCGCCGACTACCGCGACGCTGCGCACGCGCTGTTCGCCACCGACGGCGCGTCGGTGTCGATGCTGCGCGACAGCCCGGGCTTCGTCGCGCAACGCGTCCTGGCGATGATCGTGTCGATCGGCACCGAGATCGCGCAGCAGCGCATCGCCTCGCCTGCCGACATCGACACCGCGGTGCGCATCGGCCTCGGCTATCCGCTCGGCCCGCTCGCGATGGGCGACGCGCTCGGGCCGGCCACGGTGCTCGAGATCCTCGAGAACATGCACCGGCTCACCGGCGATCCGCGCTACCGTCCGGGCGCCTGGCTGCGCCGCCGCGCGAAGCTCGGCCTGTCGCTGCTCCACGAGGACTGAGCATGGCGGCACGGCTCGTGTCCGAGCGCCACGGCGCGGTGCTGCTGCTGCGCATCTCCGACCCGGAAGCGCGCAACGCGCTGCATCCCGACGTCTACCGCGCCGGCGCTGCGGCGCTGCGCGCCGCGAGCGACGACCACGGCGTGCGCGCGATCGTGCTGGCTGGCGACGGCGAGCACTTCTGCGCGGGCGGCAACCTGAGTCGGCTGCGCGAGAACCGCACGAAGGATCCGTCGGAACAGGCGGCGTCGATCGACCTGCTGCGCGACTGGATCCTCGCGATCCGCGACTGCCCGAAGCCGGTCGTCGCAGCCGTCGAGGGGGCCGCCGCCGGCGCCGGATTCTCGCTGGTGCTCGCCTGCGACCTGGTCTACGCCGCCGAGGACGCGCGCTTCGTGATGGCCTACGTCCGGGTCGGGTTGACCTGCGACGGCGGCGCCAGCCATTTCCTCGCGGCGCGACTGCCCTACCCGGCCGCGTACGACCTGCTCGCCGGCGGGCAGCCGGTCGGTGCCGGTCGCCTGCACGCACTGGGGCTGGTCAACGCGGTCACGGCGCCCGGCGAAGCCGTCGGTGCGGCGCTCGCGCGCGCCGCCGAGCTCGCCGACGGCCCTGCTTTCGCGCTCGGACGGCTCAAGTCGCTGCTGGCGGCGCACGAGCGCGACGCGCTCGCGCACCAGCTGGTGCGCGAACGCGAGAACTTCGTCGCCACGCTGTTCCACGACGACGCCGGCGAGGGCATCGACGCGTTCCTCGCCAGGCGCCCGCCGCGCTTCAACCGCGAGCCGGGTGCACGGTGAGCGC